>Ga0114951_10000005_pt1 | contig 326354 bp, 263 predicted proteins | sample AM7aDNAmetaG_FD_88677 | JGI IMG/M metagenome (GOLD analysis project Ga0114951, IMG submission 88677) | Freshwater microbial communities from Finland to study Microbial Dark Matter (Phase II) - AM7a DNA metaG | ecosystem: Environmental > Aquatic > Freshwater > Lake | place: Finland: Lake... | reverse complement strand
ATTCAAAAAAACAAACTTTTCTCCCCCTCTCCGTGCGGAGAGGGGAGATTGGTTTTTGATTCAAAAAAACAAACTTTTCTCCCCCTCTCCGTGCGGAGAGGGGAGATTGGTTTTTGATTCAAAAAAACAAACTTTTCTCCCCCTCTCCGTGCGGAGAGGGGGTCAGGGGGGTGAGGTATTTGAACAGCTGAAGATGCCAATTCTATGATAATGCCGCGAAAATCCACCCATCCTTTGTAAATTTGCAGGATGAATTTTAAATCAGTCGCTTTCCACCATTTCGGGTGCAAGGTCAATTTCGCAGAGGCTTCTTCGCTTTCAAGGAAGTTCAAAGACGCCGGTGTTGATGTTCACGACTTTCACGAACAGGCCGATGTGTATGTCATCAGCACCTGTGTCGTTACCGCGGTTGCCGAAAAAAAGTGCAGGGCTGCCATCCGGCAAGCCCATAAGTTGAACCCGCATGCAAAAATTGCCGTGATCGGTTGTTTTTCGGAGCTGAAGCCCGACGAACTGAAGATGATGGAAGGGGTTGACCTGGTCCTGGGCCATTCAGGAAAATTCAGGCTTCTGGAGGAACTTGACAAACTTGACCATCCGGACGAAACCTTAGCTGCAACAGAAATCCGGGATGAAGCCATGGCAGAAGTCGGCAACGGGCACGATTACCACGGCGGCGTTTTACCCGAAAAGCACAGTGACCGGGATGTTTTTGTCCCTTCCTTCTCCTATGGCGACCGAACCCGGTCATTCCTGAAGATTCAGGATGGCTGCGATTATTTCTGCACGTACTGCACCATCCCGCTGGCACGGGGCAGAAGCCGGAGCGATACCGTGGAGAACGTGGTGAAGAACGCAAAGGAAATTATCAGCAATGGCAACAGGGAAATCATTCTGACCGGTGTGAACATCGGTGATTTTGGACGGCATCATAGCGAGAATTTCAGCCAGCTTGTGCATGCCCTCGACCAGGTTGAAGGGATATCCCGAATCCGTATATCATCCATTGAACCCGATCTGCTGACAAACGAAACCATCGAATTCATAGCAGTTTCCAGGAATTTTCTTCCCCATTTCCATATACCGCTGCAATCGGGATGCAATAAAATTCTCAAAGCCATGCACCGGAAATATACCCGGGAACTCTATCGCGACCGGATCGTGAAAATCAAATCGCTGATGCCCCGGGCCTGCATCGCAGCAGATGTGATCATCGGCTTTCCCGGGGAGACGGACGATGACTTCCAGGAAACTTTTGGCTTCCTGGAAAGCATTGATATTTCGTACCTGCATGTGTTCACCTACTCGAAGCGCGACAACACGCTTGCCGCACGCATGGGAGAACCTGTTGCCGACAAGGTTAAAAAAGAACGTAGTGAGATGTTGCATAAGCTTTCTCTGGAAAAAAAGCGCAAATTCTACCTGGAGAACATCAATACGGAGGTGAACGTCCTCTTTGAATCAGACAATTCACATGGGTTCATGCACGGGTTCTCCGAAAACTATATCAAGGTGAAAACGTTCTACAATCCCGAACTTGTAAACAGGGTTGTCAGGGTGAAACTTGAAAATATAGGGGATGACGGCGAATATGTGACCAGACTGTGAACAATGGAGAAGGATATATCCTGTTCATATTGTTACATGTGGTGAATGCAGACGGGGCAACCCGGAATGAGTTTTCAATTTTAAAATAAATCAAGATGGACCTGGAGAAACTGACATATGGCGTATGCGACATTGCCCTTGAAGTGGGTGAATTTCTGAAGCAGGAAGTTACCAAACTGAAAACCTCGGATATTTTGTCAAAGGGGGTCCATAATTACGTGACTTATGTTGACAAGGAATCTGAACGCCGGATTGTTGACAAATTGTCGGCTTTACTGCCCTCAAGCGGATTCATTGCCGAAGAAAACCCGGACCTAAAGCCGGGCGAGTTCACCTGGGTGATTGATCCGCTCGACGGAACAACGAATTTCATCCATGGCGTTCCCCTATACTGCATCAGCATCGGCCTGATGCACCAGGATGAAACCATCATTGGCGTTGTTTATGAGCCAAACCTCCGGGAGTGCTTTTATACATGGAAATCAGCGCCGGCATACCTGAACAGGGAGATCATCCGGGTATCATCGGCACCGGCCATCCGTGACGCCATTTTTGCAACAGGATTTCCCTACTATGATTACAGCCGGCTTGACGATTACCTGGCGATTTTCAAACACCTGCTGCAAAACAGCCACGGCGTCCGCCGGCTCGGATCGGCAGCCGCCGACCTGGCCTATGTGGCGTGCGGCCGGTATGACGGGTTCTACGAGTACGGGCTTAGTCCGTGGGATGTGAATGCCGGAGGACTGCTCGTTAAACAGGCCGGGGGAATCGTGACCGATTTTCGTGGCGAAGAAAACTATATCTTTGGTAAACAAATTATCGCTAGTAACAACTCACTTTACACTGAATTTCTCAAACTATTTACTGCATGGAAACAAGAATCGAATTAATCCAGGGAGACATTACAAAATTAAAAGTTGATGCCATTGTAAATGCTGCCAACCCCTCGTTGCTGGGCGGCGGCGGCGTTGACGGAGCCATTCATCAGGCCGCCGGCCCCGGGTTGCTGGAAGTTTGTCAGCTTCTTGGCGGCTGTAAGACCGGTGAGGCGAAAATTACAAGGGGATACAAACTGCCTGCACAATTTGTGATCCACACCGTTGGCCCTGTATGGGGTGTAGGCGACCGCAACGAGGAATCGCTTCTCGCCGGCTGTTACCGGAAAAGCCTTGCCCAGGCAACGGTACATGGCTGCAATATTGTTGCATTCCCAAACATCTCAACCGGGGTGTATCATTTTCCGAAAGATCTTGCAGCCGAAATTGCCATCAGGGAGGTGAAAAACTACCTTTCTTCCAATGCTGTTCCCGAGAAAGTGATCTTTGTATGTTACGATGCAGAGAATTTTTCAATCTACCAGGACCTGCTCAGCAAGTAATTCGGGGTATTCATCGATTAATTTGTGTGTATCTCTGTAACTCGGCCTACTTTTGGGCGTCATTGATCACATGAAAAAAATAATCCTGGTCTGTTTCAGTTTTCTAGCCTGTACACTGCTTTTCGCGCAGCAGGAAAAGAAGCATGTGATGGTCATACCGGTTTCCCAGGCACCAAAAATTGACGGGATACTGGATGAAGCCGTTTGGCAGAATGCGCCAACAGCAACGGATTTCATCCAGCGGCAGCCCTACATCGGCAAACCGGCTCTTTTCCCAACTGAAGTCCGTTTCCTTTACGATAACACAGGGTTGTATGTTGGCGCGACAATGCTCGACCCCCATCCCGACAGCATCCCCTGCCAGCTGGGCCTCCGCGATGCAAATTCACTGAATGCCGATAATTTCATCATCATCCTCAGCCCCTTCAACGACGGCCTGAATGCCTTCTGTTTCATGGTGTCATCATCCGATGTTCAAACCGACTTCAAACTTTCGGGAAGCAATGGAAATGACGATTATACCTGGGATGCCGTTTGGACCAGCAAGGCCAGACGGAATGAAAAGGGGTGGGTCGTAGAGATGAAGATCCCCTTCTCGGCCATCAGGTTTCCTAAAAAACCGGTACAGGAGTGGGGTCTTAATTGTCAACGCAGCATCAGACGCTTCCGGGAAATCGATACCTGGAATTTTGTGGATGCAAAAGTATCAGGATATGTGAATCAGAGCGGCCTGCTACAGGGGATCAGGGATGTCAATCCGCCGTTGCGCCTGTCTGTTTCTCCCTATCTTTCGGGTTACCTCCAGAACAGCCAGGGAAGCAGCGAGTATGATCATTCGTACAATTACGGCGCCGACCTGAAATATGGTATCAACGAAAGTTTCACCCTCGACATGACCCTGATCCCCGATTTCGGGCAGGTGCGCTCCGACGATAAGATTTACAATTTCTCGCCTTTTGAGATCCGGTACGATGAACGCCGCCAGTTTTTTACCGAGGGCACCGAACTGTTCAACAAGGGAGGCGTGTTTTATTCGCGACGAATTGGCGCACAGCCCAAAGGTTCACGTGGATTGGATGTCAATCTGAAAGAAAATGAAAAAGTGACCGACAACCCTTCTCAGACCAAACTGATCAATGCCACGAAAATATCAGGACGCACCAGTGGAGGCCTTGGAATCGGGATCTTCAATGCCATGTCGGCCAACACCTGGGCAATACTGCAGGATACTGTCACCGGGAAGACAAGGCGGGAGCTTACCCAGGGATTTACCAACTACAACATGATCGTTCTTGATCAAAATCTCAAAAACAACTCCTACATCGATTTCCTGAATACAAACTACTTTATGCCCACCGAGGGCTATACGGCCAATGTGACCGGGACCTCCTTTAAATTCGCCAACAAGAAGTACACATACGCCTTTTCCGGGGATGCCTTTATGAGCCAGAAGTACTTCAGCCACCAGAGTCCCGACCTGGGATACCATTATTCCCTGACCTACGGAAAGATTTCAGGGAATTTTCATTTCAACCTGAACCAGCTGCTCGAAACCAAAACGTATGATCCCAACGACATGGGATTCAATGCGGTGAATAACCGTTTCAACAATGTTCTCACCATGGAGTACAACAAATATGAGCCATTCTGGAAAGTGATCAACTGGTTCAACATGATACAGGTCTCGTACAACAGCATCTATGAAGGAATGAAATACACCGGCTTTCTTATCCATGCCGAAACCAATACCACGAACAGAAAATACCTTTCTTTTGGCAGCACCCTGGAAATCCAACCTGTTAAGTCTCATGATTATTTCGAGCCCCGGGTGCCTGGTTGGATGTTTATTATCCCTGCATCAGCTTATTTAAACACCTGGATTTCTTCTGATTACCGCAAGGTGTTTGCAATCGATGCATCGGTAGGCGGGTATGTTGCACCCGAAATAAAATCGTCGGGGTATTCATTTTCCTTTGAACCCAGGTACCGTGTATCCGACAGGCTGATGCTGCAGTATCACCTCCTTTACGAACGCCTGCTGAATGATGTGGGCTATATCAGCGATTCGGTAAATCCTGCAGGAAATACCATCATTCTCTTCGGGCGCCGCGACAGGCAAACCATCACCAATATTCTGGAAGCCAGCATGATGGTCACAAGCACTATGAACATAGGATTGCGGGCCCGCCACTACTGGGTTTCGGCTCCATATTATGCGTTCTCAACCCTTCAGCAGGACGGAACCCTGAAACCCGTTAACTATTCCGGCGATCCTGATATCAATTTCAACCTGTTCAACCTGGATTTCAGCTATACCTGGAACTTCGCCCCCGGCAGCCAGATCACGGTGATGTGGAAAAATGCCATCAATTCATACAACCACGACATCGAGCCCTGGTACTTTAAAGATTTGGGCAACACGCTCTCAAACTCTTCCACCAACAGCTTCTCAATCAGGATCCTGTATTACCTGGATTCGCAGTATTTCAGGAAGAAGCGAGGTAGCGAGGTGGTGAGGTAGCGAAATGGTGAAATGGTGAAAAATTACCAGGGTGGTTAATTGATCACGATTTTTTGGGTGGCAATTTTGCTGGTTTTCAACCGGATTTTCACAAGGTATATTCCGGTAGCAAGGTTGGCTGTATTGATCAAACACTGCTGATCATCCGATATAATCTGGTTTTTTACACAAACGCCCTGCTGGCTGATCACACTGATTTCCTCCATGGCCTCATTGGAGGAAATCCGGAATTCACCGCGGACGGGATTGGGAAAAACTGTGAATACAGCGTTGTTTTCTCCTGAAATACCCGTTGATCCCTGGTGCCCGGTGATATAGATGTCATCGATCTTGTCGATTCCTGTGGATGCCACGGTTCCGCCGGCTGTGTTGTTGTTTGAGGTCATCAGCCACCGCAGCCACAGGGAGGGTTGGTTGGCGCAGGTACCCGGCAGGGGAACGCTGTCGATCACGCCGCTGGTCCAATTGTTTGCGGTCAAAATAACGGTATTCGGAACATCTGTCCATACACCACCGGCTGCGATGCGATACTGGATGATATAATCCTGCGGACCGGGGTTATTACCGCCCGATTGCTGCTTTGAGGATATTTTCAGGTTATCGTAATTGAGTGTGGTAATTTCAATGATCCAGCTCTTCGTCATGGCGCCGTTATCCCACCCCGTGGCCTGTGCTGCTTTGGTGGTTAACCCGTTCTTTGAAAAATCAATTGCGCTGGTCCCTCCGTCCGTCCTGACGGCTTTTGAAAGATTTGCCTGGATTCCGCCATCTGCCAGGCTGTCGGCGGGAGTGCCGGTGGGGAAGGTCCATTTGGCAACCAGTGTCTGCGCGTTGCCTGTCCATGAGATTGCCATGGCCATGATCAAAAACAATTTTGTAACCGTGCGTTTCATAATGCTGATTTTAATTTGTTAATATTCAAACGAATGTAAATGTGGTCGCGCACAAATCTCCTTTTAAGACTTTGCAAACCGGTATGTCAAATTCAGCATGAAGAACCTGCCCGGCGAAAGGTTCCCTTTTGAATCGTAATACCTGGTATTCAACACATCCTGAATGATGCAGCTGAGATTTAACTTTTTGAAAAAAGTATGGCCCAGCTTCATATCAAAGATGTTGTATCCGGGATTCTGCAGTGTATTCTCATCATCGCTCCACTGGAAATCACGGTGGTTGAAGGTCAGGGAAGTCTGAAGAATCCTGTTTGTCCAGAAAATACCGGCCGAAAACTGGCTCCGCGGCACCTCCATAATATATCTCCCGGTCAGGTCGGTTCCGCCATGGAGCACTGTAAATGCAGTAACCCTGGAGTCATTGAAGGCGTAACTTCCCGAAAAACTGACCTTTTTAAATATTTTCCACTGCACCGCGATCTCTGCACCAAGGATCCCGGCCCGGCTAACATTTTCACGGCGGATGATGGGTTTATCCTTATCCCCACCGGTATTGATGCTGTCGCCGGTGTTGACGAAATACTGAAAATTCCTGCCGATCGAATAGTACACCGATGGCCGGAAAACGAGCCCACTGAAGGGTTCCCAATCGCAGCCGGCTTCAAAATTATCAAGGGTTTCAGGCTTCAGCTGCGGATTGGCAAGTTTAAAACCCTTGGTGACGTTGCCGTTCTTGCACATGTCGTCGAGCATGGGAGGCCTGAATCCGCGTGTAACCGATATATAAACATTCAACGACTTACCAAACAGGTATTTCAGACCGATTTTCGGACTCAAAGCCTGCCATGACTGGTTTGAAAAGACGGTCGGGTATTTGTCCATAAAATCGGTCAGGCTGGTGGGTTGCGAGATCACGAATGAACCATCATGAAACTGTGCCATGTCGAACCTGAGGCCTGCCAGGATGACCAGGTTCTGGTTGAGCGTATGCCATTCATATTCGCCAAAGAGGGCGAAGAAGTCCATCTTCCCTTTATTTGTCAGAATATCCGTTGAGGTGTAATATGTATCAGCACCGTTAACGCTACCAGATTTCAGGTCAATTCCAATGGTATAACTCATGCTGTGTTTGCCGTACCATGTCAGGTTTGACCAGAATCCATAATCGATGCGGCGCGAATCCGTCGTAAAAAGGCTGTATTTGCTGCCTTTTTTTACGGCCACCGATTCGCTGAGACGATGATAAAATTCATCCTGATAAAAGGTGCTCATAAGCAGGGTGAAATTGCCGAATTGATTGTTACTGGTCACCCGCACGGCGGAGGTCGGGTATTCATTATAACCGCCGTCAGGCTCGAACACCCGAAACCCGTCGCCACGCTTGTCGCTGTAATAACTGTATTCAACTTCCGTATAACTTCTCGCGCCATACTGGTAACCTGCCTTGCCGGTGATCAGGTATTCCCTGAGTGACAGTTTGATGTCGTTGCTGTCGCGGGTAGATTCGGGCACCATGATGTATCCGTTGCCCTGCCTGTAAAAACCATTCAATTGGTAATACATGCCGTATGTTCCTGAACCCGTTTTCCCGCCCAGAGAAAACAACCCGCCAAACGTGCCGCAGGAGCCGGCAAAGGTTTTTACCAATCCCTGGAATTTCCCCACCGGCCTGGAGGTAATCAGGTTGATCACGCCGCCCATGGCGTTGCTGCCGTAAACTGAAGATACCGGTCCTTTCGCCACCTCCACCCTGTCAAGAAAGTCGGGGATCATCCGGTTCCAGTTGATGCCCCCGCCGTCGGCCTTGTTCAGCGGAACGCCGTCAAGAAGAACAAGCGTACGGGGAGTCCCGTTCAGGCCATGCATGGTGATGCTTGCATTTTTTGAAAAGATCCCATTCACCCGGTCGATGTTTGCGCCGGGAACCAGTTCAAGCAGCCCGTCGGCGTTGTTTGTCGGGGTTAGGTCGATTTGGGAGGCGGGTATGGCGCTGAGCCGGGCAGGGACCTCCTCCATTTTCCGCTTTGAGCGCGTGGCGGTGATAAATAGTTCGGGGAGCTGGCTGATCCGTGTTTTTCCCACCGAATCGGTCCTGGTGGTATCACGGGTCACAGCAGCATGCAGTTCCGGCATGGGCAACAGCATAATCAACAGCATTAAAAAAAAGTCTCGTTTGCAGCTTTTCATTTTTATGTTTGAAAATACATTCCCGTTATTCCTGGATTTTTATTGAAAATTTAACCGAACCTGCCGTCGTTCCAGTCAATCCTGTCACGTTTATCAATCCGAGTTTTCCTGCAGGGCTTTTAAACGATAACACCATCCCGGGCTGCAGAAATTTCGCTTTCCGTTTGCCGGCCGTTGGATCATACGCCGAAAGAAGCAGGCTATCATTCAGCGCCAGGTCGAAATCTGTCGATGAAACGGCGGTCGTATCATAACGGGTTTCGTTTTTAACCGACCAGCCTGCGATTCCCTGCGGCCCTGTGAAGAAACCAGGCGCCTCCGCTTCAGAAGGAGAGGCAAAGGTACCGTTGTACAGCCCGTAATAATAGATCATGTCGACCGCTCCCTGGTTGAGAAATGCCTGACTGAAGGTGAACACCTGCGCCGAGTTAAAGGAGAAAAAACTGTTGGTGTCTGCGCTTTGCTGCGCCCCAAGCTTAACATCGGGCAGCGTCCTGATTTTTCCCCATTTTGAATAATCCGACTTGGTAAGGGTAATCCCTGCGCTGTCAATCAGCCGGTTTCGATCCATCACTACGAAGGTCCATTTTTCAACCTGGCTTGAGGTTTTAATGATGTCGACATAATAGGTCAGCAACTGCCGGTTCATCCCCGTGTCGAGGACAATCTTCGGCGCACCGTCGTTGTACCTGATCGAAAAATAAGTAATATTCCCTCCGTAACCCTGCGCCCTGATCATCAACCTGATCTTCGCCCCTGCCACGAGGATGGTATCATGGGTGGTGAACCCCGAATCGCTTGAAAAAACAATGACCGGCGGCGAATGCACCGCCTCCTTCTTTTGACAGGATAAACCCATGAAGGACCATAAAACAAGGATGATCCCTGCAGTTGCAATGTGACCTGATTCAAGACGATATGTTATCTGATGCATATCGGGGGTGTTATTTTGACGTTAAATTAAAGTGTTCAGGGAATGTCATTTAGTTGATAATGCTGGGATTACTTATGAGCGTTTTTTTAGCAGAGATATAACTCCTGCAGCGATTAGGCCGCCTGCCAATCCGAACACAAGATGCGTCGCGAACGGGAAAGCGATGCCTGAACTGAATGCCCCCATGGGCATGGTAAAGAAGACCGACATTCCAAGCCTGAAAACCGGGATCAGCACCCAGCATAGGCCGGTCGCCCCCGCGATAATCCATGCCCTGGAAGTTAACCTCGCAACACTGGTAAAAACCAGGTCCATGGCTCCGCCCAACAAAATGTAGTTGACCGCCATAAAGGGATCATGAAATCCCAGTCCCGGAGCAAGCAACATGACTGCCGAGCCAAGGCAGGTAATGCTGGCGCCAAACGGCCATCTTGACATTCCCCTCGAAGTTACCACCAGGGCGACGAACAACAATCCCTGTTTTCCGGGCAGGTGCATCGGGAACCTTAGCCTGCTGTGAAGCACAACAGCAGCCATGCCTATTGCCAGCATGAAAATGACCTCAGCCGTTCTGGAGGCAAGGTCACCCGGAAATGCCTTTGATATAGTCCTTTGAAGCAGATTGGTATTCATATGATTGAGTTTCGTTAGCTTGTTCAGCGATCAGGGTGATCATGCCTCCTTTCATTACCGGCCTGCACCAGTCGGTGATCTGAATAGTGGCGTGCAATGGAATTTCGTTTAGTTGCATGTCAACAACCCGGTCAACCGGGACTACCTCCAGGAAATCCTGTATCGTAAAAATTCCCATGGTTTCCCGCATGTTTTTGAGCCAGAGCAGACGTCCGTCCTCCGCTCCTGCCCGCAGGGCAACGCCGGCAAGCGATCCGATGATGCCGATCTTCAGGTTTTTAAACCCTTCGAGATAAATGCCGGTTCCGCTGATTACCCGGAAGGCATCATCCATGGTCAATACCTCGTGTTTTGCCAGGTTCCCGTAGGCAACGATATCCCGGTTTATCTCACTCTCCTGGGCCACACACAACCCGGCGTCGGAGTCGAATGCGCTTTCACGGACCAGGAAGGTTTTGCAATGCTCAATGAGCATGCTAATCAATACATTACAATCACCAACAAGGCATGCGGAACTGTTGTGCGAGGTGTATGGGATCCTTTTATCAAAGAGAAGCTGATGACGTGTGATTGATTTCAGCTCAAACAAACCTGCCTCTGCCAGTGAAAGGCCAAGAGCCCGGGCCTGGTAGCCGGTTCCCCGCGAATCAAGGTTATCTGTGTCGTCTATCCCGATATATACAATCACACCTGCATCTTTATTAGATGCAAAATAACACAATTTTCCGATGAGTACGGCGGTGCATATCGAACTTAGAACGGGTATAAATTGTCCCCGGGCTGAAGCCCGGGGCAATTCAGCCCGGGGCAATTCAGCCTGGGGCAATTCAGCCCGGGGCAATTCAGCCTGGGGCAATTCAGCCCGGGGCAATTCAGCCCGGGGACAATTGGTTAAGCATGCAGGAAAACCTTGTAGATAACGATCTCGGCGACCAGTCCCACGATAAACAGCCCTCCGAACAACCTGTTGAACTGGAATGCATAGGAGACAAGGTAGAGCGGCCAGGCACTGGCATCATATCCTTCGGGAGCCTTTTCCGGGCGAGGCTTCGAAAATATCCTGACCATCTTTACGAACTCAGGTACCGTAAGGAAAACCAGCAGCATGGCATAACCGAGCTGGTGCGAAAGAACCAGGTAAAGCACCATGCCGTACTGCATCAGCCAGAAGGCAAGTGTGAGGTACCGGGAGGGTTTCTCACCCAGGATAACCGGCAAGGTCCTTACCCCCTTGGCTTTGTCTTCAGCCAGTTTGTCGGTATGTTTGCCCAGCAGCACCGTGGTGGGTCCGAGTGCATAAATCAGGCTCACCATGGCCACCCAGTTATCCCAGTGCCCGCCGGATACGACAAAGTAGGTACCGCCGATCATCAGCGGCCCCCAAACGATGATCACGGAGATCTCGCCCAGCCCGAAATATTTGAGGGGCCAGGTGTAGAACAACAGGAAGAACAGCCCGGCAGCAACCAGCCACAGGGTTGAAAGCCCGGTCTGACAGGTGATCAGGATGCCGATTCCAAGGGCGATCGCCCCTGAGACATAGATGTAGTTCATGAAAGCCTTCATTGTAAGAAAGCCATGTTCGAGCGGGTGAGGTCCGTATAATGAACGGTAATAATTGTTGTGATCGATCCCTTTCCTGAAATCAACCAGGTCGTTGAGCAGGTTGTTGGTTGCATGGGCAAACACAATCCCGACCACGGCCTCGATGAAGATGATCCAGGAAAAAGTTCCCTGTCGGTAAGCCAAGAGCCCGCCAATCACGCCGGCGGTGGCGGTCATCACAAAAACCGCTGCCCTGGTGGCCACCAGCCATCTTGAGATGATATCAAGGTGATCCCACTCTTCCTTCGAAATCCTGGGAATCACCTTCAACGCTTTGATCCACATTTTCAACATATATAGATAATTTAGATTAAACAATTAGAGAACTGGTAAAAAAAGATTTCCGGCTGTCTGGAGCGGCAAATGACATGCAGCAGCGAATGGATGCTAACAAACCACCTTCACTGCGATGTTTTTTTGTTCAAAGAATTGGCTCGCTTGCTCCCGTTCCCGGGTAAAACAGATCATGAAGCCGCCGCCGCCCGAGCCGCAGAGTTTTGGTGAAAACAACCCGGTTGACAGCCCCTCGCGCCAGACAGGCTGAAGGTGTGACGGAATGAGATGAGGCAGGGTATCGAACTGAAACCCCGACAACCGCCTGACCGCTTCGGTAAAGGAGGTTGAATTTCCGGCCAGGTATTGGTCAATGCATGCGTTGGCAAGCCCGATCATTTGTTCGCCTGCCGATGTAACCTCCCCGCCCGGAGCAAACCGGTCGAGGAACTCTCTCACCCGCGGACCGGTACTGCAGGTCAGCCCTGAATCGACCAGCAGTATCCCGGTATGATCGGCACCCTCATCGGGGAGGATATCTATGGGAATGATGCTGTTGTCACTTTCCAGCCGAACCATTTTCTGCAGGTAGATCACCAGGGGATCAAACCCTGAACTTTTCCCGTGAAAAAATGATTCCATCAGGGTGAATCTTGAACGCAACCGGAACAACTTGTCTTTGCCCGGTGCAGGCTGGATGCCGGTTTCATCACGGGTATAACGGTCATAAATTGCGGTACAAAGGGCCCCTGAACTCCCCATGCCGTAACGTTGCGGTATAGTCGACGAAAGATAAAGTCCTTCCCGGAGATCGCTGCTGAATTGCTCAAGATCAAGAAATTCTTCAAAAATGTCACTGTTCTCCAGGAAATATCCAAAAAATTTTTGCAGTTCCAGGTTACTGGCCATGCCATTGTCCGGCAAAGCGTCATGTTCCGTGTCCGGAAACCTGAGTGACGCCCCGAAGTGGTTAAAGGGCATGCTGAGCGCCGACGAACCCAACAGAATGGAATATTCTCCAAAGAGAAGCAGTTTGGCCGGCCATGTGGGTGTGTCGTTCATCCGGGAAATATTGCCTCGTTTGCGGTTAACCTCACCGGGCCCGCACCACAGGAATCAAAGATCACCCTGCCGTTTTCGCAAAAACCGCTGAGTTCTTCGCGGATAAATTTTTCAACCTCCGGCGCCGCCTCCGCGGGATAGAGAATATGTACGTTGGCCCCGGCATCAAGGGTAAAAAACAGGGGCAACCCGCTCTTTCTTGCTTCCCGCACGCGCCGGATGATCTCCAGGGTGGCCGGTTGCATCAGTATGACCGGGGGATTAGCGCTCATAATGAGGGCATGAAGAGAAAGTGCTTCGTTTTCGGCAACCTGGCACAATTGTTCAAAATCGTTGACCGAAAGGGCATGGAGCACATCGCCAAGGTTGCGGTTGGCCTGCAAAATCCTGCCCGGCAGGAACGGGTGGGTGTTCATTGACTGGTGCCCTTTTGTACTGGGCATCTCTTTTTGTTTCGCTGATACAACCAGGATCGCATCGTGAAGTGAAGTGAACGCAGGATGTACCCGCGAATTCACCGAAACAGCAAATTCATCGGATGACCCGGGGAGCAGCGGGGAAGTGCCCCACACCGCAAAACCGCCGAATACCGAACGGCACGCGCTTCCCGACCCCAGGCGTGAAACTATGGAGACGGCCTGCCGCCATTCATCCGGGGGGAGTTCCACCTTCATGATGTTGCAGGCAATATCGAGCAGGCACAAGGCAAACGCACTTATTCCTGAGGCGGAGGATGCGATGCCGGTTGAATGGGGAAAGGTGTTTGACGTTTCCGCCTGGAAAGAAAGGAGCCCAAGGCAGGGAATTTCACTCACCAGCCTGTTGAGCAAGCCCTGCATCTTCGGGATAAAGGGGTGATCATGATCCCCGTTGACGGCCACCAGGCCTGGCCGGATTTCATCGCATACGGCCGTGAGGCTTGTTCTCGTTACTGCAAGGTTCAGCGTCATGCTGAGGGAAGGATTGACAGGCAACTGATCTTCTTTTTTCCCCCAGTATTTCACGATGGCAATATTTGAAGGGCTTTGCCAACCGGAGTAGAAAATTTCGTCATGATCCGGCCGTTTAGTTCCCGGCTCGCCAAATACTGTAAAAAAAAACGGTCCGGTCATGAGGCAGCCTTAATTTCATTATAGGTGAATACAACCGGGAATCCCATATCGCGGAGGATATCAAGGACCTCGCCGCGCTCATTTCCGCTGGCGAACATGGCGAAATCTCCGCCCCAGGCTCCCAGCGATTTGGCCGTACCCGGGAAGGATGGAAAACGACGGGCAATGGGCTCGCGCTTTAAAACCGTGCTGATCAACGATTCATGCTCTTCTATCAGATAATAAAGTTCATCAAAGGAGTCAGTAAGGCAAATCCGGCTGGCCAGTGAGGAAACCTGTTCAACCTCTTTCTGTGTTGGGTTCAGGTTTGCCAGGAAATGATGAACCTCCCTGGTTGAATCCTGCTTTTTGCCAAGGTAGACAAAATAAGTATATTCACGCAGGGCCCTGCCGGCAGATGCGGAGGTGACTTCCGGTTTCCCGTCGCGACGGCGGAAGTAAAGGATTTCAGACCTGCCTGCGCATGCGATGTCGTAACCCGATCCGTTTGAAACCAACCCATGAAGGTCGTATGGATTGACACCTGCCCAGGCGGCAACAAGCCAACACAGCGTTGAGCTGCTTCCCAGTCCCCATTCAGGAGGGTAATCTGCATGGGTTCGTACGCTGAACCCGCCCTGCCCTTTCAGGAACCCGGGGTTCAGGGTCCGGGCAGCTAAGAGCAATTCCCTGAGTTTGCCGGCGAGTTCCATCTTGTCAATTGAAACAATCCGGAAGGTTTCAGGGTCAAACGTTCCTTTAAACCATATCCCGGAAGGGGAAGCACTTTCCCATTCAACCAGGTTGCTGCCCGACTCTTCCGCCTGCAATTTCTGTCCAAACCTGACCGGCAGGGCGAGTGCCGTGGCGCCAACAAGCACCAAGTACTCTCCTGTGATCAGGAGTTTCCCGTTAGCATGGAATTCAGGAACTTTTCTCATGCAGGAAATGCTTTACCGCATTGAAACTCACCTTCCTGTTGACAAAATAGGATTCTGCCTGTTCACGCATGATACTGTCAACATTCAGCATATTTAAAATATTGGAGAGGTGAAGCCGCATGTGTCCTTTCTGTATCCCGGTGGTCACGAGGCTCCTGATGGCGGCAAAATTGCTGGCCAGCCCCACCGAAGCCACAATGCCCATCAGTTCGCGGGCGGTTGGATTGCCGAGGATTTCAAGCGAAAGGCGGGCAAGGGGATGCAGGTTGGTAATCCCTCCCACGGTTCCAACCGCAAGCGGAATTGTAATCCCGATTGTAAGGATGTCTTCTTCCATCGTACACCAGCTTAATGCCCGGTAGCGCCCGTCGCGTGCGGCAAAGGCATGAGCGGCGGCTTCGGCGGCGCGGTAATCGTTGCCTGTGGCCATCAGCACCGCATCAACCCCGTTCATGATCCCTTTGTTGTGGGTAACTGCCCTCGACGGGTCATTTTGCGCGATCTGGTAAGCCAGTTGCATTTTATCGGCAAACATGGTCACGGGCAGACGCTCGGCGATAGGGATAAAATGTTCAATTTTACAGGAGGCTTCAACCGTTACCGTGCATTGCGGCGTATAATTACTGAGGATGGCCATGGCCACCTGGCACTTTTTGCCTTCCGGGTCATTGTCAACGGCGAAAAACAGGTCGAGTGCTTCGGCCATATCTTCCAGGCAGGTATTGATAAAGTTCGCACCCATCGAATTGATGGTCTCGACCTTCAGTTCCAGCTTATAAAGTTTGTCTGCCGTATCTTTGGCATCGAGCATTTCAAGGCTCAGTATCCCCCCTCCCCTGTGCACCATGTTGGTGGTCAGCTTTTTCAGCCGTTCAAGAAGGAACAGTTTGAGCACATGCCAGCGCTCCCAGATATAAACGGGGTCGCCGAACCAGCGAAAGTAGACGTGCCCCAGTTTTACAGTAGAAACATTTTTAACATGAAATCCGCCCCGTTCTGCCCAGAAGCGTGCACTGTGCGATGCAGCAGCCACCACCGAACTCTCCTCTATCGCCATGGGTACATGATATACTTTCCCGTCGACCATGACATTGGGGGCGATTCCGTATGGCGTGTGAAAACTGCTGATGGTATTCTCGCTTAGATCGAGGAAGTGGCTTCGTTCGGTTTCATCCTCCATGAGAAAACTTTCAAACGTCTCTTCTGCATGAGATGACTCTTTGCAAAGCAGGGCGATGAAGTTGCGCTTTTCCTCCTCCGTGAGTTTGGAAAAGCCGTGAATGATTTCGTTGTGCATCGTCAGGTTTTGATTCTTAAAAAGGCTCCCGCTAATTTCAGACCGTTAACCTGTTCGTTAACAAACCTTTGAAGGTCACTGTATTCCCCGCGTGCGAAACGCAGGAAGCCTGAAGCCTGTCCAAAAACACTGGTAAGTGAGCTTTTTGAGATATAATAATAACCATCAAGGAATGAACGGATTCCGCCAGAAATAATGAGTTGTCTGCAGGCAAGAGGATTGCCGTCCCTTTCCAATACATTAATGACATTGAGCATCTCGTCGGCAGTATGTCCCACCATGGCAAGCGGGCGATAAAGTTCCTGCTTTTGCGGGTCGCAGCGGGCCAGTTCGACCTGTGCAAAATTTGTTCCGCCAAAAGCACCAAATTCAACTGCCTCGACCGGTAGCTTCATGAGTCGGCGCAGGCTTTCGGGCCCCATGCCCTGACCAACCTCCTTGACAATAATTTTCAGATCGGTCAGGGATAAAAATTCTTCGATGGATTCGATGGGCGGATGTTTCAGCACGTCCCCCTCGGTCTGAAGCCATTCCTGGAGTGGGTTTACATGGATGATCAGCCCGTCGGCCCTTAATTTCCCGACCAGTTCAACAAGGCGGCTGTAACTCTTGTCGGCGAGCATCTCTTCAAGCTGTACGATGCCGATATTGGCATACATTGGCAGTTCATTGCCAATGATATCGCGCATGTTGAAATCGTCAAAATGTTCGGGGTTTTCAAGTAGGATCCTGCAGGAACCCAGCCCCATTCCCATGCCAAATTCGTGGCAGGCCCGGGCGAGGTTGGTGTTGATCACGCGGGCCAGCTTTGTCCCTCCGGTCATGCTCGAAACCCACATGGGTACGCGGAGTTTTTTCCCCAGGAAGGTCATCGGCTTAATCTGCCCCTTCACGTGCGATCCCAGCAACGGTTCGTATGTAAACCGCTGATCGGCCTGTATGGCATCTATCTGCGATGAAAAAGCAAGCGCTATATGATCATGTTTCCTTTGCTCCATAGTTGATTATGTTCTTCCGCTACCGAAGGTCATGCCGTAATTCGTTCCGCTTCCAGTATATCCTCCCGTAAAGGTGATATCCCGTTGAATGAAGTGGCCCACAAAATTAACCTTTTCAAAACAATACCCTTTCATTCTGCAACGAAAAAATCAGGTACAAAGTTACAAAATAAATTTATTCAGGTATTGAGGTATTGCTAATCCTGAATTGATTTGGCCCCTGGTGAATCATTGTGAAAGGTAACTTTCCAATGATGATGGCTTTGTTGGTGCGGGGTCATGCGATGAAGTCGTAGCAAAGCAGTGAATTCGCGACCATGCATTGGAATCGCGGCAATGCTTTGAAATCATGGCAATGTGGTGAATTCACGGCTATGCGTTGGAGTCCATGCCATGGCATGTACCTACGGGGTCCCCATGAGGCGGCGTCAGGGACACGCCATGGCGTGTCCCCTCAGCAGGGTTTATCCCTTGTACAAGGTGCGGCTCCCGGAAACGATGTGTCACTTGAATCTTGTTCCTCTGATATCCGGTATCCGGCTCACTATCCTCAAAATTCATAATTCATGATTTGTTGTTCAATATTCGATATTCGATTTTCCTGTTCCCGATAAGCAGCAGCATAAACCCCAGCCCGATGGTAAAAAACAACCCGATGGCCAGCACCGAGTAACGCATGTTGCCGGTAATGGCTTCGATGATCCCGAAACTAAATGTTCCCATGACCGTCGCCAGCTTTTCCATGACGTCGTAGAAACTGAAGAACGAGGTATGATCTGTGGTATCGGGGAGCATCTTCGAATAGGTTGACCGTGCCAGTGACTGGGAGCCGCCCATGACGATCCCGATAAAAAAGGCGGTGATTACGAAGCCGGCAGCGTTGGTGATAAAGTAAGCCCCGATAATAATGAGAATCCACATCACCAGCGAGATGGTCAGCGCCTTCAGGTTCCCGATCCGGCCGGAAATGCGCGCGAACAGCCACGAACCAAAGATGCCCACAAGCTGGATAACCAGGATGGTCGGGATCAGGACATCTTCCTTAAGACCAAGCGCCTTCTCGCCATAGGTCGCAGCCATGAACATGGTTGTAAGCAGCCCCATCATGATAAAAAAGAAACCGGCCAGGTAGGCGCTCAGCCGGAATGAACTGCGCACCTGCCTGAACACACCCAGCAGTTCCCTGTAACCATTTACAACAACACTGGCGTGGTTGTTTCTTTTCCTGAAGGTATACTTTGGAAGGCGGGCGAAGGTGATCCGTGAAAAGCCGATCCACCAGAGAAAAACACTGAGAAACGACAACCGGGCCGGCAATCCTGACCCTTGCGGGATACCGAACCAGGATGATTTCATGATCAGCAGCAGGTTGAGCAGCAGCAACAGTACGCTGCCCAGGTAGCCCATGGAGTATCCCCGGGCGCTGATCCGGTCCTGGTCTTCAGGTTCGGCTATGACCGGCAGAAAGGAGTTGTAAAATACGATACTTCCACCATAACCCAGCGTTCCCAGTCCGAAGGCGATGACCCCCATTTCAATATGCGAACGGTCGAAAAAAAAGAGCATGCCGCACGACAACGCGCCAATCCAGGTGAAGGCCTCCATGAATGCCTTGCGCCTGCCCGTGTAATCAGCCATGGACGAAAAAAACGGGGAGGCCACCGCCATCACCAGGTAGGCAGCGGCAATGGTCCACGAATAAAGAACTGTATTGATGACGTGCGCGCCAAAAAAATCGACGGTGAAATCGTTGCCATTCCTGGTAACGGTGTTATAGTAGATTGGAAATACCGTGGATGCAATCGTAAGCTGGTACACGGAATTGGACCAATCATACATCACCCATCCCCTGATGACCCTTTCATCCCCTTTCCGGATGGGCAGAACCTCTTTTCTCCTGAACATGGCCGCTGTTTAAATTAACATTTGTATCCCCTGATTCCCCGTTCACTCTGCCTGCAAACATAGGAAATTAATGGAACGATGACGGATCATGCCAACATTTTTTCATATCCCGTTGAAAGTAACGAAATCCATCTTACATTTGGTCAATGTAACACCACTCGTATGTCATCTAACTTGCATTCATCATGAACAATTTCTTTTCCAAACTTGGCATTTCCGGCATGGCGCTCACCATATTCCTGGCGGTAATGGGGCTGCTTAGTCTCTATTTCTTTGTCACAATGGAGGATAAGCGCGAGGAACTTGAAAAACGCGGGTTCCGGAACCTGGAAAAGCTTGGCGCCAACATGAAGCAACGCGACATGATCTACAACAGGGTAGTCACCTACCTGGCTCCCCAACTCAAATTCACAAAAGATAACAACCTCCCGACCATCCCTCCCGGATCGGGTCTTGCAGAGAATCTCAAACCCTGTTCCGCCAAGGACACAAGCGCACTTGACATCCTCTTTTATTCGCTTGAATACAACAAGAGTGTCGAAAAAGACAACAAACCTGTTGTAGAGACCCCCGACGATAAAAAGATGCAAAACGGCAGGGCGATGAAATCCCTGAAAACTTCCAGGGCTGTCAAAGACAGCCTTGTTGTGGAAAAGCAACTGGAGGAGACGATCATCAAAAAAAGAGACAGTGTTTTCTTAAAAATTTCATTGACTGAGTTCATGAAACCCTTCCTGCATAACCGGGATTTTTTTTCAGATTACCTGTTAATCCGGAACAACCACGTTGCCTTTTCCACCTTGCCGGGGGATCTGAAAGTGAACTCTGTGGATGTATTGCAAGGGAAGGCCAAACCACCTGAAACTGATCCTACGGGCAGCCTGCTGACCGCTGGAACTTCACAGGAAGGCACGCCACTAATCCAGTCAGGCACCATTGTAAAAATAACCATGGAAGGCACCAGTTACCTTTTGTTCATCATCCCACTGAACTTCCCGCGTGGTTCAAACAGTTACCTTGGCGGGCTGATCGAAGAGAAAACCTTCAGCCAGGCAAAAAGGGATGTGCCTTCAGAACTTATCGTTGCCTTTGTGTTCGTTCTTATGCTCATTATTTTCAGTTTTCCCATTCTGAAGGCTTTCATCATGGAGCCAAGGGAGCAGCTTACCAGGCCCGGGGTAACCACCATCGGCATTTCACTGGCCACCGGCACCCTGCTGATGGGGATCATCCTTTCGCAACTGATGATCAGGTATAAAGTAAGGTCTGATCAATATGACCAGCTGGTCAGCCTGAATAGCGCAGTAAAAAAGGCCTTTATCTCAGAGAAAGACTCCATCCTGAAACAACTGTTTATCTATAACATGCAGGATAAGGAAATTTCGGGACTGAAGAGACCGGTAGTTTCCGTTTTTGATTCCGGTTCGGCAAGATACAGCAGTCTGAACCGGCCGCTCTATCCGTTTTACAGGAACATGATGTGGCTCTGCAAAAACGGCAAACCCCGCACCATCATTACCCCCTTCAAATATTGTCCGGTTGCAAGGCTGAACGGACGCAACTATTTTACCCAACCTGATAAATATTTGTTTGATTCGGTCCTGTTCAATCCGGGAAAGAACAGGTTTGATTCGGCATGGTACAACATGGAATCGGTGTTCCAGAAAACCACGGGCGATTGGGCCATGGCGTTTTCAATGCCCGCACAAAACGACAGCTTGTGGATCGTGGCCCTAACCTCCCAGATGCATTCATTGAGCCTCCCGGTTTTACAGCAGGGAATGGATTACTGCCTGGTGAATAAAACAGGCGAAGTCTGGTATAATTCCGGCAACATGCTTGATGTGAATGACAGTATCCAAAAGGAGAGCCAGAAGAATGCATCACTGCTTGGGGCGTTGAATTCGAATGAGCCCTGTTCATTGGATCTTACCATCCGGAACGTGGCCTATCATGCGTATATATCTCCCGTTCCGAATACCGATCTCTTTGTGATAACCATGTTGAATCCCGACCGGATTTCGACGATTATCGCGCTCACATCGATGTTTGTGCTGTGTTTTTTCGCCCTTGCTTTCCTGTTCCTGCTTGGAGGTTATTTATTGATTGTCATGGTGAAGGGCAGCCACAGCAGGCTGGCCGGCAAGGAGTATTTTTTCAGCTGGCTCCTTCCGGTTGAAAAACATAATCACCGCTACAGCCGGCTCATTCTCATCAACGGGTTGGTGTTCCTGCTTCTTTGCGGATTGAAGCTGACCTCAAGCTTTTTCCAATTGCCCATGACATTCCTGCTGATCTTTTTCATCATCCTGATGGGCATCCATTTTATCGTGATGCGTTGGATGCTCACTTCAGAGCATTTACATGTTGATGATAAGGATGCTGCAACCTCAGGCTGGATATTTCATCAATACACATGGTTTGCATTAAGCTGGCTTGTAATCGGCGTGGTTATGCCGGCAATTATTTTAACTACCACCCTGTTTTCTGATCAAACCGGCAATTACCTCCGGAAACAGCAACAGTATATCGCTCACCGGCTGAACGAGCGGACCGAACTCCTGCACGAAAGTTTCCAGGAAATAAACCCGATATTCAGGAGAGATTCACTGTTTGGCGTACGCAATGCCATTGGTCACTATTTTATGGAAGTTGACGGCACAAGGCTGCTGCCCGGCAAGGTTAAATGCAGGAAAAGTGAAGATTATTACACTGCCCCGCTCCAGAAATGGACCCTGTCGTGGTTTGACCGGATTATGAACGACGCTGATCCCATCGCAACCGATCCCCTGCTGGAATGTAAAAATCCGGACACCACATTCGCGGGTATCCCGCTTGTCTTCAATAAACTGGAATACAATGCACAGAGTGAAAAATACGTGGCAAAGTCCCTTCTTGTAACGAAAAACCCCTGGTCGGAGATTTATTCGCCTTACCATGAAGGATGTTGGAATATAGTTGCATTGTTGTTCTGGATATCTATTTTATTGATGCTGGGGCTTACCGGTTATCTGATCGACAACCTGGTAAAACTACTGTTCCTCTCTTTTGATTCGGAATGCGACCGGCCTCCCCTGATGCAGGAACTTGATAAAATTGTTGAATCCCGTGTAAATGCCATCGTGATCTCCTATAATAAACCGGGGCAGCATCTTTTTAATGATAAGCGATGGGGCTGTTTTGATCTTGAGCAAACCCCATCGCCCGGGAGTGCCGCCTTGACCCCGCAACTGATATTGCTCAGTTTTGAGTCAGGAATCGACACGCTCGAAAATTTCAGGAAAAACAACCAGTTCCTTGAACAACTCGTGGCCCAGAACAGGGTTATGCTGTGGCTCAATAAAACACCGGAACAACTGATCGAAAAATACAGGGAGACATGGACCCGGCAGGAACCGTTGGTATCAGCCTCCGCGATATCCAGATTCAACAGCCTGGTTTCCGGGATGCCGCATATTTATCCTGAACTTGAACCCCCGGAATGGAAAGTCGGCGGACTCTGCGATAACCTGGCAACAATACTTTCAACGGAAAACCAATTCAACCCGGGAATTAAAAATTTCGAGTTGCTGATCAGAAAGGAATTGCATGGTTGCAGCGAACTGAATGCCGTCAAATGTCCGGAAAAGGGACGGAAGACAACGAAGTGTTCAGGTGTGGAGGAGTTGATACTGAAGATCCAGGAATTGTCGTCCTCCTATTACGATTATATCTGGGATTCCCTTACCGGCGACGAACAGTTCCTCCTGTTCGATCTCGCCCAGGATACATTGCTTAACCTGAAAAACAAAAAGATCATCGCCCATCTTATTCAGAAAGGTATTCTTGTGAATAATAACCGCATCGAATTTGTGAGCCAGTCATTCAGAAATTATATCCTGACCGAGATCGACCAGGCCTCGTTTGCGAGAATGCAGCAGATCATCGCATCGGAGAGCACCTGGGGCCGGCTCAAGGTGCCGCTGATCCTGATAGGCACCAGTATTTTTGTTTTCCTGTTCATTACCCAGCAGAACTTCCTTTCGAACCTCAACACCATCCTGATCTCAGCCGGCGCCCTGATTGGCGTGTACTTAAAGTTCAGCGGGTTGTTTACGAAGGGGAAAGAGGGGTGAAAAGGTGGCAGGGTGATAAGGTGAAAAGGTGACAGGGTGACAGGGTGACAGGGTGACAGGGTAAAGAGGTGATAAGGTAGCGAGGTAGCGAGGTAGCAAAATTGTGAAATTATGAAATCGTGAAATCATCATCATCTAATCGTGGGGGATTTGAAAAAAAACCTGATAACTACCCGCAAAAACATTTCTCCCATTCTCCTGGATGAGAAGGGGTCAGGGGGATGAGGTATAATAAAATGGTAAAATGGTAAAATGGCAAGATGGTAAAATGGTGAACTGGTAAGATTGTAAAATGGCGAAATGTGGGAACATTTTATAGTGAGGCTTGCCCTTAGCCTGGATTGCGCAGCGGCAACCCCGATAGCTTTCAGAAATTGATTTGCCCCGGGCTTCAGCCCATGCTTGAGAATGATTACTACATCCCTGGATTAAAGCTTCCTGTGTTATTGCCCCGGGCTCCATTCTGAATTGCCCCGGGCTTCAGCCCGGGGATAGAGGATGCCTGCAAAGACAGGGGCTTTAGCCCCATTTTGAACTGCCCAGGAATTCAGACTGGGATTGAGGATGATTAAAAAACAACAGGTTTAGTCCAACGTGGGCTCCGGGTATCGACCCATCATTTGTCGTTCGATCATCCAGCCCGGGTATTCAGGGGTCAGGACGCTGATTTTATCCAGTTTTTGCAGGTCGCTGTCCGACAACTGAAGTTTTGTTGCCCCGATGTTGTCCATCAGTTGGTCTTGTCTCTTGGCACCGATGATAATGCTTGTGACAGCAGGTTTACGGAGCAGCCAGGCCAGGGCAACCTGTGCCACAGTTGCCTGGTATTGCGGGGCCATGGCAGCCATGAGATCGATGATATCGTAGGCTTTCGCTTTGTTAATCGGCGGGAAATCGAACTCATCGCGGCGGCTGTCGCCTGCCTTGACTTTATCCCTGGTGAATTTGCCGGAAAGGAATCCCCCTGCCAGCGGGCTCCAGGGCATCAGCCCCATCCCCTCGCTCAGCGCCATGGGGATGATTTCGCGTTCCACATCGCGACTCGCGATGGTATAGTAATTCTGCAGTGCCACAAATTTCGTCCAGCCCATCCGTTCGGCGTAATCATTGGCTTTCATCGTCATCCATGCAGGATGGTTGCTGATGCCAATATAACGGACCTTGCCCGCGCGCACAACGTCCTCAAGCCCGCGCATGGTCTCCTCGATCGGCGTGATCGGGTCAACGCCGTGGATATAAAGCAGATCAATGTGCGTCATCGCAAGGCGTTTCAGGCTGTCTTCCACCGCGTCGGCAATATGAAGCCGCGACAGTCCTACCTGGTTGGCACCCGCTCCCATCCTGATCCTGAGCTTGGTGGCCAGCACAACCTGCTGGCGGTTGATTCCCAGCGAAGCCAGCGCCTTGCCGGTCATGATCTCCGAAAGTCCTTCGGAATAGCCGTTCGCGGTATCAATAAAGTTGATTCCCTGGTCGACCGAGGTTTTAACAATATCATTCACCGCGTCCTGCGGCAGTTCGCCGATTGATTTCCAGTATCCTTTGCCGCCAAAAGTCATGGTGCCAAGGCATAATTCTGATACAAGGACACCGGTTTTTCCGAGAGGGTTGTATTTCATGGGGGGTAGTTTTTGGGCAAAGGTAGGTAATTATTTTTCACCTCTGGATAACTGCCTCTGTTGCAGCATAACTATGATATCCTTCGACAGTGTACGTTTTCAAAAAAATCAAACTTAAACGGTCATTATCACTTAGAGTCCGGTTAATTTCATAAGGTTTTTTGGGAACTTTACTATTTTAATGAACTTGTTCCATAGGAACAAAATATGGGTAGAAAAGAAGAGCATTTTGTATGATCTTTCGTCCCGTACGGGACGAAACCTTGCAACTCAACCAGTTTTCTACCCACATTAAATCCCTAACGGGATTTTAAAGCAAAATTTAAACAACCTCTGAATCCAAGAAGTTCTGCTTTTTCCAACCTGCATCGATTCAGAATAAATCATATCGCAACAGGTATTAAAAACTGGGCAAGAAGTTCCTCCGTTGATTCCTTCGTTTGAAAGCAACATAGGCTGCATTTTTATTTGGAAGCAGTATAAATTATGCCGGGCAATAAAAAAACTCAGGTTTCCCGTATTACCTTTTGGACTGAAAACCGATTAAGCAGGGTAAAACATGCTCTATCATGGCACACAGTAAAGCCAACGTGATAATCCGCACTTACAGCGGAAAATTCGGCGACCTCTGCCTGCAGCGCGATGGCGTGATCAGGTCGCAGCCGAATGTATCGAAAAGAATATTGTCGGAGCGCCAGACCAGTCAACTCAACCGGTTCGAAGCGGCAAAGTCCGATGGCCGCCAGGTCATGGCGGATGAAGCCAAGTCAGCCTTTTATGGCCAATACATGAAGCGATGGAAAAGAAAAAGGAGCAACATTGGGATATACCAACTGGCCATCATGGACTTCATGCACCTGCCTTCGGTCAACAGGATAAAACTGGATAAGCAAACAGGAATCCCCATCCGGCTCGTTTTTGAAGCCTTTGATATTTTCCAGGTGGCCGGTGTATCGGTAGCCTTGTGTTCCCCCTCCGGGGAAATCCTGGAACAGGGGGATGCCTGCCAGCTTTTCCCCTGGATTGGATTTCATTACACTGTGCATGATCCTTCGTTGCTCAGGCCGGGGGTGATTTGCCGGGTTATTACCAGGGATTTGCCCGGCAACATCACAGAGAAAGAATTCACCGGTTTTTTTATGAAAATAGGGGTTGGATTCGTATTTTTGTATCCCTTGTGCGGTGTTGATTTGCCACCAGCCTCTCATGGCCCCCCGCCATGGAATCTTAAACATCAACCGTTTTTCTCAGGCTTTTCTCTAAGGCGGCTCTAAGGTTTCTCTATGAGGGCTCTAAGTTCGCTCTTAGTTTCGGTCGGGAAGACATTCCGGGTATTATTGTACGTGAATCAATCCCGCTTCCAAAAGCAGCATACTTTGCAGAACGCGGACGTTACAGGGCCGATTCCCTGGTTGATTTGCTGGAACGCACCACGAAACAAGGAGAGGTGACCATAGGCCTCACCATAAAGGATATCTCCTGCACAAAAGATGAAAATCCAGACTGGGGGGTGTACGGGCTTGGTTCCTGCCCCGGGAAGGCTTGTGTGGCGTCGACCTTCAGGCACAAAGGGGAGAACATTGCCGACCAGTTGTTCAAAATTGCCATCCATGAACTCGGTCACACGCAGGGACTCGACCATTGCCCCGACAAATCCTGCTACATGCAGGATGCCGAAGGTCATAATACGACAGGAAACGAAACAGGATTCTGTCCAGATCATGCTTTTGCCTACTGCCTCCTGCCTATTGCCTAATGCCTAATCAAATGATCCCCCACCACCAGCGCCGCCATCGCCTCCACGATCACCACAGCCCTTGGCACCACGCACACATCATGCCTGCCCTTGCCCTTCATGAGCACCGTTTCGCCGGATGAGGTCACGGTCTCCTGCTCCGTCATCAGCGTGGAGACGGGCTTAAAAGCCACGTTAAAGTAAATCTCCTGCCCGTTCGAGATGCCACCCTGGATGCCGCCGGAGAAGTTGGTCCGGGTTTTGATGACGCCGTCGTCATTTATAAACACGTCGTTGTGTTCCGATCCCTTCATCATAGCGCCCCTGAAACCCGAACCATACTCGAATCCCTTCACCGAATTGATACTCAGCATGGCTTTGGCCAGGTCGGCCTGGAGTTTGTCGAATACCGGCTCTCCCAAACCGGCAGGCACGCCGGTGATGGAACAACTGACCATCCCACCGGTAGTGTCGCCGTCGGCTTTGAGCTGTTCAAGATACGCGAGGATATCAGGGTCCTTCAGGTTGGTCACCGGGTGACTGATCTGGAATTTCCCGATCCGGCTTATCGCGGCGGAAACGTGAATGTGTTGTGTTTTCAGGAACAATTTGGCAAAGGCGCCCGCAGCCACACGCACCAGCGTTTCGCGTGCCGAGGACCGCCCGCCACCCCGCGGATCGCGGATGCCGTACTTCTGCTGCCATGTATAATCGGCGTGCGAAGGACGGTATACGTCGGCAAGATGGTCGTAATCGGATGGCTTCTGGTTGTGGTTATATATCAGGAAGGCAATTGGCGCTCCGGTTGATCTTCCCTGGTAAATCCCTGAAAGGATCTCCATTTTATCATCCTCAACCCGTGCGGAGGAGAAAAAGTCGAGCCCTGACCTGCGGCGGTCAATTTCCGACTTGATAAATGGAATATCAATTTCAAGGTTGGCCGGAAAACCATCCAGCACCCCTCCTACCGCAACCCCGTGCGACTCCCCGAAGGAGGTCAGCACGAGTGTTTTTCCGAAAGAGTTGCCGGGCATCTGGACAAATTAGCATAAGACGGTCAAGGGGACGAAGGATGAAGTAAAAATTACGAATTAAAAATTAAAAATTACGTATAACACTTTTAAACAGGTAGTTAAATTTAACATTTCCCGCTTGCAACCCAATTATTCATTATTAATTTTTAATTCGTAATTCGTTATCATCCTCCCTGTTGTTTCAAAATCTTCATTTTTGCTTCGAGCACTTTCAGTTCGCTCTTGGCTTTGTTGATCTTGTTCTCAAACTCCTCTTTTACCACCGAAGCGCTTTTCGACTTGGCGAAGAAACCAATATTGTTTTCCCAGAGAATGATCTCTTCTTTCATCTTGGAGATCTTCGTGGCGAGGAATTCCCGCTCCTTACCAATCACCCTGCGGGCATTGGGATCGTTTTTGAGGTGGTCGAATTTCGCCGCAAAACTGACTGTGCTCATTTCGACCTCGCTGATCTTCAGCTTATCGAGATGTTCGTTCACCAGGGCACGGAATTCGTTGTGCAATTTGTCCTTTTCCTTCATGGGAACATGGCCGATCTCGGTCCATTCGCGCTGGAAGGTTTTCAGGATATCCAGGTTGGCGCTCTTGTTTTCGCCGAACTGATGTTCCTTCAGGCGGGCCATCAGGTCAAGTTTTTTAGCAAGGTTCTCGCCTTCGCCGGCCTGAACATTGGAGAAATAGGCCTGTTTGGCATTGAAGAAGTCGTCGCAGGCCGTGCGGAAACGCTTCCATATCTTGTCGGAGTTCTTCTTCGGCACCGGACCGATCTTTTTCCATTCGCCCTGCAAACGGATTAACTCGTTTGTGGTGTTCTTCCAGTCGGTGCTGCTGTTTAGCGCTTCTGCCTGCAGACACAGTTCAACCTTGAGGTTGTAATTGTGCATCTGCTGCTCTTTCAGTTTATCGAAATAATCCTTCTTAATGGCAAAGAAGGCATCCAGCGCGGCTTTAAAACGGTTCCAGGTTTCAGTGTTGACTTTCTGGGGGATTGGGCCGATGTTCTTCCATATCTTCAGCAGGTCGTTTACCTTGTTGGTGTTGTCCTGCCAGTCCTTGATCGATTCATTGGGCAGTTGCGACACGATTTCAGCCTGTTCGCACAGGGCGATTTTGGTCTCCAGGTTTTTATCCTGGTCTTCCTCGATCATAGAGTAATGTTCGCGGCGACGGTCGTTGATCTTATCGGTGGCATTTTTAAACCTTTCCCATATCTCCTCTTTTTTATCCGCAGGAACAGGACCAAGGTCCTTCCACTCTTCGTGGTATTTCTGAAGTTTCTTGAATGATTTGATCACGGAACTTTCCAGGAGCAATTCCTCGGTCTTTTCACACAAGGCGATCTTCGCCTCCATGTTCTTCCTCAGGTCGAGGTCTTTCAGCTCCTTGTTCAGCTTTACTTTTTCGAAGAACTTTTCAACAAGGAAGTGGTAATTCTGCCAGAGGTTGTTGATCTCGGTGCGGGGCACCATGCCGATCTGTTTCCAGCGTTCCTGGAGGACTTTAAACTCATCGTAGGTCTTTTTCAGGGTCTCTTCAGAACTGATCAGCACTTTCAAGCCATCCAGGATCTGGAATTTCTTTTTCAGGTTTTCCTGCTTGATCTTCTCCTGCTCTTCGGTATGACGGGCTTTGCTGGCCCGGTATATGGCATATAATTCATTAAATTTCACATCCAGGGCATCCGGCTCATGGGCCAACTCCTCCTTGGTTCCACCTTCCTCCATCACATTTTCATATTTCAGGAGATTTTCCTCTTTATTCTTCTTCAGGAAGGCAACCTTGATAAGCGCAATTCGCGATTTAACCGCATTGAAATCGGGATCATTCACCGCTTTTTCCAGCTGTTCAACCAGTTGTTCACGGGTATAACTATCGAAATTGTTTTCATCTTCAACGGTTACCAGCTCAACATTCTCTTCCGTCACCTCATCAAGGTGCTCATCCAGATGATCGCCGAGATGGTCATCCCCCATAAGATCGATGTGCTCGGTTGCAGGTGCATCAGGCGACACAGCCGTTTCTGAAACAGGCAGTTCAGCAGGTTCCGCGATGGGTTCTGCTTCGAATGCTTCGGCAGGCTCGGCTTCGACAAGCTCGGCTTCGACAAGCTCAGCCGCCGGGGTTTCGACGGCTTCGACGACGTCGACAGGCTCGGGTTCGACATGCTCAGCTTCGACAAGCTCAGCCGCCGGGGTTTCGACGGCTTCGACGACGTCGACAGGCTCGGGTTCGACATGCTCAGCTTCGACAGGCTCAGCCGCCGGGGTTTCGACGACTTCGACAAGCTCGGCTTCGACAGGCTCGGCTTCGACAAGCTCGGCTTCGACAGGCTCAGCCACAGGGGCTTCAACAGGATCGGCGGTTGCCGGGGTTTCTTCAACTGACGGTTTGTTTTCTTCGGTCTGATCTGTATCAGGGGGGAGCAAAGGGTTGATGTTATCCATTGTTTCATTAACAATGGCAGCATTCTCCTCCTGAACGGCTGTTTGCTCCGGTTCAGGATTCTGAGGGGTGTTCTGGGTATTTTCCATTTTTAGTTAATAACCGTTAAGTATAAATAATTAGTGTCCGACATTTGCCGGTTGATTTGAATCGATAGGATGGCAAAAATACAAATTATTTCCAAACCACCTAAAAATAGGTTATGGCATCGCCCTGCGGTTGAACAGGATATATCCGAAGTTGAAATTCAGTGTAAACGGTTCAACCATTTTATCGTAATAATTGACCCCGATGCTGATGGGACCCAACGGGCTGTTGTATACCAGCGATGTTGAAGCCATGTAGGCACGGTCAGCGAATCTTTTCCCATAGTAAGCCGTGTAATCGACCGGGTTCTGAAGGATTTCCTGGTAGGGCTGGAAGAGATATACCTCCATCCGGTAGTCAATCTTTTTATATACCCGGAGTACAGCCTTCAATCCGGCAGCTGCAAAGTTTGTGGCACGGAAAGGAGGCAGAAAATAGGTTTGTGCTTCAGGTACAGGTTGAAACGACGACGCGTACAACAAACTGGAGGTGTAATTCGAAAAGAGCGGCTGGTTCGACATTACTCCCTCCCCATAAAAACCGAATTTAACCGGTCCCAGGGACTGAAAGAAGTTATCGTAAACAAGCCTGATGCGATACCAGGCGTGGTAACTTGAAATAATTGCCTTATTGAGCGAAGTCGAACCAGGCACCATGCCCTCAAAGCCGGCAACATACAACAGTTTCATCAGCAATCTTACACCGGCGTTGGCGTATTGCTTGCGGTTCAGACTGTTAAGATCAAAACAAAGTGAAGGGGCTATGAATTTGAAGGTGGTAAGGTCGGTGGTATCGTTCCGTGTGAACGTATTTGACTGATAATATTTCTTACTTGTATATGCGTAGTTCAAGCCCAGGGAGAATTTTGAGGTATTGTTCAGGGGAAGCCCGATGCTCAAATCACCGAAATATTCTCCTTCGATCACATAGTTTGGCGTCTTGTCATCAAAGAAAAAGGTGGCATTCATGTAATAATCGAAGTGGTTGTAAGTATAATTCACATCGATGAACCATGGTACTTTGGAATTAAAATCAATCCGCCCACCCAGTTTCGCCGAACTGTAGACTTTCCCGAAATATCCGTTGGCAAAAAAAAGCAACGCCTTTTTCCACAGATACTTATACTGCAATTGCAAGAACGCTTCGCTGGCATTTCCCAGGGAAAAGTTCCCCCCGAACTGCACCCCGAAACTGTTGCTTTTTTTAATATCGAGATAAAGATCATAGTAGCCGGTATGCTGGTTGAAACGGGCAACCGGGAATATGCTCCTGACAAAACCTTCGTCGAGAAACCTGAAATATTCATGTTGCAACTCATCCAGGGAAACTGTTTTACTGCCGTGTTTCAATATCTTCCATAAATATTCTGTCTGTGTTTTATTGAGTCCGCTTATATGAATGGAATCAAAGCGCAATGCAGGTTTCTCACGGTTGAAGGATTCACGGCGTTTGAGGATATCGGTCGTGCTGATACTGTCGTGCACGAGATTCCTGATCTCGGGGATTTTCCGTATGGCAGCGCTATAACCACTGTCGGCAAGCACTTTTACCCTGGAGAAATCGAGTAGGTTCAGTGATGGTATATCCGGAACGATCATGACCGAATGAGGGTAAATTATGGTATCACTTTGCCGTTCCATCAGCATGGTAAGCAATTGGGAAACAATATCATCACCGTCGGGCTTCTCATACCTTCGGGCTACGCGGCTCCCAATGATCACGTCAGGGTGAAAATCGTGCATGGCCACATCACACGGGAAATTATTGTACATCCCGCCATCGTAGACCAGCTTCTTGTTAATTACCACCGGGTTAAGGACCAGCGGAAGGCTCATCGATCCGCGGACAGCCGTACTCAGGTCGTCCTTTCGCAAAATCATTGGTCCCGAGGAGTCAATATCAGAAACAACACACCTGAACGGGATCATCAGTTTGTTGAAGTCGCTTTGAGCTACTGCATTTGATTGTGCAAGCATCTGCATAAGCTGAAAATCAATCTCATATGTTTTAATGAACTGCGTTGGGATGATTGCAGTGATCTTCTTTGTAAAATTGAACGATGTGGAAATCCATGACGCATTCGGATCTTCCTTGCGATAATAGTAGATATACTTTTCATCAATAACCCCGGAAACCCAGCGCTGGAATTCCCGCGAATCCATCATCTTTCCTATCTCATCAGGGGAGTAGCCGCTGGCATACAAGGCGCCCACCACGGCACCGATCGAAGTTCCGGCGATAAAACTGATTGGTATGTGCTGCTCCTCCAGGGCGCGAAGAACGCCGATATGCGCGCTGCCTTTGGCTCCGCCGCCGGACAGAACCACGGCGACACGCTGAGGGAAAACAGAATTAATAATTAAAAATGAAAAATTAAAAATTAAGAGGACAGTTAAGCGATTCCTGAAATTAATAAATTTCATTTTGCCGGAGATTAGCACGGACAAAGCTAATAAAAAAAAGGGAGAACAGATTTTCAGAAGCGGTTTGATGCTCTGCACAAAGTTCTCCCCGATGGTGAAGTTAAACAGTCTCCAGTGCCTGGGCAAGGTCGGCGATGATATCTTCAACTTCTTCAATGCCAATTGACAGCCTGACCAGTTCGTCGCTGATACCACCCTCTTTTTTTGCCGCGGGCGACAGTTTGCTGTGGGTCATGGAGGCGGGGTGCTGAATCAGGGTTTCAATTCCGCCCAGCGAAACGGCGAGCACGCAAAGTTCGACACTGTCCATCAGCTTCTTGCCGGCCGTGAGACCACCTTTCAGGCCGAAACTCATCATGGCACCCGGGCCACGCATCAGTTTCCGTCCAAGTTCATATTGCGGGTGAGAAGGAAGTCCGGGATAAATGATCCAGTCGATTTTTGGATGCGACTCAAGATAGGCAGCCACCTTCATGGCGTTTTCCTGGGCACGGTCGATGCGGATCCCAAGAGTTTTCAATCCTCTCCGTGTCAGAAAAGCCTGGTGGGGATCCATGTTGCATCCCATGGAAACCATCACAGGGCGTATCCTTTTATAATCGGCTTCCGTTTTGGTAACAATCACCCCGCCCACGATATCGGCATGGCCGTTCAGGAACTTGGTAAGCGAGTGCAGCACGATGTCGGCGCCCAGGTCAAGCGGAGTCTGCAGATAAGGGCTGCAAAACGTATTGTCAACACACACAGGAATGTTATGCTTGTGTGCTATCTCGCAGATGGCGGGGATGTCTGAAATGCCGATGGTGGGATTTGCCGGTGTTTCAAGATAGATCAGTGCCGTATTCGGGCGGATTGCCGCTGCGACCTGTTCAATGTCAGTCGTGTCAACATAGGTTGATTCAACCCCGAATTTCGCGAAGATGCCTTCAATGATCCCCCTGGCCGGGCCGTACACTGCATTATGACTTACGATATGTTTTCCTGCGCCGAGATAAGCCATGTACACCGTACTGACGGCTCCCATGCCTGATGAACAGCCGATACCGTCGAAACCATGTTCCAATACGGCGATGGTCTTTTCAAGGTCGCGGATGGTAGGGTTACCTATACGCGTGTAGATATAACCATCGCTTTCGCCCGCAAAACAGGCAGCGCCATCATCAGCGCTTTTAAAGGCAAAGGTGGAAGTCTGGTAGATTGGGGTAATCACGCTACCCAGTGGATCTTTGGCGCCTGAGCCATGTACGAGATTGGAGTTGAAGCCTGATGGTTTGTTTTTCATATAAGGTTGGTTTGTGTGGTTGTTGAGGGGCAGTAATACAGCCTGCCTTGCTTTTTCCTGATGGAGAAGCGGCATGCCCTGCCTGTAAGGGCCGGCAGTCGCCGCTACGGCCGGATGATGTTTATTTCATTTTCAATAGCAGGGTTCAGGTGACGTTTTACCGCGCACAGGGATGCTGTTTTTATGACAGCCGCGTCGTACTGGTCAGGAAAACCGGCCGGAACGTGAATGTTGATGATGAATTTCGCGATCATTTTCTGTGCCTGGTCATACTGGTAATCCATGCTGATGTGAAGCTCAGCGGTGTCGATTCCGCGCTGATCGCAAAAACTTTTAACATAGATTCCGGCGCAGGTTCCTAACGAAGCAAGGAAAAGGCTGAAAGGGGTTGGCGCGGAAGCATCTCCACCCGACTGGACAGACTGGTCGGTAGCAACGGTAAAACCATCAATGTCGGCATTTACCTTCCTGTTCCCGGTATAATAAATTTCGATGGACATAACATTTTTTTTGGGGCTCCAAAGGTACGATTTAATTTTATCAATCACGGTGGCTGAGGTTCCCGAAGCCACCGGTTTTTATTCCGGGCAGCCTCCTTCATAAACTTCATCAAGTAATTCACCTGAATCATCGATTTAATTATTAAAATGATTAAATTCTGAATATTTTTGTTGTTTAAAAATCTTTAACCTAACATCTGCAATTAATGAAAAAATTATCTCTTGTTTTGACTATGATGCTCATGCTGGGCGCCGTCATTGCGCAGGATGAAGCACGTTTGATGCGGTTTCCGGCAATGCATGGAAACCAGGTTGTTTTCACCTGTGCAGGCGATCTCTACACGGTCGACAAAGCCGGCGGACTGGCGCGTAAGCTTACGAATGATGAAAATGGCTATGAAATGTTCGCACGGTTTTCGCCCGACGGGAAACAAATTGCGTTCACCGCCCAATACGACGGGAACACCGAGGTGTACCTGATACCTTCAACAGGCGGCGTGCCAAAGCGCCTCACCTACACAGCGACCCTGACCCGTGATGACATTTCCGACCGTATGGGACCCAACAATATCGTGATGACCTGGAAAGACAACGAAAATATTGTCTACAGGTCGCGCAAACAAACCTTCAACGATTTCAAGGGGCAGCTTTTCCTGGTGAATACAAAAGGAGGTCTTTCCGATGAACTGCCCTTGCCGTGCGGCGGGTTCTGCTCCTTCTCCCCGGACAAGTCCAGACTTGCTTTCAACCGGGTATTCCGCGAATTCCGTACCTGGAAATATTACAAGGGCGGCATGGCCGACGAAATCTGGATCTATGACTTCAAATCCAAAGAAACCGAACGGATCACGAACAATATATACCAGGATATGTTCCCGATGTGGAGCGGCGACAAGCTCTATTTCGTTTCTGAACGGGAACGCCCGACCAACCTGTATTGCTATGACATGAAGTCGAAGGAGACAAAAAAGGTCACGGACTTTAAAGAGTTTGATATCAAATTCCCGTCGCTTGGCGACAATGGCATCGTATTTGAAAACGGAGGCTTCATCTACACCTTCGACTTTGCCACCCAGCAAACGCAGAAGGTTACCATCAGGATTGCAGATGATTTCATCACCGGTCGTAACCAGGTGAAGGACGCAGGCAAGTTCATCAATACTTTCTCCATTTCCCCCGATGGTAAACGTCTAGCCTTTGATGGACGGGGCGATATCTGGACCGTTCCCGCAAAAAGCGGCATCACCAAAAACCTTACGAACAGCCCGGGTGCCCACGACCGTGATGTGGCCTGGTCGCCCGACGGGAAATACATCTCCTTTATCTCCGACATGACCGGTGAAGACGAGATCTATATCCAGAAACAGGATGGTAGTGCGCAAGCCGAGCAGATCACTAAAAATGCCGACACCTACAAATACTCGGTCACATGGTCGCCCGACAGTAAAAAGCTACTTTGGGCCGATAAAATGCTGCGGTTGCAATTTGTTGATATCGAAACAAAAGCGGTGACTCAGGTGGACCAGTCGAAGAGTTGGGAGTTCACCGATTACGAATGGTCGCCCGACAGCAAATGGGTAGTGTACACCTTCCCCGACCGTCGCACGACCTCGCGGATTTTCCTTTATGAACTATCTTCCAAAACAAAAACACCGGTTACCGATACCTGGTATGATGCTGCCGGCGGCAGTTTCAGCAGCGACGGGAAATACCTCTTCTTCACATCGAACCGCGACTTCAACCCCACCTACAGCTGGACCGAATGGAACCATTCATATAGCGATATGACCCGGATCTATTTTGTCACCCTGGCAAAAAGCACCCCCAATCCCTTTGCACCTGAAAATGACGAGGTAAGCATTAAAAAGGATGAAAAGAGTGAAGGAGATGTTAAAACTGAAGGCAAGGAAGGAAAAAAAGAGGGAAAAAACGCTGCTAAAAAGGATGACAGCAAAGATGCTGATTCAAAGAAAGATATCACCGTCAAAGTCGACCTCGACGGGATTATTGACCGTATTGTGGATCTTTCCATCGAACCGGGTACTTACGGCAATGTGAGTTGTATCGGCGACAATATTTATTATGAAAAAGGCGGCCGCGGCGGGCGCCTTGGCGGACTGATGGTTTACAGCCTGAAAGACCGCAAGGAGTCGAACCTCGGGGATTACGGCTTATACGAAATTTCGGCCGACAACAAGAAGATGGTCGTTGGTGAACGCGGAAAATACGGTGTCATCGACCTCCCGCATGGCGGCAAAATTGAAGTCAAGGATTGGGCCGACCTTTCCAACATGAAGGTGATGGTTGACCTGAAGGCTGAATGGTCGCAGATCTACCACGAATCGTGGCGACAGATGAAATATTTCCTGTACGATCCGAACATGCAGGGGGTAAACTGGCCGATCATCCAGAAGAAGTACGAACCGCTGCTTTCTTACATCAACAACCGCAACGACCTGAATTACATCATCGGCGAAATGATCGGGGAGATCAGCATCGGTCACTCCTACGTGAGTGGCGGCGACAAGCCCGAACCAAAACGCAGCAAAATGGGGCTGCTCGGGGCAAAGATCAGCCGCGATGCATCTGGTTATTATAAAATCGACAGAATCCTGAAAGGGGAAAACTGGGAAGAAATCACGCGTGCGCCACTCACAGAGCTCGGCGTTGAAGCAAAAGAGGGGGATTTCATCATTGCCATCAACGGCAAATCGACGAAAGATATGAACGACATCAACGAAGCGCTCATCAACAAAGCGAATGTGCAGGTCGAACTAACGCTGAATGCCACTGCTTCAGAAACCGGGGCGCGTAAAACCATCGTCGAGCCAACCGACAAGGAGAGCGGGCTTTATTATTACAACTGGGTTCAGAGCAATATAAAAAAGGTGTCGGACGCTTCAAACGGCGAGATCGGGTACATCCATATCCCTGATATGGGCGTAGAAGGACTGAATGAATTTGTGAAGCACTTTTACCCGCAACTTTCAAAACGCGCCCTGATTATCGACGACCGCGGCAACGGCGGCGGAAATGTTTCACCGATGATCATCGAACGGCTCCATCGCGAAATGACCATGATCGCCATGGCGCGCAACACGGTAGGAACTCCCGGCCGCCTCGAAATGCAGTGGGGGCCCAAATGCATCCTGATCGACAACTATTCGGCCTCCGACGGCGACCTGTTCCCTTACCAGTTCAAGAAACTGAATATTGGCAAAGCCATTGGCAAACGCACCTGGGGCGGGGTTGTCGGTATCCGGGGCAGTTTGCCGTTCATCGACGGCGGACAGATGATGCGCCCTGAATTTGCTCCTTACGACAATGAGGGCAAGAATTGGATCATCGAAGGTCATGGTGTAGATCCGGATATTGAAGTTGACAATGATCCTGCTAAGGAATATGCCGGCGAAGACCAGCAATTGAACAGGGCGATCGACCTGATGAAGGAGGAACTGAAATCATGGCCTAAGGAACTTCCGGGAATGCCACCCTTCAAGGATAGCACAAAATAAGAAGTTCAACCATCCCGGTTGAATTGAAATTCACTTATCATCCTCAAAGCTGCCGGAATTCCCGGCAGCTTTTTTTATTCTGTTTTTCCCTGATGCCTGAATAGAATGCTTTTTGTATTTTTACAGGGATTTGATATTCCGGGCAAGGGAGGTGCAGAATGACATTATATCGGGGGAAATATCGTGTTGAATCAACTCGTTTGCGGGGGTTTGATTATTCGGGTGACGGGTATTATTTTGTTACCATATGCCTGAAGGACCGTGAATATCTGTTTGGACAAATCATAAATGGTAAAATGTACATGAATGAATACGGGTTGATCGTACAACAATGCTGGGATGATCTTCCAAACCATTATCCAAACCTTCGTTTGGACGAATTCGTGGTTATGCCAAACCATATACATGGGATTATGATAATCGATAACGTCGGGATCGTAGAGACGGGTTTAAAACCCGTCTCCACGGGTGGCGACGGGATCGTAGAGACGGGTTTAAAACCCGTCTCTACGACGCGAAACCACGGGTTATTTGAATTTGTGAGGGCGTTGAAAACATTTTCGTCCCGGAAAATTAACGAGGTCCGCGGTACCGTTGGGCATCCGATTTGGCAAACCCGGTTCTGGGACCGTATTATCCGTGATGAACAGGCGCTACATCAAATCCGGATCTACATCCGGAACAACCCACAAGCCTGGAAACATGATCCCTTAGTTATATAATATGGTAAGGAAAGTCAGGGTTACCGACACGGTATTGATCATGCTGATCCTGGTGGCCGGGGTGATGCTGCGCTTCTGGCGGCTTTGGGAAATTCCGTTCACCTATGATGAGTTCAGCGCCCTTTTCAGGACACAGTTTGCCACCTTCGGAGAACTGATCGAAAAGGGGGTTAAAATTGACACGCACCCGGCAGGCGTGCAGGTGTTCCTGTTCTACCTGGTAAAGGCTTTCGGCATCTCGGAAGCAGCTGTTAAGACACCTTTCATTATTTTCGGATTGCTTTCAGTATGGTTTGTATACCTGATCGGGAAAGACTGGTTTAACGCGACTGTCGGGCTTGTTGCCGCATCGTTCGTCTCATTCCTTCAGTTCCCGGTGATGTACAGTCAGATTGCCCGTCCATACGCAAGCGGTTTATGTTTCTGCTTGCTGATGGTGTGGTTCTGGACGAAGGTGATATTTCATCCCGGGCGGAAATACTACCTGAATCTCTCCGGGTATATGCTTACAGGTGCGATCTGTTTTTACAACCACCATTTCAGTCTGCTGTTTGCTGCGATGGTTGCCGTTACCGGGTTATTTTATTGTACCAGCGAAAAACGGCGGTCATACCTCATTTCCTGTGCCATGATCGGTATCCTCTACATTCCACACCTTCCTATCTTTTTCACACAACTGGGTATGGGTGGCGTTGAAGGATGGCTTCACAAACCGCGGTATGATTTCATGGTTGATTTCATTCAATACATTTTCCAGTTTTCGGTTTTTGTTTACCTGCTGGTGTTATTGCTGGTAAGCCTGGAACTTTACTGGTATGATGGTGTGGATAAGAAGAGTCGTAAATTTATCCTGATTTCTGTTATCTGGTTCATTATACCCTACCTGGTTGGTTTTTTGTATTCGAGATACCGGAATGCCGTGCTCCAATATTCAGTACTGATCTTTTCCTTTCCATTTCTTTTTTTCATCATCTTCGGATATTTCAGCACATTAAGAGCCCATGCCAAAATAATCCTGGTTTCACTCATCGCGCTGGTCGTTATTCCCTCCCTGGTTGCTGAGCGGCAGCATTATGCCCTGTTTTACAGGTCGCCTTACCAGGAAATCATCACAGAATCAAAACATGCCGCCGACTCGTTGGGACCATACAACTGCACTGTGATCCTGGATACGAAAAAGGAGATCAATGACTGGTACCTGAAGAAGCTGGACTACCGCAATCTTCAATTCACCGATTTTAAAACAATCAGGGGAAGAAGGGAGTTTATGGCGTTTCTCGATCATGCGAAATCAAATTACCTGGCATTCGGTTGTATTGCGGCATCCGGTCCCATAAACTACCCGCTGATCCTTTCAACATATCCTTACCTGGCACAACATAAAACCTATGCAGGAGGCGATTTTTACCTTTTCACAAAAATAAAACCGGTAAAAGCCCGGGATGAATATTTTTACTCCGCGGTGAATACCTTCGAGCAGAATTTCACGGAATGGGGCTATGTAAACAACAGGCAATGCACTGACTCGCTGGCGCTGGACGGGGAAAAATCGTATGATGCACGGGCAGGCCAGGAATTCAGCCCCACCTATTTTGTTCCACTGCGCCCCCTGCTGCGTGATGAAAATGATGTGGTCGATGTGTCGGTGGATATGAGGCTTCCAATGGTTTTCCCGGCAGCATGGCTTGTTGTGAGTGTGACTTCGAAAGAAAAAATCATCTATTGGGATTCAACGCCGGTCAATGATTTTATTTCGCCGGGCCAGACAGGGCGCGTGTTTCATTCGCTCCGGCTCAGCGACATTGATCTTCGCCATCACGGGCTGACGCTTAGGGCATTTATCTGGAACCCGGCGAAACTGCCTTACATTATGGACAACTTCACCGTGAAGGTGCGAAGAGGGAACAAGGTTGTTTACGGGCTGTATCGCAAGGTTGGGTTATAAGTTCCAGGTGCCCCTCCCCGGGAAGGCAATGCCTATGGGTGATGTTGACCCCCTGCGGGGTTCTGGGTTCAATGAAATATTGTATATCCCATGATGGTTCTATCGACATCCGGTCGCGATGCGACAGGCATGGGCTGAATCCTGACTATTACTGCCTGATCAATTTCTGGCTGAAGGCCTCACCATTAATGTATACTGAGAAACAATAGCACCCTCTGGAGAGACGGCAGCAATCAAGTGTGATGAGATGAGCGCCGGGTGAAAGAATACCCTCATCCCTGCATAAAACCTTGTGCCCAACCATATCGATAATCTCTAGCTTAATCTGGCCAGCCCTATCGAGAAAAACACTGCAGGATGCCGCACTTGCCACCGGGTTCGGAGAAATCCGGCTGACCTGGTTTTTCTTCAGAACCAGACCGGGTCCTGTATTGACAGGTACAAACCATCCAGTATTGATCTGCCGGTAGGAAACATCGACATCATGCACGGGAATTGAAGGATCCTGGATGTTTGATCCTGGTTGGGATGAGGTCTCGCAGATAAGCTGGATCTGGTTTTTGCCTCTGAGGCTTGTCGCGGTTACAGGATAAACGAACTCCTGGAAGATATAAACGAAATCCGAGTAGAAATCCACGAAAGGAGCCATGTGTAAGTAATTATGCCGCCACATACGCCCGTATATGTGGCGGTAGTTTAAAGGAGTAGGATCGGGACAGGGCAGGAAAACCGACGACCACAGGAAATAGAGATTATCCCATTTGTCAATCACAATCCGGGGAAAGGAGGTTAATCCAACACCGTAAAGCGGTAAGCCGGAAATGGTATCTCCAGGCAGCCATGGATCCATAAAAGCGATTAGCTGGTTGTGCGCCTCCAGCGTATCCATGTTACCTAACCGGGATGTGTCGATTGGCGTCATGCTTTCATTCCAATATATCAACCCATCGGTGTATGGATAATAAAACCTCGACATGCCATCGCAGCTGGCACGCATCCGGCCTGCACACACGTGCGCCATGCCTGTCTTGTCCATTTCAATGGCGTTGGAACCGTCGAGGCACCAGAAAGCTGGTACCATTGCGCTGACCGGGGTCAGTTTGTACGGGTTATTGAAGAATACCGTTTTAGTCCAGGTTGTCCCATTGTCGAACGACTTCATGATAAAGCCGTCTTCCCAGTTGCCAGCCACCACGAAAGCGAGGGTGTCGCCCCTGGGTGCGGCCCATGTGTAGTCGTCGCTGGCATAGCCCAGTCCATCGGCTGCACTCATACCGGACAGAATGACACCCTGCCTGTCCCAGGTAACTCCTCCATTGCTCGAACGGAAATAGAGCAGGGCATCATTCATTCCCTGGTAATTGGGTTGCGCGATGGCCAGGATATGAATGCACTGGTGGTTTACGCCGCTGGTGATCGCACTTGGATAGAGCAGGGCCGTCACGCCGGCCGGGGCTGCCGGGGCGAAGGTCTCGATCCAGTCCCCGGTTCCTTTTGAAGGGCGGGTGTTTATAACCAGGCTTGCCGTCGAGTTGTGCGAGATAAGCATCTCCCCGTTGCCCATCCAGGGATTGATGCTGGGCCAGCCGGTGCGGGTTGTTTCGATTCGCGTTGAAGGCGCAAGATCCCAATTGGCCCCATCGAAGTAATTGTAACCAGTTCCGAGATTGCTGTAGGCTGTTGAATCGTCGGTTCCCCGCATCCAGGAAACTGACAGGGAACTGTCGGGCCAGAGGTACAACCTGTTGGTCATGGAGCCGTTGGTCTGGTTGTCGTAACGGGAACCGCCAACCAGGTCGTCATTTACGTTTATCGGGTTATTGGCCGTCGTATTGTAGGATTGGACCGGCAATTGTGGTTGCCGGTTGTATTTTGGAGAAGGTACCGCCTTGTTTTGCTGGGTTTGAGAAATCAAAGCATATTTTGGCTGTGAAAGTGCCGGGTATGTAAAAAAGAGGATACAAAATACAAGGCCTATTGTTTTCATCTTTTTCAGGCTTGGAGTCTATCAAAATTATGGATTTTTATCATTGTTATCGTTTTTTCAATGTCATTTTTTCCCTTGCCCCTCCCCCGTCCCTCCCCGTGCAGGCATTGTAGAAGGAATCATCATTTTCCCTGGGGAGGGAGGGTATTTGCCAGCCTTTCAACGTACAGGATTGCGACCCCTACAGGGTCGCAAAATCAATCTTGAATGATGATGGCGAAATGCATGCGACCCCTACAGGGTCGCATTCTATAACGACAAAGGCACGGCCAAAGCCGTGCCCTTGTCATAATCAATCAAAATACAATTTTTATTGTTTTATCATCTTATGGCTGAAAACCTCACCATTTATATATACGGATAAACAATAGCATCCGGTACTGAGGCTACTGCAATCCAGCGTTAGCCTGTGAGCACCCGACTGCATGATGCCTTTGTCGGCCGACAGAACCTTATGTCCCAGCATATCGGTAACCTCAAGAATGACCTGCCCAGACTTTTCCATGGAGATATTCACCTGGGTTGATCCGGCAACAGGGTTCGGGAAGTTCGGGCTGACCTGGTTGATGGCAGCTGCCGGTTTCTGGTCGATACCTACGATCACAGGCACGGACCTGAATCCGATATTGACATCATGAACAGGAACCGTAGCATCATTGATGTTGGAGCCCGGCTGTGCAGAGGTTTCAAAGATCATCTGGACTTGCTGATTTTTCAGCTTATACGCTGTGGCAGGATAAACAAATTCCTGGAAGATATAAAGAAAATCAGCATTAAAATCGACCATGGAACCCAGGGTCGCAAAATTCTTCATCCATTTACGGCCCCAGATGTGGCGGTAGTTAAATGGTGTCGGGTCGGGATTTCCTACTGTGATGGCCGACCAGTAAAAATCGATATCGCCCGAGGACTCTACAACGATCTGCGGGAATGTAGTCAGGCCTACCCCATATTTCGGGAAGCCTACAATGGAATCTCCTGCCTGATTGGCGGCAACATACCCCAGCAATTGCCCATGGGCCTCGAGGGTGTCAAGGTTGCTGAGCCGGGTGGTATCGATCACCGGCATATTCTCATTCCAGTATACCAACCCGTCGGTGCCGGGGAAATAGTATCGTGAAGCCCCGTCACCGTTGGCACGCATACGCCCAAAGGCCACATGTGCCTTACCGCTGTGGTCAAGCTGAATCGTTATTGACCCGTCGGGGCAGTAGAAGGTGGGAACAACCGTCGTAACCGGTGTAAGTTTATAAGGATTGTTAAAGAAGAGCGTTTTGTGCCAGGTACTCCCGTTGTCGAATGATTTCATGACAAAACCATCTTCCCAGTTCCCTGCAACGGCAAAGGCAATGGTATCGCCCTTGGGTTCAGCCCAGGTATAGTCATCCCCGGCATAACCAAGCTCGTCGGTGGCCGCCATTCCGGGAAGTACAACTCCCTGCTTGTCCCATGTAGCTCCACCATCGAGTGAGCGGAAATACAGCAAGGCATCGCTCATCCCCTGGTAATTGGGCTGGCCGATTACAATCACATGCACATACTGGTGGTTGCTGCCGCTGGTCACAACACTGGGCCAGAGAAGCGTAGTCACTCCTGTCGGGCCCGTAGGTGCGGTTGACTGTGTCCAGGCGCCTGTTCCCTTTGCCGGGCGTGTATTCATGATCAATGTTGCAGTAGAATTATGCCCAAACACAATTTCTCCAGATCCCATCCACGGATTGAGGCTGGGCCAGCCACAGCGTGTTGTTTCGATGCGTGAGGTAGGTGCTGCATTCCAGGCTGTTCCATTGTTATAATTGTACCCGGTACCACGGTCGGCATAGGCGGTAGCGTCGATTCCACGGATCCAGGCCGCAGAAATTGAGTTGTCGGGCCACAGATAAATCCGTTTTCCCAGCGAACCATTGCACTGGTTGTCGTAATAAGAATCGCCGATCACATCGTCATTTACGCTTTTTGTATTGCTGACAGTCGTATTGGAAGGTTTTACCGGGAGTTCCGCCTGGCCGTTATATTTCGGCGAGAGTACTGCCTTGTTTTGAAGAGTTCCTGACAGGATGGCACGCTTTTGCTGCGCTGTCACTGTAATGGAGAGACATGCGATGAAAAATAAAATGTAAATCTTTCTCATAGAATAAAATTTAAGTTGTTTTACGACAAAGTTAGAAAAGATTTTTATTTACGATCTTATTAAATATTTTTCGATCTATCGGGCCACAGGAATGGGACCCCCTACGGGGTTCTTTCACTACCTCGCTACCTCACTCCAGGTATATCCCAACTTTAACAGGTTCCCGGCTGTCAGCAGGGTTTCCAGTTTTTCCTGGCTGAGCAGTTGCAGTTCCTGGTTTGCTTCAAAAATATCTTTCCCTTTTGTTTTCATAACCATGGCCAGTTCTGCCGCTTTGTGGTAGCCTATATGTGGCAGCAATGCAGTGGTAATGGAAGGACTCCGGTACAAAATCTGCAGACTTTTATCCCCATGAATGATCAGCCCGTCAAAGAGATTTTTTTTCAGGGTGAGGTCGCAGGCAATGAGTAGTTTGAGGCTTTCAAGCATTGCATGGCCAATCACCGGCAGGTAGGCATTTAACTCCAGGCAGCCCTGGGCACACAGTGAACTGATCAGCTGATCGCTGGCATATATTTTATGCGCTGCGCTTATTACAAATTCAGGAATCACCGGGTTGACTTTGCCGGGCATGATAGAACTGCCGACCTGGCACTGGGGAAGCACGACCTGTTGCAAAGAATGCGGGTTAACCAGATCGGAACCGAGCAACCGGATGTCGGAAACCATTTTCTCAAGGTTTACCGCATGCGCTTTCAGGGTGGCATGGACCTCAACGTATGAATCAAGGTTGCTGGTGGCATCAGCCAGGTTCTCGCTGCGTGTTACCGGCAGCCCTGTAAGTTGTTGCAAGTGGCCAATCGCCTCCATAATAAAATACCGTGGAACCGCCATCCCCGTTCCAATGGCGCTGCCTCCCAGGTTTACCATTTTTATCCGTTCAAAACACTTGGAAACCCTCCACCAGTCGCGCGATAAGGCTTCACTATAGGTGCTGAACAGTTTCCCGAACGACGATGGCACCGCTTCCTGCATCTGCGTGTATCCCAGCCGGAGATCATCCTGGTGGGTGATCTCCATCTGCTCAACGGCAAACCGCAGGTCGTTGATCGTCTTTTCAAGATCCTGAAGGAGAAACATGGTGGCAACTTTCAGCGAAGTGGGGATAACATCGTTGGTGGACTGAAAGATGTTGGCGTCTTCAATGGGATCTATGAGTTCGTAATTGCCGGGTTCTGCGCCGGTTTTCAGCAGGGCAACATTGGTAATGATCTCATTCACATTCATGTTGATGCTGGTTCCTGCCCCGCCTGAAACAGCCGGAACGATAAAATTTTCAAAATGATCGCCTTCCGAGACCTCCGTTGCCGCATGGATGAGATGAGTCAGACCAGCCGGTGGATCAGGATATGCCCCATATTTGTCCTCAATTGCTTTTACGTAGGCTTCCGCTGTCTGATAACAGGCTTTTTTTACCAATCCAATCGCTTTATACCATTCTATATGAAAGGAAGTCGTGTCGGGGAAATTTTTCCTGGCCCGGGCTGCGTGTATCCCATACAGGGCGTCGGACGGCAACTCCATTTCACCAATATAATCAATCTCTTTGCGCATCTCCTGGATTTTTACAAATTAAACACCAATCAGTTTGTTAGGTTGCCCGGCAACGTATTTTTTGTAATTTTACGCAATTAATCTGAACGGGGGGTACACTGAAAAAAATATTCCTGATTTTTCTTTTTCTTTCTCTTACAGGGTCCCTCTTCTCCCAGATTGACAAGGAATTCTGGTTTGTAGGGCCCGAGGCATCTTCAAACCACGGCGACCGGCCGGTGTTTATCCGTATTTCAACAATGGAAGACACCTCCCATTTCGTTTTGAGGATGCCAGCCAATCTCAATTTTCAGCCAATTGCAGGCACCATCCTCCCGAATTCCACTTTCTCCATCCAGCTTGACGTTATCAAAGGAAACACTTCATGGCTCGACAGCATCGAGAACAGGCCGGCAGACATGGTTTTGCGGAAAGGACTGTTGTTAACCTCCGACAGTTACGTGACCTCTTACTACGATCTCAACAATGGAAGCAACCCTGCCCTTTTTTCACTGAAAGGCAAGAATGGTGTGGGAACAGAGTTCTACATTTCAGGGCAGACCGATTATGCCAACCAGACCAACGACGGCAGTGAAGCATTTGACATAGTTGCCACACAGGATGCGACCACTATAACCATTACCCCGTCAATCACTATAGTCGGACATGCTGCCAACGTACCTTTCCAGGTCACCCTCAACAAAGGAGAAACCTATTCTGCACGCACACTCATCACCACCGCCAGCGCCTCCCTTGCTGGTTCCCACGTGGTTTCCGACAAACCCATTGCCATCACCATCAGCGACGATTCGATCGTAACAGGAGGGTGGGACATCATCGGCGATCAGACAGTTCCGGTGAATTTACTGGGTTCCGAATACATCGTCATTAAAGGTTTTGCCGATAACGTTCCTCCGAATAATGACGATGAGCGTGCATATATTACCGCAACCCAAAATTTTACCGACATCACCGTTGATGGCGTTAGTGCCGGAAGTATAAACATTGGCCAGCAATACGATTATCCCATCCCATCAACCACAAATACAGCTTTTATAAAAACAACGAAACCTGTATACGTTTATCATTTATCTGGACATTCGGGGGAAGCCGGGTCATCCATTCTGCCCCCTGATTCATGCACAGGATCAAAGAAAATAGGATTCAACCGTTCAAGCACAAGCGCTTTTGCCCTGCTGATCCTGACACGAAACGGCAACCAGAATTCATTTTTGCTGAACGGGAACAGCAGCATCATTACCGGCGCAAATTTTAATGTGGTTCCAGGAACAGGAAACAACTGGGTATACTACCGTCAAAATAATTTGTCGACGGCGCAGGTGCCTGTGGGTGCGAATATCCTGGAAAACACCCAGGGGAAATTTCATCTCGGAATCCTGAACAATGTTGCCGCCAGTTCTGAATACGGCTATTTTTCTGATTTCAGCACACTTTACCTTGGTGCCGACGCGAGCATGTGTCCCGGCGACAGCATGATCCTGGATGGCGGTCCCTACCGCACCTCCTATGACTGGAAAAAGCTGATCACGGGTATCTGGATCCAGGTCGGGACAAGCCGCACATTCATTGCAAAGGACACCGGGTATTATGCCTGCATGACCAATGGCGATTTCTGTACCCTCATGGATACCATCCACATCGCCTTTTATCCGAATGGCACAGTAAGCCTTGGCGCTGACCGGACAATATGCCAGGGCACCACCACCACCATCAGCGCCGGGAACAACTATGTTACGTACCAGTGGAGCAACGGGGCTACCACCAGTTCAGTCACTGCATTAACTCCCGGGAGTTACTGGGTCAGGGTTACTAACAACAACGGTTGCATCGCGCGCGATACCATGGTGATCCACATGGATTCATTACCAATGGCCAATCACCCGGTTACCGGGCCGGCCAGCGTGTGCCAGGGAGAAAACAACGCAGTCTATGCGACCGACACCCTGCATTTCGCCAACACCTATGCATGGACACTGCCACCCGGATCGACCGGTACCAGTACTACAAACAGTATCACCCTCAATTTCTCCGTTGGAGCCATCACCGGTGATATAAAGGTTCACGGGATCAATCAATGCGGCAATGGACCCGATGTCATTTTCCCGATCGTGGTAAACCCCTTGCCGCTGGCTGCCGGAGCCATCTCAGGACCTTTGGCGATCTGCCAGGGTCAGTCCGGCATCTCCTTCTCTGTTTTGCCGGTACCCAATGCTACATCCTACACCTGGACGCTGCCTGCCGGTTGCTCGGTGGCAGGCGGGGCGGGTACAAACTCAGTCATAGTGGATGCGGCTCTCAATGCTGCTTCAGGCTCGATCACGGTTACCGGACAAAACGGATGCGGGGATGGAGGTACCAGCAATATATCCGTAACTGTAAACCCGTTCCCGGAACCTGCCGGTCCGGTTACCGGGATTGCTACGCTCTGCCAGGGTCAATCCGGTTTAACATACAGTGTTCCCGCCATTCCCGGTGCAGATTCATACACGTGGACCCTGCCGTCCGGCGCCTCCATAACTTCAGGTAATGGCACCAATGCAATCGTTGTTTCTTTTGATCTTTCGGCACTGTCTGGGAATATAACCGTGAGAGGGCATAGTAACAATTGTGGCGATGGCATTCCCTCGTCTTATGCGCTAACCGTAAACCCCTTCCCTTCTCCGGCAGGATCCATCACCGGACCATCCTCCGTGTGCCAGAGCCAGAGCGGTATTACATGGTCCATCCCAGTCATTCCCAACGCTTCTTCCTATACCTGGAACCTTCCCTCAGGATGCACGGTCACCGCCGGCGCCGGTACAAACAGCATCACGGTCAACTTCGGCCTGGGTGCGGTTTCAGGCACCATCTCTGTTGCCGGACATACCATTTGCGGCGACGGAACAGCCAGCACCATAACACTTGCCGTAAACCTTTTCCCCTTGCCTGCCGGCCCGGTTACCGGGAGCGTCACACTCTGCCAGGGCCAGGCAGGCTTATCATACAGCGTGCCTGCCATTACCGGGGCAGGCTCCTATATATGGTCACTTCCTTCAGGGGCAACCATCACATCGGGAGCCGGAACCAATTCTATTGTGGTTTCCTTTGATTCAACGGCACTGTCAGGCTCCCTGACGGTAAAAGGACACAGTGCACTCTGCGGCGACGGAATCCCCTCCTCGCTTGGAATCACAGTCAACCCGCTTCCTTCGCCTGCAGGGATGATAAGCGGCCCGGCGACGGTATGCCAGGGCCAAACTGGTGTTACATGGTCAGTCCAGACCATTGCCAATGCGAGCTCCTATACCTGGACCCTGCCTGCCGGGTGCAATTTGATCAGCGGATCGGGAACCAACAACATCACCTCAGGTTTCAACAACAATGCTTCCAGCGGGATTGTTACCGTTTACGGGCACAATGCCGTGTGCGGGGATGGACGTCACAACGCGCATGCGGTGACCGTGAATCCTCTGCCCGCAGCAACGGGCGACATAACAGGAACAACCACGGTTTGCCAGGGGGTAACGGGCATCCCATATTCAATTCAGTTTGCTGATCCTCAAACGACCTCCTATTCCTGGAATCTCGCCCCAGGCTCGGCCGGCACAGTGGCAGGCCAGGCTTCATCGGTCAGCATAACATACGATAACGCTTTCACCGGGAATGCCACGCTGCAGGTGCACGGGGTTAATGGTTGCGGCAGCGGACCGGTTTCCCAATCTTTCAACATCCTGGTCAACCCTAAACCAGTTGTCAGCCTGGTGAGTTGCAACGACCTGCAAACAACGAAGAATGCCCGTCCTGTTACGCTGAAAGGCGGATATCCACTGGGCATTTCCGGGAGTTACACAGGAACCGGAGTTGTGCAGGCAGTTCAGGGAACGTATGTTTTTGACCCCGGGAACAGCGCGGTGAACGGATCAACCGGCGGTTCAACTTACACAATTACATACAGATACACCAATATTTACAGTTGTTTCAGGGAAGCAACCACCACGATGAAGGTTTATTCGTCGAACGCGTCGCAACCTTGCCCCGGATCCATTACCGACCCCAGGGATGGTAAATCGTATGCCACATTCCTGGCCGGATCAGGCGCATCTGCACAATGCTGGATGGCTGAAAATCTGAATTACGGCACCTGGTCTGATGCGTCCCAACCCCAAACTGACAATTGCACGGTCGAAAAATACTGTGTCAACGATGTTGCAGGGCAATGTGCCACATCCGGCGGTTATTATCAATGGTTTGAACTGATGAATTATAGTTCGGCCGAACGTACGCAGGGAATCTGCATCCCGGGATGGCACATTCCTTCACAACAGGAATGGAACGACCTGGAAAGTTTTTACCTGGGTGCCGGGCTTGCAGGTAATGCCATGAAAGATACCAATGTGACAACCGGATTCCATGGGCTGGTCAATGGGATCAATTACCTGAACAACACCTGGAAATTCAGTGCGGGCAGCGTGACCGGAGCCATGTTCTGGAGTTCAACAACCCTGTCGGGACTGCCTGTTGCCATCGGCCTGAATTCGATCAATCCAAGCGCTTCACTATACAGGTCGAGCCTGGGAAATTCTTTCCCGGTGAGGTGTGTGAAAGATTAAATTAATCAGGCAACTTTTTTTTAACTAATGTGTCTCCATTTCAAGTAACTTTATAGACTGATACCGAGTACAAGCATATAGTCTCGTCTGATCGGTCAACATATCGCTGTCACAAAGAAAAATGAAGTCTGAATATTTTCTTTTTTCATTGTTTATCTTATTAATTTCCAGTTCCATGGGCTTTTCTGAAGGCACCAAGGAACTGATGCCCATTGAAACCGTTCCTACGCGCATTCTGCTCGATCCTTCCACGGGCAGGGATCCATTTGCTTTATACTCCACCTACCTTACAAAGCCAGATTACAGGCTGTATATTCACATTGAAAACCCTTCCACCGAAAGAATTTATTTTGGCCTTGGCCAACAAAGGACAACCAACAACAATACGACCACTGAAACGCATATTACATGGAGAATTCACCAGCCAAACAGCCCCTTTACTGTTGAATGCACCGGCCAGACCCCGATTCACAATACGTTGCCCACCACGCCGGATGTCGGCTATATTTCTACATACCAGGAGGCAGTGAATGGGCCAAACGTCATCAACGCCGCTGGTTATAACCCAATCCTGTGTACCCCGACCGGAGGAGCCGGAGATTACTTTCTTACCCTGGACGCAACGGCAATCCGTACATTTGATTTTTTTGACATCACCGTGGTGGATATTTCAGGAGCAACGCCGGTTGCCATCCCCGGGCGGGTCTTTTCCAAATGCTGGCAGATCCGTAACCCTCAGAATGGTCCCAGTTGGTATACCTTCAGCGGTAACATGTATATCTATTCTGCAGATGGTATTGTTACAAAACTGAACCCGAATGCATTCGAAGGCCGGGACTTTTCATTTTCCTGCAACTCATCGGGCTGCTATCCGATCGATGCCTTTCACAACGCCCAGCAGGCGCGGCAATCGCAACCCGGGCCCAATCCGCATAATTACCCCGAGTTTAAAGTATTTCTGAACAATCCCGATCAATATGTCTACCCTGATGGCATCATCGGTCACCTGGTCGACGGTTCGGTAACCACGCAAACCTTCTGCAACACGGGAACCGTCAACTTCAATTTTCAAACGCTGCCGGTAAATGCCGTCGGAACGGTTGAGATCGACCTGTTGCTTAGTACCCTGGTACCGCCCCTTACGAACCGTATCCTGATTACCAACAATGTACCAGGCGGTTTTTATTCCATCATCTGGGACGGGCTGGATGGTACAGGCGTGCAGGTGCCAAGCGGATCGACCTTCCCGTTTACCCTGCGGTACACCAATGGTCTTACCAACATGCCCCTCTGGGATGTTGAGAACAACGTGAACGGTTTTATTGTTAACCTTGTACGACCTGTACAGGTGCCCGCGCTGGCAGATCCTGCATTTTACTGGGACGACATCCTTGTTTCGGGGACACAGCTAACCACCGCACCCGGTTGTACAACTCCGCCCTCCACCTCCTGCCATGCATGGTCGGGCGACTGGGGCGACACGAAAACAATTAACACCTGGTGGTACCTGGTGAGTAATTCCACTGCGAATATTGCGCTCACATATAAAAAAGGCCCGGCAACCCTTGTTGCCGTAAATCCTCCAACCCAGGTTTGTCAGGGAGGAACTGCCACATTTACGGTTGCAACGGATCCGAATTCTTCCAATTACCACTGGGTATGGGACGGAGGCTCCCAGAATACAACCCTCCCAACCATTACGATTACCTTCAGCACAGCTTTACCCGGGCCAAGCACAGTCAGTGTCAACGGGGTAAATGCCGATTGCGGGGCCGGGCCGGTCACTTCCATCCCGATCACCATCAATCCGTTGCCTACGGTAACCATCGCCGGACCGGCCTCGGTTTGTTTGAACAGTACAACCCAATACACCACAGAGACCAGCAAGTTAAACTACAACTGGACTGTCACCGGGGGGAATATCATTGCTAATATCGGAAGTCAAATTTCGGTTACCTGGACCTCAACCGGCAACCATACCGTCACCGTCATCTATTCCAATTCGACCGGATGCTCACCCTCAACTCCTACATCCTACCCTGTTACAGTAAATGCCCTGCCAACGCCCGCCATTTCGGGACTTAACAGCCTTTGCGAAGGTACTGCCGGGGTGGTTTACACCACAGAAGCGGCAATGTCGGGTTACAGCTGGTCGGTTTCGTCCGGTGCCACTACCAACGGAGGCGGAACTAGCGGGACAAATTTCATCGACCTTACATGGACCACTGCCGGGATTCATACGATCAGCGTGAATTATACCGATGGCAATGGCTGTACCGCAGCTGCTCCCACCCCTTACCAGGTTACCGTCAACCAGTTACCCAATGTGATGTTTAACTACGTTACGCCGCACAGTTGCTCAGGCGTACCAATCGACATACAACTTTCATCCAATGTATCCGGGGCAACCTTTACATGGACCGCTACCGGCAGTTCCGGAAATGTTTTTCCTCAATTTACATCCGGAACGGGGAATATCACAATACCTTTTACCAATTCAGGCACAGCCATTGAGAATGTCGTCTTCTCAGTCGTTCCAACTGCTACCGGCTGTTCTCCCGTGGCGCCGGTTTCATCGGTTGCCATCCCGATCTACCCTGTGCCGGACCTGGCTGTTTCCCCTGCAAGTCTTACAGTGTGTTCAAACAGCCAGGCCAATATTGCCTTCAGTTCAGTTGTACAGAATACCTCTTATGACTGGACTGCCGCGGGATCGCCGGGGATAACTCCTGCCTCCCTCACCGGCAATGGAAATTTTACCGGAACATTTCAGAATTCAGGAGCCCTGCCAGCCAACGTAAGCATTGCCATCATTCCCACTGCCAACGGGTGCAGCAACCCTGCATTAGCGCCGTATCTGCTTACTATCAACCCCAAACCTGCCGTTATTTTCCCGGCCAGCCCGACCAGCCCGCAGACGATCTGCTCGGGAACTTCTGCCGCCGGGGTGAATCTGCAATCATCCGTTAACCTTCCGGGCATAACCTACGGCTGGACAGCAACTGCCTACGACCCGGTGAATCCAACGGCTAACCTGACCGGGTTTACCACGCCAAACGGCGGCAATACCATTCCGGGTGAAACGGTGACCAGTACCCTTCTGGTACCAGGTGTTGTGAAATACGAGGTAACGGCAACCTTTACGAATGGCGGAGCCACCTGTCCGGGTGATCCTTCGGAATACCAGGTCGTGGTCAACCCGAGTCCCACTGTTGCACTTACCCCTTCCGACCCAACTGGTCAGACCATCTGCTCGGGAACTCCCAGCCAGGCCATTACCTTTGCGCCGAACGTGGTTCCAGTCAGTTATTCATGGACGGCTATCGAAGTTGTTGGTGTCAATCCACCGATCTTAAACGGGGTTACCTCCACCATCCCCAGCCAGCTATTAACCGTCACGGGCCCGGTGCAAGGCCATGTCAAGTACAGGGTTACCCCTACTTTCCTTGGAAGCGGCAGTTTTACCTGCCAGGGGAGCGTTTCATATTCAACAATTTACGTAAACCCACTTCCGGCACCGCTTATCACCAGTGCCTCCCCGCAAACAGTTTGCGAGTTGCAAACCAATCTGCAATATGCAACGCCAAATGTACCCGGAAATTCCTATCTCTGGAATGTGACAGGTGCAGCAGCTGTGTTCAATGCCAACACAAGTACCGTAACCGTAAACTGGGGACCCTATACTGCTTCCCCGGGAACAATGACCGTTACCGAAAAAATCACGGCAACCGGTTGCGAGGTGACCACACCTGTTTATTCTGTTATCCTTCAGCAAAGGCCGGTACCAACACTTACCGGCATTCAGACCGTATGCGACGGAACATCAGGACAACTTTACCAGACAGAACCACTGATGTCGAATTACACATGGTCGATCGCTGGAGGGTCAATAACCTCAGGTGGGACGACATCCGGCAATACGGCTACGGTAACTTGGAACACGCCAGGGGCCCAGTGGATCCAGGTGAACTATATTAACGGGCTGGGTTGTCCAGGTTTCCCGGCCAAACAGATACCCGTTACAGTGAACCCGCTGCCTGTTTCAACAATTTCAGATGGCCCCGGCATTGTTTGCATGCTCCAGCCGCATGTTTATCAAACACCGGCTGATGCAGCCAGCACCTTCACCTGGTCCGTCATCCCTTCAGCAAGCGGGGTAATCGCTTCCGGACAGGGAACGAATTCGATCACCATGAACTGGGAGGCAAGCGGGAATGCTACTGTTTCTGTCACAGCTGCCAAAAATGCGACCGGGTGTTCAACCAGTTCCTCTTTCCCGGTTTTGGTGCATCCATCGCCCTATCCTGTATTTACAGCCTGTTTCGACCTTAAAACAACGCCCAATTCTAAGAAATTCATACTGCGGGGCGGAACACCCTACCTGTCGGCACAGGGTGTCTATTCTGGCAACAGGGTAAGCTACAATGCCATCTCAGGGATGTACGAGTTCGATCCTTTCGGAGCGAGTGTCGGGAACTACCCCATCACCTATACCTACACAAATACATTTGGCTGTACCGTAGCCACCTCTCCTGTAAGCATCACCGTTACGAACACCTCCTTTATATGTAACGGCGACCTGACGGATATCCGCGACGGAAAGAAATACAAGACCGCCATGATCGGCGGGAAATGCTGGATGAAGGAGAACCTCGCCTATGGAACCATCCTTGATGCTGCTCAACCTCAGACCGACAACTGTGTTAATGAAAAATTTTGTCTCACAACCGATGCCACCTGCTCAACCTACGGTGGTCTTTATCAATGGGATGAACTGCTGGCTTACGCATCGACCCCGGCCAACCAGGGGCTATGTCCGCCCGAATGGCATATCCCTACTGAAACGGAGTGGCAAACCATGTTGAATGCGCTGGTCAGCAGCGTTACACCGCCTGTTGACGGGGTTGGCGGCAGCTTCCTCAAGGATGCCGTACTCAATCCCGGTTATCATGCCTTAGTCGATGGAATTTACTACCTGAACAACCACTGGGCGTTCACCACAGGCACACTGACTGGGACCATGTTCTGGACATCCACAGTCAATGGATCCGACAGGGGTATTGCCAGGGGCGCGAATCTCATCAACCCGAGTGTATCAAAATATCCGGGAAGCAGGGGGAATGCGTTTTCGGTGAGATGCGTGAAGGATTAGAGGTAGCGAGGTAGCGAGGTAGCGAGGTAGCGAAATCGTGAAATGGTCAAATGGTGAAATAAGGAACTGGAAAAATTAATAAATAACATTAATTAGGTTTGCAGCCGATGAACAAAAAAAGTCTGTCAGGATTAATGATTCTCTTTGCCTGCATTTTTTTACCTCCTGCCAGGAGCCTGGCGGAGGGTTCAAAGGAGCTTTATATTACCACGCACAATACCTACTTATATTTGTGCAACGATTTCGTGGGCAAGTGCAACCCGACACCCCCTGGCAACGGAGAACGTTCCCAATTTGCGATTTACGGATGCAATGAAGTTGACCGCCTTTATTTTGTAAAGTTAAACCCGTCAGAAGTTATCTACCTTGGTTTTAACGGGGCCCCAGGGATTAATGATCACATCGTTTTCGAAATAAAAGACATGTCGGGAACTGTTGTGTACAGTGAAACTACCGTACCTACTGCAGGAACAGGATTTATCGCCAACATCGCGCAGGCCCGGGTAGGACCCGACCAGATATACACAACCGGGGGATATACCGCCATCAATTTCCATCCTGCCACAACCGGTACTTTTTACATCGAGTTTAATCAGAAGAATGTCTCGAACACCGTGGTTACAGGCAATTTCAGCATGAATCTATTTGACATTACTGTTTATGATACGGTATCGCTGCAGGTAAAACCCGGCAGGATGTACTCCAAATCGTGGCAATTTCAGGAAAACGGGGGTTGTTCTGCAAAAACCTACGTATACAGCAGCGACAGCATCATCACATCCTGTGCCTTCAACAACCTTGTGGGAGGGGTTTGGGTACAATACTGCAACCAGTATGGCTGTTACAATACCGGCAATTTCCCCAGCGACCGGAAATCGTTGTACCACCTGCAGGCACTTCTTCCTGAATTCAAAGTCTTTTTCAACCTTCCTGATGCAACGTTGTTCCCTCCTGCTGTTGTCCTCGGATCAATCGTGGCTCCCTATCCCTGGGGGGACAGGAATTGCCTGACCGGCCATGTTCTCTTTCACGTTTTTGTGAACAAACCCGGGAAAGTGACGATTAGCCTGGCATTCAGCGGCGGATATACCGGGATCACCCTGACCATAACAAATGCGGTGGTTGGAGAGAACACCTTCGACTGGAATGGCCTTGACGGGGGAGGACTGGTCGTTCCCAACAACACGACGATAACCTTTACCGTAAGCTATATCAACGGGTTGACCAATTTACCCTTGTATGATGTTGAAACCAACAACAATGGCTTTACCATCAGCCTTGAAAGCCCGACCGGCGCACAGGTCACCTCCTATTGGGATGATACAAATATTGTTGGTCCGCCGGTTGGCACAAATAATTCCACTGTTGGTTGTCCAACACCTCCCTGTCATTCGTGGGGGAACAACTGGGGCAACCTGAACACGATCAATACCTGGTGGTATAATGTTTCATCATCGATGACCCAGCCCGCGATTACGGAGTGGCGAAATCCCGGGACACTGGTTTTTCAACAGATACCACCGCAAAATTATTGTGAAAATACATCCGGGCATGTGTTTTCGGTTACGGCTGATGCAAATACCGACGTATATCACTGGAGTTACACACCTGCCACCGGTGTAACGCTGGTTCCCAGCGGGAACAGTGTTACTGTAAGTTTCGGGCCTGGCGCCACTTCAGGAATCCTCAGTGTTTATGGAACAAATACGAACTGTGCCACGCAGGGACCAACATCAACGCTGGCCATCACCATCAACGCTGCGCCATTGCCGGTCATAGTCGGGCCTGCCTCCGTGTGCCTCGGCTCCACAGGAAATTCTTACGCCACCCAGACCGGCATGACGGTTTACAACTGGTCAGTTTCAGCCGGTGGGATGATTACTTCGGGTCAGGGAACAAGCAATGCCCATGTTACATGGAACACGGCAGGCGCCAATACCATATCGGTCAGCTATACCAATGCAAACGGATGCGCTGCCGCAAATCCCACCATCTACCCCGTAACGGTGCATAGTTTGCCTACCCCGACCATCTCAGGGCTTGGAAGCGTGTGCCAGGGTTCTTCAGGCATCGTTTATACCACGGAAGCAGGCATGTCGGGTTATATTTGGTCGGTCTCATCCGGGGCCAATATCACGGGAGGAGGCAACGGATTTAATTTTATTACGCTTACCTGGACCACCGCCGGAATCCATACAGTTTATGTGAACTACACGGATACATACGGATGCACGGCTCTTGCTCCATCATCGTACATTGTTACCGTAAACCAGTTACCTGATGTTACCTTTGTCTACAACACCCCCAACAGTTGTTCCGGCATTCCGTTGAATATCGTGCTTCTGTCGAATGTATCCGGTGCCTCATTTACATGGACAGCGACGGGCAGCTCCGGGAATGTATCGCCTCAGTTCACCTCCGGAACGGGAAACATCACCATCCCGTTTACCAATACCGGCACTGCGATCGAAAATGTTGTCTTCTCAGTCATTCCTTCTGCTACCGGGTGTTCCCCCGTGGGAGCCGTTTTATCGGTCCCGATACCCATCTACCCTGTTCCCGACCTGATTGCAACGCCGCCAACGCTCACGGTGTGCTCTAATTCACAGGCCAATATAACCTTCAGTTCGAGTGTCCAAAATACAACGTATTCATGGATAGCCACAGGCGGGCCCGGGATCACTCCTGCCACGGTCAACGGTACGGGGAACATCTCGCAAACCTTCCAGAATTCAGGCAACACACAGTCGTCGGTAAGTTTCGACGTCGTCCCCATGGCGAATGGTTGCAGCCATTTCGGGCTGCCTCCATATATTCTCTATGTCAACCCGCTACCGGTCCCGGTTATTTCGGGCACAACGCCGGTTTGCGAAGCCTCAGCCGGCAACGTGTATTCAACAGGGGCGGGGAATTCAAATTATGCCTGGTCCGTTCCCACAGGCGGGTCGATCACCTCCGGCGGAAGCGCTTCTGAAAACACCATCACCATCACCTGGACCGCACCCGGAATCCAGAATGTAAATGTAGGATACACCGATGGCAATGGCTGCACGGCCTCGGCACCTTCAACCTTCCCGGTTACAGTAAACCCTCTGCCAAACGCGGTTTTCACCTACAACACGCCAAACAGCTGTTCAGGGTTGGCGCTTGACATTCAGCTTTCATCATCCGTGCCGGGTGCTTCATTTGCCTGGACGGCGACAGGCAGTTCCGGCAACGTTAACCCGCAATTCACAGCCGGTACGGGTAATATCTCCATCCCATTTATCAATACAGGCACTTCCATTGAAAATGTTGTTTTCTCCATAGTCCCGACAGCATTGGGATGTTCGGCGCTGGCCCCGTATGCTTCAAACCCGATCCCGATCTACCCGGTACCCGACCTGGTTACCACACCTGCCAGTTTAACCGTCTGCTCAAATTCACAGGCCAATATTGCCTTAAGCTCTGTTGTACAGAACACAACCTACTCCTGGACTGCAACCGGAGGTGCCGGGATAACACCGGCTACGGCCAACGGTACCGGGAATATCGCGGCAACCTTCCAGAACTCAGGCACCACGCCGGGCTCGGTAAGTTTTACCATCATCCCTACAGCAAACGGGTGCAGTCACTTGGGAATACCGCCTTACCTGCTCAGTGTGAACCCGAAACCAGGCGTTGTTTTTCCGGCAAGTCCTGCCAACCCGCAAACCATCTGCGGAGGGACTTCTTTCGTTCCGGTCAGCCTCCAATCAACGGTAACCTTGCCTGGTATCAGCTATGCATGGACTGCCGCGGCATTTGACCCAATAAATCCCACTGCCAGTATAACCGGCTTTACCACACCAGGCAGCGGAAACACGATTCCCGGCCAGACAATTTCCAGTTTACTGACAGTTGCCGGAGTCATCAATTATGAAGTTACCCCGACCTATACCAATGGCGGAGCGACCTGCCCGGGCGATCCTTCTGAATACCAGGTCATCGTCAATCCCAGTCCCACCGTTGCCCTGGTGCCAGGAGACCCCACGGGTCAGACTATCTGCTCGGGAACCGCAAGCCAGGCCATTACCTTCACCCCCAATGTCAATCCTGCGTTTACGATCTATACCTGGCAGGCTGTTGAAGTCGTTGGGATCAATCCCCCGATTTTAAACGGCACATCCAACAGCATACCAGGTCAGTTACTCACGGTGACCGGTCCGGCCCAGGGCCATGTAAAATATAAGGTTACCCCTACATTCCTGGGTAGCGGGAGCAATACCTGCCTTGGAAGCGATTCGTATTCCTCCATTTTTGTAAACCCACTGCCGGCACCTGTCATAACCAGCCCCTCACCGCAAACGGTTTGCGAACTGCAAACAAACGTGCAGTATTCAACACCTAACATTGTTGGAAATTCTTATACATGGAATGTAACCGGGGCCGCTGCCATATTCAATGCCAATACAAGTACGGTTACCGTAAACTGGGGACCCTACACCGGTTCTCCCGGCACACTGACCGTCACTGAAAAAATCACTGCCACAGGATGCCAGTTCACCACCCCTGTTTTTTCGGTAATCCTCCAGCAACGGCCAATACCAACACTCACCGGAGCACAAACCGTTTGTGAAGCCACCACCGGGAATATCTACCAGACTGAACCCCTGATGTCCAATTACACCTGGACCATCGCCGGCGGATCAATCACCTCGGGAGGAACGCCCGCGAGCAATACTGCCACGGTCACATGGATCACACCGGGTTCACAATGGATCCAGGTGAATTATGTCAACGCACTGGGTTGCCCGGGCTTCCCGGCTAAACTTGTAACCATCACGGTTAACCCCCTGCCGGTGTCCTCGATTACCGAAGGCACTGGCGCAGTGTGCGATCAGCACCCGCATGTTTACCAGGCACTTGCCGATGCAGCAAGTACCTTCACATGGTCAATTCTACCATCATCAAATGGCTCAATATCTACCGGCCAGGGAACCAATACCATCACCATCGACTGGCTGGCTGCCGGAAATGCAACGGTGGCGGTCACCGCAACTAAAAACGCCACAGGCTGCGCCACGAGCTCGACCTTCCCCGTGCTGGTGCATCCATCGCCAGCTCCTTCCTTTACTGCCTGTTTTGATCTCAAGACAACCCCCAATGCAAAGAAATTCAACCTGAAGGGCGGCACACCTTATGTGGCCCCCCAGGGAGTCTACTCAGGCAACAGGGTCAGCTACAACGCGATTTCGGGGATGTATGAGTTTGATCCTTACGGGGCCAGTGTCGGAACCTACCCGATCACCTATACCTTTACAAATACCTTTGGTTGCGTGGTTTCCACAACTCCTGTCAGCATCACCATCATGAACACCTCCTTTATCTGCAACGGCAACCTGACCGATATCAGGGACGGGAAGAAATACAAGACTTCGATGATCGGGGGCAAATGCTGGATGAAGGAGAATCTCGCATACGGCACATCCCTGGATGCCACGCAACCGCAAACCGACAACTGTATTGTTGAGAAATACTGCCTCAACTCCGATGTCAACTGCACAACGTATGGTGGTCTTTATCAATGGGATGAACTACTGGCCTATGCATCCACTTCTGCCAGCCAGGGAATATGCCCTCCTGAGTGGCATATCCCTACTGAAACTGAATGGCAGACGATGATCAATACCCTGGTAAGCTCTGTTACACCACCTGTTGACGGTTTCGGGGGAAGTTTTCTTAAGGATGATCTTTTAAACCCGGGTTTTCTCGCCCTTATCGATGGCATTTACTACCTGAACAACAACTGGGCGTTTACAACAGGTACCCTTACCGGGACTATGTTCTGGACATCCACGGCCAATGGTGCCGAACGGGGAATGGCCAGGGGAGTCAACCTGATCAACCCCAGTATCTCAAAATACCCGGGCAGCCGGGGAAATGCGTTTTCGGTGAGGTGCGTCAGGGATTAGAAAGTAGCGAGTTTGCGAGGTAGCGAAATTGTGAAATCGTGAAATCGTGAAATGGGGAAATAGGTTCAGGCAACCTTTTCCCGGTTAATTTTGTCTTTCCTTTAATTGCTGATGCAGCAAATGAAAGTTTGTGGTCGTATTCCCGGTCATTCCCGGAACAGGATTACAATGTTTTTTGTTTGATCCTTCCTGTACAACTGCCCTCTGACGGATTACAACCTGTTTTTTTCCAAAAAAAGGATGATTTAACCTTAAAATCCTTAAAGATGCGACTAAATTCTTATCCTGTTTGTTAGGGTCCGAAATATTTTCTAACTTTATGGGCTGAAAAGTGTTAACCTTTTCAGACTATAGCGTATTGTCACCTGTCAATCCTTTCGCCAATGAAACTGAAATTTACGGTAAAACCCATATTCATCAAGTTATTTCCGGTCAGACTTTTCTCTATTATTTTCTTTCTTTTGGCTTTCCAGCCTTTGTTAAAGGTATCGGCCCAGGAAACCGAGGAGATTTTGGTGATCCCGCCTATCCAGTCTCAAGCCCAGGAAATACTACCCGATGTTAACCGTCCACCGAATCAAACTCCGTTTCCACAATATAATTTAGGGCCTCAGCTTGTTCCTGATTCCTCTGGCTTTGATGAATACAATGCCCCTGATGAATTAGTTACCACTTGCCCCAATTCGGATTTTTCACAGGGAAACTGGAATAGCTGGACCGGTTGTTATGGTTCCTTTAACAACGGCTGTCAGACTGCCGGGTTCAACAATACACGGCATGTCATCATGCCACGTACCAACCAGACCTACGACCCCTGGATCGGAAGCCCGCTTACGACCGTTTTCCCGGGTGAAATCCATTCAGCGCGGCTTGGCGATACTGCTGTGGGCGGGCATTCGGAACAGCTAAAATATACAGTCACAGTGGGTGCCAACAACTATCTTTTTGTATACAGATGGGCTTCGGTGCTTGAATCGGTGAATCATTCTGCTTCACAAATGCCAAAGTTTACAATTCAGGTAACGGATATGTCAGGCAATGCCCTTGGAGGAACATGCGGCTACTACGAATTTTCTGCACCAACCTGTGCCCCTCCTGGTCCCGGCTGTATTGTTCCTCCCGAATGGATTTACAAACAAGTCACTACTCCCTCTCCTACAAAAGATTTTTACTGGCATGACTGGACGACCATTGCACTGGACCTTACGCCCTTCCAGGCCCTTGGCTCCGTTAAAATCGTTTTTACCACAAGAGGCTGCTATGCCACCCAGCACCGGGGTTATGCCTATATTTCAACCTATTGCAGCTCATTGTTAATCCAGACAGCCCTTTGCCAGGGTGCTACCCAGGCTACCCTGACAGCGCCCCCGGGGTTCGCAACGTACCTGTGGAGCACCGGTGAAACCACACCTTCCATAACCATCCTTAATCCCTCGGATGGCCTTACCTTCTGGTGTGATGTAACTTCTAATAACGGATGTACGGCCCACATAACCAATGTGCTGCATTATACCGCTATCATTGCAGAATTCAATTCCGGTACCGCATGCGCCAACCAACCCACGCTCTTCACTGACCAAAGTACGATCAACCAGAACCAGATCGTTGCCTGGGATTGGGATTTTGGCGATCTGACAGGCATAGACCATAACCAGAATCCGTCGCATATATTTACTGCCGGGGGTACCTACAATGTGACACTAACCGTCCATTCGACCGAAGGATGCTCAAACGTGGTCACCCACCAGGTAATCGTGGCCACCAGCCCAACAGCCAATGCCGTCTCAAATCAGACAGTATGCAACCAGGGATCAACAGCTGCCGTGCACTTTACTGGTCCGATTGGCGGAACCGTTTTCAACTGGATCAACAGCAATCCCGCCATTGGTCTTGTTGCCAGCGGAAGTGGCGATATTCCATCTTTCACTGCTACTAATCTTACCACTTCACCCATCACCGGTACGATTACAGTGACCCCGACACATGCCGGGTGTACCGGGCCAACAATAAGCTTTACCATCACGGTGAATCCCACCGCCGTTGTCACCAGTGCATCAACTGCAAACTGGTGCAACGGAATATCCAACACCTACAATATCACTAGCAGCAGTTCAGCCCCGGCCCCCACTTACGCCTGGACACGCGCTAACGTTCCGGGTATCACCCCGGCTACAGGATCAGGCAGCGGCAGCCCTATTACCGAAACCCTTGTGAACGCTACGACCGACCCAATTGTTGTCACATATGTGATTACACCCTCGGTGAATGGTTGTCCGGGCACTCCAAAAAATGTACAGGTAACTGTAAACCCAACTGCCGTCATAACAAGCACATCCCCTGACAATAGTTGCAGCGGAGTGGCTCATACCTATAACATCACGAGCAGCAGTACAACGCCTGCACCCACCTATACCTGGACAAGGGCCGCGGTTCCGGGAATCACTCCCCCGACAGGTGCAGGAGCAGGGTCCTCCATCACGGAGGCACTCACTAATTCCACCACCGATCCGATTATGGTGACTTATATCATCACGCCCAGCGTCAATGGTTGCGAGGGAACCCCTAAAAATGTGATCATGACTGTTAATCCTGTTGCGGTCATTACCAGTTTGCCTACCGCGAACTGGTGCAGCAATGTTTTAAGTACATACAACATTACAAGCAGCAGTACTGCTCCTTTTCCCAATTATACCTGGACGAGGGCCGCTGTTCCTGGTATCACTCCGCCCACCGGAGCAGGATCAACCCCTGCTATTTCAGAAACCCTGATCAATTCAACAACGGATCCTATTGTGGTTACCTATGTGGTCACACCAAACGTCAATGGATGCGATGGAACCTCGAGGAATATTTCTATCACGGTAAATCCCACCGCCGTTATTACAAGTCCTCCTACCGCCAACTGGTGCGACAATCTTGCAGCAGTATATAATATCACCAGCAGTTCAACAGCACCTGCCCCCACTTATGCATGGTCGAGATCGGCCGTGGCGGGGATTACACCACCCACTAACTCCGGGATCACGTCTTTAATCTCCGAAGCGCTTGTTAATTCCACGACCAATCCCATCGTGGTTCATTACACAATTGTTCCTACAGTCAACGCCTGTGATGGAACTCCTTTCGACCTGGCTGTAACGGTGAACCCTACTTCTGTTATTAACAGCCCGGTAACTGCCAACTGGTGTAACAATATGGCAAACACGTATAATATCACAAGCACCACCACCACGCCTCCACCGACCTATTCATGGACCAGGGCTGTGGTTGGAGGCATTTCAAACGCTGCCGGAGCAGGTACCGGAAACTCCATCACAGAAACCCTGGTAAATATAACGACCAATCCTGTTGTAGCTACATATGTTATCATACCAACAGTGAACAGTTGTGATGGCACCACGCACAATGTTGCAGTTACCGTCAACCCTACCGCGGTCATCACAAGTCCAGCCACCGCCAACTGGTGCAACAATACACCAAATACTTACAACATTACCAGCAGCAGCACAACTCCTGTCCCTTCATATACCTGGTCGCGGGCTGCGGTAGCGGGAATAACCAACGTTGCTAATGGCGGCATTGGAGCATCCATAACTGAGACGCTGGTGAATACAACTACCGATCCGATCGTGGTTCACTACCTCATCACGCCAACGGTCAATGGTTGCGATGGAACCCCTTTTGACGCGGCAGTCACCGTGAACCCGACCGCGGTTGTCACCAGCGCGGCCAGCGAAAACAGGTGCAGCAACACCTCCTACACATATAATATCACAAGCAGCAGTTCGGCCCCGGTACCTGTTTTTTCATGGACAAGGGCCGTGGTTGCCGGCATTACCAACCCGTTGGGATCGGGTACATCCGATGCCATAACCGAGACTTTGGTGAACTCCACCACCAACCCGATCGTGGTGCATTACATCATCACCCCGATTGTCAACGGGTGCAACGGCACTCCGTTTGATGTTTCCGTAACCGTTAACCCCACCTCTGTTATCACGAGCGCTGCTACTGCCAACTGGTGCAACAATGTGTCAAACACCTACAATATCACCAGCAGCAGTACAACACCGACCCCCGCCTACACATGGACGCGGTCGGCCGTTGCCGGAATTACCCCCGTAACCGGATCAGGGATTACCGCCGCGATTACAGAAACCCTGTTCAATTCGACCACCGACCCGATAGCGGTAACTTATGTGGTTACCCCGACAGTCAACGGATGTGTTGGTACAGCAAAGAATGTCGTTGTAACGGTTAACCCCACCGCCATCATTACAAGTGCAGCCACTGTCAATTGGTGCAGCAGTGTCCCGAATACCTACACCACCACAAGCAGCAGTACAGTCCCGGCTCCAACCTACACATGGACGCGGGCCGCTGTGCCGGGAATCACGCCGGTAACCGGTGCTGGTGCAAGTGGTACCATTACTGAAACACTGGTGAATTCAACCACCGATCCGATTGCGGTGACATACGTGATCACACCCACGGTAAATGGTTGTACCGGAACACCAAAAAATATTATCATAACGGTGAACCCCATTGCCGTAATTACCAGCTCACTCACCGAAAATTGGTGCAGCAGCGTACCCAACACCTACAACATTACCAGCAGCAGTGCAACGCCGGTTCCTTCCTATACATGGTCAAGGGCCATGGTAGCTGGAATCACCCCGGCAACCGGTGCAGGGGCCGCAGATTTTATCACCGAAACCCTGGTCAATTCAACGGTCAACCCGATTGTGGTTCACTATGTGATCATTCCCACCGTGAACGGTTGTATCGGAACCCCGTTCAACGTAAGCGTAACGGTAAATCCTATCGCTGTTATTACCAGTGATCCAGCGGAAAACTGGTGCAACAGTACTTCAAACACATACACCATCGCAAGCAGCAGCACGACACCTGCACCCTCTTTTGCCTGGACAAGGGCTGCAGTCCCGGGAATTACACCTCCATCAAATGCCGGTTCCGGAACGACCATCACTGAAACCCTGATCAATTCAACAACCGATCCCGTCACTATCCATTACCTGATCATGCCAACGGTAAATGGTTGCAACGGAACGCAATTCGACGCAGCAATCAAGGTGAACCCGACTGCGGTTGTAACCAGCGCTGCGAGCGAAAACAGGTGCAACAACACCTCCTATACTTATAATATTACCAGCAACAGCACCTCCCCTACACCCATCTATTCCTGGGCCAGGGCAGCTGTAGCAGGCATCTCCAACCCGGCAGGATCCGGGACAGCTGATGCAATTACCGAGACCTTGGTCAACACAACAACCAACCCGATCGTGGTTCATTATATGATCACCCCCTCGGTCAATGGTTGCAACGGGACCATTTTTGACGATGCTGTAACAGTGAATCCCACGGCAGTGATCACCAGTGCTTCAACGGAGAACTGGTGCAACAATGTTTCAAACACCTACAACATCGCCAGCAGCAGCAATGCACCCACTCCTGATTATGCCTGGAGCCGCGCTGCTGTTGCAGGAATTACGCCTGCCACCAATTCCGGAACAGGATCGGTAATTACTGAAACCCTGTTGAATTCGACAACTGATCCGATCGATGTGCATTACCTTATAACCCCAACCGTGAACGGATGCAACGGCACCCCGTTTGATGTCACGGTAACAGTTAATCCTACTGCCATTGTTACGAGTGTGCCAACGGCCAACTGGTGCAGCAATGTTTCAAACACATACAACGTCACCAGCAGCAGTACGAATCCTCTTCCTTCCTATGCCTGGACAAGGGCCGCGGTACCTGGGATTACGCCGGTAACAGGTGCTGGCGCCGGTGCAATAATCACGGAGACCCTGGTGAATTCTACAACCGATCCGATTATAGTTACCTATGTGATTACACCAACAGTCAACAGTTGCCCGGGTACCCCAAAAAATGTAGCTGTCACGGTAAATCCGACAGCTGTAATCACCAGTGCATCTACAGCAAACTGGGCCAATAACATTCTGAACACATACAATATAACCAGCAGCAGTTCCACACCGGCGCCAACCTACGTATGGTCGCGGGGTGCTGTTGCGGGAATTACCCCTCTTACCGGAGCGGGAACAGGACCGGTCATTGCAGAGACACTTGATAATTCCACCACCAACCCCATCGTGGTGCATTACCTGATAACCCCCACAGTAAACGGCTGCGATGGTCCGGTATTCGACCTGGCGGTTACGGTGAACCCGACATCGGTTATTACCAGTCCTCCATCTGCCAACTGGTGCAACAATACCTCAAACACATACACCATCACCAGCAGCACGATCCCGACGCCAGACTATACCTGGACAAGGGCTGCGGCTCCGGGAATTACTCCTGTAACAGGAGCAGGTATCGGCGCGGTGATTACTGAAACCCTGATCAACAGTACCACTGATCCTGTTGTGGTCACCTATGTGATCACCCCGATCGTGAACGGGTTCCCCGGAACACCGGCGAATGTGGCGGTAACGGTCAATCCGACAGCGGTAATTACAAGCCCAATCACTGCCAACTGGTGCAACAACATTTCGAACACATACAATATCCTCAGCAGCAGCACGACGCCACCACCAGCCTATACCTGGACAAGGGCCCTGGTAGTCGGAATCACACCTGCCACAGGTGCAGGTTCCGGCGCTGCCATAACTGAGTCGCTGGTAAACTCAACCACAGACCCGCTTGTGGTCACCTACGTGATCACTCCGTCGGTGAACACCTGCCCTGGCACTCCAAAGAACATTGCAATCACCGTAAACCCCACTGCTGTGGTTACGAGTCCTGCAACTGCCAACTGGTGCAACAATGTATCCAACACTTATAATGCCACCAGCAGCAGCACTGCCCCGCCACCAACCTATACCTGGAGCAGGAACCTGGTTCCGGGAATAACACCGTTCATCGCTGCAGGTACAGGTGCAACCATAACCGAAACCCTGATCAATGCGACAGTCAACCCTATTGTTGTGACCTATGTGATAACGCCATCGGTGAATGGTTGTGCAGGCACACCTAAGAACGTGAACGTTACGGTCAACCCCACATCAGTGATCACCAGCCCTGCAATAGTCAATTGGTGCAATAATTTACAAAACACATACAACATCACCAGCAGCAGTACGACCCCGGTACCCACCTATGCGTGGACTCGCGCCTCGGTTGCGGGTATAACACCGGCCACAGGCGCAGGTGCCGGTGCGGCAATAACGGAATTGCTGGTGAATTCAACAACCGACCCCATTGTAGTGACCTATGTGATTACTCCCACCGTGAACAGCTGCCCGGGAACACCTAAAAATGTGAACGTAACTGTAAACCCCACCGCAGTTATTACCAGTCCGGCAACGGCAAACTGGGCCAACAATGTTTCGAACACCTATAACATTACCAGCAGCAGTACAGTACCTCCACCGACTTACGTTTGGTCCAGGGCAGCAGTTATTGGGATTACACCTGCTACCGGTGCCGGAACAGGCGCTGTCATCACCGAAACACTCGTGAACTCCACCACCAACCCAATCATTGTGCATTACCTGATTACACCGAATGTAAATGGTTGCGACGGAATTACCTTCGACCTGGCTGTGACGGTAAACCCGACCTCGGTTATTACAAGTCCTTCAACGGCAAACTGGTGCAACAACGTTTCAAATTCTTACACCATTACCAGCAGCACGGTTCCAACACCGGTATTTAACTGGACCCGCGCCTTTGTAGCGGGTATTACAAACACTGCGGGATCAGGAACCGGCGCCATTATTACCGAAACCCTGGTGAATATTACCACAGATCCCATCGTGGTGACCTATGTAATTACGCCGATCGTCAATGGTTTTCCCGGAACATCCTCCAATGTTGCTGTTACCGTAAACCCTACAGCCGTCATAACCAGCGCAGCAACTGCCAACTGGTGCAACAGCATCCCGAACACATATAATATCCTGAGCAGCAGTACAACTCCAACACCTGTGTATACCTGGAGCAGGGCTGCAGTTCCCGGAATCACGCCTTTAACCGGAGGCGGGGTCGGAGCTTCCATTGTTGAATCGCTCGTCAATTCAACAACCGACCCGATCGTGGTTACCTATGTAATCATGCCGACAGTGAACGGCTGCGACGGCACACCTAAAAACATCGCTGTAACAGTCAATCCTACGGCCGTTATCACCAGCCCCGTAACCGCCAACTGGTGCAACAACGTACCTGATATCTACAACATAGCCAGCAGCAGCTCGACCCCGGTACCCTCCTATACATGGACCAGGGCCATGGTCACGGGAATTACACCGGCCACAGGGGCGGGGGCAACCGCCATCATCAGCGAAACGCTGGTGAATTCAACCACCGATCCTGTCGTGGTCACTTATGTGATCACGCCAACGGTGAATGGATGTGCCGGTACTCCAAAGAATATTGCCGTCACTGTAAACCCGACATCCATCATTACCAGCGCTATAACGGCGAACTGGTGCAACAACCAGCAAAATACCTACAACATCCTGAGTAGCAGTACAACCCCCACACCTGACTACATATGGAGCAGGGCAGCCTTACCCGGAATCACACCGGCGACAGGTGCTGGCGCAGGAGCGGCTATTACGGAAACGCTGGTTAATTCCACCACCGATCCTATCGTGGTAACTTACGTTATCACCCCCTCAGTCAATGGATGCAACGGCACGCCAAAAAACATATCCGTGACCGTGAATCCAACTTCCGTCATTACAAGCACAGCTACAGTCAACTGGTGCAACAATGTTCAGAACACCTACAACATCACCAGCAGCAGTTCGGCACCCACACCTACCTATGCGTGGACAAGAGCCGCCATGCCGGGGATCACACCCGTCACCGGGGCCGGTGCCGGAGCCTCCATCACCGAAACGTTGTTTAACGCCACAACCGATCCCATAGTGATAACTTACGTGATCACACCCACCGTAAACGGTTGTGCCGGAACACCTAAGAACATCAATGTCACGGTTAATCCCACGGCGGTTATTACAAGCGCCTCAACACAAAGCTGGTGCAACAATATTTCGAATACCTACAACATCACCAGCAGCAGCAGCACGCCCACGCCATCGTATGCATGGACACGCGCTGCAGTTCCGGGAATTACCCCGGCAACAGGTACAGGTGCCACAGCTACCATTACAGAAACGCTCGTGAATTCAACGGCAGCGCCGGTCGTGGTAACCTATGTCATCACCCCGACGGTTAATGGTTGCAATGGCACTGTGAAAAATGTTGCTGTTACAATCAACCCCACACCGCATCTTACAAGTCCTGCCACCACGCCGATTTGTTCGGGCGCCACCTTCAACGCCACCCTGCTTTCGGATGTTGCCGGAACTGATTTCACGTGGACGGCTGCATGCTCCCCGGTTGGCTCCGTCACCGGTTTTACCACACCACAGCTCCTGCACACCACCACCATCAGTGATGTTCTAACCAATTCCTCCAACGTCGTTGCCACGGTCACCTATACCGTCACGCCACATGCCAACGGGTGTTCGGGAAGTCCGACAGCCTATTCGGTGGATGTAAACCCTGTCCCAATCATTTCATGTTCTGCGGCCCAGTCGATCTGTTCTGAAACTGCCACAACACCCATTACATTAAATTCAACTGTGACAGGAACTAATTTTTCATGGTCGGCTGTATGCCAGGTAGGAAGCGTGAATCCATGCCCTGTTGTACCCGGAACAACCAACCCGATCCCGGCAGTCACCTTCCAGAATGTGACCAACATCCAGCAAACAGTGACTTACACGATCACTTCTTCGTTTGGAGGATGCCCGGGAACGACAACCACACATGCAGTAACTGTAAATCCAAGCGCGACGGTATCGAACTGGCCGCTGGCGCAAACCATCTGTTCGGGGGCTACAAGCACCCAGGTCAACCTGACCTCGAATGTCGTCGGCACCACCTTTTCATGGACAGCCACTACCGCATCGCCGATTTCAGGGTTTACAGCCGGAGGCGGAAGCTTCATCCCGCCACAGACACTGCTTATCCCGCCCGGCAACACCGGTTTTGTAACCTATCACATCATCCCTTACTTCACCAGTGGACCAACCTGTGCGGGCGTTGCAAGCGATTACAAAATCAATGTCAACCCGCTCCCAACACCTGTGATCAGCGGCAATTCGCTTGTTTGCGAACTCCAGCCCGGCGTCACGTATACAACCCCAGCGGTAACCGGCCATTCTTACCTGTGGACCATCACCGGCGCCAGCAATGTTGCCAATGCCAATACCAACACAGTTACTGTAACGTGGGGGCCATACAACGTATCTCCCGGAACCCTGATCGTGACAGAAACAATCGATGCAACAGGATGCCCACAGACGACTACAGCCTACAATGTAGTTCTTCAGCAGCGCCCGATACCCTCCCTGACCGGTCCTCAAACCGTGTGTGATGCAGCCCCCGGCAATGTCTACCAGACTGAAGCGGGAATGGCCAATTACACATGGACGATCAACGGCGGAAGCATCACCGCGGGTGGAGCATCAGGAAGTCCGACTGCCACTGTAACATGGTATACCCCTGGTATACAATGGATCCAGGTTAATTATGTCAACAGCCTTGGTTGTCCCGGGTTCCCGGCCAAACAGATACCAGTAACCGTGAACGTACTGCCGAATACCACCATTGCCGAAGGCGCCGGTCCGAATTGCGAGAGCGCTTCCCATACCTATAATGTGGTTGCCGATCCCTTATGCACTTATGCCTGGACAATTTTACCGGCAGGCAGGGGTATTGTAGCGGCAGGACAGGGAACTAACAATGTCACGATCGACTGGCAGACTTTCGGAGCTGCCACGATCAGCGTAACCGGGACAAACAACACGACCACCTGTGTTTCAACATCAACACATCCGCTCACAATTCACCCGAAACCACTTCCGTCGTTTGCTGCCTGTTTCGATCTGATCACCACGCCCGGCGCTAAAAAATTCACCCTCAGGGGCGCATCGCCCTACCTAGCCGGCCAGGGTGTTTTCACCGGCAACCGGGTCACCTACAATGCACTTTCAGGCGATTTCGAATTTGATCCGTTCGGAGCCAGTGTTGGCAGTTACCCAATCACCTACACCTTCACCAATAATTTCGGATGTATCAACAGTGCGGGTCCTGTTACCATCAATGTTGCCAACAACGCGTTCAGTTGTAATGGCAAACTCACCGATTTACGCGACGGAAAACAATATAACACCGCCATGATCGCCGGCAAATGCTGGATGACCCAGAACCTTGCTTACGGCACCACCATTGATGCGCAATCAACACCGCAGACAGACAACTGCGTCAACGAGAAATTCTGCCTCACCTCCGACCCCTCCTGCACGCAATATGGCGGGTTTTACCAGTGGGATGAACTTATGCGTTATGCCTCCACGTCGGCCTTCCAGGGAATTTGTCCTGCCGAATGGCATATCCCGTCGGAAGCCGAATGGCAGGTATTGATAAATAACGTTTCTCCTATTGGAATCACTCCAGCTGACGCCCTTGCAGGAAGCTTTCTCAAGGACCCGTTGATGAGCCCGAGCTTTATGGCATTGCTGAACGGCATCTATTATATCAACAACACCTGGAGTTTTACGACTGGATCTCTTACAGCGACGATGTATTGGACCTCAACAGCCAACGGTACGGAACGGGCACTGGCCAGGGGGGTTAATATTTTCAACCCCAGCGTTTCACGTTATAATGGAAGCCGGGGGAATGCTTTTTCGGTTCGTTGTGTAAAAGACACACCCTGAAACCAGGCCATTGTCGCAAAAGGGAAAATGTATCACTATGAAGATCAGACAGATTTATAAGTCTTGAATTGTTCCTAATAATGTTATTATCTGATTCTGCATGAGAAAAACTTTACACGGTACCAATCCAGGATTGATAAAAATTCTCCTACTTGCGTCGTTTTTCCTGTTATTTCTGACGGTTTTCACGGCTTCAGCCCAGGAAGAACTGAAGATAAAACCCAACCCGGAATCAAATTATCATCTTGGCCCCCAGTTGTTGCCATCCTTTGTTCACTCCGACAGCACTACCGACAATTCCGGCCCCATGCTGCTCGAAACTTCATGTCCGAACTCAAACTTCAGCACAGGCACATGGGCAAACTGGACAGGATGCTACGGGTTGTTTGATCCCGCCACGAACTGCCAGAATCCCGGATTCCTTACAACAGGAAGCCATCCGTTACACAAGATGATCGCTTCGCCGGGTTATGAAGATGCCCGCACCTGCTTTGGCCTGATCAATGTGTTCCCGGGTGAAAGTTTTGTTGCCAGGCTGGGTGATACGATGTATACCAGCCAGCCGGGAGCACCTTCACCGCCTATTTACAAGGAGGCAGAACTGAAATACGCCGTTAATGTTACTTCGAATTCATACCTTTTTATATACCGGTACGCGATCATTCTGCAGAGCGGAAGTCATGCCAGCAACATTCAGCCCGACTTCAAAGTGGCCATCACCGATGTGAACGGCACTCTTCTGGATCCCACCTGTGGGTATTACCTGGTCACCGCCCAGCAAAGCGGCCCCCCGGCAGTTGGCTGGAACCGTTGCCAGAATGACCCGCAGGGAGATGTTTACTGGAAACCATGGACTACCGTCGGGATGGATCTTACCCCCTATTACGGGCAAACAGTGTATTTGAACTTTAAAGTCCGCGGATGCACCTACAACACCCATTACGGCTATGCCTATATTTCTTCCTATTGCAGTGCGCTGGCCATCCAGATCGGTTTGTGTGCAGGCAGCACCACGGCTACCCTGACAGCCCCCCCCGGTTTTCAAACCTACGAATGGCGGGGCCCCGGATATTTCGGACCGGTGATCGGGAGCACCCCCTCGATCATCATCCCAAGCCCCCAGGCTGGCGACACATATTACGTCAACCTGACAGCCATCAATGGATGTACCGTCAATGACCTCAACCAGCAGATCATTTTCACAACCATCAACTCGAATTTCACCTTTACGCCGAATTGCGCAGGACAGGCAAGCACCTTTACCGATGCCTCAACCGTGAACCAGAACGCCGTGGTTAACTGGCACTGGGATTTCGGAGATCTGTCGCCGGTGATCAGCGGTATTGCCAACCCTACCCATGTGTATGCTTCCCCCGGGAACTACACGGTGAACCTGACTTCGTATTCAACCGAAGGATGCATGGCGACAAGCAACCACACGATCACCATCCCGGCTGTTCCGGTTCCGGCCCTTACAGGACCAGCTGGTTCATGCGTCAATGGTCCAGCCCTCGTTTATACAACCGATCCGGGAAAGTTAAACTATGTTTGGACTATTCCCCCGGGCGCAATTCTTGTTGCAGGAGGGACCTCCACGAGCAATACCGCCACCATCGATTTTAACACCCTGGGTCCCAATGTCGTGAGTGTGAGCTATACCATCCCGGGAACCATATGCAGCGCAGCTTCTCCCACCACATTCACAGTTTCTGTCGAGCCTCAGCCGACGCCGGTCATTACCGGCTCGAACCTTGCATGCCTTGGAGTCCAGGGAAATACCTACTCCACCCAGGCCGGAAAATCAAATTACACCTGGGTTGTGCCTCCCCAAGGCACAAAAACAGCCGGTGGCGGCATCACCGACAATTTCGTGACGGTGACCTGGAATACGGTGGGTACCTTCAACATCAGTGTGAATTACACCGATCCGGTTTCCCTTTGTACTGCAGATGCGCCAGCAACCTTCCCCGTGACGGTGAACACCTCCCCGACCGTCAACCCCGTTACCACTCAGGTTTTATGCCACAATAATCCAACCTCCTTAATCCAGTTTTCGGGCACTATTCCCGGAACGATCTATAACTGGACCAACGACAACACCACGATCGGGCTTCCGGCTGCCGGATCAGGGGATATCTCATCATTTACGGCAACCAACATTACAACCAGTACCGTACAGGCCGCCATCACTGTAACGCCTTCCTATACCAATGCCGGCGTTACCTGCACGGGTACCCCGGTAATCTTCAACATTACCGTGAACCCGATACCGGTTGCGGGAATAGTTCCTAACCAGGTTGTATGCCATAACGCGCCAACTACCCTGGTCCAGTTCACTGCAGATGTATCGGGAACAACCTATGCCTGGACCAACGACAATACCACCATCGGATTGGCTGCAAGCGGGTCGGGAAATATTGCCTCCTTCAACGCCATCAACAGTACAACCGCCCCCGTAAATGCCACTATAACCGTGACGCCTTCGTTTACCAATGCAGGCCCTGCATGTACAGGTACGCCAACCTTCTTCACCATCACCGTGAATCCCCAACCAACGGCATATACGAGTGCTGACCAGGTTTTATGTCACAATACGCAAACAAACCTGGTTCATTTCACGGGTGATGTAACGGGCACGGTTTACGACTGGACCAACTCAAACACCTCCGTCGGCCTCGCCGCCAGCGGCACGGGGGACATTGTTTCCTTTACCGTCACCAATTCAAATTTCATACCTGAAACAGCAACAATCACCGTTACTCCGTCATTTACCTATTCAGGGGCAACCTGCCAGGGAACTCCCTCTCTTTTTACCATTATTGCCAACCCTATTCCCACTGTTAATCTGACACCAAACCAGGTGTTGTGCCACCAGGAAACTACTGCCGGAGTCACGTTTTCCGGAAATGTGGCAGGAACCGTATACAACTGGGTTAATTCAAATACTTCCATTGGCCTGGCTGCCAGCGGATCGGGGGATATTTCGTCTTTTACGGTTATAAATACCGGCACTGCACCTCAAACTGCCACCATTACGGTTACACCGGCTTTTACCAACTTGCTGAATACCTGCACCGGGAATCCTTCTACCTTTACAATCACCGTAAATCCGATTCCAACAGTTAACCCAATGGCAAGCCAGGTTTTATGCCATAATACATCCACCGACCTGGTTCAATTCTCGGGATCGGTTCCTGGTACTGTTTACAACTGGACCAACTCCAACACGACCATCGGCCTTGCCGCCACAGGAACAGGAGATATTACAGCCTTTACCGGGACCAATAACTCAAACATGCCTATAGTTGCAACTATTGTTGCAACGCCGGCTTTTACCTTTGCAGGGCCGACCTGCACCGGCACCTCTTCCTCTTTTACCGTCACAGTGAACCCGATTCCCTCTATCGACGCCGTGACAAACCAGGTTCTATGTCACCAGGTGTCAACTTCAACTGTAACTTTTTCGGGAAATGTCCCGGGAACGGTATACAACTGGGTCAATTCCAACACTGCCATCGGCCTGGCAGCCGCCGGATTCGGAAATATCCCGGCATTCACAGCCATCAATACAGGGACGGCACCTGAAACTGCCACCATCACCGTTACACCGACCTATACCAACAGCGCTGTTCCATGTACTGGTAGCCCAACGTCGTTTACAATTACCGTGAACCCCATACCTACTGTTAATGCACCTGCGAACCAGTTTTTATGCCATAACGTCCAAACTAACCTTGTACAGTTTTCAGGTGCGGTTCCCGGAACTGCATACAGCTGGACAAACTCCAACACGTCCATTGGACTGGCAGCCGGAGGCTCAGGCGACATCCCTTCATTCACCGCCACCAATACCACGAACAGTCCTGTCACCGCCATCATAACGGTTACACCTGCTTTTACCGGTTCCGGATCGACATGCACCGGGCTCTCGTCCATCTTTACCATTACAGTGAACCCGATACCCACGGTAACTTCAACTTCAAACCAGGTGCGGTGTCATCTTTTTTCGACTGCCCCTGTAAATTTCACCGGGAATGTAGCGGGGACTGTTTACAGCTGGGTCAATTCAAATACTTCCATCGGTCTTGCCGCCTCGGGAACTGGGAATATCGCTTCATTTACGGCCACCAACATCACCGGATCACCGGTAACCGCCACCATCACCGTTACACCTGCCTTCACCGGTAACAATGTGACCTGTACCGGAACATCCGCCAATTTTACCATCACAGTAAATCCATTGCCTGTACCAACCATTTCAGGTCCTGCTTCAGTCTGTCTGAATATCCCGGCCGCTTACACCACAGAGGATTTTCAGTCAGGCTACATTTGGAATATCGTATCGGGCGGCACGATTGCTTCAGGTCAATCCACCAGGCAAGTTAATGTTGTCTGGAACACGCTCGGAACCCATACCATTACTGTTAATTACTCAGATCCTCAGGGATGCACATCCGTTCTGCCTACCCCATTGCAGGTTGTTGTGAATTCACTGCCAACGCCTGTTATTACCGGTGCAGCCACTGTTTGTGCAGGTGATACCAAGACTTACCAGACCCAGGGCGGCGCACTCTCCTACACCTGGGGGCTCCCTTCATCAGGAATCACCATTATCTCAGGCGGCGACATAAGCGATGACAATGTCAAGGTTCAATGGAATACCGCAGGACTGTATAACATCAGTGTCAACTATGTGATCGGTACCGGGTGTACGGCGCCGGCACCGACAAACTATGGCGTTGTTGTCAATGCACTTCCCACGCCACAGATCACCGGCCCAGCCCCTGTGTGCGCACTTTCAGCACATAATTATGTCATTTCCCCCATTGTGGCCGGGCACTTTTACAGCTGGTCGGTTACCGGAGGTACCATCCAGTCGGGTCAGAATGCAAGTACCTGCCAGGTTTTCTGGGGCAATTCGTCACCCGGCTCTCTGGGGATGACTGAAACGATCAACTATCCGGGGCTTTCCTGTCAGGCAGCAGCCACCGTATTCCCTGTCGTTCTTGATCCCTGGCCCGGCGCTGCCGGTATGATCACCGGTCAGAACTCTGTTTGCAAAACATCTTCCTATACCTATTCCATCCCTGCCATATTAAATGCTACTTCGTGTCAATGGATTTATTCAGGAACGGGAATCACGATCACGAACAACGGAAGTTCTGCCATATCCATCACATTTGGTACCACTGCCACCAGTGGAGCGCTAACCGTGAAAGGTGTGAACAACTGCGGCAACGGGCCTGTTTCCCTGCCCCTTAACATTGCTGTTCACAACCTGCCGGAAGTCTCATTTACCCCATGCTTTGACCTGTTCACCTCCACCGGTGCAAAAAAGATCATCCTCAGGGGAGGAACTCCCTGGCTTTCAGGGCAGGGTGTTTACTCGGGCAACAGGGTGGCATTAAACACACTCACCGGGTTTTATGAGTTTGACCCGATGGGGGCAACGGCTGGGAGCTATTCCATCATCTATACCTTTACCAATACGTTTGGCTGTCTTGCATCCTCCGCAACCGTTTCTGTCACAGTACAGAACACACCCTTCGGATGCGGCGGCGACCTGACCGACATCCGTGACGGAAAAAAATACAAAACCGCGATCCTTGGCGGCAGGTGCTGGATGACGGAAAATCTTACCTATGGATCCATCCTGGCTTCTCCCGGGCCTATTCAAACAGACAATTGTCTGCCGGAGAAGTACTGCGCCCCAACCGATGCAGGTTGCACGTTATTCGGGGGGAAATATCAATGGGATGAACTTATGGACTACGCGCAAACAGCCGGAACCAAAGGGATCTGCCCTCCCGAGTGGCATGTTCCCACCGAAACCGAATGGCAATCGCTCATCGATAACCTGGTGATCGGGATCGGTTCCCCGGATGCCAATGCACTCTCAGGATCAACCCTGAAGGATGTCCTTCTTTTCGGCGGATTTCATGCGCTGATGGGAGGCCTTAACTACAATGACTATCAATGGTCATTCTACGCGGGAGCGGTGACCGGGAGCATGTACTGGACCTCCTCATCAAGCGGTACCACCAGGGCGATTTCGCGAGGTCTAAACTATTACTCGCCCAGTATTTCACGTTACAGCAGCAGCAGGGGCAATGCGTTTTCGCTAAGGTGCATCAAGGATTAAACCAGAACTGCTATACCTCAATTATTTAATCTGATGCGTTTTTATCTTCGCAACTTTTTTTTATTCGTAAATTTGCATTTTGATTTATGAGACATTGCGGGCAACCTTTTCGGTTAACTGCTATCTTCATTTCAGTTAGAGCTTCAACTGTTTCTCATTTTCATGGCTAAATTTACCTTAATCGCATTCATTGTTTTCTTTTTCCCTTTCGCGGTTTCCTCCCAGATTACCATTACTGGAAACACCAATATTTGCCTGGGTGACACCGCCGTCCTTACGGCTACTCCTGCCGGAAACAGTTATGGAACCACCAATTATGTTTTTGAAACCATCGATTTCAATACACATCCTCCGTTCTCACTGGGCACTGTGGTTGATCCTGATTTTCAATGCACCTATGTTTCCCCTTCCGGCCACGACGACTGCTACGCCCCGCTGAATGGCACCATTCCGCCTTACGGGTACCCTATCGGTTTCTCATTCTGCTTTTTCAACCAGCAATATGACCACTTCTGGGTAGGATCGAACGGATGGATCGGTTTTACCAATCCCACCGGCCAGAACTGGACAACTTATGTGGCCGATACCATCCCGAATACAGCTCCCAACGTGCCGAAAAATTGCATTTTTGCTCCATGGCAAGACTGGTTCCCTGGCTCCAATGAATCAGGAAATGATGTTTATTATTATACCTTAGGCAGTGCCCCCGACCGTAAACTGGTCGTTTACTGGAAAAACTGTCCGCTATTCCTTTGCCAGCAGGGAGCACAGGGTACGTATATGATCGTGCTGAATGAACAAAGCAGCATCATTGAAAATTTCATCCAAAACAAACCGCAGTGCCCGAGTTCAACCGAGGGTGCCACCCAGGGTGTCCAGAACCTCCCCGGAACGGTTGGCTATACTGCTACCGGAAGGAACTACAAGGTATGGACGGCTTCCAATGAAGGAACCCGATTTAAACCGAGCGGCATTACCTGGTACAAAAATTTTTACCCGGGAGGTCCCCAGGTTGGATACGGCGAAATACTCAAGATAGCACCGGCCGCAACCACAACCTATTTTGCCGTTGTAGGGAATTGCGACGGAACCATCGCCTCCAATTCAGTCGTTGTTACCGTAAACACCCGACCGGCTCCAACCTTTGTTAGTGGCGCAACAACAGCATGTCAGAACGATGTTAAGACCTACACCACCCAGGCAGGCGGGAACAATTATTCCTGGTTGTATACAGGCTTATGGGTTGCAGGCGGCGGACCAAACGACGACTTCGTGACAATCCAGTGGGGAGCCGCAGGAAGCAATACCGTCTCTGTCAACTATAATAATGCCGCCGGGTGCCGTGCTGTTAATCCTACGATCCTGAATGTAACCGTCAATCAATTCGAGGCACCCGTACTTACCACAAGTGCAAACCAATATTGTGCAGATCAGACACTAACTTTCACCACCCAGGCCGGAAAATCAAGTTATATCTGGACGTATCCCCTGCCGGGGGCTACCCTGATCTCCGGCGGAACATCCACCGATAACACCCTGGTTGTTAAATGGTCCACACCGGGTCTGAAAACCATCACCGTCAATTACACCGACGCTGGTTGCACAGGCGATCCGCCGGCTTCAAAGCAGGTCACCATCATCGGGTTGCCGTTGGTAAACGGGCCGTTTTCAACGACCATCTGTTCCGGCACCAACACGGCCATTATGCTGACATCCACCCCTGCAGGGGCTGTTTTCGGATGGAATTCCCCGCCTCCCGGCTGCTCGGTAAACATCGCATCGTGCCCTGCCGGGGTTGCAAGCGGAACATTGATTTCGGATATACTCACGCTGACTGACAACAACATTGGTACGGTAACTTATCACATTACCCCAACCCTGAGCGGATGCCCGGGACCACCCCAGAATCTTGCTGTAAATGTTGCGCCAATACCTACTGTAAACCCGGTCACGAACCAGGTTGCGTGCCATAATACAGCTACCTCCCTGGTCCAGTTTTCAGGCAATGTACCCGGAACACTTTATAGCTGGACGAATTCAAACACCTCCATCGGGCTTCCCGCAAGCGGGTCGGGAGACATCGCATCCTTCACCGCAACAAATATCACCAATTCACCGGTTACGGCCACCATTGTTGTTTCACCTTCAACAACCACGGCAGGCGCGACCTGCACCGGGACAACAACCTCGTTCACCATCACCGTCAACCCCGTGCCTGCTGTCGACCCGTTAGCAAACCAGGTGTTGTGCCACCTTGTATCGAGTGCGGCCATCAGTTTTTCAGGGAATGTTACCGGAACCATCTATAACTGGACCAATTCAAATCCCTCCATCGGGCTTGCCTCCGGCGGATCGGGGGACATCGCTTCCTTTACGGCAACCAATCCCGGAACAGCACCCCAGACTGCCACCATCACTGTAACCCCGGCATATACCGGGTCGGGAAACACATGTACGGGAATACCGGCATCCTTTACAATTACGGTGAATCCGCTACCCGCGGTGAACTCAATCCTGAACCAGGTCTTATGCCATAATACAGCAACCGAACTGGTCCAATTTTCCGGACCCGTTCCGGGAACGGTCTATAACTGGACCAACTCCAATGCCTCCATCGGACTGGCTGCTGCCGGATCGGGGGATATTTCCTCGTTCACCGCAACCAACCTTGCCAATGTTCCGGTAACGGCCACCATTACGGTTACCCCGGCGTTTACCAATGCAGGAGTAACATGCACTGGAACCAGTTCGTTTTTTACGGTCACGGTAAACCCGGTGCCTGCAATCGATCCCACAGCAAACCAGGTTTTGTGCCACCTTGCACCGACTGCGGCTGTAAATTTCTCAGGCAATGTGCCGGGCACCCTCTATAGCTGGGTCAATTCAAGTACTTCCATCGGCCTTGCCGCCAGTGGATCGGGGAATATTTCTTCATTTACCGGAACCAATACAGGAACAACACCACAAACGGCCACGATTACTGTGACTCCTTCTTTTTCAAACTCAGGTCCGGCATGCCAGGGGATTCCAACGTTATTTACGATAACCGTCAATCCCATTCCCACGGTCAATGCGATCGCGAATCAGGTCTTATGCCAAAACACCCTGGCGACACAGGTCCTATTCTCGGGCAATGTACCCGGAACAACATTCAGCTGGACCAACTCCAACACGGCCATTGGCCTTGCCTCCGGGGGATCAGGCGATATCTCTGCCTTCACGGCAACTAACAGTTCAACTTTCCCGATTACAGCCACCATTTCCGTAACGCCCTCCTATACATTTTCGGGGCAAACATGCACAGGATCCGCCACTTCATTCTCCATCATTGTAAACCCGCTTCCCACCGTCAACGGGACAGCAAACCAGGTTTTATGCCACCTGAATTCAACGGCTGCCGTCGCTTTCTCAGGGACTGTGCCTGGAACAGTATATAACTGGGTCAATTCAAATACTTCCATCGGGCTTGGACCCAGCGGTGCAGGAAATATTTCAGCCTTCACAGCCACCAACAGCACGGCTTCACCAGTAACCGCCACCATCACCGTAACCCCGTCGTTCACCAATGCCAATGTTTCGTGCACCGGTGCTGTTTCCGTTTTCACCTATACGGTGAACCCATTGCCCCAGCCAATTATTTCAGGCCCGGCCAGCGTCTGCCTGAACATACCTTCAACCGACACAACCGAAATTTTCCAATCGGGGTACACCTGGAATATTGTATCCGGTGGAATTATCACCTCCGGGCAGACTACCAACAAAGTCAACGTCCTGTGGAACACCCTGGGCATACACTCCATCACCGTAAATTATACCGATCAGCATGGGTGCACGGCACTTGTACCGGCTTCAAAGCAGGTTACGGTCAGCGCCTTGCCATCGCCTGCCATCGCCGGGGCCGCAACTGTGTGTGCCGGTGATACCAAAACATACAAAACCCTTGCAGGAGCCTCGTCATACACATGGGGAGTGCCGTCATCGGGAATAAACGTGATTTCTGGCGGGGGCGTCGCAGATGACAGTGTAACGATTCAATGGAATACTTCCGGAACATACAATATCAGTGTCAATTATGTTATTTCGTCGGGCTGCACTGCTGCTTCCCCTTCAAACTATTCCGTGACAGTGAATGCACTGCCTTTTCCCCAGATCACCGGACCGGCCCCTGTATGTGCTTTTTCCACCCACAACTACACCGTCAGCCCGATCATAGGCGGGCACTTCTACAACTGGACCGTTACCGGTGGAACCATCCTGTCTGGTCAAAACGCCGGCACAGTGCAGGTCTCATGGGGAAATTCATCACCTGGTTCTTTGGGCTTGACTGAAACAATAAACTACCCGGGAATTTCCTGCCCGGCCTCCGCTGTCCCCTTCCCTGTTGTACTAAACCCCTGGCCGGGTGCAGCCGGCTCCATTACCGGCCAGAACTCCGTATGCAAAACCTCTGTCTACGCCTATTCTGTTCCCGCAATAACAAATGCAACTACCATCCAGTGGCAGTACTCCGGGTCAGGGGTCACGATCGCAAACAACGGAAATGCCACGATCACCATCACATTTACATCCACCGCCACATCCGGAGCGCTTACGGTGCACGGGATCAACAACTGCGGTAACGGCCCGGTTTCCCAACCGCTGAATATCGCGGTTCATGAACTTCCCGGGGTATCGCTCACACCCTGTTTCGATCTGGTTACCACCACCAATGCTAAAAAGATCGTTCTCAGGGGAGGTACCCCCTGGCTTTCAGGGCAGGGAGTCTATTCAGGCAACAGGGTAAACCTGAATGCGCTCACAGGGTTTTATGAATTCGATCCGACAGGGGCAACGGCTGGAAGTTATTCCATAACTTATACCTATACCAATACCTACGGATGCCTTGCGGCTGCATCAGTCAGCATGACCATTCAAAATAATCCTTTCACTTGTGGAGGTACCCTGACAGATGTCCGTGACAGCAAAACTTATAAAACTGCATACCTTTCAAACCGCTGCTGGATGGCAGAGAATCTCTCCCATGGAACCACGCTGGTTTCCCCGGGACCCGTTCAAACTGACAACTGCATTATTGAAAAGTATTGCTCCCCCGGGGATGCAGGCTGTACGCTCAATGGTGGAAAATACCAGTGGGATGAACTTATGGATTACATTGCAACCCCGGGAACAAAAGGAATTTGCCCGCCTGAATGGCATGTCCCGACAGAAGCTGAATGGCAATCGCTTATCGACAACCTGGTTACCGGTACCGGCGCGCCAGATGCCAATGCCCTTTCAGCCTCCTCTTTAAAGGATGTGTTGATGTTAAATGGATTTCAGGCACTTTTCGGCGGGCTTAATTACCAGAACTACCAATGGGCCTTTAGTGCCGGAACTCTTACAGGAAGCATGTTCTGGACATCCACGCCAAACGGGAACACCCAATCGATCGCCCGTGGTTTGAACAACTATACTCCAAGCATATCGCGTTACAGCAGCGTTCGCAGCAACGCCTTCCCGGTGCGGTGTATCAAGGATTGACCTTCCCTTATGCAACATGGTCCCGCCAGTATTCCTGCATTTGGTATACCCGGAAAATTTGTAAGGGAAACGCCCTAATCAACCGGACTGATATTCAAAAATACAGTAACTTTACCGTTCGTTTTGCGCTGAGGTTTGCAGTCCGTTGGTCTGACACTCCCACGGCACTATTTTTGACTGACCATTTTTAAACCCTGCATGACCCGCGTCCTGACAAACTTCATCCGAATCATTGCATCAGCTATACAGCAACGCCTGGCTATTGTTCCTGTAATGTTCTTTTCTTTCGTTGTCATAGGACATCCGCCGCAGGATAATCAAACCGTTAAAAACCCGACATGCCTTGAAGTAGTATTTGATACCACTTTGTGCGGCAATCAGGCCGGGGGCCGGCCAAAAATAGCCTGGTTTGACCACAGCGAACCCGGGCTGGATTTTTATTATGTCAGGCTGTCGTTGTTCAGTACTGAATTTGAACGGCTCGATTTTTATCAGAAAGCTGCCGGATCAGGTATCTATATTGCCGACAAAAACAACTTCCAAAGTGATTCTGCCCTTTTTACAACCACCCTGTATAAAGAAGTGGCGCTACCGGAATTCGATCAGCTTGCCAGGTTGACGAAAGAGGATGCGGCGACGGAAAGTGAAACGGTGAAAAGTGCGCTTGTTCGCTCATCTCCCTTCAGAAAAGCAACCCTGCTTCCGCAGTTTCCGGAAATAAGATCGCCCTTGGAAGGCACTACCGATTGTTCCAGCGCCCAGGTGTCGTGTTCGGCGAATACCTATACTTTCCCGTCAGGAACCAACGGTACAGCCCCGCCATCAGTAAACGGCTATCCAAATTACGGATGCCTCGGATCGACTCCCTGCCCGGCATGGTACTACATGCAGGTGGGTGTTGCGGGCGATATCACCATTTCCATATCCCAAACCGGACCTTTTCCGACATTTACCCCGCATGATGTTGATTTTATCTGCTGGGGCCCCTTCGGCAGCCTCACCGATGGCTGCGCCGCCGGGCTTACCGGGACGTGTCCCATACCCACACCCTGCTGTTCCAACGTCAACCCGGGCTGCATCTACCCCATGGGAAACATGGTTGATTGCAGTTTCTCAGGAAGTGCCACTGAAACCTGCCATATCCTGAACGCCCAGGTCGGTGATATCTATATTCTCCTCATTACGAACTTCAGCCAGCAGACGGGAACCATTACTTTTTCCCAGACAGCCGGCACCGGAGTTACAAACTGCAATATTATCAAACATTGTTCGGTTATTGATATTACAACCAACGCTTCACCCTGTGATGAAGCCACTAATACGTTCTCAGTTTCCGGGATTATTGAATTCAGCAATCCCTCGCCTACCGGCACCCTGACAATTACCGACAACACGGCGGTTCCTCCCGTTTCACAAACCTTCTTTCCCCCTTTTGCCAGCCCGAAACCTTACAGTCTTGCAAACATCCACTGCGACGGGATTACCCATTACCTTACCGCCGCGTTTTCCGACAGCCTGAACTGTATCCTGACGCAGGAGTTCACAGCGCCATCTGTACCATGTCCGCATGCAGACATCAGCGGTGGGGGAAGCATCTGCAACAACGGAACACAGCAGGCAACAGTGACGGTCAACTTTACCACCGGTGCCCCCCCCTTCACCTTTGTTTATGCCATCAACGGGGTAAACCAGGCGCCAGTAATTTACAACAGTACTACACCTTATCAGATTACCACTTCAACACCGGGGACTTACACACTTGTTTCGCTTTCTGTGCCGAATATGGGTTGTCCATCAGGCGTCGTTACCGGGAGTGCCGTGGTTACGGTGAATCCCCTGCCAACCGCCACCATCACCGGGACAACCTCGGTATGCCGGAATACGGTTTCCCCTTCGGTCACTTTTACTGGCGGGGCAGCCACACCACCCTATACATTTACCTACAACATCAATGGCGGAAGCAACCTCACTGCCACCACAGTTTCCGGAAACAGCATCAGCGTTGCTGCACCAACTGGCGTTCCCGGAACCTTCACCTATAACCTGGTAAGTGTTCAGGACGGAAGTTCATCCGCCTGTTCCCAGATCCAGTCAGGAAGCGCAGTTGTTACAGTCAATCCTTTGCCAACTGCCACCGTCTCTGGCACAATCGCCGTTTGCCAGGGGTTCGCATCCGTTCCCGTAACCTTCACGGGTGCAGGAGGCACACAACCCTACACCTTCACATACAACATCAACGGCGGAACAAACCTGACCATTTCAACGGTTTCCGGGAGCAGTGTAACGATTTCAATACCCACCAATGTTCCAGAGATATTCAACTATAACCTGGTGAGTGTCCAGGATGGTAGTTCAACGGCATGCTCCCAGCTGCAGGCAGGGATCGCTGCTGTAACAATAAATCCTTTGCCAACTGCCTCGATAAGCGGGTCCGTGAGCATCTGTCAGGATTCTCCCCCCGCATTGGTCACCTTTACGGGGGCCAGCGGAACGTCGCCATACACCTTTACCTACACAATCAACGGGGGTACAAATCAAACTGCGGCAACTACCGTCGGGAACAGCGTTTCGGTTCCGGCCCCGACCAACGTGGCAGGAACATTCACCTATGACCTAGTGGGTGTGCAGGATGCAACAACAACAGGTTGTGCCCAATTTCAAAGTGGGAGTGCCACAATCACAATCAAGCCTTTACCAACGGCCACCGTTTCAGGAACCATTGCTGTATGTCAGAACTCAGCCATGCCTTCGGTTACCTTCACCGGTTCCGGTTCCACACCACCCTATACATTTACCTATAACCTTAACGGGGGCACGAACCAAACAGTGACAACATCCTCTGGGAACGCCGTCACAGTTTCGGTGCCCACCGGCATCCCCGGAGTCTTTACCTATAACCTGGTAAGTATCGAAGATGCCGGTTCCATAGTTTGTTCACAGCTTCAGACCGGAAGCGCGACCATTACCGTTAATCCTTTGCCCACAGCTGCCATTACGGGAGCTGCTGTAGTTTGCCAGAATTCAAATGCCCCCGTTGTCACTTTTACAGGCGGAGCAGCAACTCCGCCGTATACTTTTACTTATAACATCAACGGGGGAACGAACCAGGTCGTTACAACGACGCTCGGAAACAGTGTTGCGGTTCCCGTGCCAACCAACATTGCAGGAACCTTTTCCTATAACCTCATCAGCATTCATGATGCCAGTTCCACCGCATGTACCCAACTGCAAACCGGCAGCGCAGCCGTTACCATCAATCACCTGCCAACGGCTGCCATTTCAGGAACAACATCCGCCTGCCAGAATTCACCTCCGCTGCTTGTCACCTTTACAGGCGGATCAGCCACCCCACCTTATACGTTTACCTACAACATAAATGGCGGAATTAACCAGACCATCAGCACCGTGTCGGGGAACAGTGTTGATCTTCCGGCTCCAACGAATACAACGGGTGCGTTTACCTACAACCTGGTCAGCGTCCAGGAATCAAGTTCAACGTCGTGCTCCCAACTGCAACCAGGAAGTGCAACAATTACCATAAATCCTCTCCCGACTGCCTCCATCTCAGGAACAACCGCCGTTTGCCAGAATTCACCTCCCCAACTGATCACCTTCACTGGTGGGTCAGCAACACCGCCTTACACGTTTACATACAACATCAATGGCGGGACCAGCCAGACGGTCTCCACAACCTCCGGAAACAGTGTCACTGTTCCAGTGCTGACCAGTGTACCAGGAATTTTTACCTATAACCTCGTCAGTATACAGGATGCTGGTACTACAACGTGTAAGCAGTTTCAAACCGGAAGTGCCACGGTGACCATCAATCCGCACCCTGTCCCCGTAATCTCCGGCCCGGCTTCAACCTGTCTCAACGCTACCGGAAACTACGTAACCAATGGTGCCATGACCAGCTATTCCTGGTCGGTGTCACCCGGCGGCACTATTACCGGGGGCTTGCCAACAAATACTATTTCAGTTTTATGGACCACAACTGGCGCTAAGACGGTAACCGTGAATTTCACGGATGCCAACGGATGCACTGCAACAACGGCAACAAGCTATGCTGTCACCGTCAACCCGCTGCCTGTTCCTGGACTTTCGGGACTCAATTCGATCTGTGCCGGCATACCGGTCACCTATACTACTGATGCCGGGAAACAACAGTACACCTGGACCATATCACCGGGAGGATCGGTAACCTCCGGAGGAACAGCTACATCTTCGTCGGTCACGGTCAACTGGGTCACTGCGGGCGCCAACACCGTCATGGTGAATTACCTGGATGGCAACGGCTGTACAGCGTCAGCCCCGGCAAGCCTCAGCGTAATTGTACATCCATCGCCCACGCCAACCATAGCAAGCCCCATAAACCCGATCTGTTTGACATCTTCCACGACCTATACAACCCAGGCAGGAATGAGCGGCTACACATGGTCGGTTTCGTCGGGCGGTTCTGTCATCGCAGGCAACAATTCCCAGGTGATCACCGTGCGGTGGGATACGGCCGGGGCACAGTTTGTCACAGTAAATTATGCAAACAACTTTAACTGTACTGCTGTAATGCCGACTAAATACGATCTTCTGGTCAACCCTCTGCCTGTAACAACCATTGTTGAAGCTACCGGTCCGGTTTGCCAGTCCGTTCCGCATGGTTACCAGGCCCCTTCGGCCCCGGTCACCATTTTTACCTGGTCGGTACTCCCGCCTGCAAACGGAATGATCGCCTCCGGCCAGGGAAGCAATGCAGTGACCATCGACTGGCAAGCCAGCGGTAATGAGACCGTAGCGCTCACGGGTACCAACACTTCAACCGGCTGCATATCATCGTCGGCATTACAGGTCCTGGTGCATCCCAAACCAAACCCGGTTTTCACTCCCTGTTTTGATTTGAACACGACACAGAATGCCCGGAAAATAATCCTCCGCGGAGGATCACCGGCATTGCCCGTACAGGGAATTTACTCGGGTAACCGTGTTTCATTAAACGCCCTGTCGGGAAACTATGAATTTGATCCGTTGGGCGCCGGGGCCGGAAGTTACCCGATAACCTATACCTATACCAACACCTTCGGATGCCCGGCAAGTGCGGGGCCTGTAACTGTCACTGTCCAGAACAACCCGTTTTCCTGCGGCGGCACCCTCACCGATGTCCGTGACGGGAAAATCTATAAAACAGCTTTCCTGGCCGGTCACTGCTGGATGACTCAGAACCTGAATTTCGGGACCGGACTAATCACTGCTCCCGTACCCCCACAATCAGACAACTGTATTGCTGAAAAATACTGTGCACCTGCCGATGCAGGGTGCAGCGCTTATGGCGGGTTATACCAGTGGGATGAACTCATGGATTACCGTGCCGATGCCGGTACCAAGGGAATCTGCCCACCTGAATGGCACGTGCCGTCGGAAGCCGAATGGCAACAACTCATCGACAACCTTGTTCCCGGGATGACCGCACCTGATGCGAACGCCTTGGTAGCGTCCCAATTGACAGACCAGTTCCTGGTAAACGGATTTGCAGCATTGTTAAAGGGATTGAACTACATGGATTATACCTGGGCTTTCTACACCGGGACAAATACCGCCTCCATGTACTGGACCTCGGTGAACAATGGCGGCAGCCAGGCTGTCGCACGCGGGTTGAATGCAAACACCATGAGCATTTCAAAATACCTTTCCGGCAGGGGTAACGCCTTTTCGCTGCGGTGTGTGAAAGACTAACCTTTCCAGGCTAGTGATCAAGTATTTGTCTCACTTGTTTTTAAGATGCGTTTTTTTTAGTATTATTGCTGATTCATTCAGGACAGGCAATACTCACCAACATGAAGAGCTTTACCCTTTGCTTTGTGTTTCCCCTGATCAGGCTGTTATTGCTGATTACGCTGTTTTTTTCCTATGAGGCTTCATCCTTCTGCAAAACAGTGGACAGCTTGCCGGGCAACCCTGAATACACTGTGAATGCCGGTGATACGTCCCGTTGCCGGGATCAGGCAGATGAGTTTGTTCGAAAACTGATCCGGTTTGATCATGCTGAAGATGGCCTGGCATGGTATTCGGTAAAATTAATCCTGTTTCCTTCTGAATTTGAGCGGCTTTTCTTTTATGAAGAAGGAAGAAACCGTGAAATTTATATTGCCGAAAAAGGCAATTTCCACAACGACTCTGCCTTCTTTACGACCGGCTTTGATAAGGAACAGGCACAGGAAGAGTTCAGGGAATTATATCTGAAGACCCGGGATGCTGCCTCTTCATGGAGCGATGCTTCAAAGAAAAAGTTCGTTCGTTCATCCCCTTTCTACCCAACCGCAAGCGCGGAAAATCCTGGCGGACAGGATTCACCAGCCTCAAACTCCGTGGTTTGTTCTGCTGCCCAGGTGGCTTGTTCCGGAAACACCTATACTTTTCCATCCGGCACAACTGGAACTGCACCGCCTCCCGTAGCAGGTTATCCGAATTACGGGTGCCTGCTTACCAGGCCCGGCCCGGCCTTCTATTACATGCAGGTTGGGGTCGCCGGTAACATCATCATTTCAATCTCTCAATCGGCGAACCATGACGTTGACTTTGTATGCTGGGGTCCTTTCACAAGCCTTACCGACGGCTGTGCCACCGGGCTGACCGGTATCTGCCCGTGTTGCAGCAATGTAACAGCCGGCTGTACTTATCCCAAAGGAAACATGGTTGATTGCAGCTACTCGCCTTCACCTACCGAAACGTGCACCATTCAAAACGCGCAGGTTGGTGAAATCTATGTCCTGCTCATAACAAACTTCAGCCAGCTGGCCGGAACCATCACCTTTTCACAAACAGGAGGCACCGGCGTTACAAATTGCAACATCGTACAGCATTGTTCGATGATCGCCATGACGCAGAATGTTTCGGCATGCAACGGGGCGACCAATACTTTTTCGGTTTCAGGGAACATCGAATTCACCAACCCCTCACCAACCGGAACATTGACCATTACCGACATTACCGCAGTTCCGCAAATATCGCAAATCTTCAGCACGCCTCCTTTTATCAGCCCGTTGGCCTATAGTATTACGAACATCCCGTGCGATGGCTCCGTTCACGACCTGACTGCAGTATTTTCCGACAGTCTGAACTGTAATATTTCAAAGCCGTTCACAGCCCCTCCCGCCCTTTGTCCGCAGGCACATATCAGTGGAGGAGGCAGTATCTGCAATGACGGGGTTCAGCAGGTTACCGTTACCGTCAATTTCCCGGTCGGACTTCCTCCTTTTACCTTTGTTTATGCCATTGACGGTACCAGCCAGCCACCCGTTGTCTATAATAACCTGGCTCCCTGCCAGATTTTCACAACAACACCGGGGGTTTACACCCTTGTTTCGGTTTCAACCCAGGGCTGCCAGGCAGGAAGCGTGAGCGGAAATGCCGTTGTTGCGGTGAATCCACTTCCCACAGCCACCATAAGCGGAACAACGGCCACCTGCGTGAATTCCGCCTCCCCCGTTATCACACTGACCGGCAGTTCAGGCACATCACCCTATACCTTCATCTATAATTTGAATGGCGGCCCCAACCAAACAGTCACTACCACCTCGGGCAACAGCGTTGCTATAACGGTTCCCACCTCCGTTGCAGGGATATTTCACTACACCCTGGTCAGCGTCCAGGAAGGCAGTTCCCTGGCTTGTTCCCAATTGCAAACAGGAACAGCCACGGTCACCGTGAACCCATTGCCGACAGCCTCTATCGGAGGAACGACCTCGGTGTGCAAAAATGATTTGCCGCCTTTGATCACCTTTACCGGCGGAACTTCAGAAGCGCCATATACCTTTTCTTACAATATAAACGGAGGCACAACCCTCACGGTCACAACCTCAGTCGGGAACAGCGTTACCGTTCCTGCACCCACCAACGTGGCCGGTGTATTCACCTATAACCTGATCGGCGTGCTTGACGGAAGTGTCACGGGATGTTTCCAGTTGCAACCTGGCAATGCAACGATCACCGTTCACGCCCTCCCTGTTCCGGTCATTTCCGGCCCTGCGGCCCTTTGCCAGAATGTTACCGGGAATTATTCCACTGATGCGGGAATGAGCGGTTATACCTGGACGGTGCCCCCAGGGGGATCGGTCATAAGTGGCACATCTTCCGGCACAATCAGTATCCTTTGGACAGCTGCCGGTGCCAAAACAATAACCGTAAACTATTCGAATACAAATGGCTGCACCGGAGCGGCAGCCACGAACTATGGTGTAACAGTCAACCCGTTGCCGGTAACTACCATATCGGAGAACCCTGATCCGGTTTGCCAGTCTTTGTCCCACAGTTACCAGGTTCCATCCGATCCCTCGTGCAGTTATACATGGTCAATCCTTCCTTCTGCAAACGGAACTGTCGTTTCTGGCCAGGGAACCCATGCCATTTCCATTAACTGGATAAATTCAGGGAATGCAACGGTTTCGGTAACCGGAACGAATACCGCAACCTGCCTTTCATCATCCTCCCTGGTAACGGATGTTAAACCTAAGCCAATTCCTGCCTTCATACCCTGCTTTGATGTAATTACCACGCCGAATGCAAGGAAGATCATTCTCCGGGGCGGAACACCTTCGCTGCCTTCGCAGGGAGTTTATTCCGGCAGCCACGTGACATTGAACGCCGTCACCGGAAACTATGAATTTGACACGCCCTCCGCGGGTACCGGCATTTTCCCGGTTGTTTACACCTACACCAATACGTACGGGTGCCCTGCCAGTGCGGCTCCAGTGAACATTACCGTGCAGATTAAGGCGTTTCAGTGCGGCCAGAACCTGACCGATGTGCGCGATGGCAAAAACTATAAAACAGCCTTATTTGCCGGACAATGCTGGATGATCCAAAACCTGAACTACGGCACTGCCCTGGTCACTGCACCGGTGCCATCCCAGTCTGACAACTGCCTTCCCGAAAAATACTGCAACCCGGCTGATGCTGGCTGTACAACCTATGGCGGGTTATACCAGTGGGATGAACTGATGGATTACGCTTCTGTGGCCGGGACCAAAGGCCTATGTCCTCCCGAATGGCATATCCCTAACGAATCGGAATGGCAGCAGCTTATCGACAATCTTGTAGTCGGGATCACCGCGCCTGACGCGAATGGCATCGTCGGAGCCCAATTGAAAGACCCACTGATCCTGAATGGGTTTCATGCATTTCCCGGCGGGCTCAATTACCTTGACTTCGACTGGGCATTCAGCTCCGGGCCGTTTATGGCGAGCATGTATTGGACTTCCGCGAATGCCGGCGCCAACCAGGCAGTTGCCCGGGGGCTAAACACCTATATCCCAAGCATATCAAATTATCACTCCAGCAGGGCAAACGCCTTTTTCGCACGGTGCCTGAAAGACTGATCAGATAAAATGGTTCTGCCAAGCTTCGAAAATCAGCATTTTTTGCTTAATATTGTAAGGTGGTAATTACCCGGCAATTTTTTGATAATGAAGGAAATTCCAACGCGGTTGTATCGGTTGTTAACCCTGTCTCCCTTTCTTTTTTTCTTCCTGTTTTTCACCACGGAGAGTTTCGGTTTGCCGCTGAAAAAAGATATCAAAGATGGTCCCGACAGTCCTTTGGTCACGGTTCCCTGTTCCAGCGCAAAGGTAGCCTGCACAGGAAATATCTACACCTTCCCATCCGGTACCTCCGGTACCGCCCCGCCTCCTGTTGGCGGTTATCCGAATTACGGATGCCTTGGTTTTAACCCGGGTCCGGCATGGTATTACATGCAGGTGGGAACTGCCGGCGACATCATCATTACCATTTCACAGGTTAATCTCGTGGGAATACCCATGGATGTGGATTTCGTGTGCTGGGGCCCCTTTTCGAGTCTTACTGACGGATGCACCACCGGGCTGACGGCCGGCAACATCATCGACTGCAGCATCTCCGCGCTGGCAACAGAAACCTGCCATATTCTGAACGCGCAGGCCGGGAAATTCTACATCCTGCTCATGACTAATTTCATTGGAAACCCTGGTTGGATAACATTCTCGCAAACAAGCGGAAGCGGTGTGACAAACTGCAACATGGTTGTTCACTGCTCGATCAATGCGATGACCCGGAATACTTCTGCCTGCGACCAGGCAACCAACACGTTCTCGGTTTCCGGCAATATCGAATTTACAAATCCATCGCCTACCGGAACCCTTACAATTACCGATGTAACGGCAATTCCGCCGGTTTCGCAAACCTTCACATCGCCCTTTGTAAGCCCGCTTGCTTACAGCCTTGCCAATATCCCGTGTGATGGGGCTGTTCACACGATCACCGCCGTTTTTTCCGACAGTTTGAACTGCAACCTGTCGCAGCAGATTACCGCGCCTGCCGGGATATGTCCACAGGCACATATCAGCGGCGGCGGCACCATCTGCGCTGATGGTGTTCAGCAGGCCTTAGTGTCTGTTAATTTCCCTGTAGGGCAGCCTCCCTTTACCTTTGTATACGCGATCAATGGGTCGAACCAGCCGCCTGTCATACAGGGCAGCCTTTTACCTTACCAGATATCAACCACAACCCCGGGGATTTACACCCTGGTTTCAGTTTCAAACCAGAACTGCGTTGCCGGGACGGTATCGGGAAGTGCGACTGTAAATGCAAACCCCTTGCCGGTTGCCACAATCAGCGGATCAGCCATCGTTTGCCTTAATTCAGCCTCCCCCCAGGTTACTTTTACAGGAAGCCCGGGCACCCCGCCATTTACCTTTACTTACAATATCAACGGCGGCAGCAACCAGGTTGTTTCCACATCCTCGGGCAACAGTGTAACGGTTAATGTGCCAACATCCTTAACCGGGGTCTTTAACTACAACCTGGTCAGTGTGCAGGAGAGCAGTTCCCTCGCGTGTTCCCAGCTACAGGCGGGCAGTGCAGCCATCACCGTGAATCCCCTGCCGTCAGCCTTTGTTGCCGGGACGGCTTCTGTTTGCCTGGAAGCCACCGCCCCGCTGATCACCTTCACAGGCAGTGGCACCACCGCACCCTATACGTTTCAATACAATATCAACGGCGGGCCGGTCCTGATTGCTGCCACCACAACCGGGAACAGCGTTTCACTGCCTGTGCCGACCAATGTGGCAGGAACATTTAACTATAACCTTGTCAGCGTCCAGGATGGGAGTATCACCGGCTGTTCGCAGTTACAAACAGGTAGCGCGACCATTACCGTGAATCCACCGCCTGTTCCCGTTATCACCGGCCCCCAGGGCACCTGCATCAATACCTCAGGAAATTACACTACTGAGTTAAACATGAGCGGATATTCCTGGACAGTTTCAGCCGGGGGGAATATCGTCAGCGGCGGATCCGCCGGCACAGCCAGCATTCACTGGTCAGCTGCAGGTGCACAGACCGTATCGGTAACCTACACGAATTCAAATGGCTGCAGCGCCGGGACAGCCACCAACTATGCAGTAACCGTGTTCCCGCTGCCGCTGACTGCCATCATAGAAGATCCCGGCCCCGAATGCCAGTCAATGCCCCATGTTTTCCAGGTTCCGGCAGATCCGGGTACAACCTTCGACTGGTCGGTGATTCCCGGCGCGAACGGCACCATCACATCTGGCCAGGGAAGCAATGCCGTCACAATCAACTGGCAGGCAGGCGGCAGCGCAACAATAGCCGTTACAGGGACCAGCATCCACTCCTGTGTTTCTTCATCAACATTGCCGGTAGTAGTCAACAACAAACCGAACCCAGTCTTCACCCCCTGCTTTGACCTGGTTACCATCCCGGGTGCACGGAAGATCATCCTGCACGGGGGTATACCCGCATTACCAGTCCAGGGGGTGTATTCAGGAACCCGTGTTGCGCTGAACGCCATTTCCGGGAATTACGAATTCGATCCTTCCGGCGCCACCGCCGGAACTTACCCGGTAATGTATACCTATACCAATACCCGGGGGTGCCCGGCCAGTGCCGGCCCGGTCAGCATTACCGTTCAAAACAGTTCGTTTGCCTGCGGTACCAGCCTGACCGATGTCCGTGATGGCCACATATATACAACTGCTTTTCTCGCCGGGCATTGCTGGATGACTGAGAACCTGAATTACGGAACAATCCTCACTGGAACACCGGCGTATTCACAATCAGATAATTGCCAGGCTGAAAAATATTGTGTTCCCGCAGATGTTACCTGCTCCAATTATGGCGGACTCTATCAATGGGATGAACTGATGGACTATAGCAATACACCCGGTACCAAAGGACTTTGTCCGCCGGGCTGGCATGTGCCTTCCGACACTGAGTGGCAGCAGCTTATCGACAACCTTGTTCCAGGAATTACGGCTCCGGCTGCCAACGGGTTTGTGGCAGGCTGGCTTACCGACCCCGTGCTTCCCACCGGGTTCCATGCAGTGCTTGATGGTTTGAATTACCTGGACAACACATGGGCCTTCAGTTCCGGCACAAATAAGGCTGCAATGTACTGGACATCAACACTATTTGACGCGAACAGGACGATAGCACGCGGATTGAACAGCTACAACTACAGCATCTCGAAATACAATTCAGCGAGGGCAAATGCATTTTCCGTACGTTGTGTCATGGATTAGAACATTTTAATTGTAACTTTACAAGACATTTAATCACCTTACCAGGATGAAATTCCGGATTCTGTTCATGGTTTTGATGGTTATGCTGCTGGTTCTCGGACTTTCAAAAGAATCAAGATCGCAATTAACCGTTAACACAGGTTCTGCAATCAGCATGACCCCGCTCCAGTTTGTTCAGACCTACCTGGTCGGAACCGGCGTGACCATTTCAAACGCCACTTATAACGGGTCAGCCGATCCGTTGAACAGCACGAACCGCACCCCCCTGCAATACCGCGACCAGGTCGGGTCATTCACCACATCGGGTGGTGCCCTCACGCAACTCGGCATAGGCGGTGGTGTAATACTTTCAACCGGTTATGTCGCAAAAGCAATTGCTCCGGCAAGCCCTTCCGATGATATGGAAGGGAATAACGCACCGTTCGAAAGTGATCCTGACCTGCATATCCTTGCCAATTCAGATATCAATGATAAATCAGTCCTTGAATTTGACTTCATACCCGTCACCAATGTGATCACCTTCAAGTATGTCTTTTCCTCCATCGAGTTTGATGGATTCTGCAATTCCTACAATGACGCCTTCGGTTTATTCCTGAGCGGCCCGGGTATTGCAGGCGGAGCCGGTTTTGTTAACAACGCTGTCAATATCGCCCTCCTGCCTGAAACAACGTCTTATGTCAACATCAACAATATCTGTGCTGCTGATAAAAACAATACCGGTAACGGCGTTTATTCCTGGTGGAATGCACAAAAAACATACTTTACATACAACAGGCTCACCTATGTGTTGACTGCCAGTTATCCGGTCACCTGTTTCCAGACCTACCACATGAAATTTGCCATTGGCGATGCCGGCGACGGTATCTATGATTCAGGTGTTTTTATTGAAGAAAACAGCTTTTCAAGTGCCGATGTAACAGGTTCTGCTTCATTTTCAAATCCGCTTACAGGGAGTACCCTGGTTGAGGGTTGCGGATCCGCCTCATTGGTGTACGCCGTTCCCCAGCCTCATCCTACCAATTTCACGGTTTACCTCTCCATCGATCCCAGCGGAACTGCCAACCAGGCTGATATTTTACCAAATCCCTTCCCCACGGAGATCGTCATCCCGGCGGGATGGATTGCGGCTGCCCCCATCGTGATCACCGCGGTTTCAGATGCCACACCCGAGGCCATCGAAAACCTGGTCATCATCGCCACCACCACCTCCTGCAGCCTGACAAACACCGATACAACAATTCTTCTTATCAAAGACCTGGATCCGCTTACCGTGAATGTGCCCAACAAAATAGCCTGCGACGGCAGCGCGGTAAACCTCACCGCCACTGGTTCCGGGGGGCAGCCAATCCTGCCCGCCAACAACTACAGCTATGTCTGGAATGACGGGGAAACCACCCAAACGATATCCGTTAATCCCCCGCTGGGCCATACGACTTACTCGGTAAGCATCACAGATGCCTGCGGCCAGACTGCAAATACCTCTACCTACGTGGATGCTGGAATCATTCCCACCTCCACCTCCCCGATCACCGGTTTGAACCCGGTATGCACACCGGCAAACGGCGTCAACTATAGTATTCAGGCTATGACGGGAGCAGATTCATACATTTGGACAGTTCCGGCAGGGGCGGTCATCGTTTCTGGCAGCAGCACCAATACAATCACGGTAAATTTCAACGTGTCGGCTGTTTCCGGCCAAATCACGGTGAAAGGCGTCAATACCATTTGCGGGGCAGGCCCGCCGGTAACACGGCTGCTTAACATTTCGCCCAACCCGCAGCCAGCCGGCACGATCACCGGGTCAAACAGCATATGCGCACCTTTAACCGGCACTATTTATTCCGTTCCTCCAATTACAGGCGCAGATACTTACCAGTGGACACTTCCCGTGGGGGCCGTCATTACTTCCGGAAGCGGCACCAATACGATTACGGTTGATTACAGTGCCGGCGCAGTATCAGGGAATATCTCGGTACAGGCCCAGAGTTTGAATTGCGGAACCGGCCAGCCTGCGGCGCTTTCCGTAGGTGTTCATGTAACTCCCCAGCCCGCCGGTCCGGTCACCGGGCCAACCACCATCTGCACGCCGCTCGCTGGCGTGACCTACACCACACCGGTTATGCCTGGAGCGGATTTTTACATCTGGACCCTTCCTGCCGGGGCCACCATCACTTCAGGAGCTACCACCAATACAATAACCGTGGATTTCAACGTATCGGCAGTCTCGGGAACTGTCAGTATACAAGGGTCGAATAACTTCTGTGGGGCAGGGACCGCCGCAACCCTTTCAATTTCAGCAGCACCCAGCCCCCAGCCTGCCGGTGCAATTAGTGGTTCAACCGTTGTCTGCACGCCTGCCGGCGGGATCATCTATTCCATCACGCCCGTTACCGGCGCCACATCCTATGCATGGACCCTTCCTGCGGGGGCTGTCATTACCGCCGGGAACAATTCAAATTCAATCACAGTTGATTTTGACGTTACCGGTGTTCCGGGGAATATCACGGTTCAGCCGCAAAGCCTTTTATGCGGCATGGGACAGCAATCGCTGACAGGACTCAGCGTTCAGCCCACCCCGCAGGCGGCAGGAGCCATCACCGGGGTAACCACCATCTGCACACCCGCAACAGGTATCACCTATTCCGTTCCCGCCATTACAGGCGCCACCGGTTATTCATGGTCTCTGCCGGCCGGGGCCACCATCACCTCCGGGAACAATACCAATACCATCACAGTTAATTTTGTACTTTCCGCTGTTTCAGGAACAGTTGCCGTTTTCGGCCACAGCACCTTATGCGGCAACGGACAGCCTTCATCCCTGGCATTAACTGTAATTCCGTCTCCTCAGCCTGCCGGAAGCATCACAGGCTCAAATACCATTTGCGCTCCGGCATCCGGGGTTAACTATACCATACCGGCCATTACCGGCGCCAACTCCTATGCATGGACCCTGCCTGCAGGCGCTTCCATCACCGCCGGGAACAATTCGAATTCTATCACCGTTGATTACGTATTGCTGGCTGCATCGGGGACAATCTCGGTGCAGGGACAAAGTACCCAGTGCGGCAACGGGCCGTCAACTTCACTCGTGGTTACTGTAAACCCCACGCCACAGCCAGCCGGCCCGGTAACTGGTTCAGCCACGTTTTGCACCCCGGCAACCGGGATCAATTATGCCATATCGCCGATCATCGGCGCCAATTCATACACATGGACGTTCCCGTTGGGTGCATCAATAACGACAGGGAGCGGAACAAATTCCGTAACGGTCGATTTCAGCACGAATGCCGTTTCCGGAACCATCAGTGTGAAAGGACACAGCAGCACCTGCGGAGACGGCACACCAGCCTCTCTGTCCCTTACGCTCCACCCGTCACCCGAGGCAGCAGGCCCGATATCGGGTGCCAGCCCCGTTTGCCAGGGAACCACAGTGCAGTCCTATTCCATCACTTCCCTTGCACATACAACCACCTACGACTGGGTGGTGCCCGCCGGGGTAACCATCGTCGGCGGTTCGGGAACCAATAGCATCACTTGCCTGTTCACTACTTCGGCTGCCTCGGGAAATTTCACCGTACGGGGTTACAATGCAGAATGCAGTTATGGTCAGCCTGCTGTTAAACCGGTAGTCATCAACCCGCTGCCTGGACCGGCCGGGGTTATTACAAGCCCGTCGGGGGCCGTCGTTTGCCAGGGCACCACCGGAATCCCTTATAATGTCAGCCCGGTCTCCGATGCAGCAACCTACACCTGGACATACACCGGGACCGGAAATTCATTCACCAACAATGGTGCTGCACTCCTGATCGACTTCTCCGCAACCGCTACATCCGGCAACCTGAATGTTACAGGTCAGAATGCATGTGGCTCAGGGTCGGCTTCACCCTGGTTCCATGTCAGGGTGAATCCCAAACCCATCGCTGATTTCCTCGCCTGCAACGACCTGAAAACTACTAAAAACAGTCGCCCGATCCTGCTTAAGGGTGGCAGTCCGGCAGGAACCGGTGGTGTATTCAGTGGCACGGGTATCAGCCAGGTCAGCCCGGGTGTTTACGTGTTCGATCCTGCCAACAGCAGCGTTGTTGCCGGAAGTACGACGACTGGCAGCGATTATTCCATCACCTACCGCTATACCAATGTATACAACTGCATTGATGAGAAGATAAAAACCATTTCGGTTTTTGCATCCAATGCCAATGATCCTTGTCCGGGTACAGTGAAAGACTACCGCGATGACCAGATTTACCCGACCTTCCTCACCGGGACTATGAAATGCTGGACTGCTGCAAACCTGAATTACGGCACATTGACCAATGGCATGACGTCACAGACCGACAACTGCCTGCAGGAAAAATATTGCAGGAACAACAGTGCTGCACAATGCAGCCTCTGGGGCGGATATTACCAGTGGGGCGAACTTATGCAATACCAGGAACTTTCAGTATACCAGGATATCTGCCCCCCGGGCTGGCATGTCCCTTCTGCTACCGACTGGGACAACCTGATCACCGACTACCTGGGCAATGGAATAGCAGGCGGAGCCCTGAAAGACACCAACAATACCGTTGGTTTCCAGGGACGCCTTAAGGGTATGCTCTATCTGAATTATACCTGGCCGTTCAGCTCCGGGTTGAATGAGGGTACCATGTACTGGACTGCAACGGCCATCTCTTCCGATTATGCAACGGCCCGGGGGTTAAATATTTTCAATCCCAGTGTATCATATTATCCCTCCAGCCGTGCAAATGCATTTGCAGTAAGATGCTTGCGCAACTAGCCCTTTAAGGCAAACCTACCTGAACTATGAAGATCCTACTGATTGAAGACGAAAAGGAATTAGCCGGCTCCATCACGGAGTATCTGCAGAAAGAAAACTATCTCTGCGAGGCCGTGCTTAATTACGATGACGCCATCGAGAAAATCAACCTGTACCAGTACGACTGCATCATCGTTGATATCACGTTGCCCGATGGCAGCGGGCTCGATGTAATCAGGGCGCTCAAACACCTGAAATCGGAAACCGGCATCATCATTATCTCGGCCAGAAATTCGCTGGACGATAAAGTTGCCGGTCTTGAGATCGGCGCAGACGATTATCTAACAAAACCGTTTCACCTGCCTGAGCTTAATGCCCGTGTAAAATCCATTATCCGGCGCAGAAGTTTTGCCGGCACCAATGAAATCATATTTAATGATATACGAATCCTGCCTGAACAAATGGAAGTTACAGTAAACGGCCATTCACTGGTCCTTACAAAAAAGGAATACGACCTGCTCATCTTCTTTATTTCCAACAAAGACAGGGTGCTGACAAAAGAAGCCATCGCGGAACACCTCTGGGGCGACGAAATGGATATGGCTGATTCATTTGATTTTATTTACACCCATATAAAGAATCTCCGCAAGAAGATCATGGAAAAAGACGGGGAGGATTATATAAGGACGATCTACGGGATGGGCTATAAGTTTTCTTCATCTGCAAATTAACTGAAGTTCTGATAAAGCAGTTATCAACTCCATGAAATTACTCACCCGGACTTCGCGATCGTACCTGCTCATTTCTGTTGTTGTATTCATCATTAGCGGATTGATCTTCTTCCGTCTCCTTCATGATATTTTTGAAAAACAAATTGACCGCACGCTTCTGGAAGAGAAGTTGCTCATCGAACAAACCATCAACGATTCCGACAGTGTTCCTGATTTCGGCTCTGTATTTGGCCACATGATCGACATTACCATATTGAATACCCCCCATAAAAAGAATGAGTACATCAGGGATAGCCTGATGTACGATCGCGACCTGGGGTCATTTGCCAGCTTCCGCCATCTTTTTGTTGAAAACACCTCATTTGACCGCAAGGGATACACCATTAATATTTACAAACCCCTCAGGGAGTCAGAAAAATTAATCGCCGAAATCGTCATCGCCGTGGCACTTGTGTTCATTTTCCTGCTATTCCTGCTGGTGTGGGTAAATTACTTTATTGCCCGGCGTGTCTGGATCCCGTTTTACCGGACCATCAACAACCTCGCCCATTACGAAATCAACCAGGACAAGCCGTTAACCCTGACCAGAAGCGACATCCATGAATTCAACCTGTTAAACCAGGCCCTCGAAAAGATGTCAAAGAAAATCCGCCAGGATTACCTGAACCTCAAGGAATTCAATGAAAATGCATCTCATGAACTTCTCACACCCATCGCCATCATCAAATCGAAACTGGAACTTCTCATACAGCGGGAAGACCTGGATGAAAAGCAACTTCAACTCATCAGTGCAGTGTTCGATGCAACCACCCGCATTTCAAAACTCAACCAGGGGCTTCTTCTGATCTCCAAAATTGAGAACAACCAGTTCTATCAAACCGAGGAAATAAACCTGGCGCAAATTCTCGATAAAACCCTGGAACATTTCGAAGAGATGATCCTGCACCGGGGAATTGTTGTTACAAAAAATTACACGTTTTTCTCTTCGGTGAACATGAACCGCACCCTGGCAGAGATCCTGGTTACCAACCTTATTTCGAACGCCATCCGTCACAATATTACTTCCGGCAGGATAGAACTTGAATTATTTTCAGATTCTTTCTCTGTTTCGAATACCGGGCTCCCCCTGAAAACAGATCCCGCAAACCTGTTTGAAAGATTTAAAAAATCGGAAAACAATCCTGATTCCGTGGGGCTTGGACTGTCGATCGTACAGAAGATCACCATCCTTTACCACATGAGAATAACTTACACGTATCTTGACGGGCTCCACACCCTGAAAATATCTTTTTAAATATTCCGGCTACTCCAGATTTTCAACAGATTCTTAATACACCTTTGCAGCGTTAATTGTTTTTCCATTTGCGGAAACAAGTTTATGAAAAAAACGTTGCTGATATTTTTTCTTGGGGTGTTAAGTTCATTGATTCTGGCTCAGACAAAAACTGAGCTTAAAACAACGGAACTCCAAAAACCGATTTCAGAATATATCGCGAAAAACTTTAACGGTTACACTATTGTAAAATCCTTCAAAGTAGATGCCAAGGGGGTTATCACCTTCGACATTTGCATCAGCAAGGACAAAAACCACGAAAAACTGTTTTTCGATAAAGACGGGAAATTTCTCAGAAAAGAATCCTGTACCAATGAATGTTGTCAGGATTCACTAAAAAAATAATCCTTTTTTTTTACCAACTATAACGTTTCACTTAAAATCAAAAACAATGAAAAAAGTAATGTTAATCGCCATCGCGGCAATGTTCAGCATGACCATGTTTGCTCAGACTCAGGAAAAAGCCAAACCGGCTGAAAAGAAAAAAGAACCTGCAAAGACCGAAGCTGTAAAGCCGGCTGCTACCAAGGAAGCTGCTAAACCTGCTACCAAAGAAGCTGCTAAACCTGCTGCAAAACCTGTAAAGAAAGCTGAAGAAGCAAAACCTGCAAAATAATTCATTTTGCTCAAGTTTAAAAGGCCAAAGCGCAAGTTTTGGCCTTTTTTCTTTATCTTTGCCAAATCATTTGTATCTCAGTTAAATATAGTATTATGAAAAAAACCACGTTTCTTTTTATTGCACTCATCCTGTCGGCGGTGATCTATGCGCAGAATGTTAAGACGGCTGAAATCAAGCCTTCCCAATTACCTAAAGGTGCAACCGATTATATTGCAAAGAATATACCCGGAGGTTCAATAACCCGTGCAGGGAAAATTGAGGAAAAAGGAGAAGTAATTTATGGCGCCGTTGTGGAAGTAAAAGGCACCAAACACTCCTACCTTTTCGATAAAAACGGAGCCTTTAAAGGCAAAGGGGATCAAATGTTCAACAGTCTTCAGGCTGCCCCGGCAAAAACTCCGTCGGCTAATCCCGTTGCGCTGCCTAAAACCGCCCCTGCACCAAAACAGGCCCCAAAAGTCCAGGGTGTTGAAGTTACCATTCCTAAAAAATAAGGTTGTCCGGTTTTACCACATTCAGGATAATCCGGCTGCAATAAAAGCAATATAATTACGTATTAGTTCAAATCTAATAATTCCAAAATGACAAAATCGGTTATTTTTTCCTTGATTGCCGCCCTGGTTTTTTTCTCTTTTACCGGATGTAAAAAAACAACCAGCAGCAACAAAACTGCAACCTCTGCCCATAATTCAACCAGCAGCCGGAAAATGAGCGGAGCCTGTCTGAATTGTCATACCTCAGGAGGCAATGGTCCCGGGTGGTGGACTGTAGCCGGCACGGTTTATACCGAGGATTTTTCGGCAACATCTCCAAACGGCACGATCAATTTCTACAGCGAACCCTTTGGTGCGGGAACAGTCGTGGCAACCATTGAGGTTGATGCCAACGGAAACTTCTACACGAGCAAAACCATCCTGCCTGCCGCAGGGGCCTATCCCCAGCTGGTTGGCACCTCAGGGAACATGCAGGACATGCCTGCACTTTGCACCTCAGGCGATTGCAATTCATGCCACGGTGTGACATGCGCCAAAATTTGGATTAACTAGGAAAAGAAGAAGAAAATTTATTTCGATATCTTCAGATCGACCTCCGCCAGGATAGCCTCCTCGGAGGTCTTTGCTTTTTGTACCAGTTCCTCTGCCCTGTTCATGATATCATCAATATAGGCTTTATCCTTGAAACCGGAGCCGTTCACCTTCACGTTGAGATATGCCCCGATCACAGCCGACCTGGCGCACAAGGCCCCAACACCGGCATCAGTAACCGAATTGGGATTGCCGGTTTCAACCATGGCGGCAATGATCTCAAATGTTTCAAACGCCTTCTGCATGGTCCTGAAAGGCACTTCGATTGCATACCGGGTGGCATCCTGGATGGCTGTTGTCCGGATGAGCTTTTCCTGGTCGGTTGACTTGGGCAGCGAAAAGGCATCCATGATTCTATTGAAAGCACGGGTATCCTCATCCACGAGGTAAAGCAATTCATCCTTCAGCTTCTGACCTTTTTCCGCCCATTGGGAAAACGCTTCCCAACGTTCGTCCCAGCCTGCTTTATGCGATGAAAGATTGGAAACCATGGTGGCAAGCGAGACCCCCAGGGCTGCAATATATGCTGAAACCGAGCCTCCTCCGGGCGCCGGTGATTCTGATGCTGTTTCATTTGCAAACCCCTCTGCAGTCAACCTTACAAGTTGCTTCTCTTTCGGATCTTCCAGCAAATACTCAATGATCTTTTCCCTGGGATTGAAGGGCTTAAGGTCATCAAGCCCCAGCGACTTCACGGCAATTTTGATGATCTCCTCCTCCGAAATGCCAACTGATCGCTGCTGCTTCTGAAGGAAATATTTCCCGGCATCGATCATGGCTTTCCTGGGCACCAGGCCAACCAGTTCCGAACCTGTGACCCGCATGCCGCGCTCCTGCGCCTTAATGCAGGACACCTCAAATGCCTCATGAACAGAGGTTATGCTGATATTGGTAAGATTGATCGAAACTTGTGCAATCCCGTACTCCTCAATAAACCACCCAATGGCTTTGCACGCCTTGAGCGCCCCGGGAACCCATATCTCCTCTCCCTTTTCATCCTTTTTTATTTTCCCGGTGATGGGGTTCCCCTCTCGCACCGGCCGTCCCTTTTCGCGGATATCATATGCCACGGCATTCGCGCGGCGGGTGCTGGTGGTATTTAAATTTATGTTGTATGCAACCAGAAAATCACGCGCTCCAATGGCGATGGCACCGGTGCGCGGATTGAATACGGAGGGTCCGAAATCAGGTTTCCAGTGGGGGTCCTCCAGTTTTTTAGGCAACCCTTCATACTCCCCCGAACGGCAGTTGGCAAGGTTACGGCGTTCTTCAGAAAGCGCAGCACGTTCGTAACAATAAACCGGAATTTCCAACTCACGGCCTACCCTTTCAGCCAGTTTGCGGGCATACCCTGCAGTTTCTTCCATCGTGATGTTTGAAATCGGAACAAGCGGGCAAACATCCGTGCCGCCAAACCGGGGATGCTCCCCGTGGTGCCGGCTCATATCAATGATCTCAGAAGCCTTTTTAATGGCCATAAAGGCCGCTTCAATCACCGCTTCAGGCGTGCCTACCATGGTCACCACCGTGCGGTTGGTTGCTTTTCCCGGGTCCACATCCAGCAGTTTGACCCCTTCCACTTTTTCAATTTCGTCGGTGATGGTCTTTATCACGCTCATGTCGCATCCTTCTGAGAAATTCGGGACACATTCGATTAGTTTTTTCATAGTCTGTTGGAAATAGTGAAGTAGCGAGGTAGCAAAGTAGCGAAACAGCAACATTAAACTGCCACGACCCGGCTTCTGGTTTTTTTGCAAAATTATGGAAATCTTTGAACTTTTTCCTATTTAGCTGCTTTGCTACCCCGCTATTTCGCTACCTTTGTTTAATAATTCACAAACCTCCCCCCATGAAAAAACTTTTCCTGCTGTTACTGCTGCCATTGTCGGTAATAGTTACCCAGTGCAAACCGGCCAACCACGCCGGACAGGCAAACTCAACACAATTTATCCAACAAACAACCATCGACTCTGTCATGAATAAACTGGCGAAACAAAGCACATCAGCCCATAATGCCCGGATGGAAAAGGGTGTGAAGCAATGCGCCGCCTTGTGGACAGCGGCTGATGGAACTGAAAAGGATTTTCAGACATTTTGTTTGCAGTATTTGGTGAGTGATCCTGAAAAACTGGATAAGCTGTTTCAGCGTCTTACCAGCAATATTGAGTCAGTGTTCGGACATTTTAACATGATCAGCCTCGACCTGAAACGCGGCATGCAACTGGAAATCGGCGAGATGCTGGAGGTCGACCAGGTCTTTGCCTCATATGAACCAGGATCTCATTTCAACGACGACTTCTTCAATAACAAACTGGCCTTTGTTACCGCACTCAACTTCCCGTTTTACACCCTGAAGGAGAAGGAAGAGTCGGGCCCGGCCTGGAGCCGCCACGAATGGGCCTATGCCCGCATGGGCGACATGTTCACGGCCCGTGTACCCGCCGATGTGAATGTCAAAATCGCCGAGGCGCTCACCGCAGCCGATAATTACATTTCGAATTACAACATCTATATGGGAAACCTTATTGATGACCAGCATAAAACACATTTTGCCAAGGGCATGAAACTTATTTCCCACTGGAACCTTCGCGACGAATTGAAATCAAACTACAATAAGACGGACGAGGGCTTGCTTAAGCAGAAAATGATTTACCAGGTGATGTTGAGGATTATCAACCAGGACATTCCGGAGAGTGTGATCAACAACCCGTCATTACAGTGGAATCCTCACTCCAACAAGGTTTACAGCAATGGGTCGGAAGTCTCCAACACCCCGGAACCTGACACCCGTTATGCCTGTTTCCTCACAAACTTCAAGGTGATGAGTTCCATGGATCCCTTCACCCCGATGAACCCCACCTTTATCCAGCGGTCATTTGACGGCGGCATGGAGCTTCGCCAGGAACAGGTGGAGAAGTTATTTGTTGATTTATGTTCTTCACCCGAGGTGAAACAGGTTGGTGATCTGATCAGCAAACGTTTGGGCAGACCGCTGCTCCCGTTCGATATCTGGTATGATGGTTTCAAGGCGCGCAGCAGCATGGATATGGAGTTGCTGGATAAGACCACACGTGCCAAATATCCCGATACCAAAGCATTTGAGGCCGACATCCCGAATATCCTGATCAAACTGGGCTTCAAACCGGACAAGGCAAAGGAAATTGCATCCCACATCACGGTGGACCCGGCCCGCGGGAGCGGACATGCATGGGGAGCTCAGATGAAAGGCGACAAGAATCACCTGCGGACACGCATCGGCGCGGATGGCATGGACTACAAAGGATATAACATTGCGGTTCACGAACTCGGACATAATGTGGAACAGACGATTTCACTGAATTTTGTCGACAACTACATGATGCAGGGCGTTCCAAACACTGCATTCACAGAGGCTTTCGCCTTTACTTTCCAGAAACACGACCTGGAGTTGCTCGGCATTAAAAACAACGACCCCGACAAGGAAGCGCTGGCTGCCATCGACAATTTCTGGATGAGTTATGAAATAATGGGCGTCTCCCTGCTTGACATGAAAGTCTGGAAATGGCTCTATGCCAATCCGAATGCAACAAAACAACAATTGAAGGAAACGGTGGTAAAAACGGCCATTGATATCTGGAACCAATACTATGCCCCGGTTTTAGGCGAAAAAGATTCGCCCATCCTGGCGATCTATTCCCATATGATTGACAACCCGTTATACTTGCCTAACTACCCGGTTGGCCATCTTATCGACTTCCAGCTTGACCAGTTCTTCCAGGGTAAGAATTTCGCCGACGAAGCCATCCGGATTTATTCTGCAGGAAGGCTTATTCCCCAGCTCTGGATGAAAAATGCAGTCGGTCACGAAATTTCAATAAAACCCCTGCTCGACGCAACTGACGCGGGTTTGAAAAAAATTTCGGGGACTGCTGGTGCAATAAAAAAATAATTTCTTTCAGCCTGAAAATCAGGCAACCTTTGTCATACGATCATTGTCTGCCTCATTGATGTTCTTTGCATCAGAATCATGAGGTTTTAATTGCTTTTTTATCTACTTTTGTAAAAAAATCCACTCAACATGAAAAAGATCATATTTACACTGCTATTCTTCGCTCCGATCCTGCTCCATGCACAGGATTACACGAACATCTGTTCAGCCGGACCTGCTTTTTACCAGAAATTGAACACCACCTCGGTAAAGGTATTCAAAACCACGAGCTACACACTGCCTGGCAGCAGTGACACCATTTTTGCGACGTTTGCGACCATCAGGGACACTGCAGCCGTGTGTCTCGACACAACCAAAGGATCCATCTTTGGCAGGAAAATATACCGGGTGAACGCAACAAAATCTTTCTGGTTTTTCAATAAAAAGAAGGATACCATCCGCGTAGAGGCAAAGGCGGTGGTTGGTTACACCTGGAAATTCGTCAACCTTTCGGCAGGCACCTACCTCGAAGCCAATGTGCTTTCGATGGGACCCGATACCGTGATGGGACTGGTCGACAATGTGATGAAAGTCGAACTGCAGGCAAAAAGGTACGACGGAACCCCCGTCTCCAACCCATGGAACGGCAAATATTTTAAACTCAGCCAGCATTACGGACTGGCGAGGACCTTCGACATGGTGAATGTGCCTTTTGATACAACGAATTACACCCTTGTCGGAAAATTAAACCCCGTTACCGGCATCCAGGATTTTACCTGGAAAGACGTTTATAATTTCAACATAGGAGATGTCCTGCATTTCAGCGGCTACGACAACGGACTTGCCCCCGGCCAGACTTCCACCTGGAAGGAGATCAAAACGGTATACGCCAAAACAACATGGGGTACTGCCATCGATTCAGTCCAGTATAAATTTGACCGTTGCAGGAGTACTGTGACCAATCCGGGGAACCACCATGTGTACATTCACGATACCATTGTTGTTAAATACAACTTTAAGACCATGGCCAGTGACTCCTCGATCATGCGCTATCCCGACCAGTTCCACCGCGAAAATATCTATGCAACCCAGTTCGACCGGTTCATGAAATTATTCAACAACCGCCAGACAAAAAAAATGATCCAGGATAAATACCGCTACATCAATAACTGCTGGAGTGTCCCAACAGGCAGCGTTACCTTGTACCAGAACTATTCCGAAGGTTTGGGAATGTCGACCTATTTCCGCGATGATCAGACAGTTCAGAATTATTATTCGCTGGTTTATTTCAAAAAAGGAACGGAAACCTGGGGTTCACCCGTCGGTACGCAGTGCTCACCGCTTCTTGATGTCCAGGAACAACCCTCCGCCACTACCCAGCAGGTTCGCATTGTGCCGAATCCGATGAAAAACCAGGCTGAAATCCTGTTTGACGGAATTAACCTCAACGAAGGCCTGCAGTTCGTAATTTACAACATCGTCGGGAAGGAAGTTTATCACCAGACGGTTACATCAAACCACCTGACGTTCGACAAAAACAACCTCTCAACCGGGCTTTATATCTACCTGTTAAAAGGAAAAGAAACCATCGCCAAAGGAAAACTCGTTATAGAGTAACAGCGTAACCGTCCTTTCAAGGCCGGTCTGTTAAAGGCTGCTTCATTTCGGTGAGGCAGCCTTTGTTTTTTTACTACGGCCGATTGATTACCTCTCCATTGAGGATCACCGTTGCAACTTTATTGCTGCCATAGGCATAAGGCATAAATGAATAACCAGGCATGGGCATGGTGATAAAGAGATTCGCTGTCTTGCCACGGGCAATGCTTCCGAAATCGTGGCTTATGCCCATGGCATAGGCACTGTTGATGGTGACGGCATGAATGGCCTCTTCGGGAAGCAATTTGTACCTGATACAAGCCAGGGAAAGAATGAACTGCATGTTCCCTGAAGGGGATGACCCCGGGTTAAAATCGCTGGCCATGGCCAAAGGCAACCCGGCGTTGATTATATTGCGCACAGGCGAGCATACCATTTCAAGGAAAAAAGCCGCACCGGGCAGCACGGTTGGCATGGTCTCCGATCCCAACAACACCTCGATTTCCCGATCCCCCGTAAATTCCAGGTGATCAACCGAAAGTGCATTGTTGGCCACGCCGACCTCGATGCCTCCTGAATAATCAAGTTCATTGGCATGGATTTTCCCACGCATCCCGTATTTCATCCCCGCTTTCAGTATCCTGTCGGTTTCGTCGACCGTAAAGAACCCGCGATCGCAGAAAACATCAATATAATCGGCCAGCCCTTCAGCAGCAACCCTGGGGATCATTTCATCAACGACACTGTCAACGAATTCCCCCTGGCGTCCGCGGTAGGCTGCCGGCACTGCATGGGCTCCCAGGAATGTGGAGACGATGGTAAGCGGCGATAGTGCCTTCAGTTTCCGGATGACCCTGAGCATTTTCAGTTCATCTTCAAGATTTAGTCCGTATCCGCTCTTGATCTCTACGGCGCCGGTCCCAAGCATCATGATCTCGTTGAGCCTGCCAAGTGCTTGTTCTACCAGTTCATCTTCACCGGTATCGTGCAGCCGTTTGGCCGAATTGAGAATCCCCCCTCCCCGTTTCGCGATCTCCTCATAACTGAGCCCCTTGATCTTGTCAATATACTCGATCTCCCGGCTGCCGGCGTAAACCAGGTGCGTATGACTGTCGCAAAAACTGGGAAAAACAAGCCGGTCATGTGCATCAATTATCGTATTTCCTGCCTGGGAACCGATATTGACAGAATCCGGAACAGGCATTGTTCCAAAATCGGTGATCGTCGTGTCTTCGATCAGAAGCCACGCATCTTTCAGGGTATTCAGCACCGACATGGCTTTGCCGGCAACCATGCGCATGGGTATTTCTTCGGTCTGCACGAGTTCTTTGATGTTTTTTATCAGGATGGCCATGGAATTATTTTTGGATGTACGAAATTAAAAATAAATGTCGAGCCGATTACAGATCACGGAATATCTGACTGAATTCAAAAAAACAGTACTTTTAACACAAAATCGCGTTTGACGGTGTTCATGAAATCATACAGGAAAAAATGTTAAAAGGTATATCTGTTGGTCTTTTTCTTGCCATGGCAGGAGTGACCGGTTTCGGCAAAGAGGTCACCATGGATGTTGCCCGTAATGCAGGAACCAATTTTTATTATGAACGGATCAACCGGTTTGAGCCGACCGCTTATCCGGAAATCAAACCTGTTGAATCATTTTCCCATGCTGTGGCCGGAAAAACAGTTTATTACGTTTTCAACATGGCTCCTGCCGGGTATATCGTGGTGTCAGCCGATGATGCTGTAACGCCTGTACTGGCCTATTCGTTTGCCGGCACTTATTCCCGCGAGAAGGCTCCGGCCCAATTTGTGGCCTGGATGAAGCAATACGAGGACCAGATCAGCGATGCACAGAAAAATAATCTCAGGGGATCTCCGGCAACTGCAAAGGTATGGCAAAAGTACAGCAGGCAACCAGACCTGGAAGATCCAGGGGAAACACCATCTACCGGCCAAAAATTTCCTTTGCAAAATGCCGTTGCCCCGCTGATCATCTCAAACTGGGATCAGGGCGTTCCCTACAACGAGCAATGCCCTGCAGATGCGGCTGGTCCTGGAGGACATACCCTTGTCGGGTGTGTGCCCGTATGCATGGGCCAGCTCATGTATTATTACCGCTGGCCCCAAACGGGCACAGGTACTTATTCTTACAGCGATCCCACCTATGGCACCATCTCTGCCGATTTCGGCTCGGCAACCTACGACTGGAACAACATGACCAACACCAGCACCATCAGCAACCCGGGTATAGCAAAGTTGCTGTTTCATCTCGGCGTTTCCTGCGACCTGGTCTACGGGCCGGCGTCATCGGGCATGTACAACCACAAGGCGGCTTACGCCCTGCGCACTTTTTTCAAATATTCACCCCAAACGCAATATATTTTCCGCGACAGTACCAGTATGAACTGGGACAGCATCCTCATTGCCCATCTCAACCGCCGGATGCCGCTGTATTATGCAGGCTGGTCGGTACCCAATGTTAACGGGCATGCGTTCGTGTGCGACGGGTACCAGGATACGGCCTATTTCCATTTCAATTTCGGGTGGAGCGGGCAAAACAACGGCTACTTCTACACGAATAACCTCACACCGGGCGGCAACAATTTCAAACTTGCCCAGGAGGTCATCATCAACGCCTACCCGGATACGTTACATTACAACTATCCTGCCTATTGCACAGGTTCCACGCACATTACCACAATATCGGGCAGCCTGGCCGACGGGAGCGGACCGATGAAAAATTACCAGCCATCAGGCGACTGCTCCTGGCTCATCGATCCGCAACCTGTTAACGACTCTGTATCATCCATCACGCTGACCTTTAACAACATCAACACACAACCTGGCGATCACGTCGTTGTTTATGATGGCGGAACGGCGGATGCACCGGTTATAGGCAACTATTCAGGGGATACGGTCCCGATGCCGCTTACCGGAACCAAAAACAAGATGCTGGTGAAATTTTCCAGTTCAACCGGGTTGACTGCGCCCGGCTGGTTTGCAACCTACAAAGTTAAAATACCGGTCTGGTGCACAGGCACCACCACCATCACTGCCGACACTGCAGTGGTCGGCGACGGCAGTTCCGGTTTCAACTATCACAACAATTCCGTATGTCGCTGGATATTGCAATCGAAGTCAAACAAAGCCCTGACCATTTATTTCAGACGGTTTGACAGTGAAACCGGCAAAGACATCCTGAGCTTCTATGACCTTGGAAATAACACGAAACTTAAAGAAGTGTCGGGCCATTACGATACCGGCAGCCTGCCCGACTCGATAACCTCCCCAAGCGGGAAGATGATGCTGATCTTCATGACCAACAGCAGCATCACCGGTTCAGGATGGGAGATCTTCTACCCCCAATCGCATGTCGGGATCGGCAGCGAAGTACCCTTCGGCAGCCTTGAAATCTTCCCGAACCCGGCCGATAAACTGGTGCATGTAAGATATTCGCTGGCGGAAGCAGGCAAGGTGACATTCGGATTATCGGACATGACCGGGACCTTACTGTTAAACCAGGTCGCTTCAGGAAAAGCAGGCAAACATGAGGAGGTAGTCGACATCTCCGCAATCCACCCGGGAATTTACCTTTTGCAAATCAGGGATGACCATGCCGTAGTGACCCGGAAACTCGTGGTCAGGTAGAATCGACTGGTCAGATAAGGGTTGGGTCGCTGAGAATATCAACCTCGCCCCTGCTTTTCAGGCAGGTCACAAGCCTGCTTTTCAACTTCCAGCAGGTCATTTGCCGAAGTTCGATCTGCCTTGAAAGTTCATACGTGGAAACGGAGGGGTTGCAGCACACCATGTAGGCGATCCTGAATGCCTCGGCAAGCGGGATATGGCAGCGGTGAAAGATCGTATGGGCCGTGGCTGACTCCTCATGCTTGCAACGTGTGCAACGTCGTGCATACAAGGTTTTTCCCTTGCAGAAATTGGTATTCGCACATTTTTTACAGACAAAGCCAGCCTCCCACTTTTTATCTGCAAGAAAATGCAAACAATCTTCGTTTGTCGAAAATTTATCTGCAAATTCCTCATCATCAATATTTTTAAAAAGATCTCCCATGTACCGAATTAAACACGCCACAAAAATAAAACAAATAGTGGGATTTATGCGATTTATGAAAAAATAATTATCTTTGCAGCCTGAAATTAAATTCTGACCAGATGAAAAAACTTGCTTTTGTTTTCCTTTTCCTTGGATCACTTTCGTTGAATGCATGCAGCAGTGTTCCGGGCAGGGACGGCGGCACCGGCAGCAGTAATGAGGGTGAGGTGACGGTGCTTACCACAGAGACATTCCAGAAACTTGTCTGGGATTATAAGGCTAATTCCCAAACCTGGGCTTTTAAGGGCGACCAGCCATGCATCATCGACTTTTATGCCGACTGGTGCAGACCATGCAAAATGGTAGCTCCGATTTTGGCTGAAATTGCAAAGGAATACAAAGGAAAAGTCAGGATATATAAAGTAAATACTGACCAGAACCGCGAACTGGCCGGGTTATTCAACATCAGTTCAATCCCGGCCGTAATGTATGTCCCTTTAAACGGGAAACCACAGATGTCGGTCGGAGCAATGCAGAAAGCCGCCTATGTGGAGATGATCCACAGCATTTTAATGATTAAAGACGAGGCAGCGAAATAATTGAAGGCCTTTGCCGCGTGTTAAAGGCTACCCCTGCTGAACCATGTCCATCCTCATAGAAACAGCTTATCTTCCCCCTATTGGCTACATGGCTGAAGTCGCAGCTGCTGGCATGGCGGTTATTGAATTGTTTGAAACCTACACCAAACAAACCTGCCGCAACCATGCTGTAATTTATGGGCCAAATGGCAAACAAACCCTGAGCATCCCGGTGATCAAGATAAACGGGAACAAAACAATCACAAAGGATATCAGGCTTTCCGATCATCAGCCCTGGCAGAAAATTCACTGGCGTTCGATTGAAACGGCCTATAACAACTCCCCGTTTTTTCTGTACTATCAGGATGATCTCGCCCCTTTTTATGAAAAAAAATTCGTTTTCCTAGCCGACTGGAATCACGAACTTCTGGCAAAACTGTTGCATATCCTTAAAGCAGGGTGCACATTGCAGTTCAGCGACCATTTTGATAAAGTGCCGGCGGGTATTGATGACAAGAGAAACGGCCCGGTTTTAAAACATGTGACCTCCCTTTCCCGGTTTCCCCGCTATACACAGGTCTTTGAACCCCGGCACGGTTTTCTTCCGGGCTTAAGCATCATCGACCTGCTCTTTAACCTTGGTCCTGAAACAGCGTCCTACCTGGAAGCATTGAAGACTGATTTGCCAAAAAACAATCTTCCGGAATAAAATTACGATGATTTTTCTTACCTTTGCTTTAATTTAATCTAAATTAATTGGCAAACCTACTCGAGCTACAGCAAGGCGAATCAGGCATGATCACCAAAGTGAAAGGGCGTGGTGCTTTTCGCAAACGCATCACCGAGATGGGCTTTGTCAAAGGGAAGGAGGTCACTGTAATTAAGGCCGCTCCCCTGCAGGATCCCATCGAATATAAAATTCTGGGCTACCATGTGTCGTTGCGCCAGAGCGAAGCACGGCTGATCGGGATTGAAACGGATGCCGACCGGCTGATCTCAGGGGCATCATCACAGGAGGTCAACGCCTATAACGGAACCATTGAAGAGGAATCGCAGCGTACCGGGATCGCCGACAAGGGCAGAATCATCGATGTGGCACTGGTCGGCAATCCGAATTGCGGGAAAACGACCCTATTCAACTTCGCCTCCGGTTCGCATGAGCGGGTGGGGAATTTCAGCGGCGTTACGGTTGATTCGAAGGAAGCCAAATTCAAACAGGGCGGGTATGTTTTCAACATCACCGATCTCCCCGGCACGTACTCGCTCACAGCCTACTCCCCCGAGGAACTTTTTGTACGCCAGCACATTATTGAGAAAGTACCCGATATCATTGTTAACGTGGTTGACGCCTCTAATCTTGAACGCAACCTCTACCTCACCACCCAGCTCATCGATATGGATGTACGGGTTGTTATGGCCCTGAACATGTTTGATGAGTTCGGGAAACATGGAGATAAACTCGATTATAAATCACTCGGACAACTGCTTGGTATCCCGGTGATTCCAACCGTAAGCTCGAAAGGGACCGGCATTCCCGAACTTTTCGACCGTTTGATCGAGGTTTACGAGGATCGAGATCCCATCGTGAGACATGTACATATCAATTACGGCAATGAAATTGAGCGTTCCATCAGGAAGATCCAGGATGTCATCTGGCGGGACAAATCGCTTACCGACCGGATCTCGTCGCGCTATGTAAGCATCAAATTACTGGAAAAAGACAGCGGCATGTCGGCTTCTCTGGAACAGTCAACTCAATACGAAACCATCATGGATGTGACCGGAAAGGAGATCCTGAAACTTGAAACCACGTTCAAGGAAGATTCAGCCACCCTGGTCACCGACGCAAAGTACGGTTTTGTTGCAGGAGCCCTGAAAGAGACGCTGATGCCAAGCCAGGTGGAAGTTCCTGCAAAAACCATCAGCGAAATGATCGACACAGTACTGACGCACAAATGGTTCGGATTTCCGCTTTTTATCTTTTTTCTTTGGGTGATGTTCCAGTCAACATTTTCTCTTGGAGAATATCCCAAACACTGGATCGACCTGCTGGTTTCCCTCATCGGCGCGCAGGTCAGCATGTGGCTCCCAACAGGGCCGTTGAAAGACCTTGTGGTAGATGGCATTATCAATGGGGTGGGAAGCATCATTGTGTTTCTTCCCAACATCCTGATCCTGTTTTTCTTTATCTCGCTGATGGAGGATACAGGGTATATGGCACGCGCGGCCTTTATCATGGATAAGATCATGCATAAAATGGGATTGCATGGGCAGTCGTTCATCCCGCTGATCATGGGTTTCGGATGCAATGTGCCGGCCATCATGGTCACCCGCACCCTCAAAGATCGCAACGACCGTTTGCTGACCATGCTGATCAATCCGTTTATGTCGTGCAGCGCCCGGTTGCCCGTTTATATCCTGATCGCCGGCGCAATATTTCCTGATCACGCGGTTGCAGTAATTTTCGGGCTTTACATGACCGGGATCATTCTCGCCGTATTGATTTCACTGGTTTTTAAACGAACCTTGTTTAAAAGCAAAGAAGCGCCCTTTGTCATGGAACTCCCCCCCTACCGGATGCCGACTTTACGTGTCATCATGCGGCACATGTGGGAAAAAGGACAGCAATACCTTCAGAAAATGGGCGGAGTTATCCTCATTGCCGTGATCCTGATCTGGGCACTCGAGTACTTCCCGGCAGGCAGCAAAGCCAGTCCTGAAGAACGGTTGCAAAGTTCCTACATCGGGAAGATCGGAAAAACGATCGAGCCCGTGATAGCCCCGCTCGGTTTCGACTGGCGAATGGGGGTGAGCCTGATCACCGGTGCCGCCGCCAAGGAGGTGGTGGTGAGCACCATGGGCGTTCTTTTCGGATCATCACATTACCATGAAAAAGAGGCTCCCCATACCTTGGGTGAACGGCTGCAGAAAGCCACGTACCAGGATGGGCCAAAGATCGGCACGAAACTGTTTACACCGCTGGCAGGAATTTCATACCTGCTCTTTATTCTGATCTATATGCCCTGCGTGGCAGTTGTAGCCACGGTAAACCGCGAATCGGGGAGCTGGAAATGGGCGTTATTCCTCATCTCCTACACGACCGTCCTGGCCTGGCTTTTATCGTTTGCTGTATTTCAACTGGGTAGTTTAATCTTCGCATAATATGATGTGGCAAACGGTTATCGTCGGGATCATCATCGCAGCTGCTGCTTCGTTCACCCTGGCCAGGCTGGTGAAGTTCTTCGCCAACCCATCACACAAATGCGACGGTTGCAGCGGCTGTTCGCTGGCTGATCTCAAAAATGAGATTGAGGCAAAGAAGAATCATTAGCCGGAATTGCTGCCCCGGTTCATCGTATTTCATACTTCACACTTTTCTTTACCTTTGCATAAAACCAATCACACAGACTATGGAATTTGGTATTTGTCTTCAAAGTATAATCCCGGTGAGGTTCGAACCATCGCACCGATCGGAAATGGTGACACAGGTGCTGTTTGGCGAGCTTTACAGGGTTGTTGAAAAGACCAGCCTATGGACGAAAATCCAACTTGTTTTTGACAATTACGAGGGATGGATCCACCTTCTTCAAACCCGGTTCATCGATGAGCCAGAATTTATCAGACTCACTGGTTCTGTTACCGCGGTAACCATGGACCTGGTTCAGCTCCTTGTTAATGAAACAACCAGTATGGTGTTACCGGTCGTCCTTGGGAGTTCGCTTCCCGGGTATTCGGCACAACATGTGCTGATCGGGGGCAACCAATTTCTATATGAAGGTTCCGTAGCCGGGTTTGCTGAAACCGGCATTCCAGAACCGTTGAGGACCATGCAAATCCGGCAGAACATTGTTGAAAATGCCATGCTGTACCTTCACGCACCTTACCTTTGGGGAGGCCGAACCCCGTTTGGCATCGATTGCTCGGGTTTTGTGCAGATACTTTATAAAATGGCTGACATCAAACTTCTTCGGGATGCAAAGCAACAGGCTACACAGGGAGAGGTAATTAGTTTACTTGAAGAGGCGGAAGCGGCCGACCTGCTGTTTTTCGATGACGAGGAGGGAAATATTAACCACGTTGGTATTCTTACCGACCGCCGCAAGATCATTCATTGTTCTGGTAGGGTGCGCATCGATTCACTTGATCACGAGGGGATTTACAATGGTGAACTTCAGAAGTATACGCACAAGCTGAGGCTGATCAAACGAGTGATCTGAAAAATGGTTTAATACCATATTCGGCTAATCATTATTGGGTTTTGGAGGTTGTCTGGTGATTTTTTCCTGGTTAAAAACCCAGGTAACCCGGACTGTGATCACGTTGTTGTACTGGTTACGGGTAAATGGCTTGCGGGGATAATAGAAAGGGTTGTCGATCACAACCTCCCTGTTGCTTTTCATGGTATACTGGTAACGGACATTCGCCCAGAGCTTGCTCCAGATGCGGATCTGCAGGTCGGCAATCACTGAAAAATCATTATACGAAAGAGGTGTTTTGTAGGTATACAGTGTATCAAAGAAATTGTTTTTTGTCTCCTTATAGTTAATCAGGCGTCCATAAGAGAATCCGACCCCGGCCGAAATAAGTTTTTTATCTGTGTAATGCACCAGGACCGGGATTTCTGCATAGTCCTGGACAAGGCTATAGGTATAGGATGTGGTCGAATCGGTGGCCCCTTTGTGGTAGCTTCCCTTCTGACTGTAGAGCAACTCCATGCTGACCGACCAGTTTTTGCTTTTTGAGAAAGGAATGATGATCATCGGGCCCACATTCAGCCCGAACTTTTTAAACCCGTAAAAAGCATCCCCGTCAACCTGGGTGAGATTCATCCCTACGCTAACGGCACCCAGCATACGTTGGGCCTTAACCTGCTCAGTAATTATGGTTCCGGCAAACAGTAGTGTAAGAAAGAGGAGGGAACGCTTAAGCATTTACGATTTACGATTTACGATTTACGATTTACGATTTACGATTTACGGTTGGCGAATACGGATAAAATAACGTCTAACTTTCAGCCTTAGTATGCTGTCCCTTCATGGTAAGCTGGATTCGTTTGCGCTCAATGTCAACTTCCAGGATTTCAACGATCACTTTTTGATTCAGCTTGACCACCTCGTTGGGATCCCTGACAAAACGGTCGGCCAGCTGGCTTACGTGAACAAGCCCGTCCTGGTGAACGCCGAGGTCGACGAAAACGCCAAAGTTTGTTATATTGGTCACGATTCCCGGGATTCTCATCCCTTTGTGCAGGTCGTGAATGGTATGGATATTTTTATCAAATTCAAACATCTCGAACTGCTGGCGGGGATCCCTTCCCGGCTTGGCAAGTTCTGCGATGATATCCTGCAGGGTGGGCATGCCGACTTTATCAGTGATAAAATCGTCGAGTTTGATCTTCGACCTGAGTTCCGCCTTTGAGATCAGGTCATCCACGGTGCAATCCAGGGTACCTGCCATGCGGTCTACCACGGGATAGCTCTCGGGGTGGACAGAACTCCGGTCAAGGGGATTTTTGGCATCCCTGATGCGCAGGAACCCTGCAGCCTGCTCAAAGGCCTTGTCGCCGAACCGGGCTACCTTCCTGAATTCTGTCCGTGATTTGAAAGGCCCGTTTTCGTTGCGCCATGTAATGATGTTCTTTGCCAGGGTGGGGCCAAGGCCCGAAACATAGGTCAACAGCTCTTCACTGGCCGTATTGACTTCTACGCCAACCTTGTTTACACAACTTACCACAGTATCTCCAAGGCACTTCACCAGGGCTGTCTGATCCACATCATGCTGGTATTGCCCTACCCCGATCGATTTCGGGTCAATTTTGACAAGTTCGGCCAGCGGGTCCATCAGGCGCCGGCCTATCGAAACTGACCCCCTGACGGTGATGTCATAATCGGGAAATTCCTTGCGCGCCACGGCAGAAGCAGAATAGACGGATGCCCCGCTTTCATTCACGGCCAGGGCAATTACGTCGCGGTCAAAACCGATGGCCCGGATCAATCGTTCGGTCTCGCGTCCTGCAGTACCGTTCCCAATGGCAATTGCCTCAATTTTATAGGCATTCACCAGGCTTTTAATCTTATGGATGGCTTCCTTCACCTCATTCTGGGGAGGATGAGGGTAAATTGTTTCATTGTGCAGCAGTTTGCCCTGACGATCGAGACACACGATCTTGCAACCTGTGCGGAACCCGGGGTCGATGGCCAGTACATTTTTCTGGCCAAGCGGGGGTGCAAGCAGCAATTGCCGCATATTCTCGGCAAAAACACGAATTGCTTCCGTGTCGGCTTTTTCTTTTGCCCATTGGCGCATCTCCGTTTCAATGGATGGAAACAGCAGTCGTTTACAGCTGTCGGCTATGGCCGATTTCACCAGCATGGCCGATGCATTGTTTCCCCTGACGAAAATCCGGTGCAGCAATTCGTGGGCCTGTTCTTCCTGCACGGCAACAGAGATCCGGAGGAAACCCTCATTTTCGCCTCGGAACATGGCCAGCAGCCTGTGCGATGGGGCCTTGTTCAGCAGCTCATGGTAATCGAAATACATCTCGAAGTTGATCCCGTCCTGCTCCTTGCCTTTCATTACCCGGGACGAAAGCTGCGACTCCTTCTGAAAAAGATTGCGGATCCGCTTGCGGGCGAAACTGTCCTCATTCACCGTTTCAGCAATAATGTCGCTGGCCCCCTGGATCGCCTCGGCAACTGAGTTGACGCCTTTTTCAGAATCGACAAATTGCTGCGCCCTTACCTCCACATCATCATACCGTTGAGAGAAGATCAGGGTGGCCAGTGGTTCCAGGCCCTTTTCGCGGGCGATGCTCGCCCGTGTTTTCCGTTTTTGCTTGTAGGGCAGGTAGATATCCTCCAGTTCTGCCATGGTAGCAGCATTTGCAACAGCCTTTTCAAGTTCGGGCGTGAGTTTCTCCTGCTCAGTGAGGGATTTGATAATCGCAGCCCGGCGTGCGTCGAGGTCTTTCAATTGAGCAAGCCTGTCGCGCACCTGGGCGATCACGACCTCATCCATCGAACCAGTCATCTCCTTCCTGTAGCGTGCGATAAACGGAATGGTGGCGCCGCCTTCAAGCAAATTGATGGTGTTCTGAATAAAGCTCGCTGCCACATTGAGTTCGGCAGCAATGATGCCTGTGTATTTTTCCTGTATCATCTGACAATAGTAACAGTTCCGTTAAACTTAACATCACCCTGGGTGATGATATCCTGGCCCAGAAACCCAATCCGGACCATCCACACATAACTGCCGGAAGGACATTTTTGCCCTCCCGAAGCGCCATCCCATCCCCTGTCAATGTTATCGGATTCAAAAACAGCCGTTCCCCACCGGTCGTAAACGTACATATGGAACGTAATATTTTTGTATAATCCTCTCACTTTAAACACATCATTCAACCCGTCGCCATTCGGCGAGAACGCGTTAGGGATAAAGTATTCGAACACCTTGACAAACGTCGTATCGGAGTTGACGCAACAGTGGATATCCTGGACATGGACCTTGTATGAACCTTGTTTGTCGACCGCAATGATGGAATCCTGAGATCCGGTCGACCACAGGTAATCGGTGTATCCGCCGACTGCATGCAGGTTTATGGAGGATCCGGAATAGAGCAGGATCGTATCTGCCAGCCCGATGGGGGGCAGCGGGTAGCTGGTCACCAACATGGAATCAATAAAGGATACACCGTTGAAACTCTGCACATCTTTCACCCAGTAGGTGCCAGGGCTGGCAAAGGCATGAACAGGATCGGTCGAGCGGGAGGCTCCGCCATCGCCAAAATTCCAGGATATCGAATCAATGTTGGCTTTGTTGGTCAGGTGAAATTGGGTAAAATCGCCATGGCACACACTGTCCCAGTTAAAGGGCGGGACATTGACAAAACTTTGTACAACATTGGGCAGGCTGTAAATACTTTTCCGGCCAAGTAATGGGAAACTGCTGCCAGGCACGTTGTTCAGCAGGCTGAAATTACATGCCGTTCCGGGGCGGTTGGGGTTGTATATGACTTCCAGAGAATCCCGCATTGAAAGAATGTTGTTTGTCCGCGACAGGTAGATCCTGCCATCGGTGGCAAGCTGGATGCCGGCTATGCGGAGCCTGGCGACGGAATCGACGATCACCGGGTTACTCAGTCCATTCCTCATGTTGAACTGGTACACGTACGAAGGGGCAGATGCCTGTGCGACGCCGCCAGTTTCAAATACCGTGACGTACAGCATTTTGCTGTCGGACGAAAACTCCAGGCCGTAGGGGTTCACCCCGGGCTTTGTCGTCGTGTAGGTCTTTGGGTTGGTGATTTCCCCTGTCGCATTGTTGAAATCGAACACTTCAATAACCCTGTTCTGGGAAATCACCAGGGCGATTTTTTTGCCGTCGGGTGATGCTTTCATGTACCCGACCGAGTTATTAACATCATTCGAGGTTCCCCCGTTTATAGTGCCGACTGAACTTACGACAGGCGGGCTGATTCCTGCTTCCGTTAGCAGGTAAGCATAGAATTTAGCTGAATTCCATTCATGGGCGATCACCCAGTAGTGTTTTTCATTCTGGTGCTTTACCGCCGTGATCTTCTGGCAAACCGGGCTCAGCATCGGCTTGTTCAGTACTGTAGGCGTGGCATCGCCGAGTCCGTTGTGCAACTTCATATCGATCACGGTACATGAAAGCCCCTTGGTGGTCATTACTGAATTGGGGAATGAGATGATGTCAACCGTAAAAATGTAAAATAATGTAGGATCGCCTGGCCAGGGAACAATGATACATGGCTGGGATGCACCACGTGAACCCGACAGCACTGTGGCATTCGGCATCAAGGTGAAATTCCTGTCCCAAGCCTTGGTTCCATCAGAAAAAAAGAGCAGGTTGCCAAGGCTGTCGCTGATTACCGCACTGGCTTTGAACGCGGTCATCACATTCTCATCTGTTTGTGCGACGGCAGTTCCCGTGCGAAAATCGATACCGGCTTTTTCTCCAAAATACCATAGTTCAGCCTGTTTCTGTGAACGCGGACAATTGCTTTTAAACCATGGAGTCTGGGCCTGGCTCCACGTGAATATAAAAAACAGCAGGCAGATCAACAGGAGTTGAGCCGGGAATATAGCCTGGATGCTATTTTTCGTTGTCCGCACTATTCAAGAACCAGCTTGCAGACATGAACAAATGAGTTGTTGCCCAACCTGACAAGATACACACCTTTGGGAAGATCAGACATGTCAAGGTCCATCGACGTGATTCCGTTCAGGGTTGCAGGCACTAGGAAGTGCCGGACCGGCTGCCCGAGGGGCGTTACAACCGAACCGTTGATCCGGCCTGCAATTCCGTCGATGTCGATCCTAATTCTCCCGGGCGAAGGGTTCGGGTAAATCCTGATATGGTCGGAAAAACCCCTTTCGTCGATCCCGACGCACACATCAAACGAGAAAATTACGTTGATCGTTGCAGATTCTTCGCATCCATGCAGGTTGACCACCTTGACCGAGTAAGTCTGGATATCGGACCCTATGCCTGTTGATCCAAAGCGAATCTCCCTTTGGGTGGAACCATTTGACCACAGGTAGGTTGATCCCGGGTTACCGGCGCTGAGCATGATGGTATCATAAATACAAACCGTAGTGTCGGAAGGACCAAGCCGGATAACAGGTTGAGGATAAATGGATACGGTCGTGCTGCCCTGCATGGTGTTGAACTGGTCGGTTACGGACAGATGATAGGTTGTGTTGATCACCGGATTAACCAAAGGATCCGGTTCGGTGGAGGTAAACCCGGGCGGGACGGAGCTCCATGCATACTGGTAATTCCCGACATTGCCTCCCCCTGCAGAAGCATGCAGGCGTGCCGTATCACCCCGGCAAATGGATGAAGGCAGGGCGACTGGATTCACATTCAGCGGTCCCCCGGTAACTTCAACAGGAACCGTTGCACCATCTTCACTCACACAGTTGGTTTGTATATCTGTGACCATGAGTGTGTAAACGGTTGTTGATGTCAGGTTGGCAGTTTGCGGATTCTGAACCCCCGGGTTGACGAGCATGGATGCCGGGGACCAACTGTAATAATAGTTTCCGCTTCCGTTCATCACCGACCCGCTGAGGAAGGTGTAGGTGCCATAAGGTATGGACTTCGGGCTGCCTGCATAAGGTTCGGGAAGCGGGATCACCGTAACAGTTACCGACCCTGTAACCGTGTTGTAGCCATCAAATGCAGCAACCTGGTATACCGAGGTCGTGGTTGGCGCTACAGTGGGCGTTGCCAGGGTGGATGTGAACCCGTTGGGGCCGGTCCATAAATAGGTGTAGTTTCCTGCACCACCTGAACCTAAAGCTTCCAGGATGGTAGTATTTCCCCGGCAGATCGAGGAAGGGTTTGCGACTGCGTTCACTGCAAGCGCTCCTCCCAATATGTTTACAGTTACCATGTCGTTGGCCTGACAGCTGGCAGAATCATCAGTGGCGGTGAGGGTGAACACCGTTGTGGTGAAGAGGTTGGTAGTTTGGGGATTCTGTACACTGTCGTTGACCAGTTTCGAGGAGGGCGCCCACTTGTAATGGTAAAAACCGCTGCCTCCCGCGCAATTCCCATGCAGGGTAGTGGTCACGCCGTTCAGCACCGTGGTGTCGTTACCAGCATTGGCCACCGGGAGATAAACAGAAGCCATGGTGGTCGACGTATCTGCACTTGACTGTCCGCTAACCTCAACCCGCAGGAAATACTCACCGCTGTTGGCGATGGTTGCGTTTGGAATGGTGGGGTTCTGCTGGGTAGATATAAATCCTGCCGGGCCCCACCAGTGATAGGTTGCTCCGGAAATGGCCTGGGCTGAGAATTGAAGGGTTTGACCCGTGCAAACCGGGCTGTTGTTGAAACAGGGAGGAGGCAGGATAGAACAGTCGGTAGTGCCGGTGCCCCCGGTTTGTTGAAAAATAATATTGCAGGGCTGGTTCGAAAAATTCGTGATCACCAGCATGTAGTACTGGCCGGTCAGCCCGGCAGGAATGTTGCAGGTTTCCGCAGCAGCCGGCGAGTAACTGCACGAAACAACCTTTGGCTGGGTAAGTTCACTGCAGCAGTCCTGCGAAGTAAAGGGTCCCCAGCAGCAGAAATCAATGTCTTTTGAAGGTTCACTGTGCATCTGGATGATGATATTCCCCGGTGTGGCAACTTTCATGTAGTACCAGGCTGGATTTGGCCGGCTAAGAAGGCAGCCGTAGTAAGGGCCGGTTTGCCCGGACCCGGCATTCACCCCTGCAGGAAATGAATATAAGGTGCCTGTACAGAACGGGGCTGCCGTTTGACATGTGTTGTTCTGCCCGCCTACCTGTGCGTAAAGTCCCGATCCTGCAAGCAGGAATAATACAAAAAGATACCAGGATTGCTTCATGTTCGATTGGTATTATTTGTATTTATCATTTACTTTCAACCATTTAGTCTTTTCCTCCCCTGCCCATGCTGCAGCAGTATTTACTGCTTTGTCCTTCAGGTCTCCGAAAAGTTTTAACAGCTCATCTGTTTCATATGTTTGGTTGGCCATGAAAAAAACCTTATCCATTGTCACAACCGGATCAATATTAATGATCTTGTAGTACCCAAAACACAAGTTCATGAAGTAAACCCGTTCAAAACGGGAAGGGAGTTTTGAAAAATCAAGCAAAAAATAGTTGTTCGTGGCATCCTTCGCGATTTTTGCCGCAAAATGCCCCTGGAAATTAAAATCCGAATATTTCTCCCTGAAACCAGGTTCCCCGGGATTGATGGCATCAGCCTGCGCCCTTAGCGCCATTGAAGAAAAGAACAACAGGGCGATGAAGAGAATGCGTGTCATGGTCATATTTTTAAATGTTTGACATAACAGGTTCCATAATTTTCGACAATACACATACAGTTGCCAAATAAATAGCCGGCAAAAGTACACTATTTTTAATACTAACCTGTCAATAGTCAAACGATGGAAGGAGCAGATTACCAGCCTGAAGCGAGAACGTCGATGATGTGTATCGTTTTTATCGGAAGGTTATGTTTATCAATATATGCCTGTTGATTCATCAGGCAGGAAGAATCAGTTGATACGATATATTCAGCGCCGGTTTCGAGGGCATGTTTCACCTTTTGTTCAGCCATGGCGGATGATACCGGTTCGAATTTCGCGGAGAAGGTGCCACCAAAGCCACAGCAGACCTCATTCTCGTTCATTTCACGCAACTCCAGCCCTTTCACATTGGCGAGCAACCGGCGCGGTTCATCCTTCAGGTTATATTCCCGTAACGCAGCGCACGAATCGTGGTAAGTAACCGAATGCGGAAAAACAGCACCCACATCCTCCACTTTCAAGTCATTAACGAGGAAATCGGTGAATTCGACAATATTCTTTTTAAGCAACTTGTATTCAAGATGATACGCTGTGTTATGAAACAGTGTGCCATAGTAGTTGCGGACAAAACCAATGCAGGATGCCGATGGGCCAACCACAGGCCTGTCGTTTGGAAAGTCCCTGAGAAACTTCTCCCCCATGCTTTTTGCCTCATCCCAGAATCCGCTGTTAAAAGCCATCTGGCCGCAACAGGTCTGGTTGCCATTGTAATTAACGGCGACATTAAGCTTTTCCAGGATTTTCACCATGTTCATCCCGGTATCGGGGTAAACCTGATCGACAAAACAAGGGATAAAGATATCGACTAGCAAATGGGATGGTTAAGTAGTTAAATTATTAAAGTCTAATTGGTAACAAGGTAACAAGGTAACAGGGTAACAGGGTAAAAAGGTAACCTGACAACCTAAAATATTGTTACTTGTTGTCAAAAATACGGAAATATGATATAGGAAGGGTTGATTTTTGAAAAAAGTTATCATTTCCGCAAAGCTCAGCCTTGCTGATACCTTACTGCCATCATGGTAACGAAGCGTTCGGGAACAGGCTATTCAATCCAGACACTGGCTGACACAACCCAGTCACATTTGATGATCACTCCCCATTTGCCGTGATCGATGGGCACAGTCAATTGGTCTTCCAGATTGACAATATAGGGCCCTTTTACAACATGCCCGCTTTTTTTGACAACCCAAACCTTGGCGAAAATAGGCGTTGATGAATGGTTTGCCGTGGAAATTACAACATCCATATCCCGTTTTTCCTTTGAATTGTTCAGCTGGGTGTTAATTTCACCAAAAAGAGCTTGATTATCAGTAATCTGGTAATTATAGGAAGGAATCGGATTGATATTGTAGTTCTGGGCAGCAAGGTTGAAATGCGAGGCAAAATATAAGAGGATGGTAAATAAAATAATTTTTTTCATACTAAAATAGATTAAAAAATAACGTAATAATTTGTAAATGTTGGTTTTTACAAAGTTAAGAGAACATTGACAACAATACAATAGCGGAAATCCATAAATAAATGTTACGGAAAGCCACAAAAAAAATAATCAGAAGAACCAGGAATTACCAGCTGTTTGGAAGCTGATCAGGCAGGAAAAACCTGGAAATAAATTACAGCAGGTTAGATCAATCCTTTTTCCAGTAAAATTTTTACAAGCTCAGCATTGTTTTTAGCCAGGCAATTTTCCCGTATATGCTTTAAGGTCTTTTCGACAGTAGAAACACTGATGGATTTTGCATCTGCAATTTGCTGCTGAGTCAATCCGAGAGAAAGCAACCTGACAAGGTCCATCTGGTTGGCTGTGAGGTGAAAAGTGTGCCCTGTTATTACATGAGGAAGTTTTAGGGTTGTATTGGTTTCCACGATACTTGAAAAAACCACCTGACCTTTTGATACCTTTTCAAGCGTTGTTTTAATCTCTGATTTATTGGCACTTTTTAGCAAGTAGGCCATCACGCCGGCTTCAAACATCTTGGACTGCCATAGGGAGGAGTTTTCAGAAGTAAATATCACGATGGGTTTACCTGGAAATTTTTCACGCAGTTTTTTGACATTGACCAGCGGATTGGCATCAGGGAGCCACAAGTCGAGCAACAGTATGTCAAATGTGGCCGGATCAGCCCGCAGGATGGTATCTTCGACATTAAAAGCAGAGCCTGTGACCTCGATCTCATCACGGCTGGGGCGAAAAAGATTCTTTAACCCGGTGATGATAACCGGGTGATCCTCGGTAACAAAGAGCCTAATCATATCTGGTTCTGTAATGTTAAACTGGTCTTCTGAGTTATGGGAAAGCTTATTTTCCAGGACGTTCCTTTACCGGGTGCAGTATTAAGAATTGCCTGACCATTGAATAATTTTGTCCTTTCAAAAATGTTCATGATTCCCATGCTGGTCTTTTCATTTTCCCTGTAAATAAATCCGGGTCCGTCATCCTCATAAAAAAGGAGAAGTTTGCCATGTTCAATTTTAATTTCAATTTTCACCTGGCTTTCACTGGCGTACTTCCCCGCATTGGTAAGTAATTCCTGTGCAATCCGGTAAAAGTGCAGTACGATTTCATTTGGAAAATCAGGAAAATTCTGTGACATTTCCAGTTGAACTGACATTCCGGATAAGTTAATGAAATCGTTGCACAGCCCGGTAATCAGTTCAATAAAGGTAAAATACTCAATCATTGCCCGGTTCATCCGGTGAGAAATCTGGCGCATACTTGCTCCAAGGTCTTTTATCCTGTTCTGGATTTGTTCTTTCATCCTCATATCCGGGAACTCAATATTTTCGACAGTTCCAGATATGCCCATCACAAGCTGGCCTGTAAGGTCGTGCAGTTCGCGCGCTGTTCTGCCCTTCTCCGCTTCCTCCATTTCAATGAGCCTCCTGGCAGATGCGATCTGCTCCTTTTGAAATTTAACGCGGTTGCGCTGCTGTAAAATGAGTGTGACAAATACAAGAACAACGAGCAATAACATTGAGATTGCCAGCCATAATTCGGTTTTTTGCAACCGGTTCTTCTGGACTAAAAGTTCTTTTTGCTCGTTTTGAATTGTCAATTCCTTGTTTTTTACATCAAGCAACGCAACAAGCAGCCGCAATTGTTCTGATGCTTTCTGTTTGTGATCGATCACCCGCTCCTTCAACGCCTTTTTCTGCATTTCCAGCGCCGTCCTGTAGTCGCTTTTAGCCACGCATACGTCGGCATAGGTATCGTAAAGTGATGACAACCAGTCGTGATCATGTTCCATCAGCGCCGCAGGTATCGCATGGTCCTTCATACAGGATTCGGCCGATCTAATATCTTTTTTGTCAAGGTAACTGTAAGCCATATTGTTGTAGGCTCCAAACTGCACTTTGGTTAAATTGGCGCTGACAGCGATTTCCAGGGCTGCCTTATAATAATACAGTGCTGAATCAGGACTGCTATACCTGTTACCGACATTGATAAGCAGCCGTGCGATTTCCTCCTCTGTGCCGGTTTCCTTTTTCAGGTAACTCAATGCTTCCCGTTGAAGTGCGACTGATTTATTATTATCTTTTTCAAACTCCTCCTTTGCAAGGTTGGCCAGGGCGACTCCCATCTGTTGGTATAATGTCTCCTTTCTCGCAACCGACAGTGCGGATTCATACATTTGCCGTGCCCCGTCATAGTTGTGAATACTGCAGTTAATATTGCCCAGTGCATTGTAAGCCCTGGAAATACCCTGGAAATCATTCACGGGTTTTGCCAGCCTGATGGATGAATCCAACAGGAGAATAGCTTCCTTGAAATTAAAGGCAGCATCGGAAATCATGGCCAGATTATAGATAAGGGGGATCTTGATGTTCTCCAGGTGCGCACTTTCCGCAATTTTTAAGGCCAATGACGAATAGAAATAGCTGGAATCCTTGCTGCTGGGGAAATAGGCAATCCCAAGCATCTTATAGGCAGTGGCCATGGCCGTGTCTGAATCGACAGATTTTGCAATAACCAACGCTCTTCTTGCAAATTGCAGAGACAACGGGTTATTTTTAATCTTGTTGTTGTTAACAAGCACGTCAAGTATCTTCAGCGAGTCGCGGGCCTCTCCAGGATGTTTGGTTTTAGACGTAACATCCGCGGATACATTCACAGAGGGGCATACCAGAACGAAAATGGTTAAAAATAATAGTGTGAATGAATTGAATCGATTCATCAATTAAAAATTATAACAGGTTCCGGAAATCAACACCTTTTACAAAGAATTTTCAAAGGTAGAAATTTTTCAAGCTGCGCTGCAATTTACCAAATCCAACCTAAAGGAAAAAATAACAATTCATTATTGTTCTTAATGCAATGATAATCATCATGTTCAATCTATCCTAAAACCAACCTGCTGCAAATCACTCCAGAAATGCGGGTAGGATTTCACAACCACATCCGGGTTGAGGATTTTAACCGTTCCACATTTAAGGGCCAGCGGAGCAAGCGCCATGGCCATCCTGTGATCACCGTAAGTTTCGAAGGACAAACTGCCTGGAAAAGAGGTATTTGAAGTTTTGATTTCGAGTGCCGACAAACTGTCTCCCTGAGTAGAAAGTTCAACTGCAATCCCAAGTTTTGCTATTTCGTTTTTCAGGGCCCGAAGCCGGTCGGTTTCCTTAATCTGCAAACTCTTTAATCCTTCAAAACGTCCCCGGATTCGCATTCCCGCGCACGCAGCAATCACCGACTGGGCGATATCCGGGTGGTCGGTAAAATCAAAATAAAAGCCGTCATTCTTTTTGCGCAACCTGGTCAGTCTCACACCGTTTTGGGTAAATTCGGTGACAATGCCGAAATTCCTGTATACCTCGGGTAAAATGGAATCGCCCTGGATACTATCTGCCCGTAATCCAAGCAGTTCAATGTCAACGACCTCGGCAAGAACAGCCGCTTCATACCAGAATGCAGCTGCCGACCAGTCTGCTTCCACCGTAAAGTCATGCGGTTTGTATGAGCCGGGTTGGACATGAATCCGTGTTTTACCTTCCCTGATCATTGCACCGTACGACTTCATCAGTTTCATGGTCATCTTCACATAGGGGGCCGAAACCGCCGATCCTTTCAGGGTCAGGATCAGGCCGTCGGGAAGGTATGGTGCGATCAGCAGGAGGGCCGAGGTAAACTGGCTGCTAACCCCCGGGTCGATTAAAAGTTCCCTGCCCTTCAGTTCCTTTCCCCTGATGAGCAACGGCGGGTAACCTGGTTTTGCGAGGTAATCGATGGATGCGCCCAGGTGATTCAGGGCATCAACAAGGATGCCAATCGGACGTTCCTTCATCCGTTCCGACCCTGCAACCACCCATTTCCCCGGGGTCATTGACAGCCAGGCAGTAAGAAAACGCATGACAGTCCCCGCGTTGCCCGCATCAAGTTCCACAACTTTCTTCCGGGCGACACTACTTTGAACTGATCCAATCAGCTTTTGCAGCAGGACAGTGTCGTCAGCTTCCGACAAATTACCAACCGGGAAATTCGTCCCGCTAAGCGCGCCGATCATCAACAATCGGTTGCTGATACTTTTGGATGCCGGGAGCCGGATGGTTCCCTTCAATATTCTATCTGGCTTTGTAACGTTGATGGATGTTATATTCCTGCCCTGCATATGTTTTCGCTTGAATTAATCCGGCCTGTTACCCAACCTGCCGGGGTTCCTGATAACAGGCCAGTGCTTCTATAATTTCCGACGGATCACAGGCGATGTCAACCCTCGGTATGCCCGGTTTTGAAATCAGGGTAAACCGTATTTGTCCAGCGGTGTTCTTCTTATCATGTTTCATCAGTTCCATGATGGTCTGCAGATCAGAACCGGGAACCGGATATGATGGGAAACCTGCGGTGATCCATGATATAAGTGCAACCATTTCGCCGGTGGGGAGATCTGTTTTACGGTTCGACAGGAATGCGGCACAAACCATTCCTGCTGCCACTGCATCGCCATGCAACATGGGATTCCTACCCTCAGCCTGGGAATATGCTTCCAGCGCATGCCCTATGGTATGTCCGAAATTGAGGACCTTGCGTAATTTCTGTTCCCTGAAATCCTTCACCACCACTTCGTTTTTAAACCGGATGGCATTTGCCAGCAATTCCAATCTGAAGGGGTGTTCAGGAGCCAATCCCAGCAGGTCAGCCGGGGAGTATACCAATATCCGTTTCCATAACCTGGCATTGCCGACAATAGCGCTTTTGATGATCTCCGCCATGCCCGAACGGAGGTGGTCGCAGGACAGGGTTGTTTGAAACCCGGGAAAGATAAAGACACCTTTTGCCGGGTAAAAAAATCCAACCTGGTTTTTAACCGGGCCGAGGTTAACGGATGTTTTCCCGCCGATGGCGGCATCCGCCTGTCCCATCAGGGAGGTAGGAATATTGATGTAACCGATCCCCCGTTTATATCCCGCTGCAACAAAACCACCCAGGTCGCTCACTACCCCTCCTCCCAGGTTAACAAGCAAACTTCTGCGTCCGGCTCCGGCTGCAAGGAGGTCCTTCCAAAGTCGTTCGGCAGTTAGCAGGGATTTTGATGCTTCGCCGCCGTCGATTTCCAAAATCACCGCACCGGCAAGGTGAACCGATTTCTGGACCGCCAGCGGCAAACAGTGTTGTTTCGTGTTTTTATCAACCAAAACAAATATCCCGTCGCGCCCAAGATGCAGGGAACTGATCAGTTTATCAACCGATGCAAGGGCGTGGTCGCCCGCAAATACCGGGGTTCTGTCGGTGGTTATGATCCTGCTGGTTAGTTTCATGGCGGGCTGTTGCAGTATTAGTGAAAGGCGGCCATCAGCAGGCTGATATCCTGGAAAGGCAGGTTGTACGATTTGCTGATGAAGAGATTGGTCAGTATACCATTGTATATATAGACACCCTGCCGCACCCCGTAATCCTTTTTCAGCAGGTTTTCGATACCGCCTTCGGAGCCGATCTCCAGGATAATGGGAACGATGATGTTGTTCAGCGCCTGCGAGGCGGTATGCGGCACTTTTGACGGGATGTTGGGCACAGCATAATGGGTGATGCCATGCAGTTTATACACGGGCGATTTGTGCGTGGTGGCCCTCGAAGTTTCAAAACAGCCTCCCTGGTCGATGCTCACATCAATGGCGACAGCACCCTCTTTCATCTGCATGATCATCTCTTCGCTGATGATGCATGGAGCTTTGCCGTCGTGCGAATGGATTGCGCCGATCAGCACGTCGGCGGTTCTTAGCGATTCTACCAGCACTTTCGGATGCAATATCGAGGTAAATACCCGCATGCCGAGATTGTTCTGGATCCTGCGAAGCCGGTATACCGAATTGTCGAAAACCTTTACCAGCGCTCCAAGGCCGATTGCCGACCGGGCTGCAAATTCGCCAACCGTACCGGCACCGATGATCACTACCTCGGAAGGGATGATACCGGTGAAGCCACCCAGCATTTTCCCCCTCCCGTATTCGGGATTGGCGAGGTATTCGGCAGCAATGAAAATGGAGGTGCTCCCGGCAATTTCGCTCATGGCGCGAATGATTGCGAGCTGGTTTGTCTTGTCACGGATGGTCTCAAAGGCAAGGGCAGTTATCTTCTTTGACAGCAAGGCCCTGAAATATTCCTCGCTTTGCATGGCCACCTGGATAGCTGAGATCAGCGTCTGTTTAGGTCTCAGCCAATCCATCTCCTCCCGGGTTACGGGTCCGACCTTCAGGATGATATCTGCCTTATACACCTCTCCGGGGGAATTCACGATCGACGCCCCGGCTTCGCTGTATTCATGATCGCTGAAATGGGCGGTGATTCCGGCACCCGCCTCCACCATTACCTGGTGTCCGTTCCTGCACAACAAAGCTACCCCGTCGGGCACCAGCGACACACGATTTTCCTGTGTCGACACTTCTTTTGGCACGCCGATGAGCAAACTGCGACGAGCATGGGTCACTTCGAGCATCTCTTCCTGCGGCATCAGCCGTTCGACGGGCGACATGCGCATAAAATCAGGGCGGGGGTCATCCATGGCAATGAAAATTTACACGAAGGTATGGAATAAATGGTGAAATGGCAAAATGGCAAAATGGTAACAGGGTGACAAGGTGCCAAGGTGACAAGGTGACAAGGTGATAAGGTGATAGGGTGATAGGGACAAATGGGGAAATGGTGAAATGGCGAGGAGGAATACCAGGGCTGGTTCATTAGCCGATGTGGCTGATTTTACGGAGGGCGTCGATGTCAAGGATTTCAAGTTCGTGGTCGGAGATGCGGATCAGCTCCTCCTTCTGAAAGTCACGCAAAAGCTTGACGGCGCTTTCGCGCGACATGGCCGAGAGCTCAGAGAGTTCAAACCTCGAAAGGATCATCGGGAATTTTGACTGTTCAAAAATCTCATCATGCAGGTAGAGCAGTGCGTCGGCCATGCGCCCAGGCATCTGTTTCTGAGTCAGGTAGATCAACCGGTTATACACTGTTAACACATCCCTGCTGAAATCCTTCAGGAACTCTTCGGCAAAAACTTGATTGGTGCTGAGGATTTTCTTAAATACCTGCAGGTCAATAAAACATACCGACGAATCGAGCAGTGCTGTAATCGAAAAATGGTGTCGCTGATCGTGGTAGATCCCCGGGCCTCCAATAAAATTTGAAGGTTTTACAATGCGCAGGATGGCCGAACGTCCCTCGATGCCCTCCAGGTAAAGCTTGGCGAGGCCTGAATTTACCGAGAGTACATGCGACATGAAGGTTCCCTGCTTCTTAATGGTCTCACCAGCCTTGAAGTTAACATGGATTTTATTAGCATCCACGAATTCCAGTTCCTCCTTGTTCAACAGCCCGAATAACTGCGACATGCATTGGCAATCGGTACAACGTTTCAACGATTTTTCAAAATACTCGGCCATCAGAGATCGGTTTTCAAGCTTAATCAGCGCATAAAAGTAAATGAAAAATTGATATATCTCAACATTAAACAGCGCTTAATTCCATTTTTTTCAAATAAAGATTCCTGTTTTAACAGTCATTATTGCCCGGTCATATTGCCAGTTGTGAATGTTTATACAATTAGTTTTGGCGATCTGAAATCACGAATCACGACCCTTATGAAAAGTCGCTCATCAAACCGCAGAAATTTCCTCAAACTGGGTATCGCCGCCGGGGCTACCGCTTTGATTGCCAGTGGTGGCAATGTTTTATCTGCCATCTCGAATCCCGGCAATGGTGAAACGGGTGAAAAAATAAAAGTACTCACACCGGAAGGAAAGCTGGTGGAGGTGGACAAGGGGCACGCCTGCTGCCAGCCTGCAACCAATGTAGAAGCCCGGCAGGGATTGCCTGACAAAAAGATGGTCATGGTGATTGACCTGGCGAAGTGCCGAAATGCAAAAAAATGTCTGGAAGGATGCCAGAAAATGCATTTTCTCCCACCCCACATGGACTGGATCAAATTCTATTTGTTACGCGACAGTCCGGAAATGGCGCCTTACTGGTTCCCAAAACCCTGTCTGCATTGCAACAACCCGCCCTGCGTGAAAGTTTGCCCGGTTGGCGCTACGTTTAAACGCAACGACGGTATCGTACTGATTGATAACGAGCGCTGCATCGGTTGTAAGTTTTGCATGGCAGCCTGCCCCTATTCATCAAGGGTGTTCAATTGGGAAGAACCTATGATTCAAAAAAAATTGAAAGCATCCGTTTATTCTCCCGAAACCGGCTCACCGCCGAGGATAGGCACTGTGAGTAAATGCGACTTCTGCCCTGATATGGTCAGGAAAGGCGAACTGCCATCGTGCGTTACCTCATGCCCGAACGGCGTCTATTATTATGGCGACAGAAATGAAGATGCTGTTACCAACGGAACTGAGACGGTCCGTTTCAGCGAGCTCCTCGAATCGAGGGCGGCATACCGGTTCATGGAGGAATTAGGCACCGAACCCAGCGTGTATTACCTTCCTGCCGTCGACCGCGCCTTTGAATACCAGGTAGGATTTGAAGGACTCAGCGACGAAGAGATCGCATTGTATAAAAAAGAAGCCAGGATCACAGAATAAAACTGCAAGTTATGAACGAGGAAGAAAAATCAATACAAAACCTGACTGCCTACAAACCCCATCTTGAGACCATCAGTAAAAAAGGCATTGCCCTGATAGGCGTGCTGTTGCTGTTCATCCTGTTCGGCGTGGTATGCCTTTACACGCAGGTTGCGAAAGGACACGTCGTGACCGGGATGCGCGACAACGTGGTATGGGGTCTCTACATCGTCAATTTTATATTTTTCATCGGGATTAGTTACGCCGGTGCGCTGATATCAGGTATCCTTCATCTGCTTAGGGTTCCCTGGAGAACACCCATCATCCGGATGGCTGAAATGATCACGGTCATTTCAACCATGATCGGGCCTTCCTATATCCTGTTGTGCATTGGCAGGCTTGACAGGCTGCCGAATATAGCGCTTTTCGGCAGGATCCAGTCGCCGATTATCTGGGATGTCATCGCTATCACCACATACCTGTCGGGCAGCATCATTTTTCTTTACCTTGCGATGATCCGCGATATGGCACTGCTGCGTGATAACCCTGTTAAAACGGCCAAGTGGAGAAATCCAATCTATAAATTCCTGTCGGTCCGGTACAATGATACCACCAAGCAAAAGGAGTTGTTGAACGTATCCACCGATTTGCTGTCGATCGTAATCATTCCCCTGGCCATTCTCGTTCACTCGGTTCTGGCATGGATTTTCGGCATGACGTTGCGGCCAGGCTGGCACAGCACCATCTTCGCTCCCTATTTCGTGGTTGCCGCTGTTTATTCAGGAACAGGCGTTCTTATCATGGTCATGTGGATTTTCCGCAAAGTTTACCACCTTGAGGCCCAGATCACGAAAATACATTTCAACTACCTGGGTATCATTATGATCATCCTTGGGGCGCTTTATGGTTATTTCACCTTCAGCGAATACCTTACAAGCTGGTATGGATCCATCAAGTGGGATATGGAAGTGCTTTTCAGACTCTTCAGCCCGGGCGAATACCTCATCGAGTTCATCTTCGCCGTATTTATCGGTGTACTCGTGCCGATTATCATCGTGACTGTGCCGAAATTCCGGAATATAAATTCCATTGCTTTCGCAGCAACTATTGCGGTGTTTGCCCTGTGGGTAAAACGTTACCTGATCATCATCCCTACCCTTGAATCGCCGCTGCTACCCATCCATGACCTTCGCCCCGAGTATGTTCACTATTCAGCCACCTGGGTTGAATGGGGTCTTACTTTTGCAGGCATCGCCATGTTCATACTGCTTTTCTATCTCTTTTCGAAGTTCGTCCCGATCATTCCTGTCGTCAGGACCGGTGAAGAGAAGGATTATTCACGCCTGAGAAAAGTTGTCTTTGAAAAGCAGATGAAAAAAGCTATCAAGGAAAATAAGAAAGGAGATACGATCACCACCGGGATTGTAATATTACTGATGCTTGTTGCCTCGTCAGGCGCTATGGCGCAGGATGATACCCAGGTGCAGACGGTGCTCAAACTCGAATATTTCCATGTCGACTCCCTGCAAAGCCTCACCGGTACCCTGCTTTCAAGGCAGGAAGGTCGGTATCAGCCCCTTGAAGGGATGGAGATTAATTTCAAATTGATGCAGGGTGGCACCGAAAAGTCAATAGGCTCCGCACTCACCAATGAAAAGGGAAAGGTAGCCATGGCCATCCCTGAAGAGGTGCTGGCAACCGGCGGGGACAAAGGACTCTATACATTTTCGGCTTCTTTCATGGGCAAGGACAAATACGGCAAGTCATCAGGCGCGACAACCATGAAACCCCTGAAGATGGAGATGTCTTTTTTCCAGAAAGAACAGGAAAAAATGGCAGATCTCAAAGCTTTTGAACAGGACAAGGACGGCAAATGGGTTCCGGTAGAAGGTCTCGAGGTGCAATTTTATGTTCCCCGAACATTCAGCCTGCTTAAGGTTGGAAAGGGAAAAATTAGCGGCGGCGCTGCCAGTCTTGAATTTCCAACACATATCCCGGGCAATGCACTTGGTTACCTCACCCTGATGGCCAAAGTGGAAGACAATGAAGTTTACGGAAACGTAGAGGTCAGCGGAACCATCAATTGGGGGAAACCCCTGCCTCCGGTGAAAGTCATCAAGCGCGGGCTGGGCGACACCGACGCTCCCTTATGGATGGTGTACACCCTCATCGTACTGCTTTCACTGGTTTGGTTCCACTACATGTACGTAATTTATACCGTATTCAGAATAAGACATTTAGGCAAACAATAATTATTAACCACAACTAAAAACAAGGAGGATCCATGAAATCATTACAAATCAGATTAACAGCAATCGCACTGGGACTGTTCCTGGTATTTTCATTCGCACACAACACGCAGGCACAGGTGGCCGGCTGGACAATCCCTGCAAAATTCAAAACCACCAAGAATCCTGTAGCATCCAACAAGGAAAGCGTTGCCGACGGCAAGGAGCTTTTTGCCAAACATTGCAAATCATGCCATGGCAGCGCCGGTTTGGGCGACGGGCCCAAGGCAGCAACACTGGATGTATCCTGCGGCGACTTTTCTTCAAAGAAATTCCAGGCAACCGCCGACGGAGAGATGTTCTTCCAGATGACGGAAGGGAAAGGCAAGATGCCGTCCTTTAAAAAGCTGATCCCCGAAGATAACAGCCGCTGGGCTATCGTAAATTACCTCAGGACGCTCGCAGCTAAATAAGCATACGCGATGTCAGGAGAAAACAACGAATATCCGGCCGGTCTGGGTGAATTGGTTGAAAAGATCAATTCGCTCGAACAACGACTTGGCAGGGTCGAAGAACAATTGAATGCTGCTGTCGTGAATCTGGCACCGGTCCGTCAGGACCGGTACCAGCCACAGCAGGCTGAGACTCCCGTTGATGAAGAACTTGTCATGGACAAGGGTTTGATTGAATCAAACATCTTCGAATACGGGCTGGCATGGTTTGGAAGCCTGGTCCTGTTGTTCGGGATCGCTTTCCTTTCAAACTTCGCCAGGAATTACCTCAACGGACCGCTGGCCAGCCTGGTTGGTTACGGGGCTGTTGCCGGAATATTCCTTCTTGCCTGGTATCTCCGCGATTCATTCTCGCATCTTTCGTTCATGCTGAACCTCAGCGCTCATCTGCTGGTGTATTACATCACCCTTCGTTTGTTTTTCTTTATTGATCACCCGGTAATTCCAGCCAAAGGAGTTGTTTTGTTCATGCTGCTGTCTCTGATTTGCGTGCAATTCTACCTTGCAATTCGTCAGCGGTCGGAATTGCTCGCCGTCATTGCCCTGCTTTTGTCGCTTGCCACGGCCCTGTTCGCAGATATTACCTTCGTAAGCCTGCCGGTTATCATCCTCACCTCCCTGTTTTCCCTGTTCCTGTTTTTCAGATTCGGGTGGTGGAAACTGATGCTCGTGTCACTCGTTTTTGCCTATATTTCACAAAGTATATGGCTGGTTAACAATCCGATTATAGGAAATCCCTTCGGGATTTTTACTACTCATCCATTCAACCTGTTATCCCTTTTTGCCATAGGAACGATCTATTCAGCCGTCCCCATGATCAGGCAGGAAGGCAAATTCCCCGACGGGATTTATCCTGCAACCATTATTATCAACGGCTTCATGTTTTCTGCCGTGCTTATGCTGGTGGTTGCATCATTTTATACCGGCACTTACCTGGTGATTTTTGCCGTTATCTTTGCAATGTGCCTGTTTTATTCAATATTCCTGAAATACCGGACCGGAAGAATATTCGATCCGGCCTTTTTTGCCATTTACAGTTTTATGGCCCTGAGCGTGACGGTGTATGGTTACTCTAAACTTCCTGATGCACTTTGGCTGCTTGCCCTGCAAAGCCTGCTGGTCGTTTCCTGGGCACTCTGGTTCCGTTCCAAGATCATCCTGGTAATGAATACCTTCCTTTTTACAGGGATCCTGGCTTTTTACATGGCTTACTATCCACCTGTCGACAAAGTGAACTTTGCCTTTGTCATCACCGCGTTTATCAGTGCGCGCATTATAAACTGGAAAAAGGAAAGGCTTACGCTGAAAACCGAAATGCTGAGAAACACCTACCTGATATTACTTTTCTTCACGATGTTGTATGCACTGTATCATGCAGTTTCCAGGCAATATGTCACCCTGTCGTGGACTGGAGCAGCCGTGTTTTATTTCATCATGAGCCTGATTCTTAAAAATATCAAATACCGTTGGATGGCTATTGCGACAGTGCTGTTCACAGGGTTTTACCTGTTCTTTGTCGATCTTTCACACCTTGAAACCGGCTACAGGGTGCTGGCGTTTCTTTTCCTGGCCCTGATATCCCTGGGAGCATCCCTCTATTTCACAAAAAAGGTGCGGAAAAAATTACATCCTGAGACCGAATGAATTACTATTCGTCAGGAGATCAATTACGATCTTATATCATGCCCGGTTTCGTGGTATTGTGAGACACAGACGCCACGGTTAGGCGGGCATTCAATTATTCGAAAATTTCAAACAAGGGAAAACATACGTATTGTTTATTTCTTCTTCTCATAAATAACGGTTTAATATGGCAAAGAAAAACAAAAAAGATTCAACGCGCAGGAACTTCCTGAAACAGGGTTTCACCATTGCAGCCGGATCACTGCTCGGTGGTGGGCTGATTGCAGCCTGCACCAAAGAACAGGGGCCGGTTGCAACCGGTGAGAAGGTAAAGGTGCTCACTGCCGACGGCAAGCTGATGGAAGTTGACCGCGGACACGCCATGTGCTGCAATGTCCCGTCTTCAGCCGATGTGCGGAAAGGGATTCCAGGCCGTCACTTCGTGATGGTTGTCGACCTCACCCGTTGCAGGAATGCCCGGGCGTGTGTGAAGGCCTGCAGCAAAATGCACTTCCTGGCTCCCGGGCAGGAGTGGATCAAGGTTTTCCTGATGCAGGATTCGGAAGATACCACGCCTTACTGGATGCCAAAACCGTGTTTTCATTGCGACACGCCGGCCTGCGTGAATGTATGCCCTGTTGGCGCCTCTTTTAAACGCGACGACGGGCTGGTACTGGTTGATAACGAACGCTGTATCGGCTGTAAATTCTGCATGGCGGCTTGTCCCTATTCATCACGCGTATTTAACTGGAAAGCGCCCGACAACCAGGTGGATGCAAAATATTCCCCCATGACCGGGGTTCCCCAAAAAGTCGGAACCGTCGGAAAATGTGATTTCTGCCCCGATTCATTTCTTACCGGTATCTTACCCGATTGCGTCACCGCCTGCCCCAATGGCGTATATTTTTTCGGTGATAAAAATGAAGATGTCGTCACCAACGGCGTTGAATCTTTCCGTTTCAGCGACCTTGTCAAGGATAAGGCTGCATACCGGTATATGGAAGAACTCGGCACCCAGCCGAATGTCTATTACCTGCCCCCGGTCGACCGGAGGTTCCCGGTCGAAGAGGGCTTCGAGAGTGTTCCCGACAGTTCAAAAGCGGCCTACCAGGTTAAAAGAGCTCATCTGAAAAAGTATAAAATTTAAATTCTCTGAATATGAATCAACCGGAACTTGCACAGAAAACACTTGTTGAGATTGTTTCCCGCTTTAAAAAACCTTCGGCATTAAGCAAAGGGTTATTCACATTTTTTGCACTTGTGATCCTTTGGGCAGCCTATGCATTCATTACGCAGCTGATGAAAGGCCAGATTGTCACCGGGATGCGGGATTATGTGGTATGGGGTATCTATGATGTGAATTTCATCTTTTTCATCGGGATCAGTTATGCAGGGGCCATGATCTCCGGGATCCTTCATTTACTCCACGCCGAATGGCGCAAACCCATTATCCGCATCGCCGAAATGATCACCGTGATCTCGGTCATTATCGGTCCCGTGTTCATTTTGGTTGAGATGGGAAGGCTTGACCGCATTTTCAATATTTTCATGCATGGGCGAATCCAGTCGCCCATTCTCTGGGATGTGGTGGCCATCACCACCTATCTTTCTTGCAGCATCCTCTTCCTTTATCTTGCGCTGATCAAGGATTACGCGCTGCTCCGCGACAATACCGAGTTGAAGATGCCAAAACTGCAACGCTATTTTTACCGTAAACTGGGTGCAACCTATGCAGGTTTGCCCGAACAAAAAAAACTGCTTGAAAGGGCGCTCACCATCATGTCGGCCATCATCATCCCGTTGGCAGTGCTTGTTCACTCCGTGCTGGCGTGGATTTTCGGCATGACCATCAGGCCGGGATGGCACAGCACCATTTTTGCACCGTACTTCGTGATCGCAGCCGTGTTTTCCGGTACTGCCGTGCTGATCATTGCCATGTGGGTCTTCAGGAAATTCTATAATCTTGAAGAATATATCACCGAAATGCATTTTAAATATATCGGAACAATCCTGCTGGTGCTCGCCGCCCTTTACGGATATTTCACCTTCAGTGAGTATCTCACCGTGTGGTACGGGTCGCAGAGCTGGGAACTGGAAGTCATCTACAAATTGTTCAATCTCAGTTACTATGGCGTGTGGTTTTATATTGCTGCCTTTGGCGGTGTGCTGATCCCCATGATCCTGGTTGGATTTCCTTTCCTGAGAAGCATCAATACCATCACCATCGGGTCGGTAATCGCGGTGGTATGCATGTGGATCAAACGTTACCTGATCATTATCCCAACCCTCGAAACACCGCTGCTGCCCCTGCAGGATGCACGCCCTGAGTACGCTCATTATTCGGCATCATGGGTTGAATGGTCGCTCACCGCGGGCGGGATGGCCACATTCTGCCTTTTCTTCATGATCTTCATGAAATTCATGCCGATCATCCCCGTTGCCGATATTTCAGAAGCGCCCGAACACAAAGATTTCATCTCCGAAAAACTGTAACATCATGAGAAGAACAAAAATATATCCCATAATCTTCCTTTTAGCCCTGATTTCCGGATTCGGATACAATGCCAAAGCCGATGAACTGGTCAGCCCGCAACTTGGTGCCGCTTATGTCAAACTGACCGACGGCACCAGGAATTTTTCGATTTCCCTTTCGGCCCGCATTGACGACAAACGCGTAAATATCACGGACGCACCGGTCATGGTATATGCTGCCGGCGAAACGGGAAAAAAACTGCTGGGCACCGTAAAAACAAGCAGTACAGGAAAAGCCGTTCTGAATGTCGGGCCCGATATTTCCCTGCCTGAAAACAAAGATGGGAATTATACCTTTGAGGTTCAGTATGGGGGGAATACAAAGGTAACAAGCGCTACCAAAACGATCCAGGTCCAGGATGTATCGCTGACAATGACCTTTGGTGAAAAGGATTCCGTGAAAACCGTATCGGTCAAAGTCGTTACGTTGAAAGGAAAAGGTGCGAACACCGCCATCAAGGCTGTCCCTGTTGAATTTTATATCAAACGCCTTTTTTGTCTGTATCGGTTCGGAGGGGAGAAAACAGATTCGGCCGGCATAAGCACGGCCGCCCTGCCGAAGAAGATGCCGGGAGATACCACGGGGAACCTTGTAGTTATAGCCAGGATTGTCGAAAATGACGATTACGGCACCGTTGAAACGATCCAAAACTTCAAAGGGGACAACCCGCTCATCATTGAACCCAAAGCGAAGAGGGGCCTGGGAGATACCGACGCACCACTCTGGATGGTATACACCCTGCTTGTGTTGCTTTCGGGCGTGTGGTGCCACGTCATTTATGTGATCTCGCTGGTGGTCAGAATTAACATGATTGGGAAAAGGGCACGGCGGAAACTCCAGTCATGATCTGAATAATCTTAGTATTCAATCTCTCTTTCCGTTTCACCACTGATGCGAACCTTCACCGCGTCATCCGGCAGCAGCGATTCGATCAGTTCAGGCCATTCCATAAAGCAATAGCTGCCTGAATAGAGATAGTCTTCGTAACCGATATCAAAAACCTCCCCGGTCTTTTTGATCCGGTAGAAATCAAAGTGGTAAATCGAATCACCCGCGGTGGTTTTATATTCATTGACAATCGAGAAGGTCGGACTCTGAACAATGTCGGCGACACCAAGCACGGCACAGAGCGCCTTGATAAATGTGGTTTTACCCGCACCCATCCCTCCGTAAAAGGCAAACACCCTCGCCCCGGGAAACTCCTTAAGCAACGCCCCCGCCGCAGGCACCAGGTCTGATTCGGATTTACATGTGAAAATCAATTCCTGTATATTAAAAAATTAATATTGTAACAAAGCACCCCGACCCATTTGGTACACTTCGGCAGGCTCAGCGTACCTCCATTACCTGCATTGTTTGCATTGCCTGCATTGTTTGCATTGTTTGCATTGTTTGCATTGTCTGCATTGTTTGCATTGTCTGCATTGTTTGCATTGTTTGCATTATTTCGGCTTAAGTACCACAAACGGTATCATCACCTCTTCCATCGAAATTCCCCCGTGCTGGAAAGTATTTTTGTAATAGTTCACATAGTAGTTGTAGTTGTTCGGGTAAGCGAAGAAATCGTTGCTGCGGCAGAAAACAAAGGAGGAATTGACATTTGCCTTCGGCAGGAAAATATCGGATGGGTTGCGAACCTCAAAGACTTCGTTCTGCTCGTATTTCAATGCCCTGCCTGTTTTGTACCGCAGGTTGGTGTTGGTGTTGCGGTCGCCAAGCACCTTCACAGGGTTATCCACCCTGATTGAACCATGGTCGGTGGTAATGGCCACGTTGACATCCTTCTCGGCCAGGTATTTCAGGATTTCGATCAGCGGTGAATGCTGGAACCAACTGACCGTTAGCGAACGATATGCCTTTTCATCATCGGCCAGTTCGCGGATGATCTCCATCTCTGTGCGTGCATGCGACAGCATATCAACGAAATTATAGACAATGAAATTCAGCTTGTTCACCATCAGGTTTGGCATCAGTTCCACCAGCTTTTTCCCGTAGGTCTGGTTCAGCACCTTGTAATACGAGTATTTAACATCCCGGCCATAGCGTTTGAGCAGTTCTCCAAGGAGTTCGCTTTCAAAATTGTTCTTTGGCCCCTCCTCTTCTTCGTTGACCCAGTATTTCGGGTATTTCTTCTCAATTTCGGTCGGAAGCAGTCCGCTGAACAGCGAGTTCCGTGCATATTGGGTCACCGAAGGCAGAATACTGTAATATATCTCTTCCTTCTCCACCCTGAAATAATCCTCCAGGATCGGCTGCAGCACTTTCCACTGGTCGAAACGAAGGTTGTCGATCAGGATGACGAAGGTTGGCTTGTTGTCGTTCATCAGCGGAAACACTTTTTCCTTAATGAGCGTGTGCGACTGTACCGGCCGCTCCTTACCTTTCCCGCTGATCCACTCCACGTAGTTCCGTTCGATGAATTTGCAGAAAACCTGGTTTGCTTCATCCTTCTGCATCTTCAGCACCTGGTTCATGCCATCGTCCATCAGCTGGCCAAGTTTCAATTCCCAGTAGGTGAGCTTTTTATATACATCTGGCCACTCCTCGAAGGTCAGCCGGTTGGAAATTTCCATGCCGATGTTCCGGAATTCCTGTTGATACTGGTGGGTCGTTTTTTCGCTGACAAGCTTCCTGTTTTCCAGGTTTTTCTTCAGACAAAGCAGTATCTGGTTGGGTTTAACAGGTTTGATGAGGTAATCGGCGATGTTGGAACCGATGGCATCCTCCATAATGCTCTCCTCTTCGCTCTTGGTAATCATCACAACCGGGAGGGTGGGGTGAATCTCCTTAATGCGCAGTAAAGTTTCGATACCGGATAAACCAGGCATCTGCTCATCGAGGAAAACAATATCGAACTGACTGGCTTTTATAAGGTCAATGGCGTCATGCCCGTTGTTGACTGTTGAAACGTTGTATCCTTTTTCCTTTAAGAAAATAATGTGGGGTTTTAACAGGTCGATCTCATCATCCACCCACAAAATCGCGATCTTATCCATAGAGTTTGTTTGCTTTAATAAATGTTGTAAGTTTGCTTTTATTGTGCAGTTGAGCCTGTTTTATATTTCTTTAACAAATTTACGCGATTTTGCCTGCAACCAATAAACAAAAGATCATCAATGATCCGGTATACGGATTCATCACCATTCCCGACGCCCTCGTTTTTGATGTGATCGAACATCCATGGTTCCAGCGGTTGCGGAGGATCAAGCAGCTCGGGCTTACCGATTACACTTATCCTTCGGCGCAGCATACACGTTTTCAGCACGCCCTGGGCGCCATGCACCTGATGGGGCAGGCTGTAGTTGTTTTGCGCGCCAAAGGCATTGATATCACCGATGATGAAGCCCAGGGGGCCAACCTGGCCATCCTGCTCCACGATATCGGGCACGGCCCGTTTTCACACACCCTGGAGCAGACCATCGTGCGCGACCTCGATCACGAAGACCTGTCGAAACTCTTCATTGCCGGGTTAAACCGGCAATTTGGAAATGGACTCAGCCTTGCCTACGCGATTTACAACGGCACCTATTCAAAGAAATTCCTGCATCAGCTTGTATCAAGCCAGCTCGACATGGACCGCCTCGATTACCTGGCCCGCGACAGTTTTTTCACGGGGGTTGCCGAAGGAGTGATCAGTTATGACAGGATCATCAAAATGTTAACGGTAGTCAACGACGAACTGGTCGTGGAAGGAAAAGGCATCTACTCCATCGAAAAATTCCTTATCTCGAGGCGGCTGATGTACTGGCAGGTTTACCTGCATAAAACCGTAATTGCCGCCGACCTCCTGCTGGTCAACCTGCTGAGAAGGGCTAAATTCCTGGGAGAAAAAGGGGTTCCCTTATTCGCCACGCCACCGTTTGACTCGTTCCTGCGCAACAACCCGTCCAAACATGATTTTGAAACCGACCCGCAGTGGCTTGAACGATTTGCCTTACTCGATGATTTTGATGTATTTACATCGGTAAAAGTTTGGGCCGGCCATGCTGACCCCATTTTATCTGACCTTTGCAGGAACATGGTAAACCGCAGCCTGTCGCGGGTTGAAATGCAAACCCAACCCTTTGACCCTGACTACGTGGAACAGATTCGCCGTGAGACCATTTCGCTGTATAATCTTTCCCCGGAAGACGCAGGATACTATTTCACCTGCGACAAGGTGGAAAACAAAGCCTATAACCCCCGCCACGAAAGAATCATGATCAAAGGCAGGTCCAACGACCTGACCGATATCTCTGAAGCTTCCGAACAGCTTAACAACGCAGTGATGCCGACTACCGTCAGCAAATATGTACTTTGCTATCCAAAAGAGGTCCAATAAGCCGTGTTGCTTTACCCATGGAACATTGTCATTTTTTATAATACACTGTAATTCTGTTCGTTAAAAAATTTACACATCACCATAATGAATTTTTTGGTAAATTGCGGCGATTTTTAATCCACCACAAACATATCCAAAACGCTTAATGGAATTCACTGCCGCCCAGATCGCCGGATTTCTTAAAGGTACCGTTGAAGGTAATCCCGAAGAGAAGGTTTCCAACCTCTCCAAAATTGATGAAGGCATCCCTGGAACATTGACTTTCCTGGCAAATCCCAAATACACACCGTATATTTATACCACTGCTGCGTCGGTTATCGTTGTCAATACTGATTTTGCTGCTACCCAGGCCGTTCCCGGCACCATGATCCGGGTTGCCGACGCCTATTCGGCCTTTGCAACGCTGCTTGAGATGTTCGACCAGTCGAAATCAGGAAATACCGGCATCTCGGCACAGGCTTCCATAGCGTCATCAGCAAAACTGGGCAGGAATGTTTCGGTGGGAGAATTTTCCGTGATTGGAAAAGACACGGTGATCGGGGATAACGTGGTAATCCACCCCCAGGTTTTCATCGGCAATCATGTTACCATCGGCGACAACTCCCTTGTTTACCCGGGAGTTCGCATTTACCACGATTCGCTGATCGGCAGCAATTGTACCCTGCATGCAGGTGTCGTAATCGGTTCCGACGGGTTTGGGTTCGCCCCTGTGGCCGGGAACAACTACCAGAAAATTCCCCAGCTGGGCAATGTGATCCTTGAAGATGATGTAGAGATCGGTTCCAATACAACGATTGACCGTGCAACGCTGGGTTCCACCATCATCAGGCAGGGAGTCAAGCTCGACAACCTCATCCAGATCGGTCACAATGCTGAGATCGGCGAGAACACCGTTATTGCAGCCCAAACCGGGATCAGCGGATCCACGAAAATCGGAAAAAACTGCATGATTGGTGGCCAGGTCGGCATCGTAGGCCATATCACCATTGCCGACAATGTAAAAATCGGGGCCGGTTCCGGCGTTGAAGCAAGCATCACCCGCGACGGGGCCATGATGCTGGGTGCTCCCGCCATCGAGATCGGCAAAGCAAGACGTAACTTTATCCACTGGCGCAATTTCGATGAGATCGTCAGGAAGGTATATTCAATTGAAAAACAACTGAACAAAAAGCATGAGTGAAAATCAAAGGACCATCAAGTCGCAGGTAAGCATATCCGGTGTGGGACTCCATACCGGCAATGAAGTGGTGATTACCTTCAAACCGGCACCGGAAAATTATGGCTACAAATTCCGCAGAACCGACCTCAACACGGGAACACTCGTTGATGTTGATGTTGACAATGTTGTGGATACCTCCCGCGGAACAAGCATTGAACAGGACGGGGTCAGGATTGACACCGTGGAACATGTGCTGGCCGCCCTGGCCGGCCTTCGCATCGACAATGCACTGATTGAATTGAACCAGTCGGAAACCCCGATCCTCGACGGCAGCGCACGCCTGTATGTGGAAGCACTCCTGTCGGCAGGGATCGTGGAACAGAAAGCTTTGAGAACGTATTATGAGCTGACTTCCAACATTACCTATTCGAACGCCGAGAAAAAGGTCGAGATGATCGCCATTCCGGCAAACGAGTTCAGGGTTTCGGTCATGATCGATTATGAGTCGAAAGTACTCCAGTCGCAGAATGCATCCATGAGAAATCTTGATGAATTCAAGGATGAAATTTCGTCGTGCCGTACCTTTGTGTTCCTTCACGAACTCGAATACCTGCTAAATAACAACCTGATAAAAGGCGGCGACCTGAGCAATGCCATCGTATTTGTTGATCGGGAGATGTCGCGCACCGAACTCGACCACCTTGCGCATCTTTTCAACAAGCCACGCATTGAAGTGCTGAAAGAGGGAATTCTCAACCACCTGGCCCTGCAGTATACCAATGAACCTGCCCGTCACAAACTCCTTGATATCGTCGGCGACCTCACCCTGGTTGGGATGCCGCTCAAAGCGCATATCATAGCAACTCGCCCCGGCCATTACTCCAATGTTCAGTTTGCAAAACTGATCAAAAAGCATATTAAAAAGGAACGCAGTCCCGAAACCGGGCACACGTTCGACCCGGGAAAACCGGCCCTGTACAACGTTAACCAGATCAAGAACATTCTTCCGCACCGCCCGCCGTTCCTTTTTCTTGACAAGATCATCGAGATGGGGACGGATTATGTGGTGGGAGTGAAAAATGTGACCATCAACGAGCCATTCTTTGTTGGACATTTTCCCGACGAACCTGTCATGCCCGGCGTACTCATGATCGAGGCCCTGGCACAGAACGGGGGAATCCTGGCGATGAGCACCCTCGAAGATCCCCAGAATTACATAACCCTGTTTGTCAAGATCGACAACGTAAAATTCAGGCACAAGGTGGTACCCGGCGATACGCTGGTCTTCTTCTGCCAGTTCACCGGGCCGATGCGCCGCGGGCTGATCTGCATGAAAGGCGTCGCCTATGTGGGCAGCAAGATCGTGGTGGAAGCCGAGATGATGGCACAAATCCAACGTAAATAAAACTGCAATATGAATCAACCATTAGCTTATGTAAACCCGCAGGCGAAAGTTGCTGCAAACGTTGTCATTGAACCTTTTGTTTCGATCGATAAGAACGTCGTCATTGAAGAAGGCACATGGATCGGATCCAATGTTACCATCATGGAGGGAGCACGCATAGGGAAAAACTGCAAGATCTTCCCGGGTGCTGTCATCTCCGCCATTCCGCAGGATTTGAAATTTGCCGGCGAAGATACCATTGTCAAGATCGGCAACAATGTCATCATCCGCGAATTTGCCACCATCAACCGCGGAACCAAGGCCAGTTATGAAACCGTGGTTGGTGATAACACCCTGCTGATGGCCTATGTTCATGTAGCGCACGACTGCGTCGTCGGCAACAACGTGATCATGGCAAATGCTGCCATGCTGGCCGGGCATGTCATTGTTGACGACTGGGCCATTATCGGCGGGATGGTTCCTGTTCATCAGTTCTGCCATATCGGAACCCATTCGATCATTGCGGGCGGTACCGGGGTTGGCAAAGATGTTCCTCCCTATACCAAAGCCGCAAGAGACCCGCTATCTTACGTGGGGGTCAATTCGATCGGCCTTCGCAGAAGAGGGTTCACCCCTGAGGTTATCAACAAGATCCAGGAGATATACAGGATCATCTTCCTGAAAAACTACAATGTTTCCCAGGCCGTTGAAATCATCGAGGCAAAGTTGGAAGCAACACCTGAGCGCGATGAGATCCTGTCGTTTATCGCCAATTCCCAGCGCGGGCTCATGAAAGGATATTCAAAGATCCGTGATAAATAGCAACTGCCCATGATGCGTATTGAACTTCAGGATGTAGGGAAAAAATTCAATACTGAATGGATCTTCCGCAAGGTGTCCTTTATTTTTGAAGAAAATACCGCTGCAGCCATCCTGGGCCGCAATGGTTCGGGGAAGTCTACGCTCCTGCAGGTTGTGGCTGGGAACCTCCATCCCAATTCAGGCCAGGTGATTTACACCCTCGGCGGAAAAGACATTTCCGGCGACGATGTTTTCAGGCAACTGACCATGGTAGCCCCCTACATGGAACTGATCGAAGATTTCACCCTCAGGGAGATGCTGGAATTCCATTTTTCATTCAAGAAACTCATTCACGGGTTTGACCTGACCGGGGTAACCGACCTGTTGGGTTTCACCAATGTAAAGCACAAACAGATCCGGCAGTTCTCTTCCGGAATGAAGCAGCGGGTCAAACTGGTCACCGCCATCCTGAGTGACGTGCCGCTGTTGCTGCTCGATGAACCGACCATGAACCTGGATAAGTCGGGCATCGACTGGTATCTGGGCCTTGTAAACCGATATGCAGGGAACCGGACCGTCATTGTGTGTTCAAACCTCCACCAAACCGAGTCGGCGTTTGCAAGCAAAGCGCTGCAGATTGAAGAATACAAGTAATGAGGTAGCGGGGTGACGAGGTAGCGAAAATATTTCGATGCCTCGCATTTTCGCTATCTCGCTACTTAAGGATGTCCCACGAAATAATATTCGCTTCCTTTGTTAAAGGCATCGCAGAACTCTACTTCGGTTAATGGAGCCGCATTATCGAGGTAACCTTTAAGCGTGGAAATATGCATTTTGCAGTCGGTGGTGAGGAAAGAAAAAAGTTCGGCAGGGCCTGAATCATAAAAATCGGCAGCACCGAGGCCAAATTCGAAAATTATGACCGGTTTGCAACGCCTGATGGTTTCTACTCCGCCTTTCATCACTTTGAATTCAGCACCCTCCACATCAATTTTGATCAGGTGCACCTGGAAGTCTGCAGGGATGAACTGATCAAGCAGCCCGGTTTCTACCGTGATTTGTGCAATTTCCACATGTTTTCCGTCATATTTGCGCTTCTTGATCCCGCTGTAAGCCGGGGCATTAAGAACATGCTGGAAGGTGGTGGTGCCTGATTTATCATAGAGTGCCACCGGGTAGATGGTGACCAACGGGTTGGCATTATAACGGGAACCAAGGTAATCGCATAATTCGGGGATAGGTTCAAAACCGATTTTTTTTCCAAGGGGGGCGCCGGCGATCATCAGGTCGAGGATTTCTCCTTTGTGGCAGCCAATATCAATACAGTTCGATCCGGGTTTCAGGCTTCGGCTGATAATCTTCTTTGTATAGGCATCATACTTCTGGTTTCGTGTAACAGAAATATGCAACAGGCTAAGGAGTTGTTTCAGGAGTTTTTTCATCAGCAGGCGTAAGACCTCATTTTTCAAAACAGCCGCAAAATTAACACATTTAATTCAAGATTTTTAACTAATTTTGCAGCCCTTTTAAAATCAATCATCAATAAATTTATATGGCGACAACAGCAGATATCAGAAATGGTCTGGTAATTGAATTTAACAACGACTTGTACAGTATCGTGGAATTTCAGCATGTCAAGCCTGGCAAAGGCCCGGCTTTCATCCGCACCAAACTGAAGAGTCTTAAACATGGCAGGGTCATTGCCAACACCTTCGATTCGGGTGCGAAAATTGAAATTGCGCGTGTCGAACGCAGGAAATACCAGTTCCTATTCAAGGAAAATGCTGACTATCATTTCATGCATACCGAAACCTTTGAACAGATCTATGTTCCGGAAACACTGATCAACGCTCCTCAGTTTTTAAAAGAGGGCCAGGAAGTTGAAATCCTTTTCCATGCCGATACCGAAACAGCGCTGACCTGCGAGCTTCCTCCTTTTGTCGTGCTGAAGATCACTTATACCGAACCCGGCATGCGCGGCAATACTGCAACGAATACGCTTAAGGACAGTACTGTTGAAACCGGTGCCATCGTTAAGGTTCCCCTGTTTATCGAAGAAGGCGAAACTATCAAGGTAGATACACGCACGGGAGATTATTCCGAGCGGGTGAAGGTTTAGGACGAAGGACGTGGGACGTGGGACGTGGGACGTGGACGTGGGACGTGGACGTTTTGAGTAGATACAAGATTTTTTAGATTTTAAGAAGTTGCAGGTTTACAGAAAATTTGTTTTATGAAGTTTCCAGTTCCCTTAAGGCTTTCTGAAATTGCCGGCATGATCGGGGCTGATATGGTTGGCGATTCCGCTTTCCCTGTCACCGGAATGAATGAGATCCATGTGGTGGAGGCCGGTGATCTTACCTTTGTTGACCATCCCAAATACTACGACAAGGCACTGAACTCGGCTGCCACGACCATCATCATCAACAAGCTGGTTGATTGTCCCCCGGGGAAAGCCCTGCTGGTTTGTGAAAAACCCTTCGATGCTTACGTATCACTTGCAACACGGTTTCGCCCGTTCGAAAAAGCAATGCAGGCTGTAAGTCCCAGTGCAAACATCGGTGTGGGAACCGTGATCCAGCCAGGCGCCTTTGTGGGAAATCATGTAACCATCGGCAGCAATTGCATCATCCATGCCAATGCCAGCATATACGACCACGCTGTAATCGGCGACCGTGTCATTATCCATTCTGGTGCGGTGATCGGCGCTGATGCCTATTATTACCAGCGTCGCCCTGAAGGTTACAAAAAACTTGAATCGTGTGGCCGGGTCATCATTGAAGATGATGTGGAAATCGGGGCCCACACCAGCATCGACAAGGGTGTTTCGGGCGATACCATCATTTCCAGAGGTACCAAGTTTGACAACCACGTACAGGTTGGTCACGACACGTTTATCGGAAGAAACTGCCTGATCGGCGCATTTTGCGCGATTGCCGGCGTTACACGGATTGAAGACGACGTGATTCTCTGGGCGAATGTGCTTGTCAACAAAGACCTGGTAATTGGCAAAGGTGCCGTGCTGCTTGCCGGCTCTGGTACCGAAAAATCGCTGGAAGGTGGCAAGACCTATTGGGGCATCCCGGCTATCGAAGCCCGGAGAAAATGGCGCGAGGTCGCGGCATTAAAGATGTTGCCCGATATCCTATCAAAACTGAAATAATACGATCTTCCTGAAAGGAAGAAAACTGCATTATTCAAAATCCAATATCCGATATTCATTTTTCTTCCAGACGCGTTTCCCTGGTATAGATATCCAACGCCACAATCGCGGCCATAAATCCCCACACCGGTACAGAAGCCTTATCTGTATCGAGGAAATTATTCATGGTCCCGTGGAGGAAATAGGTAATGAGGGCCAGCATCAGCGAGAGGCTGAGCATCCGTACCTCCGGATCCTGTGAACGCCGGTATATCCGTAAGGCTGTTGTGATGAACACGACAACGCTTAAAATCACAAGCAGCATCCCTGGCAACCCCTGTTCAGCCAGCGGGCCTATATATTCACTGTGTGCATTTCCCTTGTCGCCGGCATTGGTACTTATAAGCGTCTTTTCTTCCGACCGCTGGAACGGGGCATATTCAAACTGGTAGGTACCCGGGCCATAACCAAACACGGGCCTGTCTTCAAACATCCGCAATGCCGATTGCCAGCGGTTTATCCGTTCAAGGTTCGAATTGTCGGTGGAGATATTGGAAATTGATCGCAGATGTTCTACAAAATTGGCCGAAGGGCCCTGCCGGTTTTTCTCCAGCCGGTCAAGGATTTCAAAGGAAAAGATATAAAAGATGAAACCGAGGATGACCGAAACGAAAAATATCCATTTCAATTTGATGCGGAAAATAACAATAAAAAGCACCCCCAGGGCAAAGGCAAGGCTAAGCCAGGCCGCACGGCAATATGAAAGCACCAGGGCCATCATGAGTATCGAAAGCACGATGAATGCAAAGAACCGGATGGTCCTTGAATAAACTTTACTGAAAGTGAAACCGCAAAACATCGGGATATAGAGGGCCAGAATCGCACCATAGGCGGTATGGTCATTGTAAAAGGGCTCCATCACCCAGTGCCCGGCCTGCTCATCAAAACCATACTGCGAATGGTTATAGGTGGTATAAGCAATCACGCCCAGAAGCGGGATGGCATAAAACCAGACAAAAAGGTTGATATTGATACGTTTCCTGAAAAGCTGAATTCCAAGGATATAGAATGGGATGACGAACCAAAGGCGGGCGAGCAGATGTTTAAACGATACCAAAGGCAGGTCGCTGGTCATGCTGGTGATCAGCATCCATAACAGCTGAAGTATGATCACCAAGGTTAATGGATGGAACCAAATACGGCTGTCAAATTTGTTGTTGTAAAAAAGTTTTATGATAAAAATTAATAAAACACCAAGCATCAGTGGCTCCGAAGGAAGTGAAACGCCGACGTTGAACTCAAACTGGGTAATGTTGATAGCGATCGGTGTCACCAGGGTGATCAGCAGCAGGATCTTATCAAGTGAATAAAAATAGAGGTACAGAATTACCAGGAAGACCGGAAAGAAAAGCAGCCAGTAGATGTCACGGTAAATGAAATAGCAGTTCAGCCCGATAAACACCGCGCTCAGCACATAGAGGATAGTGATTCCCCGCTTGTTGCCAAACAGATAATTACGTATTTCCTGCAGTTTATCCTTCATTCGTTGTGATTGGCAGGCTGCGGAATTTGCTCCGTTCGATCAGCCCGATGATGAGAATGGCCATAAAAAACGCTGCAAGTGTACTGAATACGACGATAAGCCAGCGGATGGGATAGCCCTTCTTGTCCGGTATAAATGGCTTGCTGAGCACATTCACATAGGTGTAATTCCGGTTGTAATCAAGCAAGGCACGGTCGGCATCCATTTTCATGGTGCTGTAGGCCTCCGATTCGGCACGCATCATCTCCGAAAGCATGAGCATCTCCCCTCCTTTTTCCTCCAGGTTTTTCTTCATGGCTTTGGCTTCGGCCGAACGCACCGAGCCGCCACCGGTACCCAGGTATGCCCGCATCACTTCGCGGGTTTGTGACTCATACTCGAGTATGCCAAATTTGATGCCCAGTTCCTGTGCACGGCCTTTAAGGGAGTCCATATATCCCTTGCGAATGCCCATGATGTAATTGTAATTGAGGACCACCTCGCCGAATTTCTCCTTGTGCATGGTCCTGATCTTTTTGTTATAGGCATCGAGCATGGCATAAATGAGGTCGCGGGCAACAATGGGTTCCTGGTCCCATATCTCGATTTCCACAGCACCATAAGGAGTCTTGTTAATCCTTACCCGCTGGCTGTATTCCCATACAAGGGTGCTTTCGAAGTGTTTGTAACTGGAGTCGATTCCCCAATGTTTAGCCAGGTCGAATTTCTTAACCAGGGTATCGCGGATATCCCTCGACTGAAAGATCTGGACACTCTGTTCCGTTTCACTCTCATCGGAATATGGAGAGATGTTGGACGGGTATAACATGCAATTGGACTTGTAGAGTGGTGTAATAAATATCGGGCTTGAGAATAAAATGGAGAGCAGGATGGCCGCTACGACCACCACCACAAGTTGCTTCTTCCACTTGATGGTTAATTCGACGATATTTTTACTGTTGAAAAAACTGTCCATACGTTGGATTTTTGATTATGATTGACCGAGCTGAAATTGTTTGTGTGTATTGTAGTCGGAGATCTTCTCCATCACCATGATGACGATGATTGCCATGAAGAGCGCTGCAACCGTCGACACCACCACGATGAGCCACCTGATGGGATAGGAGTTTCGTTCCGCTTTGAAGGCATCGCTCACCACGAATTTCTGTGGAAGGTTCTCCTCGGCATCAACTTTTGCCTGTTTATATTTGGTTTCAAGCAGTGTAAGCTGTTCTGTCTTATATTCCAGCGAGTTCTTAAGCGCCAGGTATATCCCGCCGTATTTCCCCAAAACATCCAGCTTTTTCTGCAATGCGGCCTGTGCTGTTCTATTGCCGTTCATCAGGGCTATGGCATACTGCTGGTTGAAAACCTGCGACTGGTATTCTACTTCGTTCAGCCCAAGGCTGCCAAGCGTAATGAGTGAATCAACGATTTTATCTTTTTCAGCCTTGAGTGCGATGTATTCTGCCTCCACTATTTTGAAACCCTTCACCGACCGTTGGCGCATCATGTCGTTCTTTGCCGAATCGAGCAGCGAGGCAATCGTATTGGCGATATCGGCGGCAACCTGGGGATCGGTATCGTACACGGCGATCTGCACAGCCATGAACTCTGTGCGCCTGAAGGTGATGTTATTATCGTATTCCTTGAACAACTTGGAGAATTTATACTCGGAGGTGCTGTCGATGTTATAATGCCTCATCAGGTTATACTTGTGCATCACACGGTCGCGGATCTTATTTGAATTCAGTATCTGGAGCAGCTGCTCAGCCTGGTCGTCCTCGCCGAATGCAGTGATATCCTGACCCTTTACCGACTGTTCATTCAGCAATGATTTGGAAATGGAACTGCTGCTTGCAGGGAACATGATCACAATTGATTTGAATTTGGGGGTAATAAACCAGGGGGAGGAGAAGAACCACGATCCAACCAGCGCAGCCACCATAACAATGAACAGCGGTTTTCGCCATTTATAGAGAAATATCACGAGGTTTGAGGAATCGAAATCTTCTCCTTTTTTCATTTCATTGGTCATAGAAGAAATATCAAAATTGTTGCCAAAGGTAGCCAATTATACGGAACGGGCAACAGGAAATTACAGGGAAACACCAAATAATCAACGGTCTTCACGCAGGATCTTCACCAAAGACCCGAAACTCCAAAGGCGCAGAACGACTGCCAGTATGACCGACGATATCAGCATCAGGGCAAAATTGCCCAGCCATGCTTTTGTTGCAGGCAGGAACGACCAATGGATGACGTAACTGTGCGACACGATGCTGAAGAAAACAACACCAACCACAAAAATGAGCAGGGTTAAAAGAAAACGATAGTTGACTTTGAATTTAAAAACCCGCTGAACCATGAGTACCTGCAGCAGCGCCATGGCAAATTGGGTAACCAGGCTTGCCACAGCCGATCCTGATGCTAAGAACCTGGGGATCAAGAGGAAATTCAGGAGAAAATTGATCAGCAACCCGGAGACTGCGATAAAATTCAGCTGTCGCAGGTTCCCGTTCGCAGTCAGCAGGGTCCCGAAGATATAAGTCGTTGAAACCGCGATGAATCCAAGGATCAGCAGCTGGAATACCCTGGTCGACGACCCTATATGTGTAATACCGTGGTGAGTGTTGTAAAGCAGGTCGATCATTTCATAACTGTAGAAAAATGATCCTACGGCGATAATGATCGCAAGCGTAATGATCAGCGTAAAAGAGAGTTTGAGCATGTGTTCGATGGGTTGCTTTTTCTTGAGCATCTTCGAGAAAATGGGCACGAGCAGCACCGCAAACAGGTATGCTATCATATTTGCGGCATCGAGCAACCGGAATCCTGATGCATAGATGCCTGCCTGGAAATCTCCTGTCTTTTCGACCAGGATGTTCTTCAACATCACCGGGTTCATATGACTTACCGTGGCAAATATACCGATCTGGATATCCGGGGTGCGTTTAGGCAGCAGGCTTTCGAGCATGACAGGATCGAGCCGGTTATAAAACGTCATCAGCAATACCAGCAAGGCAAACGGCAGGCTCTGCTTTATGATCATCAGGAAAAAGGGCCAGTTCCAGTTCAGCTTCCGGAAACGGGCCTTTTTTACGACCACCAGGAATGCCAGTGCGGCCGTGATGGAGTAAGCGGCAGTTTGCGAATACACGAACCACTCTATCCTGAACTTCGAGGCCGCAACATGTCCCCAGAGAAGGATTCCGCAGAAAAAAATCATCAGCAACCGGTCAAGCACCGAGAGAAAGCTGTCGGTCTTGAACATCAGGAATCCCGAAATATTTGACCGCAGGTAAAGGATAAACGACAGCAGGAACTGGTTGAGCGCAAGCCACCCCAGCAACCAGAACTGGGCGGCGCTGTAGCGAAGCACAAGGGCAATGATAAAGGCGAGCACAACATAAACAAGGCCCAGCAATAGTTTTAGCACTAAAATCCCGGAAAAATGCTTGTTCAGCAGATGGTTGTGCTGGGCTATGTTCCGGTTGTTAAAATTGGTGATGCCGAAATCAAGGATGATGTTGAAAAGGAAGGAAAAGTTCAGGATCACAAAATAGAAACCGTAATCTCCCACCCCAACATTTCGTTGTACAGTTAGGTCGATCCCAAAAATCCAGACAGGCTTTATGAGAAGATTTAAAAAAAGTAGTAACCCCAGGTTTGTCAGGAACTTCCGCTGCATGAACAAAGAATAAAAGCGACCGGGAATGGTAACTTTTAATTATAACTCAAAAAATATTCAGATATTTGCTACAAAGTTAAGAAAATTAATGAACATTGCTGTTAACACGAGGCTGCTCATACGCGACAAGCTCGAAGGAATCGGTTGGTTTACCTACGAATCTCTGAAAAGGATCACGACCCAGCATCCTGAGCATCATTTCTATTTTATCTTTGATCGTGAATACGACCCGGAATTTCTTTTTTCCGATAACATCACGCCCATCATACAATATCCGCACGCCCGTCACCCGGTACTTTACTATACCTGGTTTGAAATGGCCATCCCAAAACTGCTTGAGCGGATCAAACCCGACCTTTTTCTTTCACCCGACGGGTTTTTATCGCTTAAAACGCCGGTCAAATCAATGGCAGTTTTTCATGATCTGAACTTCGAGCATTACCCGCAGGATATCCCCTTCTGGACCCGGCGCTATTACCGGACTTATTTCCCGAAATACGCCGCCAAGGCGGTTCGCATCGCCACTGTGTCGGAATTTTCGAAGGACGATATCGTAAAACAGTATAATGTTTCGCCCGATAAGATCGATGTGGTGTACGACGGTGCAAACGACGCATACCACCCGCTTACCCTGGCGGAAACAGAATCCGTCAGGGAGGAATTTACCGGGGGACTCCCCTATTTTATCTTCATTGGATCGCTTCACCCCAGAAAAAACCTCGCAAACCTTTTTCGTGCATTTGACCTTTTCAAGAAATCAAACCCATCGGAAGTGAAACTGCTGATTGTCGGAGCAAAGAAATGGTGGACCCGCGAAATCGACATCGCCTTCAACCGCATGGTAATTTCAGATGATGTGATCTTTACGGGAAGGCTGAACATTGATGAACTTGCCGGTGTACTTGGTTCTGCCCTGGCCCTCACCTATGTTTCCTATTTCGAAGGATTCGGCATCCCCATTGTGGAAGCTTTCCGCTGCGATGTCCCGGTTATCACCTCCAATGTCACCTCCATGCCCGAAGTTGCCGGCGATGCTGCCCTGCTGGTCGACCCTTTCAACCCGGAATCGATCGAGGAAGCCCTTTACAAGTCATACCAGTACGAAAGCATCCGCCAGGAACTCATCATACGGGGCCGCAGGCGGAAAGATATGTTCTCATGGCAACAAACAGCCGACAGGCTTTGGGAATCAATTGAAAAAGCTGTAAAATCCTGATCATTTATGAACATTCTACTGCTTGGTTCGGGTGGCCGTGAACATGCGCTTGCATGGAAACTCACGCAAAGCCCCCTGCTTTCACAACTCTTCATTGCTCCCGGAAATGCAGGAACGGCTGGTCTCGGCACCAACCTGGACATCCCGGTGAATGATTTTAACAAGATAAAAGCCGCCGTGCTCACTTTCGGGATCTCCATGGTGGTGGTTGGCCCCGAAGATCCCCTTGTCAATGGCATTCATGATTTTTTCCTTGCTGATGCGGCTCTTAATAACATTCCCGTGATCGGTCCGGCGAGGCAGGCAGCCATGCTTGAAGGCAGCAAGGATTTCGCCAAACAGTTCATGATGCGCCATGGCATACCTACAGCACGTTACCAAACCTTCGACAAAACGACGATCTCCGGCGGAATCGCATTTCTGAAATCACTGTCGCCTCCTTTCGTTTTAAAGGCCGATGGACTTGCTGCAGGGAAGGGAGTCATTATTTGCCCAACCCTCGATGAAGCAATTCATGAGTTCAGCACGATGCTCACCGAGGAACGGTTCGGGTCCGCATCACTCAAGGTGGTGATCGAGGAGTTCCTCACGGGCATAGAACTTTCCGTCTTCATTCTGACCGACGGCAAAAACTACAGGATACTTCCCGCAGCCAAGGACTATAAAAAAATCGGCGAAGGCGACACCGGCCCCAACACGGGCGGCATGGGATCAGTATCGCCCGTTCCGTTTGCGGATGCAGCATTTATGGAGCTCGTCGATAAGCGGGTCATCCGGCCCACGGTGAATGGTCTTGCCGATGATGGAATAGAATATAAGGGGTTCATTTTTTTCGGTCTGATCAATGTCGGCGGTAATCCTTATGTGATAGAATACAATTGCAGATTGGGTGATCCTGAGACGGAATCATTGATCCCACGGCTTCAGAACGACCTTGTCCGCCTTTTCATGGACGTAGCCGAGCAGTCGCTCGGATCAGCAACCATCTCGGTCGATCCCCGAACTTCGGCTACCGTGATGCTCGTCTCGTCAGGCTATCCCGAAGCCTATGCAAAGGGCAGGGTGATCAGCGGCAGCGATCAGGTTGGCGATAGCCTGGTTTTTCACGCGGGAACGACGTTCAGTAAAGCCACCGGTGAAATCGTCTCCAACGGTGGGCGTGTCATCGCGGTGACCTCCTTGGGTAATACCATGCAGGAAGCGTTGGAAAAATCCTATCATACCTCCGAAAAAATTACTTTCGAAGGCAAAACCCTCCGCCATGACATCGGCTTCGATCTAACCGATTAAACAAACCTGTCCACCTGTCCACCTGTCCACCTGTCCACCTGTCAACCTGTCCACCTGTCAACCTGTCCACCTGTCAACCTGTCCACCTGTCCACCTGTCCACATTTTTACCATTATACCCTCTCGTCTTGTTCATAAAATTTTTCAAATCCAGCTTCTTCATTCAGTACCTCGTGATCGGGATCATCGGGTTGTGCCTTTGGATAAGCGCGTTCATCGCTCCACCCGGCATGCCTGACCCGGAAGGCCCGGTCCCCCTGTACACCGTTATTTATCACCTGCTTCAAACCATGCCTTTTGTGGCCACCCTGATCGGTTTTTTGCTGGTTATGGCGGAGACATACTGGCTTACCACGATCCTGAGCAAACATGAGCTTGTACTGAAAAATTCCTCGCTTTCAGCCTTGGTGTTCGTTGTTTTCATGAGTTTTCTGCCAGGGCAGCTTACCCTGAACCCCATCAACATTTCACTGGGGTTCATGATTCTGATCCTCTATCACCTGTTAATATCCTACAATAAACCCGAGCATATCGACCGGGTGTTTGCCTCCGGGTTTTTTACAGGTATTGCCAGCCTGTTTTACCTTCCTTTCATGCTGTGGTTTGTTTTTGTGATCATCAGTTTCCTTGTATTCCGTGCGGGCAACTGGCGGGCGTGGCTGGCTGCAATGATCGGGCTTGCAACGCCGTTCCTATACCTAGCCGTCTGGTATTTCTGGCAAAACCAGCTCCTCGACCATGTGTATGCCTACCTTATTTTTTTCAGCCGGATACTGGTTTTTACCAACCCGTTTCACAGCGACTTCTGGGTACTAAGCGGTTTTACGCTGTTGCTTGCCCTCTGGGGGATCATTTCGTTTCGCAGCGGTCCTTTTGAAAACACGGTGGAAATAAGGGCAAAAACAACCATCATGCTGTGGACACTTGTTTTTACACTGATTTCGTTCATATATTCACGGTCACTGGCAATCTTTCACCCGGCCCTGGCCATGCCAGCCATGTCGATGATCATCACCGCCACCCTTACGCGCCTGAAAAAAACAAGAATAGCCGAGATGATCCTGCTGATCTATTTTTTCTCAATTCTCCTTAATAACCTCTTCATCCACGATTATTTCTATCATTGATCACCATGGCACATGCGATGCTCCTGAGTCATTATTCCGAGTCGCTCACCGAAGCCGGTTGTGATGAGGCCGGACGCGGCTGCCTTGCCGGGCCCGTGTTTGCAGCAGCCGTCGTGTTGCCGCGTGATTTCCGGGATGAAATACTGACCGACTCAAAGCAACTCTCCAAAAAGCAGCGCGACAACCTGCGCCCCCTGATCGAATCGCATGCCCTGGCCTGGGCGGTTGCCAGCGTGGATGCTGCAACCATCGACAGGATCAACATCCTCAATGCCTCCATCCTCGCCATGCATCTTGCCATTGCGAAACTTACCACCCTCCCGCAACTCCTCCTCGTCGACGGGAACCGTTTCAAACCCTATCCCGGAATCCCCCACCAATGCATTGTGAAGGGAGACGAAAAATTCCTTTCAATTGCTGCCGCATCCGTACTTGCCAAAACGCACAGAGATGAGTTTATGCTCAGGATCCATGAAGAGTTCCCCCAATACAACTGGAAAAACAACAAAGGCTACCCGTCAAAACTCCACAGGGATGTTATTGCCGGGTATGGCTTTACCCCCTGGCACAGGATGAGTTTCAGGGTGAAGGGTTAATAACTTCCGTGTTGATTTCGCATTAACATAGTCAATTTAGTATACCTTTGCGCCGGTTTTTTATAAGGAAAACCAACCATGAGGAACCTCAGGATCATTCTGATTTCATTGATAGTGGTCGTTTCTGTTTCAGGATTTTCCTGGCTCAGTTGCAATCTCTTCCAGAAGTTTCATCGTCCTGCCGAATCCCCGTTTAATGCCATTCCCGGCAATACGGCCCTTATCATTCAACTGAACAAAGCCGGCAACCTGCTGGAAGAACTCAACAGGTCAAATCTCCTCTGGAAAGCGCTTTCACGGTTTCCCGGTATCAATGTTGTGAGAGATGAACTGCATTTTGTCGATTCTGCAAGCCGGAAAAATGAAAAGATCAACAAAATTTTCCAGCAATACAACATCCTGATATCCATTACCCTGAGCGGCCGCACCAATTTCGGCGCCCTCTACCTGGCCTCCGTCTCCGGCAGCAACCCCGAATCCTATATCTCCGATTTCGTCCAGGAGATAAGCTCAGGAAAAACGGTCATCTCCGAAACGCCGTATTATACTACAAGCCTGAAGCGAATCACCTTTAAGGGCAGCCGCGATGCATTTTATTTTTCCGTCCTGAAAGGCGTATTTATCGGTAGCTTTCATGCTGACCTTGTCAAAAGGGCCATTGACCGGCTTTCACTGAACACCCCCATGGCTACCTCTTCGGGGTTCCGTAAAGTAGAAGCCTCGGCCGGGAAAAAAGTGGATGCCAATATCTATGTCAATTACCGGTTTTTCTCCCTGGTTTTGTCGAAACTCACCCGGGATGAGAACCTTCCGGACCTGTTGAAGTTTTCAAACTTTGCCGATTGGAGCGGACTGGATCTGATCATAAAGAAGGATGAACTGCTTTTTAACGGTATCACTGTGGCTTCCGACAGCAACCAGCAGTTCCTGGCGCTGTTCAATGACCAGAAACCTCAAAAAAAAGAGATCACTGTGATCATCCCCGAAAAAGTTCTCTATTTTACCACCTATGGATGGAGTGATCCTTCACGTTTCAGCCAGCGGTTTCAGAACCGCACACCCCATGAGGAACCCTTTTCGGTAAGGCAAACCACGGTCAATATGCTCATCGACAGGTACCAGCTCAATATCGGTGAGTATTTCCTGCCATGGATGGGCAACGAAGGCTGCATGTTTGTGTTGGAAGACCCGAAATCATCAGACGGGATCACCTATATTGCCTTCCGTTCACGCGATACGCTGCAAACTGCGTCAATGCTGCTTTCTCTTGCCGACACGCTCGGTTTGAAATCAGATTCCCTGGTCTACAGCAAACATAAAATTTACAGGATAGACATGCCTGCCTTTATCCCTGCCCTGTTTGGAGATCTTTTCGGAAAACTGGAGGCGAAGTGCTTTGCATTTGTCAACGGGTATGTTGTGTTTGCCAGGCAGCCCAGGGATCTGGAACCAGTCATCAATGCAGTAGATGAAAACAATACGGTTGCAAAAGATAAAACCTACAGGGATTTTGATATCAACCTGTCAGATAAATCCAATGTCTTCTGTTATTTCAGTACCCGCAACGCGCTTGGTTCTTTAAAAGGGCTGATGAGCCAGAATCTCGCTGATCAGCTATCACCGGTCATGGACAGCCTGCGGAAATTTGAATCCGTGGCATTTCAATTCAGCAACACCGACGGGCAGTTTTACTCAAATATCTTCCTCAGGTATAACCCGAACCTGGGCAAAGAAGGGCCCCTTGAATGGCAGACAAGGCTCGATACAACCCTTTCCGGCAAACCTAAGATCATCCAGGCAACCCCGGGTAATGATCCTTTGGTTTTGGTTGCCGATGTTGCAGGCAACCTGTATATGCTGAATGCCGACGGTCATATTGTATGGAAACTACACATCATGGGAACAATCATGGGCGACATCCATCCCATAAAGCTTGCGGGCAGTGATTCGTTGTTCCTGATATTCAACACCGATACCCACCTCTACCTGTTGCACGCCGACGGGCGTTTTGCCGAGAAGTTTCCCATGCGCTTCCCGCTTCACGCCACCAACGGATTGACACTGACCGACTGGGATAACGATAAAGCCTATCGTATCCTCGTGGCCTTCCAGGATAACCGGATCTACAGTTTCACGCTTGACGGCACTTCAGTCAGCAGCTGGAAACGACCCGGGATGAAAGAGGAGATCAATGATCCGGTGGCGGTTCATGTAATCGGGAATAAAGAATACATCCTGATTTCAACGCAAACGGGAAATACCCTGGTCGTTGACCGTGACGGTGCACCCCGGATAACGCCCGGGCCTAAATTCCTGCATGCTCCTGCATCGGAATTTTACCCGAATGAGACCGGTAAAAAGGGGTTGTTTCTGACCACCGATCCCGACGGAAAGGTCATTTTTATCCAGCCCAACGGCAGATCAACAGAGGTAACCCTCAATCTGTTCACACCCGCGCATCGCTTCTTTTACGAAGATATCAACGGGAACGGGCATCATGAGTTCATTTTTGTGGACCATAACAAGATATATTATTACAACAACAATTTCAAACTGGTCTATTCGTACATGTTCCGGCATGTGATTACCAATCCGCCTTTCCTGTTGCCCGGAAGCGACGGGAAAGTGATGATCGGTTTTGTGATGCCCGAGACCAATGAATTGTTTCTCTTCGACCGGAACGGCTACCATGAACTTGAGTCGGGCATCCGCGGCAACACGCCGTTCGACATTGGCCACCTGGAGTCGCCAAATAAGCTAAGCCTGTTGGTGGGTGCGGGAAAGTACCTGAAATGCTACCACTTACCTGAGCAGGATTAATTGTCCGGCCATTGGTTCCTCCCCTTTCGGTATGTGATTCCGCTTGTACAGCATTTTCAGTTTGATCCCAAATACCTGCGATATCTGCCATAGCGTTTCCCCCTGCTGCACTTTGTGTGAAACATTCATTGCCTTCCTCCGCTTTGATTCCAGGTAAATGATCTGGCCTGGATCCAGGTGCCGGTTGGTCATGTCGTTGTAACGCATCAGTTTCCTTACCGAAAGGTTGAATGACTGGCTGATTCGCTCCAGATCATCGTTTTTCCGGACAACTGTAAGTCTTAGATTGTTATTGGTATAAACCTGGTGCCGGTCGGAGGTAGTGCTAACCAGGGTAAACCTGTCGGCCCAGGGGTTAACCTGGTTCTCATCGGCCTTTTTATTCAGTGAATCCACATACGCAATCCCGAAATCGCCGTGGTCAAGTTTCTCCAATCCGAAGGTTTCAATGGTTTTAATCAGCTTTTCAGCATAGGTGGGACTGGTGGCATAACCGGCTTTCTTTAGTCCCTCGGCCCAACCTTTATAATCGGTGGTTTTCAACCGGAACAACAGTTTGTAGCGGTCCCGCTGGATCAGAAACGAGGAGTGATCATGAAAAGATTCCTCTGCTGTTTTATATTTCCGGAAACATTCATTGGGCTTGTCGTCGTCCTTGTACATTGTTTCACCAGCCCACTCCTTATGGCATTTGATCCCGAAGTGATTGTTGGCATCCCTGGCAAGGTCGCTCTGACCTGCATTCGACTCAAGGATTCCCTGGGCAAGGGTGATGCTTGCGGGAATATGCGAGATCCCCATTTCCCTGACGGCAATTTCCCTGTATTGGATAATGTACAGGATTACCCTTGATTTATAATCGGATTGCTGTGCCAAGGCCCTGCAGCACAACAGGAGAAAAAGAAAGAGCAGTATTTTAAACTTTCGCATAGGTTGGATCAGGATACAAAAAACCACGGGTGCAAAAGTAAAGATTTAGGTAGTACGGTGCAGAAACATGTAGAAGTATCTCAGGTTCGCTTATTGCCTCACCAGCTCCCTGAACCGTTTCCCGCGCTCTTCAAAGTTCCTGAACTCATCATAACTGGCGGCGGCAGGGGACAAAAGGCAGGAGTTACCAGGACGGGTTTCACGGAAAGCGATGTCGCGGAAATCATCGAACCTGGTTATGTAAAACAGCTTCTTCCCTTCCAGGTTCCGACCCTTGAGGTACTCCCCGATCCGTTTGCCGGCTATACCTGCAAGGATAAAATTTCTCACACTGGAACCGGCCAGGAAATCGGCTAAACCCCGGTAATCGATGCCACGGTCAAACCCGCCTGCGATAAGCGTGTCAACATTGGGGATCGCTTTTAAAGCCTCCATGCAGGCCTCGGGGATGGTGGCAATGGAGTCGTTATAAAAATGGATATTCCCAAACTCCCCCACATATTCCAGACGGTGTTCGAGACCTTTGAACGTGGCAATCCCATCTTCAATCATTTCCGGGTCAACGCCGCAGATCATGGCTGCACTCACGGCAGCAAGGATGTTTTTCAGGTTATGCTCCCCGCGCAGGAACCGGTCCTGGTGTATCTTCCATACGGGTAACACTTTCAGCCCATCAGAAAAACAGATCCATTCGTCGCGGATAAAACTGCCCGGTTGTGGTTCAGCAACGACTGAAAACGGGAAGCTTTTCCTGATACCTGCATAGGCTTGCACATGCCCTTCAACAAGCTTATCATCAAGGTTGTATATCAGGAAATCGTCCTCCTGCTGGTATTTTGCGATGTTAACCTTGGCAAGCTGGTAATCACCGTAACTCCTGTACGCATCGAGATGTTCCTGGTAGAGGTTCAGCAATACCGAAATATGCGGGGCAACCGACAGGTATTCGAGCTGGTGCGACGAGAGTTCGAAAACGATTTTCGTAGATGGCGTGATGAGGTCGATGAAATGAAACACCGGGTTGCCGATATTCCCGGCCAGAAAAACGTCGGTTCCTGCAGTTTTCAATATATGATGTATGAGGCTCGACGTGGTGCTCTTGCCCTTTGTGCCGGTTATGCCAATCACCTGGGCCGAGTAACGCTGAAGGAACAATTCAGTTTGCGAAGTAATCTGCCCCTGAAAAGCTAACTGCCACACAGGAATTCCCGGCGAACGAATAATAACATCATATCCGGAAATCCGATCAAGAAAACCACTTCCTAAAATGAGGTCCAGATGCTCATCAGCAACAATGAGCGGATTTTCCCCGATCAATTCATTGCCATCGGCAATCGCCAGCTGCTTTTTCGGAAACGCTCTCCGTAACAGCGCATAACTCGCCTGTCCCTCCCGGCCAAAACCAAGCAGCACAACCGACTTTCCAACAAACCTCTCCCTGATAAAATCAACCATATCTCACCATTTCACCATTTCACCATTTCACCATTTTACCATCTTACCATCTTGCCATCTTGCCATCTTACCATCTTGCCATCTTGCCATTTCACCAACACCATGCAGGGCACAACATGTTCTACCCCTAACATGTTTCGCTATATTTAGTCATCTCCTTTATAAGAATCCGCAAAAACTCCGGCCTCAGATAATGTTCCTGCGACACCCGGAACAATTCCGTGGCAAAATCAACCTGGTTATAGGCGGCCAAGGTACCTGAACGATAATAATAATCAAGGATAAGGGGCAACCTGGTTTCGTCAGACTGCCTGATCGTTTCGCACAGCGCAAGGTTTACCTCCCTGATCGTACCTACGCAATCAAATGGTTTTTCATCAGCAATGCCGGTGAGCTGGTCGAAAAATGGCAAGAGCGTGGCATCGTCAAACAGGTTTTTCCCGAAGATGGCCACCAACTCCTCCTGCGGAAGGAAAGGCGCCAGCATGATCCAGGTGAAGAGGCATTTGGCACAGTGCCCGCACCACGAATCGGTCTTGCTTCCTGCATTGCAGCTTTTGAAAACCGGGTGAAATTCCCGGTACCGGGTAAAAAGGGAGGCAATCTGGAGCTCATTCAGGGGGCGCAGGAAACTGAAATAGTTGATATCATTGCTTATCCATCTACTCACATATTCCCGGAAATCCGTTTCAAACCTGTACGATTTTGAATACTGGTGATTGATATCGGTGCCTTCGATGGTAGCCTCGCTGGCGCTTGATTCATTCGAAAGCGCAATGTGCCGGCGACCTGACACAATGGCCGTAAGCACCGTAATAAACGCCAGAAGTGCAGAAAATGGGGTGTGACCGTTTAAAAAACCCAGGTCGTTCAATTGCAGCAGAACGGGGTCGATGGTACGCATGACCCCGATGAAATTCTCATCGCTGAATCCCTTGACAGATATGGTTTCTTTGCTGGCCCCTCGGGGGTTCATGATCATCGGGATCGCTCCCGGGGCTCCTCCCAGCAGTTCGAGCGTCACGGCTGAATCCTTGCCTCCCCCCACAGGTATGATCAGTGCATCAGCAAGTGAAAAAATTTCTGCCGGAAGAAGGATCTCCGAAGAAACCTCGATCTGCATGAAATTGTCTTCTCTCACATCGATGGAATTGAGGTAGAAAAATTCCCCTAGCCCATGGAAATAGAGGTTTTTCCACCAGGCAACCTGTTCTGCGGAGAGTCCGAAAGGACGGACAATCAACCTCGGCGGACAGGCAGCTTTCCAATAGCTTATAAGTTCGATCATGCCGATGTTGAAAACAATGTTGTCGAGATGCCCCGCAATTTTTTCATCCGGAAGGAACCAGGGTTTTCGCGGAATGAACAGCGTCGGGGAAAATGAATAGCGGCCGGCCAGGTTAAAGGAGAAGCGGATATCGAGCCCGCGGGATGTGAGCTCGTATTCCTGGCTTTCAAAGACGAAATACGGGAATTGTTCCCGTAATTGTAGAAATTTATCGTTTCTGCTTGACCTTGCCATGATTTGGTATTATATTTGTTGCAGGTACGCCAACGCAAAATTACTAAATTTGCAAGAACACCATGGAAAAACCACGCATAAAGCCAAAACAGGGCAGTATCCTGATCTCTGAGCCTTCGCTGCGCGATTTCTATTTCCGCCAGTCAGTGATCCTGCTGGCCGAACACAATGAGGAAGGCTCCTTCGGCGTGATCATCAACAAACCCATTGAAGCCCGGCTTAAAGACATCGTCAAGGGTTTCCCTCCATATCCCTATCCGGTTTTTCTTGGCGGCCCTGTAAAAACAGACAGTATCTTCTACATTCATACTCATGCCGATGTGGATCAATGTGTTCCTATCATGCAGGGTTTGTACTGGGGCGGCGACCTTGATGTGATCAAAGGCATGATGAAACGCAAGGAGATACTTCCATCGGAAATCCGTTTTTTTATCGGCTATTCCGGCTGGTCACCCATGCAGCTCGACCGCGAGATCAGTGAAAAATCATGGGTGCTTTCGCAAACCACAGTCAATGAAGTCATCAACGACCACCCCGAAACACTGTGGAGTAATTACCTGAAAAGTATGGGCCAGGATTATGCTATCTGGGCCAACTTCCCGGCAGACCCGACGTTTAATTGACGGGGGACGTAGGACGTGGGACGAAGGACGAAGGACGTAGGACGAAGGACGTAGGACGTAGGACGTAGGGCGTGGGATACTGAGGTACTCGAAGTGTTCCGGAATGTCCTGAAGGGCGGGTTATTAAAAAGCTCTTTTATTTTTCTACTTTTGCACTGCTAATTAATTTCCTGAACCTTTTCAGTTCAATCGTTTTATGAAAAAATCCGACGTTGTAGTTTTGGGGGTGATCCTGGTGGTTTTACTGCCGTTCTTTATTTTTCCTCCGGTATTCGCAGCCTATAAGGTATTTAATGGCGAGCATGGCTATGTGATGAGCTTCCTGAAGTTTGCCATCCTTGCCACATTTGGCGAATGCCTTGGTCTCAGAATCAGGACTGGCGAATATTACAGGCCGGGATTCGGTCTGCTCCCCAGGGCGCTGGTTTGGGGTTTCCTGGGTGTTGTTATAAAAACTGGGTTTGTAATTTTTGGCGAGGGAGCACCTGTTGTGCTTAAGACCCTTGGGGTTGCTTTCCCGATGGCCAATCCATCAGATATCCTGCGCCAACCCGGTTTCAGCATGTTAAAGCTTTTGGCCGCATTCAGCGTCAGCATAACGATGAACCTCCTGTTTGCCCCGGTTTTCATGGCATTCCACCGTGTGACCGACATGCATATCGTGAGTACCTCCGGAACATTAAAAGGGTTCTTTTCACCCATCCCGGCAGGTAAATATGTGAAAGCATGCGACTGGTTTACCTTCTGGGATTTTGTCCTCAAAAAGACCATTCCCTTTTTCTGGATTCCCGCTCAAACCATCAATTTCCTGCTTCCCGAGGGATCCCGTATTCTCGTTGCTGCATTATACAGCGTCATCCTTGGCATCCTCCTGTCACTTGCCGCTATAAAAGGTAAAAGATAATGTTGCATCGCTGAATATTTTTCAGTTGATATTGCTTTTTTTTATACTTTTATCTACCTGAAAGACAAAATATCCATGGGAAAGGGGCTCTCATTATCCGTTTTCCTGTTTTTACTCGCATTTTCCGGTCTTACTGAAGGGACACGGCAAATGTCTCCTTTTGCAAATGCACCCGGCTGGCTTTGCATCGATAAAAACCGCAATGATTTCGGATTTTTCGATGCCGCCCCTGAATTCAGGATCAATATTTTCGTTGCCGGAACCTCTGAAAAAATTCTGTTCGGATTTGGCAGGTTTCGCAACAATGACTCCAACAATGTGCAGTACCGGTTAAAGGATCCTGCCGGCAATATCGTTATCGGGCCAAATGCAATTCCCAGTTCGGGAGCGGGAAGGATCGATTCCTACAACCAGGCAGTCAACGGCCCCTTACCTGCAACCAACGGCTACTCACCCATCCAGTGTTCACCCCTGTTGACCGGGGATTATTCGCTTGAGATTTACTATCCCCCCGACAGTGCGGGACATTACAGTATGTCGGGTGCCATTATGTTTGAGTTCTTTGACATCTCTGTGGTGAACCCTGCCAACCAGCAGATCCCCGGACGGGTCTGGTCAAAAGCATGGCAATTCAATAGCGGAGAGGTCAAACTCCCTCCCACCAATAACCGCTTCTGGGGGACTATGTTTATCCTTTCCGACGACAGCATTGTAACCAGTGTCAACTGCAACGGGTTCGTAGGCGGAACCTTCTCGATATCCAGTAATAAAACAGGTTGTTCATCAACAGGCAACATCATCACTGACCGCCAGTCACGCACCGGCTTCCACACTTATCCACAGTACAAACTTTTCCTGTCAGACCCCGACAGCCTCATTTTCCCAACCGGCAAGGCCAGGCCCGGTATTCAGCTGCCTATCCTGGCTGAGACGAGCTGTACCACCGAGGATGTAAATTTCAAGGTGAAAGTTGACAAGGACGGACAGGTTGAAATTTTTATCGAAGTCAATCCCAATCCCGGAGTTGACCCTGAGGATGTTAAACTTACGGCAAATGTCCTTGCCAATCCAGTAGGAAACGGATTCAACATCATACACTGGAACGGGAACGACGGCAAAGGAAAGCCGGTGAAAAGCGGAGCTGCCGTTACGGCCACCGTCAGTTATATTCATGGTATCACCCACCTTCCGATCTACGACATAGAGTACAATGACAGCGGTTATATTGTCAAGGTTGTTCGCCCACCTGGCCCAAATCCACTCATATTCTGGGACGATACCCTGATTCCTGGCGATAATTCAGTCAACCTTACAGGGTGCAATGACTTTTTTGGATGCCACCTGTGGAATATCGATGTCGGCAACGTCAACACCATTAACTCATGGTGGTATGTGGCGGGTTCTACTGCCTCCCCGATATCGTTTAAGTTCAAACGGACACCAATTCCACCCGGCGTCATCAGCGGGAATCCTGCTATTTGTGCAGGTACGGCCAGCAGGCAGTTTTCGGTGGTTGCCGATTCAAGTTCCACTTCCTACAACTGGTCCTACTCTGGAACAGGCGTAACCATCACAGGGAACGGTCCTTCCGTAATCGTAAATTTCTCCGACAATGCCACCTCAGGGACCCTGACTGTTTCAGGCTACAATGAAGATTGCGGATCCGGACCGGCCTCCAATCTTGCGCTGAACATTTACCCCATCCCCATTGTTTCAATAGGCAAACTCGACTCTGTCTGCTACAATTTGCCTGCCTTCCCGCTTTCAACCGGAACACCTGGTGGAGGAGAGTTTATTGTAAATGGGGTCCATGAAACCGAATTTGACCCGGCCCGTGAAGGCCCGGGCAGTCACCTCATTGTTTACTGGTATACCGACACCCACGGGTGCTCCAATTCCGACAGCACGACAGTTTTTATCACCAGTGGACATGAATGCGACGCCGTTGTCTGGGTTCCAAATTCCTTCACGCCGAATGGCGATGGTAAAAACGATAAATTCCACCCTGTAACCTCGAATATCGGGCAGATCACAATTTACATCTATAACCGGACCGGACAGCTTGTGTTCTCTTCAGGTGAGAATGACCGGTGGGACGGAACTTTCATGGGCCGGCCATGCCCTTCAGGGAACTATGTGTACAAGATCTTCTATCAATCGTCGGTTAATCCTCCGGAGTATAAAACAATATCAGGAAATGTCATCCTGGTGAGATGACCTGGTGCGTTTTTTTCCAGTGAAATTTTTCTTTAAATAATCTCAGTATCCTGCTGATAATGGTTGGAAATTATCATTTTATTACCCAACTTTGCTGCTTGTTATTTCTTTATCAATCTCTTTATCTTACTGCCCTTATGAAAGATACTCCCATCAGTTACGAAGTGGTAAAACGCCATATTCTGGATAGTAAAATCCGGAACATAGGAAAGGCTACTATACGAGAAATCAAACGGTTGATCAATGGCATAGAAACCGAAACCGGCGAAAAATTCATCCGTATGGAAATGGGGGTTCCCGGACTTCCCGCCACGTCGATTGGGGTCGAGGCCGAAATAGAAGCGTTAAGGAGCGGGGTGGCCGCGATCTATCCTGATATCGAAGGAATACCGGTTCTGAAAAAAGAGGCAGCCAGGTTTGTCAAACTTTTCCTCGATATTGACGTAGATGCATCTAATTGTGTTCCTACCGTTGGCAGCATGCAGGGAGGGTTTGCTGCGTTCCTTACATTCTCGAAAATCCACCGTGAAAAGGACACCACCCTCTTCATTGATCCGGGTTTTCCCGTGCACCACCAGCAGCACAGGGTCCTCGGGCAGAAATTCGAAACCTTCGATGTGTATAATTACCGGGGCGAGAAACTAAGGGATAAACTCACCAGTTACTTTGAAAAAGGCAATATCCATTCAATTCTTTATTCTAACCCGAACAATCCTTCCTGGATCTGCTTTACCGATCACGAATTGCGTATCATCGGCGAACTTGCAAATAAATACGATGTGATTATCATCGAAGACCTGGCCTATTTTGCCATGGACTTCCGCAAGGATTATTCAAAGCCCGGTCAGCCTCCCTACCAGCCTACTGTCGCAAAATACACGGAAAACTATGTGATGCTGATCTCCAGTTCAAAAGCATTCAGTTATGCAGGTCAGCGTATCGGGATGATGGTTGTGTCGAACAAACTCTTCAACACACGCTCGGAAGACCTGCTCCGGTTTTATTCGACCGACATCGTGGGCAGGGCGCTCATTTATGGAACCGTTTACGCACTCAGCGCCGGAACGGCCCATTCAACCCAGTATGCCCTGGCAGCCATGTTCAAAGCCGCCAACGACGGTACTTTCGATTTCGTTGAGGTGGTGAAGGAATATGGTGCAAAAGCGAAGATCATGAAAAAAATGTTCACCGACAACGGGTTTGAGATCGTTTACGATGAAGATGAAGGCGTGCCGCTTGCCGACGGCTTTTACTTTACATTCTCCTACCCCGGCTTTGACGGGGAAGCCCTGCTGGAAGAACTTATTTATTACGGCATCAGCGCCATTGCCCTCAGCATCACCGGCAGCCAGCGCAAGGAGGGCATCCGGGCCTGCGTGTCGCTTGTGAAAAGGGAACAGTTCCCAGCCCTGGAGGACAGGCTGAGGAGGTTTAATGAGAATCATAAAAGTAGCGAGGTGGCGAGGTAGCGAGGTAGCGAAATCATGAAATGGTGAAATCGTGAAATCGTAAAATGGCAAAATGGTAAAATATAAACTCTAATTCACCTGTCCACCTGTCCACCTGTCCACCTGTCCACCTCCAAAACCCCAACATGCCCCCTCCATACTTAAACCCTTTCTAAATTAGCCTGCATCCCGCAAATTCCACCTCTCCCTGTATCTCCGGTTCAAACTAATTTTCGTATTTTCGCCCTGTTAATTTTCTAACATTCAACCACTCTCATATGGCAAAAATCAAAGGCGATATCGTAATCAACACCGAACGCTGCAAAGGCTGTGAAGTATGCATTGCAGCCTGCCCCTTTACGGTGATCCAGATGTCGAAGGAAGTGAACAGCAAAGGATATCATTTCGCAATGAAGGTTAATGACGAATGTACGGGCTGCACCAATTGCGCCCTGGTTTGTCCCGACGGTGTAATCACCGTTTACAGGGCTAAAGTTGCAACCGAATAACAACCAAAAAAAACAATACTAATGGGTGAACTAAGATTAATGAAGGGCAACGAAGCTGTCGCCGAAGCCGCCGTACGCGCCGGTTGCGATGGTTATTTCGGGTACCCGATCACGCCCCAGTCGGAGGTAATGGAATACCTGATGGCTGAAAAGCCGTTTGAACGTACCGGTATGGTTGTTCTGCAGGCTGAAAGTGAAGTAGCGGCTATCAATATGATTTACGGAGGCGCCGGAACAGGAAAAATGGTTATGACCTCCTCTTCCAGCCCGGGCATCAGCCTGATGCAGGAAGGAATCAGTTACCTTGCCGGTGCAGAACTCCCTGCGCTGATCGTCAATATCGTACGCGGCGGACCCGGTCTCGGCACCATACAGCCTTCCCAGGCCGATTATTTCCAGGCGGTCAAAGGCGGCGGACATGGCGATTATAAAATGCTCGTGCTCGCCCCCGCTTCGGTGCAGGAGATGTGCGACCATGTAAAACTTGGATTTGACAAGGCGTTCCAATACCGTACCCCGGTGATGATTCTCTCAGATGGTGCTATTGGCCAGATGATGGAAAAAGTGGTCCTGTTCGACCAGATCCCCCGCCGTACCGATGCAGAGGTGGTCGCCCAATGCCCCTGGGCATCCAACGGCCGCCCAAAAACACGCAACCACAACATCATTACATCGCTCGACCTCGATCCTGCCGGTCAGGAACGGGTAAACCTCAAACTCCAGGCAAAATATAAAATGATGGAGCAAAATGAGGTTTTGTACGAAGAGATCAGCTGCGATGATGCCGAATACCTTTTTGTCGCCTTCGGACTTTCGGCCAGGATCTGCCAGAAAGCCATCGACCTGGCACGTGCCAAGGGGATCAAAGTCGGACTGTTCCGCCCGATCACCCTGTTCCCATTCCCGGCAACGGAGGTTTCAAATGTCGGAAACCGCGTGAAAGGAATTCTCGTGGTTGAAATGAATGCAGGGCAAATGATCGAAGATGTGAAACTGTCGGTAGGCTGCAAAGTGAAAATCGAACATTTCGGACGCTTCGGCGGGATTATCCCTTCGCCGGATGAAGTTGTAAGAGCCCTTGAACAAAAAATTATCGGAGGTTGATTATGGAAGACAAATTCTCAAAGACAGATATCCAGAAGCCGGAAAATATTGTCTATAAACGGACCGACCTGTTGGTCGACCGGCCACTGAGCTATTGCCCCGGATGCGGTCATGGCACTGCCCACCGCATGCTCATGGAGGTGATCGAAGAAATGGACATCATGGAAAAGACAATCGGGGTTTCTCCTGTTGGCTGCTCTGTTCTGGCCTACGACTTCCTCAACATCGACATGTTGGGAGCCGCCCACGGACGCGCGCCTGCACTGGCCACGGCCATCAAGCGCATGTGGCCCGACCACTTTGTATTCACCTACCAGGGCGACGGCGATCTTGCTGCCATCGGCACCGGCGAAACCATCCATGCCTGCAACCGCGGTGAGAACATTACCATTATTTTTATCAACAACGGCATCTATGGAATGACCGGTGGACAAATGGCGCCGACCACCCTTCCGGGGATGCGTTCATCCACCTCGCCTTATGGCCGCGATGTTCCTACAATGGGCCATCCCCTGAAAATCACGGAACTGGTCGCCCAGCTTCCGGGAGTTTATTATGTAACGCGGCAGTCGGTTCACACCCCGAGTAATGTCAGAAAGACCAAAAAAGCCATCCGCAAAGCGTTCGAGCTTCAGAAGGAAAACAAAGGGCTTTGCTTTATCGAGATCGTTTCAAACTGCAACTCCGGCTGGAAGATGACACCGGTGCAATCTAACAAATGGATGGAAGAAAACATGTTCCCCTTCTACCAGCTCGGTGATATCAAGCTGGACGGGAAACTCGTTGAGAGAAAAGAGACGGTTGAGAAGGAATAAACCAGTCAGAGATTTTAATTTTGTTAATCATTATCGATATTCATACAAAATGACAGAAGAGATCATTATTGCCGGTTTCGGTGGACAGGGCGTCCTCTCCATGGGAAAGATCCTTGCCTATTCAGGTGTAATGCAAAATAAAGAGGTCAGCTGGATGCCATCATACGGGCCTGAAATGCGTGGCGGAACAGCCAACGTGACGGTGATCATCAGCGATGAACGTATCAGTTCGCCAATCCTGAATTCGTACGATACCGCCATCATCCTTAATCAGCAATCGATGGATAAGTTCGAAAAAACGGTAAAACCCGGCGGGTTGCTCATCTATGATCCGAACGGCCTGACACGGTTACCCGAAAGGACCGATATCAACGTTTACTCTATCGAGGCAGCCGATGAAGCAGCGCGGCAGGGTTTGTCAAAGATCTTCAACATGGTTGTGCTGGGCGGCTTTCTGAAACTGAAACCACTGGTAGCCCCGGAGTACATTCACAAAGGATTGCAGAAATCGCTTCCTGCACGCCACCACGCCCTGATTCCCGAAAATGAAAAAGCCATTGAGATCGGGAAAGGTTTGCTGAAGGCGGTGCACCTGGTTAATTAATCAGGACACCCTACACAAACGGTTATTTTCATAGGGAAACAATACGGCCCTCCATGAAATTACAACCCCGGAAATGCCTGTTCCCTGGCAGTCCGGGGTTGTTTTTTGACAACCACCCGATCCAAAATGAATAAAAAATTATCCGGTTCATTAAGCTCAAAATAAACCCCGATGAAGGTCTGCACACCGGAACTCCATGCTTTTCTCGAGGGGAAGTACAACATGTATAACCAACCCGGTTTTATCGTGAACGACCCGGTGTCGGTACCACACCTTTATAAATCCCGCCAGGATATTGAAATTGCCGGTTTCCTTGCTGCCACCATATCGTGGGGGAATAGGATATCTATTGTTGCAAATGCAAGAAGACTGGTCCACACAATGGGTGGTGAACCATATAAATTCCTCATCAGTTCCGGTCCTGAAGATTTCAAGCCTTTCCGTGATTTTGTCCATCGCACCTTCAATGGCGATGACTGCCTGTTTTTCATCACTTCACTGCAAAATATCTATAAGGAATACAATAGTATGGAGCCGCTCTTCAGCACCATGAACGAGTATGGGGCTGCCCACGCCATAAGCAGGTTCAGGGAAGTTTTCCTGAATACCGATCATCTCCGGCGTTCAGAAAAGCACATTTCAGATCCAATGGCAGGCTCAGCCGCCAAAAGGATGAATATGTTCCTGCGGTGGATGGTACGTCGCGACAACCATGGCGTGGACTTCGGCCTGTGGCGGTCGATCGATCCTGCAAACCTGATCTGTCCGCTGGATGTCCACTCAGGCAATGTTGCCCGCAGGCTGGGCCTGCTTCAGCGCAAGGCCAATGACTGGAGAGCAGCGGAAGAGCTTACAGCGAATCTGCGGCAATTCGATCCATCCGATCCGGTCAGGTATGACTTTGCGCTATTCGGGATGGGGGTGAACGGCTGGGATTTAAACAAAGTTATTTTTTAACCGACTAATAAACATTATATCAAAATCATCATTATGGGCCTGCTCAGAGCGATCATCTGCATCATTTTCCCGCCATTGGCTGTTCTTGACCGCGGTTGCGGCGCTATTCTATTGGTTCTCATCCTCACCTGTTGCGGCTGGATCCCCGGGGTGATTGCCGCAATTGTGTTCAATATGCGAAGATGAAGAAAGGATGAAAATGAATATCAAAAATTGAACAACGAATTCTGAATTTTGAAGTTTGAGCTATCTCACAGTCACCAGGCCACTTGCCCACCTGTCCACCTGTCCACCTGTCCACCTGTTTACCTGTCCACCTGTCCACCTTTCCACCTGTCCACCTGTTTACCCGTTCACCCTTCCACAATTTTCCTTACCTTTGTCTTTCACCCACCCATTATGAGAGCCTTCCGCAAAAAGATCATCGCCTACTTCCTCTCCCTATTCATGCTTCCCCGCGTCAGAGAGGTGATCGCCGGCTATGCACGCGTATTCCTGGGCGAAGCCGGCCGGTACTCAACCGGGATCAAGGTGGAAGCCGTTCAGACAAAGGAGACTTTCACCATCCTGTCAAAGTTCATTAAAAAGGAGAAGATAACCCGCGAAGAGAAGAAGAAATTCAAAGTACAGGTATTTGACATATTGAGAAGTTCGGGCGTCATGGTGCCGGTCATGCTTTTCCCATTGCCATTCGTTGGCACGCTGCTGCTGATTATAATGGATCACCTGCTGCTGAGCATGAACATACAACTGTTGCCCGATTCCTTTTATCCGAAGGAGAAAAAGAACCTGCTCACCCCGGAAGCCATTGAAAGCGACCTGAAAAAAGAGAATGCCTTTTTGTAAACACCATTTGGTAAAGCAGGGAATTACAACCCCTTCAATACCTGGATCGCTTCGTCGACATGCTTTTCAAAATTCAGCTGTGATGAGAACATCATCCTGATGACACCGTTTTTATCGATGACAAACGTTACACGCCCGGGCAGAATGCCAAGCGACTTCCCTACCCCGTATTTGGCAGCAACCGTCTTGTCCTTGTCCGACAGGAGGATAAAAGGCAGCTTGTGGTTGGCCGCAAATGCCTGGTGTGAGGCAATATCATCAGAACTGATCCCGATCACTTCTGCACCGGCTTCTTTGAACACTTCATAATTATCGCGGAAACTGCATGCCTCCTTCGTGCATCCGTAAGATTCATCTTTAGGATAAAAGTAGATCACCAGGTTTGTCTTCCCCAAATAATCACTCAGGTTAACGCGCTTGCCCTTTTGATCCGGCAGGGAAAATTCAGGAGCTTTACTGCCGACTTCAATTTTTTGTGTCATAGAATTTATATTGGAACTACTCCGAGGATTGCCGGTCTGCATGGATTCGCGATGGCAGGAAGCCAGGCAATAGTTTAGACTAAGAATAAATAAGAGAAAATATTTGTATCTTTGCATTGTCAAACAACAAATAAAATCTAAAGGTAATACAAATGAGACTCATTATAATATTTTTATCGTTTATATTTATGACCAGTTTATCTGAAGCACAGTCAAAGAAATCTTTTTATGATTTCAAAGTCACCACGATTGATGGAAAACCTTTTGACATGTCGTCACTCAAAGGGAAAAAGGTCATGGTGGTCAATGTAGCCTCCAAATGCGGTTACACTCCGCAATATGCGCAGCTGGAAGAACTCTACAAAAAATACCAGGATAAGAACTTCGTAATCATCGGTTTCCCTGCGAACAATTTTCTAAGCCAGGAACCCGGTACCAACGCCGAAATTAAAGAATTCTGCACAAGCAAGTACAATGTGACCTTCCCTATGATGGCCAAGATCTCCGTCAAGGGGTCAGATATGGATTCTCTATATATCTGGCTGACCAGCAGGAGCTTGAATGGTGTTACGGATGCTGCTGTCAAGTGGAATTTTCAAAAATTCCTTATTAATGAAAAAGGTCAGCTGGTCGAAGTGATCCCTTCGGGGACCAAACCAACCGATGATAAAATCATCAATTGGATCGAAAATAAGTAATTTCGCTTTTCGCCACCCGATGTAACCTCCGTGCATGATTTCATTATATTCCCAAATAAATATTACTTATGTCCAAAATGAACAGATACAAATGCACCATCTGCGGACACATATACGACCCTGTATATGGGGATCCCGACAGTGGAATCGCACCAGGCACATCATTTGAAGATATTCCTGCCGACTGGGTATGCCCGATTTGCGGCGTGGGGAAAGAGGATTATGTGAAGATGCGTTAAGGACGTGGGACGAAAGACGAAGGACGAAGGACGAGAGACGTGGGGTGTGGTTTGGAGGTTATGGGGTATTGAAAAGTTACTTTCCGAATTTTCGAGTACCTTTGGCCTTCCTAAATAATCTAACCCATTATGGAAAAAAGCATTAAAGGAACCCTCACTGAAAAAAACCTGTTAAAGGCGTTTGCGGGGGAGTCACAGGCAAAGAACCGGTACACTTTTTTTTCAAAACAGGCGAAAAAAGAGGGATTTGAGCAGATTGCGGCATTCTTCGCCGAAACGGCACTGAATGAAGAATCCCATGCCAAAACTTTCTTTCGATTTTTGGAAGGAGGCCCGGTTGAAATTACTGCATCCTACCCTACAAACCAGATCGGAACCACGACAGAAAACCTGAAAGCTGCTGCCGACGGGGAAAATGAAGAATGGACGGAACTCTATCCACAATTCAGTCAAACTGCGGCAGACGAGGGTTTTGCTAAAATTGCCACGACCTTTAAACTCATTGCAAGCGTGGAGAAACATCATGAAACGCGCTTCCTGAAACTTCTGAACAACCTCGAAAAGAACCGTGTCTTTGAAAGAGACGAAAAGACATATTGGGTATGCCGCAAGTGCGGATATATCCATTACGGACTAAAAGCCCTGCAAATGTGCCCCGCATGCAACCACCCGATGGCCTACTTCGAGGTAATGCAGGAGAATTATTGACGAGGGACGAAGGACGAGGGACGAAGGACGAGGAACGAAGGACGTGGGACGTGGGACGTGGGACGTAGGACGAAGGACGTGGGACGAAGGACGTGGGACGAAGGACGAAGGACGAAGGACGAAGGACGAAGAACGTGGGACTATTAATAAAATGAAGAACATATGGCTAACAATAACTCACCTTGTCACCTTGTCACCTTGTCACCTTGTCACCTTGTCACCTGTCCACCTGTCCACCTGTCCACCTGTCCACCAACGATTAACCAACAACAAAACAATCACCCAAGAAAATGACAAAAAAAAGAACATTCAACAAAGAAGAGATATTAAAAGATTACAAACTGGCGAATGAGAGCCGGCAGGTCAGTCTTCTCGGACGCCGCGAGGTATTAGGAGGAAAGGCCAACTTCGGGTTGTTCGGAGATGGCAAGGAGATCCCCCAGATCATTAAAGCCAAGTTTTTTAAGGATGGCGACTGGCGCTCGGGTTACTACCGTGATCAAACTTTCATGATGGCCGCCGGCCTGTCGAACCTCGACATCTTTTTTGCCCAACTTTATGGCGACACCGACATTACCCGCAACCCGGATAATGGCGGCCGGTTAATGAATTCTCATTTTGCAACCCGGAGCCTTGATGAGAAAGGCGAATGGAAAGATCTCACCAAACAGAAAAATTCATCGGGAGATATATCACCCACTGCCGGCCAGATGCCCCGCCTGCTTGGACTCGCCCTGGCATCAAAGGTTTTCCGCAACAGCCCTGAAATGTGGGAGGCAGCAAAAAAATTCACCGTAAAAGGAAATGAAATCGCCTTTGGCATGATCGGGGACGCTTCAACTTCGGAAGGCCACTTTTTTGAGACCATCAATGCAGCCGGCGTGCTGCAGGTACCTATCGCGCTCTCGGTTTGGGACGATGGCTACGGGATTTCAGTTCCAAAAAAATACCAGACCACCAAGGAAAACATTTCGGCACTCCTGAAAGGATTTGTTACAGATGAAAATGGCGCAGGAATCCGTCTTTACACAGCCAACGGTTGGGATTATGCCGCATTGTATGATATGTATGAAGAGGGGATTGCCGTTTGCCGTAACGAGATGGTTCCTGTTGTTTTCCATGTCACTGAACTGACCCAGCCGCAGGGGCACTCAACTTCGGGATCTCACGAACGCTACAAATCGCCCGAGCGCCTTGCCTGGGAGCGCGACCACGACTGTATCCCGAGAATGCGCACCTGGATCCTCGCCGAAAATATTGCCACTGCCGAAGAACTTGACCTGATTGAGGCCGAAGCGGTGAAAACTGCAAAGAATGCCCGCGATAAGGGATGGAAAGCATTCCTTGCTCCTTTCAAAGCTGAACGTGAACACCTCATCAGCGTTGTTAAAACAACGCACTGCCCCTGTAAGAAACAGGCACGTATCGATAAAATCGTAGCCGATCTTGAAGCCATCGCAGAACCTATCAGGAAGGACATCATTTCGGCAGCCAAAAAGATCATGCGCGATGTATGTACCTCCTGCAGCATGAAGAAACCTATGAAAGCTGACCTTGATGTATGGATGGCGGAACAGCGCAAGCTCAATGTGGCGCGCTACAGTTCGCATCTTTACAGCGAATCGGAACAAAGTGCACTTAAGGTTGCCGGCATCCCGCCGGTATTCAGTGAAAAATCACCGGTTGTAACAGGCCGCGAAGTGCTGAATGCGAACTATGACATCCTGTTTAAAAACAACCCGCTGGCGCTTATCTTTGGCGAAGATGTAGGTAAGATCGGCGGTGTGAACCAGACCCTTGAAGGAATGCAGGCGAAATATGGTGAAACACGGATTTCAGATACCGGTATCCGTGAAGCCACCATTATCGGGCAGGGACTTGGCATGGCTTTACGCGGATTGCGCCCCATTGCCGAAATTCAATATTTCGACTATCTGCTTTACGGTTTACAGGTGATGAGCGATGACCTGGCCACCACGCAGTACCGCACCGTTGGCGGCCAGAAGGCTCCGCTGATCATCAGCACACGCGGGCACCGTCTGGTGGGAATCTGGCATTCCGGTTCGCCTCTGAGCATGGTGATCAATTCCATCCGCGGAATTTATGTTATGGTTCCCCGCAACATGACACAGGCTGCCGGCTTTTACAACACCATGATGGCCTCTGATGACACGGGGCTCGTGATCGAGCCGCTGAACGGCTACCGCCTGAAAGAGCAGATGCCTGAAAATATCGGCAACTACCGCGTTCCGCTGGGCGTTCCCGAAGTTTTACAGGAAGGTTCCGACATTACCATTGTCACCTATGGCTCATGCGTGAAAATAGCGCAGGAAGCCCTTCCCCAGATTGCCGATTTTGGTATCTCGGTTGAACTGATCGACGTGCAGACACTTCTGCCCTTCGACATCAACCACGAAATCCTGAAATCCCTTAAAAAGACCAATAAAATCCTCTTTTTCGACGAAGACGGAAGTGGTGGCGCCACCGCGTTCATGATGCAGAAAGTGATCGAAGACCAGGACGGTTTCCGTTATCTCGATGCTGAGCCGCGCACACTGACAGCCAACGACCATCGCCCTGCATATACCAATGATGGCGACTATTTTTCAAACCCCAATGCAGAAGATGTGTTCGAGACAGTGTATGAGATGATGCACGAATACAATCCGAATAAATACCCGAGGATTTGGTAGTTGGAGGTAGCGAAATGGCGAGGTAGCGAGGTAGCGAAATGGTGAAATGGTGAAATGGTGTTAGAGGTTACGAATACTGCGGATGGTTCGGACACGATTTTCCGGGGGGATTTGGACCAGCACTACCATTCCACTTTCGGAGCACTGCAAGAGTCGAATCATATTTTCATTGAGAACGGGCTCCGGTTTGCAGTTCAAAAAAACCGGACGGGTTCGGGAATTTCCCTGGTAACCCTGAATATCCTGGAGATTGGGTTCGGAACCGGGTTAAATGCCCTCCTTACATGCCTTGAGACGGAAAAGCTGGATGCTACGATTCATTATACATCCATTGAACCAGTTCCACTGGAAGAGTTCCTCTGGCGAAGGCTGAATTATCCACAGTTATATACTGACACGGGCCCTGCCGGTATTTACCAAAACCTTCATCTTGCCACCTGGGACATCCCTGTTGCGATATCTCCCCGTTTTACGCTTTTCAAAGTCAGGAAAACGCTTCAGGAATACATACCGGGGGAGCTGAAATTTGACCTTGTTTTTTTCGATGCTTTCGGACCGGATGCCCAGCCTGAGTTATGGACAGAACAAATTTTCAGGAAGATTGCCTGCGCCATGAATCAAGGTGGAATCCTGGTAACCTATTCGGTCAAGGGAATCGTGGTAAGGGCCTTGCAATCCGCGGGGTTCCTGATCGAAAAACTACCCGGTCCCCCTGGAAAAAGGCACATCCTGAGAGCCATCAAACCTTAAGCCGCAAATCCTCCCCCTCTCCCCGGGGAGAGGGGGCCGGGGGGTGAGGCATTCTTTTGCACGGGGCCGGGGGGTGAGGCATTCCCCAACCGCAGGAACTGACATCAAAAAGCATCTTATCCTATAAAAGAACACATGGAGGTTTCGCCCATCATTGCCAAACTCAGAACCGGAGATGAACAAACGTTTCGCGAACTGGTTGACCAGTATCGCGACCGCGTGTTTAATACTGCCCTTGGGTTGCTGCAACATCATGAGAATGCCGAGGATGTGACCCAGGAAGTTTTTATTGAAGTTTTCAGGTCGGTCGCCGGTTTCAGGGGCGATTGCAGCATTTCCACCTGGATTTACCGGATCACCGTGCAAAAAGCGCTTGAACATATCAGGACGGGAAGCCGCAGGAAACGGTCGGGCATCATGATCAGCCTGTTCGGCAATGAAGACCGGGTGAATTTATCCGCGAATGCTCCGTTTTATCATCCGGGAATCCTGCTCGAAAACAAAGAGCGGTCGGCCATCCTTTTTCAGGCTATTTCGCTGCTGCCGGTCAACCAGCGCACAGCCTTCGTCCTGCATAAAGTGGAAGGGCTTTCGCAATCAGAAATCAGCCGGATCATGGATACTTCAGTCTCATCTGTTGAATCCCTCATTGTAAGGGCCCGCAGGAAACTCCAGCAACTTTTATCGGATTATTACGAAAAAAATGAGCGTTAACCGCAGGATTTTAATAACAAAATCATCAAACTGATATGAATACGAAAGAAACCTGGATCGATGAAACTTTGAATTCTCTGGATGGCATCCACCGGGCGCCAGGGCCCCCCGATCTGTTTATAAAAATACAAGCCCGGCTGGATCATACGGAAAACAAACGCAGTTCCCGGCAGCTGGCCTTTTACTGGCGTGTTGCGGCAGGCCTGGCTCTACTTATTGCCCTGAACATCGTTGTCACACTTTATTACCATCACACACCTGCTTCTCCCATGGCAACGCCGTCTGCCGTGGCTTCAGATTATTTCTCTTACCTGTCACCCATAAAACTCTGAACAAATGGATAGAGTCCGTTTTTACAAAGGTGTGATCATCATCCTGATTCTGTTAAATCTTGGTGCAGTCACCTTCCTCTGGCTTGGTCGGCCAAAACCGGAAGAAATGCCAGGCCGGGGCGATGCGGCGGAATTACTCAGGCATGAACTCGCCCTTACCCCGCAGCAGCAGGATGAATTCAGGAAAAACCGCGATATCCATCATGAAAAGCTGATGGTTTTGCAGGAACAAGACAGGAAACTGCACGAGCTGTTTTTTGACCTTATATTTCTGCCAAATCGCGATACCATTGCCGTGCAACGACTTGCCGACTCCATTTCAATGCTCAGGAAACAGATGGAAATGATCACGTTTGAACATTTCATGCATCTCAGGAAAATACTCACACCTGTACAGGATGAAAAGTTCAGGCTGGTTTTCAGGCAGGCCATTGAACGGGTCATGCCACCGCAAGGCCCTCCGGGGCCACCTTCTCCTCCCCCGCCGCCTGCCCCCTGAAAATAGTACCCTGAAATTATTGAACCATAATAACCATTAAAAATAACTGATATGAAAGCAACAAGAAAAATCGCACAGGGAATTGCAATGATCATCCTGCTGGCCATGATGACGTCCGCAGTATATGCCCAAAACCAGGGTAGACCCGGTCACCCCGGAAAAATCAACCAGGAATTCAAGGCACCGGCACCACCGGTACCTCCAGCCCCGCTTGAACCACCTTCATTTGACAATCCCGGCGCACCAGCACTCCCGCAATTAGACCTGCCCGGGCTGACCGAGGACCAGAAAGACAAGATCTTCAAGTCCGACATGGAGCATATGAAAATGATGACCCCACTGCATAACCAGATTTCCGAGAAAAAAGCACGATTGCAAACATTGCTTACAACCATGCCGTTTGATGTTAAAGCAGCAGACCAGATCGCCGAGGAGCTTGGGAAAATCGGGACCAGTATTCTGAAGGAAACGATCAAACATGACCAGGAGCTGAGAACCCTGCTCACACCGCAGCAACAGGTATTGTTTGATGCACGCCCGAAACCGTTCCTCCGCCGCGAGAGATAGCATTTCACGTTCCTGAGGGCAAGAGGCTGCTTCCACAAAAGGATGCTGCCTCTTTTTTTTATCCAATGTTTGTGAGATTACTAAATTCAGGTATATGGATCCCGGCACGCACCTCTTTATTGAAAATTTTCAGAAAAGTTTTCAACAAAGGGCTGACCTTTTTGAAGTTCACCGATTAAACATATTGAACCGTGATTTTTGCAAATTTTGCTTTGAATTGCCGTAAGGGATGAAACAGGAGGAAGGGCACATCCTTACAGCATAACCCAAAAAACAATAAACCATGCTGGAAAAGTATAACATTGAAAACATTCTGTTCCTGGATATAGAAACAGTTCCTCAGTATTCAGCATTCGATCAGCTTCCCATGCATTTGGCAGCTTTATGGGAAAAGAAAGCCGGCCAGCTTTCACGGATCGAAAAATTCAGCGATGAAACACCTGTCTCACCGGATGCTATTTACGAACGTGCCGGCATCTATGCTGAATTCGGTAAAATTGTTTGTATCTCCACCGGAGTGGTTCGAAACGGCTCCCTGCGGATCAAATCATATTACGGAGAAGATGAAAAAGATTTGCTTTCCGGCTTCAACGCCATGCTGACAAAGGCCGGCGAAAAAAACATCAGCTGCCTGTGCGCGCACAACGGAAAGGAATTCGATTATCCTTATCTGATCAGGCGCATGCTTATATGTGGACTCGAAGTACCTGCTATCCTGGACCTTTCCATGAAAAAGCCATGGGAAGTGAATCATCTCGACACCATGGATTTATGGAAATTCGGCGACTATAAGCATTATACATCCCTTGAATTGCTTGCCACGGTATTCGGCATCCCAACACCGAAAGATGATATTAAAGGCAGTGATGTGGCAAGGGTTTACTGGCATGAACACGATCTCCTGCGTATTGTCACCTACTGCCAGAAGGATGTTGCCACCATTGTAAACCTGCTTTTGCGGTTCAAGGGCAAACCGCTGCTGGATGATGATACAATTCAGATTGTTGCTTAACGAGCTGAATGTTGCAATTGATTTCCTCCTGCTACAATCAAATTTTCCATCGACTTTTTCGTTTGATGATTCAATGGAGATAAATTATTTCAATATTCGGGTTTACGGCTTTCTGGTTGATGTAGGCCATGTTTTGGTCACCGATGAATTCAGGCTGGGAATCTACATGACTAAATTCCCTGGTGGCGGTCTGCAATTCGGTGAAGGTGCGATCGATTGCCTGAAAAGGGAATTCATGGAAGAGCTGAACACACCAATTGAAATTGTTTCTCATTTTTATACTACCGACTTTTACCAGCCCACCACACTTCTTCCTTCGACCATGCAGCTTTTCAACATTTATTACCTTGTAAAAGCTGAGAAACCTTATAGTTTCATGACAACAAACGCCCTGAACGACATACCGCCTGTTGACGGTGCGCAAAGTTTCAGGTGGGTAAAAATTGAGGACTTGCAAGAAGAGGACTTCACCTTTCCGATTGACAGGTTCGTGGTGGGGATGTTAAAACATAGCGAGGTGGCGAGGTAGCGAGGTAGCGGAATAGTGAAATGGTGAGATGGTGAAATGGTGAAATCGCAAAATGGTAAAATCGTAAAATGGTAAAATGGTAAAATGGTAAAATCGTAAAATGGTAAAATGCTGGGAAAGGGAAGCAGGGGGCGGGGATTAGGTGATTTAGTAAAACGGAATAAAAGGATGAAAAAAGTTATCGGGTTGTGCGCATGGCTGGTTCTTTTTGCTGCGTGCCAGCGTCAGGATGGGAACAGGGCAGCAATTGAGGGTGAATTTTCCGATTGTGCCGGAGTTAAAATAATACTGCAGGAAATGGATACCCGCAGTATACGTACTGTTGATTCTATTGTTCTGGATAACACGGGAAAAATCTCGTTCAGCCCTGTCATCAGGGAATTAGGATTCTGGCTCCTGAAAGCACCCAGCGGGAAAATCCTGGTCATGCTGCTTAATGCCGGGGACCAGGTGGCGTTGAAAGGGAGCCTGCGGGACTTTCCCGACAACATCATGCTCAAAGGTCCTCAGGACGCCATGTTGCTCAATGGATTCTTCCATGCCACACGTCAGAATGAACGCATGGTCGATTCACTTGAAGCCTTGCTGATCGACCGGCAGGACAGTGCAGGGTATTTCGAATTAACCCAAAAAATCGACCATTCGTTCCGGCAAATCTGGGAAAGGCAGCGTTCGCTGGAGACAGATTTCCTGGATAAAAACCCCGGGTCCCTGGGATCTCTCGTTGTTTTAAACTTTGCTTTTGGGATGAGCCCTGTGCTGAGTCCCGAAAAGGACCTGGCTTATTATCGGCAGATGGATTCAGCACTCAGCATAAAACTCCCCGGAAACAAACATGTGATGTTCCATCATAAGCGTGTGATGGAATTTGAAAGACAAATGAAGTTGAGAAAGTAGTTTCGGTGCGGTTCAGCTATAAACTGAATTTTTTCTGTTCCAGGTCAGATCCGTCAAACACGGCATACGTGAAATTGGTGATCCAGTCGCCAAGAACGATCTGTCTGGCATGACCGTTAAGTTTCAGATCAAGCGGGTAATGATAATGTCCGTATATCAGGTAATCCAGTTCGGGATGTTGCGCCAGCAATTCATTTGAGTGAACCGTAATACGCTGGTTTATGAGTTTAAGCGTAATATCCTGCTCGAGTTTCTCCTTTTCAATATTGGCATTGCGGCTTTTCCGCGACAGGTAGAGGGCCAGTCTGATCCCGAAATCGGGATGCAACTGGCGAAAAAGCCATTGGTTAACCGGACTAGCAAATACTTTTTTGATGAATTTATACCCGTTGTCGCCAGGTCCCAGTCCGTCGCCATGGGCCAGGTAAAACTTCTTGCCGCTGAATTCCCTGAATTCGGGGTCGCGATGCAACTGAATATTCAGCTCTTTGGTCAGGTAATCGAATGCCCACATGTCGTGGTTGCCGCGAAAAAGGTGAACAGGAATCCCTGCATCGGTTATTTCGGCCAACTTTCCTAACAGGCGGGCATATCCGCGCGGGATTGCCGTCCTATACTCAAACCAGAAGTCAAACAAGTCACCCATCAGGAAAATCCCGGCAGCATCGGCACTCGCCATGTCAAGCCATGCAACCAGGATTTTTTCCCGAATCAGGCTGCTGTCATGATCGGGGCTGCCAAGGTGAAAATCAGAGGCGAAATATATCTTTTGGCGCATGAACAAAATTTAAAGCAATTTACGAAAAAAGCAGCAGTCCCTTTCAACAGGGCTGCTGCTTTTTTCACAAAACGACTAATTTCCTGATTATTCAGGATGGATTGCTTCTACCGGGCAAACATCAGCGCAGGCGCCACAATCGGTGCAAGCTTCAGGATCGATTTTGTAGATATCACCTTCAGAAATAGCTTCCACAGGGCATTCATCGATGCAGGTTCCGCAAGCGGTGCAATCATCATTAATTTTATAAGCCATGACTTATTGAGTTTATGTCCCGGATTCCGGGGCGAGTTAATAAAGCGAATTTCATGGCAAAGATACAGATTTTATTGAAAACCTAAAAAATGATTTATCACCCCACCCCGTCAGGGTGGGGGACCCCGTCAGGGTGGAGGACCCCGTCAGGGTGGGGGACCCCGTCAGGGTGGGGGACCCCGTCAGGGTGGGGGACCCCGTCAGGGTGGGGGTTCTTTTTAATACATAACCTTTGACTTTTGACTTAAATCTTTAACTTTGCAATTCAAAACTCAATAAAGCTATGGCTAAGAAGAAAAGACCTGTTATTGATCGCGAAGAGGTTGTTGTGAAATTCGTCGGCGACTCCGGTGATGGCATGCAACTTACCGGCAGCATGTTTTCAGATGTGGCTGCAATTGTCGGAAACGACCTCGCTACATTTCCTGATTTTCCTGCTGAAATCCGTGCTCCCCAAAACACGGTAGCCGGTGTTTCCGGATTCCAGGTTCACATGGGAAGTTCGAAAATTTTCACTACCGGCGACCTTGTCGACGTACTGGTTGCCATGAATCCTGCATCACTCAGAGCAAACCTGAAATGGGCTAAAAAAGGAGCAACCATCCTTACCGATACGGACGCATACGATGAAAAGACCATTGATAAAGCGGGGTATAAAAAAGATCCGCTGACCGACGGGTCGCTCGACAGTTTCAACATGGTGAAGGCGCCCATCACCACCCTTACAAAAGAGAGTCTCAAAGAGTTGGGTATCGATACAAAGACTGCGGAGCGGAGCAAAAACATGTTTGCGCTGGGGATGTTGTTCTATATCTTCAACCGCGACCTTAAGCCTTCCTTTAAATATTTCGAAGAGAAATTCAAGAAAAAACCGGAACTGATCGGCATCAACAAGGTCGTCCTCCAGGCAGGTTATAATTATGCCGACACCATTGAAGCACTTGAATCCGTAATCCAGGTTTCGGCAGCCAACATGGAAAAAGGACGTTACCGCAACATTACCGGTAATGTCGCCACCGCATGGGGATTGCTTGCCGCATCTGAAAAATCGGGACGCCCCCTCTTCCTGGGCTCCTACCCTATCACCCCGGCGACTGAGATCCTGATGGAACTTTCAAAACACAAATCACTCGGTGCAAAGGTGTTCCAGGCTGAAGACGAAATTGCAGGGATTTGTTCTGCCATCGGCGCCTCCTTCACCGGCGCCATGGCTTGTACAACCACCTCTGGCCCCGGCCTTTCCCTTAAAAGCGAAGCCATCGGCCTTGCCGTTATCACCGAACTTCCGCTCGTGATCGTGAATGTTCAGCGCGGTGGCCCTTCAACCGGGTTGCCTACCAAATCGGAACAAAGCGACCTTTACCAGGCCTTATTCGGACGCAATGGCGAATGCCCCGTTATCGTCGTGGCGGCCTCCTCCTCCGAAAACTGCTTCTATTACGCTTACATGACCGCCAAACTGTCGATGGAACATATGACCCCCGCCATCCTGCTCACCGACGGTTATCTTGGTTTTGGTTCAGCCTTATTCCGGATCCCGAAAATGGCCGACATGCCTGAGATCAACCCTCCCATTGCAGAAGCGAATGATCCGGAATACAAACCATACCTCCGTGATCCCGAAACACTTGTCCGTAAATGGGCGATCCCCGGAACCGAAGGTTTGCGTCACCGTGTAGGCGGGCTTGAAAAAGAGAACGTAACCGGCGTCGTTTCAACCGACCCCATGAATCACCAGGTCATGACCAACATGCGTGCGCAGAAGGTCGAAAAGGTGGCTGATTTTATCCCGGAACAGGATATTGACGGACCTTCGGAAGGCGACCTGCTCGTTGTAAGCTGGGGCGGCACCTATGGCGCCGTTCATTCAGCTGTCAGCCAGATGCAAAAGGAAGGAAAGAACATCAGCCATGCCCATTTTCATTACATCATGCCATTACCAAAGAATACCGGAGATGTGCTGAAAGGTTTCAAGAAAATTGTGGTTTGCGAGCTTAACAGCGGACAATTTGTTAATTACCTCCGCATGAAGTTCCCCATGCCCAATATCTCCCAGTTCAACAAGGTACAGGGATTACCATTTATGATCAACGAGTTAACGGATAAGTTTAACCAACTTTTAGAGGAGAAATAAGATGGATTTCATAAATATGACGGTTGAACGTACCAACGTTCAACTAAGCAAAGCAGATTTTGAAAGCGACCAGATGGTTAAATGGTGCCCCGGTTGCGGCGGCCATGCCATCCTCAGCGCCGTGGAACGTGTATTCCCGAAAATCGGTTACCGCAAGGAAAATTTCTGCATGGTGTCCGGCATTGGGTGTTCATCCCGGTTTCCCTATTATGTTAATACCTACGGCATCCATGGAATCCATGGCCGTGCTGCAGCGATATCCACCGGCGTCAAAATTGCCAACCCGCGCTTGAGCGTATGGACAGTGACCGGCGACGGGGATTCTCTCGCCATTGGCGGAAATCATTTTATCCATGTGATCCGCCGCAATGTCGACCTGAATATCCTGTTGTTCAACAACCAGATCTATGGGCTCACCAAGGGACAGTATTCACCGACAACCCCGATGGGGAAAGTTACCAAAACATCCCCTATGGGAACGATTGAACATCCGTTCAACATCGGGGAACTCGTGATCGGCGCCCAGGGCACTTTCTTTGCCAGGGTCCCCGATAACAACATCAACCTGATGACCCAGGTGATGTTTGAAGCTGCCAAGCACGACGGCACCTCTGTCACTGAAATCATGGAAAACTGTATCATTTTTGCCGACAAGGCCCACGCGGAAGTGACCGGTAAAGAGGTAAAGGATGAAACAATGCTGATCCTGAAGAACGGCTCCCCGATGATTTTTGGGAAGAACAACGACAAAGGGCTCATCCTAAAAGATACGATGCTTGAGGTGGCGGAAATCGGGAAAAACGGCATCACGGTCGACGACATCCTTGTCCATGACCAGTACAACCAGGATCCCGGAATCCAGCTGATGCTTTCCAAACTGGCGCCACCTCATTTCCCAATGGTTTTCGGCGTTATCCGCTCGGCCATGTATCCTACTTACGACGATCTCGTGGAAGAACAGATCAAATATGCCAAGGAGACCTCGAAAATCAAGAATGTTGACGATCTGCTGAATTCGGGCGACACCTGGGAGATTTAACGTATGTGCGTATGTACGAAGGACGAAGGACATAATATTAGAAACGTTTTTCGTCCTTCGTCTTTACTCCCACGTCCCATGTCTTACGTCCTACGTCCTTCCGGGCATCGTGAAAATAAACCTGCTTCCAATACCCGGTTCACTGTCTACGCGTATTTTTCCTCCGTGTTTTTCTACAAAGTCCCGGGTCAGGAGCAATCCAAGTCCTGTGCCTTTCTCATTAGCCGTTCCAGGCATGCTTTGCAGTTTGTCGATGCGGAAAAGACCGGCAACCACATCCGCAGGCATCCCGATGCCGTTATCGGTCACTGTTATCTCGACCATACCGGCATTTTCACAAGCAGAGACCACGATCCTTCCGCCCGATGGCGTAAATTTAATCGCATTCGACACCAGGTTCCTTAAAATTGTATCGACCATGTTGTGGTCGGCAACAACCACCTGGTCAGGGGCAATCGAATTGACAAGTTCGATCGACTTCTCACTTGCCATCAGTTTCGATAAAGCAAATGACTCGTCGGCCAGGCGTGCCAGGAATAACTCCTCTGGCGAAAATTCAAATTGCCCGAGTTGCATCAGCGACCACTCCAACAGGTTTTCGAGCAGGTTGTAGGCGCTTTTCGAGGAACTGAAAATATTTTCCGCGAAAATTCGCTTTTCAGAATCCGAAAACTCGTCGTACGATCCGGCTAACAGTCGTGAGAAGCCCATGATGGAATTAAAGGGATTCCGCAAATCGTGTGCAATGATCGAGTAGATCCTGTCCTTCATCTGGTTCAGATCAGTGAGTTCCTCCGCCAGTTTGCGTAGCTGCATTTCCGATCTTTTCCTGTGACTGATATCATGTAAAATCAACAAACTACCAAGAAAATTTTCGCGCGGCCCCCTGAGCGGGTATCGCGTGACTTCAAACCAGCCAGTGTTCGGCACCTCCAGGCAAATCTCCTTCCTCATTTCCTGCTCCGTTGCAGCGCCCTGGACAACGGGGAGAAGCACCGGAAGCACATCTTCAATTTTACATCCGGAAATCCCGCGATCAGCATTCAAAGCCTGCACAGCAGCAGAACTGATATCAGTAATGAAATTCCGGTTGTCGAGAATGATGACCCCGTCTTTCATCTTTTCAATCATCAGCTGGTGACTGAAGGGTACGATGTCAAAAAGCTGCTCCCTTGAGATACCCCAGAAAAAGATGAAACAGGCGACCAGGGTACCCATTGGTGAGATGTCCAACCCTTCAACCGGATTAAAACCAACAACATAGGCCATCCCGGTTAATAAGGCTAAGAAGGAACCCGACAACAAAAACCAGGCTCTCGATTTATAGTACCCCGGGCGCTTCAGAATGAACCTGACCAGGATGATGTTGGCAAAGAAGATCATCCCTACCGACCAGGCCATGGCAACATAAAATGCCGGGCCATGCCGGTAGATAAGAATGTTGTGGCCGGCAGGACTCCATGAAAAACCGGTCCATATCAGCTGATGCGCAAAATGGGTAAAAACCAGTAAAATGGTTACCGTGGGGATAACCCAAAGAATCCAGAAATACTTCCGCAACCGGCCGGGCGGATCAAGATCATGGGAGAAGATGAACCTCAGGAACATCAGCGGGATTCCCATGTTGGCAAAATATTCGAACTGCGACCACGTAACCTTTTCGGCGATGGTCGGGGCGGAGGATTCAAAAGTAAGGATCAGCGACCAGAATGCCGACAGTGCCATCATCGACAAAAACGGCTTCCTTCCCCTGATTTGCTGCATATTATAAACTGAAAACACCAACTGGAGACTGATAATGGAGGTGATCAGGTGAATCCAGGTAATATAGGTAATCTGCCAGGCCATTCAGAAATTTTTAACTTCCCAAATATATTGCTTTTTTCTATGAAGTCAGCATGTGCGGAACTTCAGCATTTACCGTAATGTAAAATGGTTTTTATTACATTTCTTATAGTAAGGGAATTGACCTTAACAATAACCGATAAATTGACTGGTGAATGAAAACCAGTTACCCTGGAATTTTTAACCACTTAGGCACTTAGTGGTTTCTTTTCACATGGAACATGCGTAATTAAACAAATGATGCTCTGTAGATTTAGTAGCGATTTCGACTTATCTTCGCAAAATGAATCTCAGGGATTTTTTAAAATTCATTGAAGCAACGGAAATTTTTTCACGGAATGACCGGATTCTGCTGGCAGTGAGCGGAGGCATCGATTCAACGGTGATGGCCCATTTGTTTCAACAGTCAAAATTCCGCTTTGCCATCGCACATTGTAATTTTTGCCTGCGTGCCGGTGAAAGCGACGGGGATGAAGTGTTTGTAAAAAACCTGGCAGTGGAACTGCATGTCCCGTTTTTCAGTATCCGGTTCGACACCACCGCCATCGCTGCAAAAAAAAACATATCGATCCAAATGGCTGCACGTGAGCTGCGTTACAACTGGTTCGAGAAGATCCGGCAGGAAAACGGATTCGACTTTGTGGCCACAGCCCATCATCTCGACGACCAGGTGGAGACCTTCATGATCAACCTGGTGCGCGGAACAGGTATTGCCGGGCTGCACGGCATTCCTGTTAAGCATGGAACGGTCATTCGGCCTATGATGTTTGCCTTCCGTGACAATATTGTCCGGTTTGCCTTAAGGAATCAAATCAGTTACCGCACTGATGCTTCCAACCAGGAGACAAAATACGTCCGGAATAAAATACGCCATGAGGTCATCCCGCTGCTGAGCAGCATCAATCCCGATTTTTCACACGGTCTGACCGACAGTATCCGCAGGATTTATGAGTTCCAGCAGATCGGCATGCAAACATTGCAGGAGTGGTGCAGCGACGCCCTTACCCCGCGCGGGGACGACCAGGTTATTGAAATCAGCCACCTGTTAAAAGTGTCGCCACGGGAGCCATACATCTGGGAGTTGCTTTCCCCTTTCGGGTTCAATGAAACCCAGGTTGCCAATCTTCTTGACTGCCTGAAGAAGGAAAACAGGACGGTATTCACTTCTCCCACACACCGGCTGGTCAGGGAACGGGAACGGCTGGTGCTAAGCCGCATTGAGCCCCGGACCCGTGAAAAAGAATATCACATCGGGTTGTTTGCCCGTAAAAAACAACTTGCCAAACCGCTGCCACTGAAGTTTGAACGGAGAACCGATATCACCGGCTTTGAAATACCTGCAGAAAGAAACACAGCAAGTCTCAATTTTGCCAAACTCCGGTTTCCGCTTACACTGCGAAAATGGAAGCATGGCGATGCATTTTACCCTTTGGGAATGAAGAAAAAGAAGAAACTGAGCGACTTCTTCATCGACCAGAAATTTTCCCTGAAAGAGAAAGAACATACCTGGCTCCTTTGTTCAGGCGACGATATTGCCTGGATCATCGGCCACCGCATCGATCACCGGTTCAGGGTAACCCCGGCGACGAAGGAGATTCTTTTCGTGAGAACGTAGGAATGTGCTGATGTGCTGATGTGCTGATGTGCTAATGTGCTGATGTGCTGATGTGCTGATGTGTTGATGTGATGATGGGTTGATGTGATGATGTGATGATGTGATGATTCCTTTCATCGTCCTTCGTCCTTCGTCCTTCGTCCCACGTCCTACTTCCCACGTCCTTCGTCCCACGTTTTTCTGTTAGGGTAGTACCATAATTTTCTTTAAATTTGCCCCGTTCAAAAATTTGCACGAATGAAAAAACTGTTTTCAGCCCTTCTGGCCCTGTTGTTACTGCCGGTGTTTGCCTTTCCGCAGATACTCGACCCCGTAAAATGGACCTTCAAGACAGAACAGACTACCCCTGGTGAGGCAACACTCCTGCTTATAGCCCGGGCTGAAAAAAAATGGCATGTCTACTCTCAGGATATCCCCAAGGGCGGACCGATCCCGACCACTTTTACCTTTAAAAAAAGCAAACACTTCGAATTGGTCGGAAAGGTGACCGAACCAAAACCGATCCTGGATAATGATCCCAATTTTGGCATGGTCCTCAAGTTTTTTGCCAACAACGTGGTGTTCAAGCAGAAAATCAAGGTGCTCGATAAAAACGGCTTTGTGGTGAAAGGGGTGCTGAACTTCATGTGCTGCGACGACAAGCAATGCCTGCCCCCGAACGACGTGGAGTTTGAATTTTTTGTCAAGGGCGACCCTGCTGCAACTGAGGCTGCATCTGCAAAACCTGCTGAAGATACCGTTGCAGCGAAAAAACCCGACACTGTGAAAACAGCTGCAATTTCAGCTGCGAAAGCCGATTCGGGTGCCCTGAAACTTGAACAGGCAAACCTTGGAAAAACGGCGGCAGATAAAGCGGCCGACAAGTCGCTGCTATGGTTTTTCTTCATCTCATTCCTTGCCGGGCTGGCCGCCATCATCACCCCCTGCGTATTCCCGATGATCCCGATGACGGTAACCTTCTTTATGCACGACACCACCAGCAAACGCAAGGCCCGCCTCGAAGCCATCGTTTACGGACTCTCGATCATTGTCATTTACACCGTGATTGGCACCCTCGTTGCCATTACACTGGGAGCCAATTTCGCTAACTTTCTCAGCACACACTGGATTCCCAATGTCTTTTTCTTCCTGATCTTCATGGTCTTTGCTGCATCGTTCCTGGGGATGTTCGAAATCACCCTGCCAAGCTGGATCGTCAACAAGGCCGATAAACAGGCCGACAAGGGCGGCTATTCCGGCGCCTTTTTCATGGCCTTTACCCTGGTGCTGATCTCTTTTTCATGTACCGGTCCAATCGTGGGCGCCATCCTTGTGAAATCGGCCGGCGGCGCCCTGCTGATGCCGATCATCGGCATGCTGGGTTTCTCGCTGGCGTTTGCCCTGCCCTTCGGTCTTTTTGCCTTTTTCCCCTCCTGGCTTTCCGGGCTTCCCAAATCGGGCGGATGGCTCAATGCGGTCAAGGTAGTCCTTGGTTTCCTCGAACTGGCGCTGGGTCTTAAATTCCTCAGCATCGCCGACCAGACCTACCACTGGCACATCCTCGACCGCGAGGTTTACCTGGCCTTCTGGATCGTCATCTTCTTCCTGATGGGGCTTTACCTGCTTGGGAAATTAAAATTCAACCACGATTCCGACACGCCCTTTATCAGTGTGCCCAGGATCATCCTCTCCATCATCGTGTTTACCTTTGTGGTCTATATGATCCCCGGGATGTGGGGAGCGCCGTTGAAAGGCCTCTCGGGATACCTGCCGCCCACTACCTACCAGGATTTCGACATTAATGCGGTGGTAAGATCAAACGTAGCCACAATCAGTGCAGGCGGAGGCACCGGACAGCCAGTTACCGCGCTCTGCGACAAACCACGCTATGGCGATTTCCTGAAACTCCCCCACGGGCTGGAGGGTTATTTCGATTACAAACAAGCACTTGCCTGTGCTAAAAAACAAAACAAACCGGTTTTCATTGATTTCACCGGCCATGGTTGCGTGAACTGCCGCCAGATGGAGGCCAACGTGTGGTCCGATCCCCGCGTGCTGAAACGCATGCGCGAGAATTATATCGTCACCGCCCTCTATGTTGATGACAAAACCGACCTCCCCGAAAAGGAGTGGATCACCTCTCCATACGATCACAAGGTGAAGAAGACTGTCGGCAAGATTTTTGCCGACCTTCAGATCACCCGGTTCAACGTGAATTCGCAGCCCTACTACGTGCTGCTCGACACTGCTGGGAACCTGCTTACTGCACCCCGGGCGTATGATCTCGATGTGGATGCGTTTATTAAGTTTTTAGATATGGGGACAGGAAATTTTCAGAAGTCGGCCAAAGCACATTAACCATGAGCGCCCTTTCAGGGTCATGCGTTTGTTTACCGGTATTTTCAACAAAAAAAATGGCAGATTTCATAGAAATGCTGCCATTTTTTTTGTATCTTTGGGTAGCCGTAACAAGCAGTATATGGCCATGACCTCATCCAAAAGGTTACCTAAGTCATTCCAAAATGAAGGATTGATCATCACCTTCAAGGTCAGATTTCCGGCCACTTTCACCAATGTCCTCTAAGTCTTCTCTAAGCCTTCTCTAAGTTTCCTCTAAGATTGGTCTAGGTCTCCTTCAGGTATCCCTCAACGTAGGCACGATGTCCTATTGCATGTTTGGCCTGCCTGATTATTTTTTCCAATTAACCTTTCACGAAAGGTCACGATAATAAGTTCAGGAACCTGATTTAAACATATCATTATATTTTTTGACAGGGTGGGTTGAACTAATTCTATCTCCTCATTTACGAAATATTTACCGGACAATTAGATCAAGAGTAATTAGTTATGTTATGGCATATTTACAAATTGTGATATTTTTCACATGTTAACGTTATGCCTATAGAGCATTTGTGTATTAATTAACATGACGTTGATTTACAATCAATTATAACAAATATTTATTGGTGTGATTTTCAATGTATTTGATATTTTGTTATATTTTTTTGTGTTTTATTCTTGACTTTGCTATTTTGGGGATGTATATTTGTTTTACATTTTTCAGTTGGTTATTTTAGTTATCAAGACTGATACTGAGTTTTATTATGTGCTCTTTTTACAACATTACCAGCCTCGTTTCTGTAATTTTCTTTTCTTAAAGTTGTGCCCGGGCAGAAATCTAATAGGTTGTCATGTCATTATTTCAAGATCCGTGATTCTTTTTTTGGAGTAAGCCGAAAATCCGTTTAAAAGAGTAGGCAAATAAATAACGAAACCATGCCAAGAGTATATTACAATGGAAACGGAAGCACCGGCGGAGGTGTGCCCGCCGATAACGCTGTGTATAACAACGGAGATACAGTAACAGTGCTTGGACCAATAGGCGCGCTTGTAAAGAACAGCGATACATTCGCCTATTGGAACACGGCAGCCGGCGGAACAGGAAATTTCTTAGGGCCGACCGCAACCTTCGTAATCGGTGCCGCCGACGTGACCCTTTATGCCCTATGGTACACCGCCACAGGCTTAACCAATGGAGGCGCCACCACGCATTATCAATTTGTCTATGACAGCGTACTCGCCACTGCCGCCTTTGGCAGCATAGAACCTGCGCGCACCAACTTAATATTGGCAAACGCAGCTAATGGCGTTCCTGTGGTTGAAAACGATTTTACGTGGATGCAAACAAAGTTTGCAGGAGTTAATATAAACAGCAAAGTCAGGACTCCGATACCGGCTTATGTCAATGCAGGAACGGGAGGCAGTTATGGTGCAGGCTGGCCTGTAACACTGAATACCAATATAGCAGTGAATGCCAAAGTTTACCCCGCCAATTGTTTGCGTTCATTATTGGTAGCTGAAGTCGTAGAAATGTTCATGTGGGCACATGGCAAAGGGTGGGGCTTTTCAGCGGGTGCGGGCAACGAAGGCAGCTGTGGCGAAGGACTTTCGCTTTTTCTCACAGTTAAATTTCAGATCAGTAACGGTTTCGGCACGATATGGCTTCGGAACGGTACCCCAGCCGGATGGCTCAACACCACCCTGCCTGCTGCCAACCCCTCATCAACAGAATTCGATGGCACTACCCATTACGGATTGCGTAAAGATTATATAAATTCAACATTGCCTTTTCCCGGCAACGGTCCGGGAACAGGTTGTTCGATGGCGTTTCTTCATTACCTGTACGATCAGCTTGGTTTTTCAAACATCCCTCAAATTATTGACGCAGCACCCGGAACAGATGCCAGCGGCAACCTGATTGGTGTTCCTTCGTGCCTGCGTGGAGTCTGGCAAAATCTTACAGGCGACCATGGCGATCCCTTCCCGTTATTCAAGGCATTGCTGGATAATGCTTATCCTCAAAGCGCAGTAGCCAGTATTCCCGGCTCTGATCCCGACAATCCTTTCCCTTTGGCTTTACTCTCTTTTTGGGTGGATAAAAGTACGTTTGGAAGAGACGAAGTGCAAGATATGATTAATACCAACGGAGGCAGATTCGACAATGCCCTCTGGCTGGTTATAGAAGGATTCAATAAGAATTCTTATCTGAACTTTGCTCCCACTTTCAGCGCATTTTCCGGTTCCTTTATGGGTATAAGCAACGTACAGGTTATAGCCCGCATGCATGATGTCGCCTATGAAACCACTTCCAATCCAAATGTGCCACAACGCATCCGCATTCCCTGCGATATCGTATTTACCGCGGCAAGCCTGAATGATTTTCCGGCAACAGGAAGCGCGGCCGCACAACGCGAGTTGGATACTTCGCTGACCATTGGCGGCAATGTTGTTCCCGCATCAAACGCCTCCACCATGTTCGAGCTGGTTGCCGGAGCCGACCCCTATTTTGCAAATATCAGTCCGGTGGCAAATAATGACTTCTGGCTAAGCGAGGATTTGCGTGTATTGACAGTAACACCCGGGATAAACAATGCTCCGTTTGGCGATGTACCTGCCGGAAAGCCCAGCTTTGCCGCGGGCGGTAATACCAGCCTTAATACGGCCGCAGCCTTCAGCTATGCACAAAATCTTATTACCTATTTAAATGCAAATTATGCTAATCCGGATGGCACAGATCCATTTTCATTACTCCCGGACAATGCCTTTGGCGATGCATCGTCTGTAGCACAGTATAAATTCGACTTAACTTCATCTCCCCCACTGCGTTATCAGAATTATTGCTTTGCCATTGCCCGCGTGCGGCTTAAAGGCGTAGTGGGTTCATCCTCACCTGCAAATAATGTAAAAGTATTTTTCCGCCTGTGGAAATCGCAAACACCCGATACCAATTTTGGCGGTAATAATTATCCGAGTACGCCTGATGCTGCAGGTTTTCCGGGCACACCACTTGCACCGGCTGATAACAATACAATACCCATGTATGCATCGGGATACTATACTTCAAACAATGATTATACCGGAACAACCATTAACAACCGCAATCTGCAGATTACCACGCGCGATTACATCTGGCAGTATTATGTATGTTATCTCAACCTGTATGATGCCGCCAATGTCTATAATAATGGCGTTTCGGTAGTAACCGACTGGCCTGTGGGTACACATCATTGCCTTGTTGCGGAAATAGCTTATGATGGCGCACCCATCATAAACACGGGTATCATAAAAAATCCGGAAAACAGCGACAAACTGGCACAGCGCAATCTGCAGTTTACTTTCTCCGATAATCCGGGCATTGCTGCCACGCATCGCATTCCGCAAACATTTGATATTATCCCGAGTTCACCCTTATTAAATATCCCGGGTTCACTGTTCAATTATCCCGATGAACTGATGATTGACTGGAATGGGACGCCCGAAGGCAGCCTGGTCAGTATTTATTGGCCGCAGGTAAATGCTTCCGATGTGCTTGACCTGGCTGATTCAATTTACGGCACGCACCTGCTCAGCGCCACCGACAGTCATACCATACATTGCAAAGTAACCAATGGCGTCACGTATGTTCCAATTCCGTCGGGGTCGGGACAAAATTTCGCCGGCTTGTTTACTGTGGATCTGCCAACAACGGTTGTAGCAGGGCAAGAGTATAACATCATTGTTAAAAAGATCAGCACGCATGGCAGGCGGGTAACAAGCGAAACCCATCTGAAGGAACAAGTGTATTCAAAAGTTAACAGTATACATGCTAACGACGATACCGGGTCGGTTGAGGTGATTGAACCAACAAGATCAGCAGAACAGTTCATGATGCAAAAACCAGTAAAAAACTGGCGTTATGTAACAGGAACATTCCAGGTCAGAATACCGGTAACAACAAAAGAGACCATGCTTTTGCCTGAGGAAAACATCCTGGCCATCATGAAAGCCCGTCTGCAGGCCATGTCGCCCACAAACCGCTGGTATCCGGTGTTGCAACGCTACATTTTATACATTGCCGCCCGGATCGACGGACTCGGTGGCGACTCATCATCGATAAAACCATCCTTTCATGGGATAGCCCCTGCCACCCCTACGCAATGCGATCCCGAACGGCCAAAGCCTGATTTCAGCAAATGCTGCAGGTGGATCATATGGATCCTCTCCGGTGTGGTATCGATGTTCTTTATATTGCAATTGGTTATGCTTTTGAAGAGGTGAGTTTGAAAATCAGGACACGCATGATATCAAATTAAATCATGTTTGATCTTATTATGTTATGGCATATTTTACATGTTATAACATATTTTATATGTGTATGTTATGTTCGTTTAATAATTGTTAAACAATTAACAACTACCTGGTTTTTAATTTTTTAGACAATTTTTTATTGAAATGATTTTCAACGTATTTGAAAATATGTTATATTTTTTTGTAGTTTTTCTTGACTTTGGGATTTCAAGGATGTACATTTGTTTCATCCTAACCTTAAAAATAAACCTTCATGAAATCAATTAAATTATTTTTAATTGTTGTTTTAATTCAAGTACTATACTTTACAACTAATGCATCAAGTGAGAACCCTTTGACGCAATCTACTGTAAATGGAAATGACTCCCTGATGATTTATTCAGAAAACCAACCAGGAATAACGATATCAACAGCTTGGGTGAATGAAACATTGCAACTTAAGCCGATCTCCCAAAATGGCAAAAAGAACAAATACACAAAACTCTATATTGATGGTCTTCCTGTTAGAGTATTTTTAGTTCCAAAACAAGACGATGAGGTCAAGGATTCTATTAAATTTAATTACAGCCAATATCTTTCTTTGACTTCACTGAATAATATAGACAAATCGATTGTGATAGGTTTAGGGGATGATACAGTCATTTTGAAATCCAAAAAAATAAAAATTTCCGGTTCTCTTTTTCAACTAATGTCCTCTTCACAAAAAGCTATCTCGATAGGAAAGCCAGGTGACCAACTTCTTATTCAGAGCATATTCCAAGATGGATTGTTAGCAAAAACCTTTGTGTTTGTCAATGATAACCCTATTGGGAATTTAATAAAAGTTGCTAATCTGCCACTTGATGTGAAATTATATTGTTTCCAATTGGAAAATTTGCTTTCTAAGAAAGACACTCTTTCAAAAATTTTAAACCCAAAAGGCAATCTAGACAAGATAGATGTAAAAATCAGCATCGGAACATCAATTGAAAACAGAGTTCTCGTCAATGATCATTTTACAATCGTGTTTGATGAAAATAAATCAAATAGAATCATCATTTCTTGGATACTGGCAATGATATTGATTCTTGTTATGGGTTATATCTATTGTGAAGATAAATTGGCGATCATTCGGAATAGTAAGGTTGTGTCAACAGTCCCTCCTGCCCCAGGCGAAGCACTCGAAAAACCAATCATGGAGCCTACAACGTTTAGCCTGGCTAAAACGCAAATGGCATTTTGGACATTGGTGATCCTTTTTGCCTTTTTGTATGTTTGGGCAAACACCGGATCATCGATTCAGATTACTGCACAAGTTTTCTTTTTATTGGGTATCAGCGCGGGTACAACCATATTCGCATCTGTTATCAATCAAAATGACGCTTCCAATCCTCTGCTTGCAGACAATATGCACCAAAATGAAAAGAGTAGCTGGATTTTACCTGATATTCTTCAGGATAAATGTGGATATAGTATTTCCCGGTTACAGAACGTTGCATTTACGATTGCCGTTGGTGGTTATTTCCTTTTTGAGGTGATTGTGTTCAAGAAAATACCGACCATTGATCCCTATCTCGTTGTTTTAATGGCAATCAGTTCAACAGCTTATGTGGCGGTGAAGCAGGGGGAAAATAAAAACTAATGGTTCAAAATCATTTCAACACTTATGAAAAACATTTTTATTGCATTATTTCTTACATTTTTTTTTATAATCGCCGCGTACCCTACAAATTGGATATTGAGGCAGTCAGATTCTACCACCCCAAAACCAGCTGCTCAATCTGCAACAGGCAAAATTCCTGATTCGACTGGCTTTGTAAATGGGAGTAAATTTTATCTTGACTTAAACACTTTCGATGTTAGGCCTGACAATCCTTTCTGGGAAATTTCCAATAAGAGAAATTTGCCTTTCGATGTCCCATTCCTGATGCAACTTGTGAATATCAAGGATTCAGTGAACCTGGAAAGAGTCACTGTTTCCCTTGAAAGGATTGAAAAATATAAAACCCTTTGGGGGGACACAAGTGGGGAGTCCCTCCGAAAAAAATATGATGTGAGTACCTGGGAGAATCATATAGGAAAAGCACCAAGTGTCGTTCTGAGTATGCCGCCCCTGAGAGCAAATAAAATGTATAAATTAAATATTTCTACTTTTAGGAAGCCGACCGAAAAGGAAATTAAGATTTTTGCAGATATTGCATCGAAAAAACTTTATGAGAACCTGAAATCACATTACACTCCAATTATCCAGCAAATCGCAAGCAAAAAAACCGGATGGGAAGGTGACATTATTAAATCACTTGCATTTAACAGCAACTTAAAAGATATCAAATCAACACTTCCAATTAGTAAAGAAAGTACATTACTCAGTCAGCGGGAAATAGAAAGATATGATTCTATAATAAAAGTTGTATTAAAGAAAATAATGGTAACAATTGACTCTATATATACCCATAAAACATCAAAGGAAATTTTAGACAAAATAAAGAAAGATACTATTTTATCAAAATATTTGAAATCCAAATTAAACTCAAAGGTACTCAATGATATTCTTATTGGCTATACTCCCAATAACATACGTAATTATTATCACGACGAATACCAATCGCTGCTATTTGATACAGTCTACCTGGATTCCGTGAGACAGAACCTTATCATCAACAAAAACAAATTAATTAGTCTTAGAGCAGACTCGATAATATTCAAATATACAGCAAGGAGCACTACAGTAAATATTACAATCAAATATCTTAATAACAGGGAAAGTGCAGTAGATTCATTAATGTTGGATTTACGGACTATTGCCAGCCTCTTAAATACTACAAAAAAACAAATGATTCATACCATGGCAGAATCTGCAACAATTGGATTAAATACACTTTCAACATTTAAAGTGAGGTCTAAATTCTACTTCTGTCTAGATATTGGTATGGCGGTTTTGGTTGCCCCCCGCCTTGCCCCAGTCCCGTATTATGGATTGAACTTCAACCTGGCACCTGTCAACCGGGAAGCAAATTATGGAATATTCAGCATTGGTTGTCGAACTACACCGGATTGTAGTTTCGGTTATCGATTACTCCAGTCCACTTCAGTAGTTGCCGGAATAACCGTATTGAAAACCAAAGACTACCTAAATAATGACTGGAGTGGTGTGATAGGGGATTTTGGCGTATTAACCGGGATAGGATTAAGGTTAAATGACTATTTAAGAGTGTGCGGAGGCGCTGTCTGGATGAGTCTTAAAGACAACAATCCATTGAAAACAGACCAGACAATAGTTGCAAGACCATTTGTATCATTATCTCTTGATCTTGACATGGTCGGTTGGGTCCAGACACTTGTTGAAAATGCAACAGTTAACAAGTATTTCAAGAAAGCAACCCAAAGTAATGCGACTTCTACTAGCAATCCGGTTACAACGAGTAAATAATAATTTAAAATTCAACCAAAATGGCAACAAAACAAACTTCTTTAAATGAAATCTCTTTCATTTTAATAGGATTAGATCAAAACAATGAGGTGCGTATTAATAGGAATGGAATATCCTCCCCATTGCAGATCCAACTCTCCATCGATTTTAAAGATCGGTCTGATGATGACCTTTCACTGAAATTAAAACTCATATCAAGTGAACCAAATCTGGGTGATTTTCCTGAAAAAGACCAAAGCGGATCTACCTATTCAAAAATTAATGATTATGCTGTAATGGCCAGCACTTCAGCTTTGCTGAACGATACACCAACAAATATACTATTATTCTTCAGCACTTTGAAAAATCCGTTTACATTAACCATCAGCCTGGATAGTCCAGTTATTGTAAATGGTACAATTCGCATTGACAATATTAATAAAATTAAATGTGATCCTGTAAATTTAATATTCACATAACCAATATGAATCAAAATGAAATATTTAACATTTATAGGTATAATTCTGTTTTTGTTTGCCTGCCAAAAGAATAGCAGAATTCCAATTTCAGACATCATCACCCTTGATATTTCGAAAACTGTTATACCAGCAGACAACACTTCTTCTTTGCTATTAACTGCAAAAATCGATGCCGAGTCTGATACAAGGGAAATTCATTTCCATACCAACCTAGGCTCATTCAGGAACCATACCACTTTAATAAAAGATACTGTGATCACAGCAGGATATGATGGAGTCGCTTCAATATACCTCTACAGTAATTCTTCACAAATCGGTACAGCGTTAATTACAGCATATGCCAGTTCAATGGAATACAGGGCTGAAATAACTGTAACCTTTCAAGATCCTTTTAAAAATCAGAAAATGCTAGTGTCATTAAGCGATACTTCTATTCATGCAACAAATGGTCAAACATTCTGCAAAATTTATGCAAAAATTATATCCGGACCTGAATTTGCCACTGTTGATTTTACTACCACCAAAGGAAGTTTTCTTGGAAGTGCAACTAATGCCCCTACAAAAATGAGCATACCAACCGACAAGGATAGTACTTCTACGGTATGGTTGCTTGCTGACACAATTCCAGGTATTGCTTATCTTACGATTGTGTGTGGACGGTTAAAAACAGATACAACCGTGCGATTCAAACGATAACAGGATTAGATAAATTTTGTCTTCTTTTTTATGCCCCAAATTAATATAAAAAAATTGCACCATTTTTGGGACTTCAACATATATATCGTTTGATTGACATTGTCAGCAACCCTTTTGTAGTGAAAACATTTTCTAAGGTCATTTTAAGATTTAATATAGGGAATCACATTTCCCCTATAATTTAATGGTTTTATAATTAATTCGACTTTCTATATTAGTTATCCCTCTAATTCTGAATCTTAGGTTGACGGCGAGAGGGGACCTTGGGTAAAGGCAACGACTGGCCCGGGGTTTTACCAACCCTCCCTGGCTGAAGCCCGGGGCAATAAATAAGTTGAATGAACCCGGGGCAATCAAACTCCCTGCAATAATGCAATTATCTGTATATTTGATGTCCAAAAGATCGACACCAAAGATGGATAAATTCAATTACCTGAACCAGATGGATAACTCCGTAATCGACGGGTTATTTGAACAATACAAACAGGATCCGGCCACAGTGGATGAAAGCTGGCGGAAGTTTTTCGAGGGATTTGAGTTCTGCCAGAAAAACTACAAGGCTGAAGCGGGCGATGCCTATCTCTATCCCAATGAATTCAAGGTGATGAACCTGATTGCAAGTTACCGCAACCGGGGACACCTTTTTACGCGCACCAACCCGGTGCGAACCCGCCGGAAATACACGCCAACCCTGGATATTGAGAATTTCGGACTGAAACAGGACGATCTGCAGAAGACCTTCCAGGCCGGGAAAGAGCTGGGCCTGGGGAATGCCCGGCTTTCGGAGATCATCGCACGCCTGCAGCAAACCTACTGCCAGTCGGTTGGGGCCGAATTTTATTACATCCGCAGGCCCGAAATCGTGGAATGGTTCAAGCAAAAGATGGAACCCGGCCGCAACACGCCCGGTTTCACCCTGGATGAGAAGCGGAAGATTCTGCGCAAACTGGCCGATGGCGTACTGTTTGAAAAATTCATCCACAAGAAATTCCCGGGTCAGAAAAGTTTCTCGCTGGAGGGGGTTGAATCGCTGATTCCTGCGCTGGAAGCTGTTATCCAGAAGGGTGCCCACCTTGGCATCGAAGAATTTGTACTCGGCATGGCCCACAGGGGCAGGTTGAACGTGCTCGGGAACATCATGCACAAGCCTTTCACGCAGATATTCTCTGAATTTGAAGGTAAGGAATACGAAGACGAAGACCTGCTGGGTGATGTGAAATACCACCTCGGTTACTCCTGTGAAGTGGCATCCCGCGGCGGTGGCAAGGTCAAACTCACGCTCGCCCCCAATCCGTCGCATCTTGAGGCGGTGGATCCCGTTGTTGAAGGTATTTCGCGTGCCAAAATCGACCATACTTACCAGGGGGACAACGGTAAGGTGGCTTCGATCCTTATTCATGGCGATGCTTCCATCTCCGGACAGGGGATTATTTACGAACTGGTGCAGATGGCCGATCTCGACGGTTACAAGACAGGCGGCACCATCCATCTGGTAGTCAACAACCAGATCGGGTTCACCACCAACTACCTCGACGGACGTTCAAGTGTTTACTGCACTGACGTCGCCAAGACCATCCAGTCTCCCATCTTTCATGTCAATGCAGATGATGTTGAAGCCGTGGTTTATGCCGTGGAGCTAGCCATGGAATTCAGGGCAAAATTCCACAAGGATATTTTCATCGACCTGCTGGGTTACCGCAAATATGGCCATAACGAAAGCGATGAACCACGGTTCACCCAACCCATCCTGTACAAAATTATCGAGCAACATCTTGATCCGCTGGAGATCTACCTGAAAAAACTGACAGAGGAAAACACCCTGGCATCCATTGACTTTGACGGGATGAGGGCAGAGATCAACGCCCTTCTTGACGAAGGGTTCGAGAATGCCAAAGCCATTATAAAGGGGGATATTGATCCCTTCCTGGGAAAAATATGGAAAGACTTTCGGAAAGCCATCCCTACCGATTTCAACACCTCCCCTGATACAGCCATTTCCGATGCGACCTTCACCGATATTGGTAACAAACTGACCGCCTTACCCAATGGAAAACCCTTCTTCCGCAAAATCGTCAAGATGCAGGAAGACCGGAAAGGGATGCTCGAAGCGGGCAAGCTCGACTGGGCCATGGGAGAGCTTATCGCTTACGGGTCGCTGCTTAAAGAAGGTCACACCGTGCGGCTGAGCGGGCAGGATTGCCAGCGGGGAACCTTCAGCCACCGCCACGCCGTGCTTACGGTTGAAGATTCGGAAGAAAAGTTCACCCCCCTCGACTATGTTTCAGAGAACCAGGCCAAACTGAGTATCTATAACTCGTTGCTGTCGGAATACGGCGTACTTGGCTTTGAATACGGCTACGCCTTTGGCACTCCCAACGGGCTCACCATCTGGGAGGCTCAATTCGGCGATTTCAGCAATGGTGCACAGGTGATCATCGACCAGTATATCAGCAGTGCCGAGGACAAATGGAAGGTGATGAACGGCGTGGTGCTGCTGCTCCCCCACGGGTACGAAGGACAGGGTCCTGAACATTCATCGGCCCGGCTTGAGCGCTTTCTTTCGATCTGCGGCCACCACAATATCCAGGTCGTAAATTGCACCACCCCGGCCAGCTTCTTCCATGTGCTGCGCCGCCAGCTTTACTGGCCGTTCCGCAAGCCCCTGGTGGTATTCACCCCGAAAAGCCTGCTTCGGCATCCGCGTTGCGTATCTGCACCCACGGAGTTTACCACGGGTAAATTCCACGAAGTTATTGACGACTCTTCAGCCGATCCTGAAAAGATCCGCCGGGTGCTGTTTTGCAGCGGCAAGATATATTACGACCTGCTGGATGAGAAGGAGAAACTTCAGCGGGAGGATGTAGCCATCATCCGGCTTGAACAGCTTTATCCACTGCCCGTATTGCAACTGAATGCAATCGTTGAAAAATATTCACAGACCATCCGCTGGGAATGGGTGCAGGAAGAACCTGTAAACATGGGTGCATGGAAGTTCATCTCGATCAACTACAACACCGTCCCACTGCATCACGTCGCCCGTCCTGCAAGCGGAAGCCCGGCCACCGGCTCATCGCGGCTGCACAAAATCCAGCAGCGGCTGATCGTTGAAAAGGCCATGGGAAAGTGTACCTGCGAACACGCGAATGGTTCGTGCAGGCTGCATTGTGCGGAACATGAATACCAAATTGTTTGATACCGGAAACTACAGTAAACCAGCACTTTTCAGGATTTCAAGCAGTTTTGGCTGATTTTTGGCATAATCACGTAACGCCACCCGTATCTTTTCATTTTCATGCTTCAAAGGAGCAAGGGATAACTTCCTGTCCCAGAATGCGAAACCAAAAACACTCACCATCATGGTGGTGAAAATGCCGATTATTGCCCAAAGAAAATTAAAGAGTTGATCAAACCTGGCATTCATTTCTGAGTGGAGGCCATCGAATTTGGCGTCAAACTTTACATTAAGGGACTCAACCTTTTGTTCGGTCCTTATGATCCGGTCACGATCCTCAAGGGTGAATTGAATTTCCTTAACTTCGGCTTTGAGTGCCAATGGAAGTAACAGGCAAAGAAAGAATGAAATCTTTTGAATTGTTTTCATATTATTCCGGATTTAAGTTACTTTGGTTAATCCGGTTTGGGTCACAAAGGTAATACCGTTTTCATGAAAAGTTATTAACATTTTGCATCTTCAACAATATTTTTCCGTGTCGAAGCTATAATACCTAGTCATAGAAAACGGGGTGGCAGTGACCCGATTTTCCATCCGGAATATTCCATATCTTTGTATTCTAATTCATAGATATGGCAACAGAGATCAAAGTTCCCAGTCCGGGTGAATCAATTACCCAGGTGCAAATCGCCAAATGGCTTGTTGCTGATGGAGATGCCGTTGAAAAAGACCAGGAAGTCGTAGAGATCGATTCCGATAAGGCATCCTTCCCGGTAACCACCCCCGAAGATGGCATCATCAGGATCAAGGCACAGGAAGGAGAAACCATCAACGTTGGGGCTGTGATGGCTGTGGTTGAACCAGGAAATGGGGAAATTAAAAATTCAAAATTAAAAATTAAAAATGAAGAGGAAAAAATAGCTACTCCTGAACCCCTTCCCGTTCATCCGCCTACCAGTTCACCCGCTAACCTCCACGCCTCCCCCCTCGCCCGCAAGATACTGGAGGACAAACATGTCAGTGCACAGGATATTACCAACGCCTTCCCCGGGAAAAAAATTACCAGGAAGGATATCGAAACCTTTATCAACCTGAAAAAGGAAGGTTCAACCACGGTGGCATATGCAGGAACAAGGGATTCTGACCGGAAAAAGCTGACGACATTGCGGCTGAAACTGGCTGAACGCCTCGTTTCAGTCAAGAATGAAACCGCCATGCTGACAACCTTCAACGAGGTAAACATGCAGGCCATCCTGAAGATCAGGGAAAAATACGGCGATTCTTTTAAAGAACGTTTTGGGGTTGGCGTTGGTTTTATGTCGTTCTTCACCAAAGCCGTTATCATTGCCCTGAAGGAATTTCCGCAGGTCAACTCGATGCTTGACGGCGATGAACTGGTGACCCCCAGGTATGTTGATATCGGCATAGCCGTTAGCGCTCCCAAGGGACTGGTCGTGCCTGTGCTGCGAAATGCCGAGATGATGAGTATTGCAGAAATCGAACTGAAGATTAAGGAACTTGCAGGCAAAGCCCGCGACAGCAGGATAACCATCGACGACATGAAGGGAGGAACTTTTACCATCACCAATGGCGGCGTTTTCGGATCGCTCATGTCGACCCCGATCCTGAACCCGCCGCAAAGCGCGATCCTGGGGATGCACAAGATTCAGGAACGTCCCATTGCCGTAAACGGGCAGGTCGTCATTGCACCCATGATGTATGTCGCGCTTTCCTACGACCATCGTGTAATCGACGGCCGCGAATCGGTAAGTTTCCTGGTCAGAATCAAGGAGTTGTTGGAAGAACCGGCAAAGATGCTGACTGAAGGACTTGATCCCGTAAAGCTACTGCTTGACCTATAAAATTAAGCCATGAGAAAATATGTTGACTTCCTGGTCGTCGGATCGGGAATTGCAGGGCTGACCTTCGCGCTCAAGGTGGCGAAGCATGGGAAAGTTTGCATCGTCACGAAATCGAGGATGGATGATACCGCGACCAGCTGGGCACAGGGAGGCATTGCTGCTGTGATGTATAATCCGGACTCGTACGAAAAGCATATCAACGACACTATTATCGCCGGCGACGGGCTTTGCGACGAAAAGGTAGTGCGGTTTACTATCCAGGAGTCGACCGACCGAATCAAGGAACTGGTGAAATGGGGTACGAAATTCGACAAGACCAGCACCGGCAGGTACGACCTTGCAAAGGAAGGCGGCCATTCAGAATACCGGGTGCTTCACCACAAGGACAGCACCGGGCGTGAGATAGAGAACACCCTGCTTGATCAGGTCAGGAAGCATCCCAATATCGAGATTCTCGAAAACCATTTCACCATCGACATCATCACCCAGCACCATCTCGGTGTGGAAGTCAACAGCCGCACGGAAGGGATCACCTGTTTCGGCGCTTTTGTCATGAACCCGAGAACACACCTGGTTGATACGATCCTGTCGAAGATCACCCTCATCGCCACCGGCGGTGCGGGTAATGTATACAACAACACCACCAACCCGCTGATCTCCACCGGCGACGGCATTGCCATGGTATACCGGGCGAAAGGGACCGTTGAGAACATGGAGTTCATCCAGTTTCATCCAACCGCACTGTATCATCCGGAGGAGAAACCCGCCTTTTTGATCACCGAGGCCATGCGTGGATTCGGCGCTGTGCTAAAGACGCGCGACGGAAAGGAGTTCATGCATAAATATGATGCAAGGCTTTCGCTGGCGCCGCGCGACATCGTGGCCCGGGCCATCGACAACGAGTTAAAACTGAGCGGTGAAGATTATCTCTGGCTTGATTGCCACCACCTGAATAAAAACGAACTGATCAACCATTTTCCAACCATTTATGCCAAGTGTCTCAGCATCGGCATCGATATCAGCAAGGATATGATCCCGGTGGTGCCGGCAGCGCATTATACCTGTGGGGGGATCAAGGTCGATGAATTTGGCCGGAGTTCCATTGTGAATCTCTATGCTTCCGGAGAATGTTCATCAACGGGGTTGCACGGGGCAAACCGGCTTGCATCGAACTCGTTGCTTGAATCGCTGGTTTTTTCTCACCGGGCAAGTGTATCTTCGGTGAGCCAGCTTAAAAATATTTCCATCTGCCACGAGATCCCCGACTGGGATGCCGAAGGCATGGTGCTGAACGAGGAGATGGTGCTGATCACCCAGTCGATGAAGGAGTTGCAGGCCATCATGAGCAGTTACGTAGGTATCGTACGTTCCAACTTACGGTTGCAGCGCGCCTTCGACCGGCTTGAACTTCTTTACCGAGAATCGGAAGACCTCTATAACAAATCGATTTTGACGCCCCGTCTTTGTGAACTGAGAAACCTCATCAACATTGGTTACCTGATCATCAAGGCTGCCCGTCGGCGCCATGAAAGCCGGGGGTTGCACTATTCGCTTGATTATCCGCGGAGTGTGCCTCAAAAGTTATAACCCCACCCCGTCAGGGTGGTGGACCCTGTCAGGGTGGTGGACCCTGTCAGGGTGGTGGACCCTGTCAGGGTGGTGGACCCCGTCAGGGTGGGGGACCCCGTCAGGGTGGTGGACTTAATTAACTGAAACGTATGGCCTTAATAAAATCAGTAAAAGGGGTGGTCCCGAAAATGGGCGACCATTGTTTTCTTGCCGATAACGCGACGCTCACCGGCGATGTGATCATGGGCGACAATTGCAGCGTTTGGTTTAACGCCGTAGTGCGGGGCGATGTTCATTCCATCCGCATCGGAAACAACGTGAACATCCAGGATGGAGCCATCATCCATTGCACCTACCAGAAAGCCCCGGTTACCATTGGCAACAATGTTTCAATCGCCCATAATGCCATCATCCATGGATGCACAATACACGACAACGTACTGATCGGCATGGGCGCCATCGTCATGGATGGGGCCATCATCAATAGTAACTCCATCGTTGGCGCAGGAGCGCTCATCACCGAGGGCACCGTGGTTGAATCGGGTTCTGTTTGGGCAGGGTTGCCTGCCAGGAAAGTCAAAGACATCGATCAGGGACTGCTGGAAGGCCAGGTGAACCGCATTTCGCGAAACTATAACATGTATGCGGGGTGGTATGATTAGATGGGATGATGTGCTGATGTGCTAATGTGCTGATGTGCTGATGTGCTAATGTGCTAATGTGCTGATGTGATGATTTGAGGATTTGATTAATGGATTGAATGTTTGTTGAGGTATCAAGGGGAAAAAATTGAAATATTACCAGATAGTTATTTCATCAACAAATAACCAGGCTTTCTGGCCTGCGCCGGGATGGCCTTTGGGACATTTTCCCTTGCTTTTTGCATAAACCCGTATATACCTGATATAGCCGGGAACACTGTTGCCATCGTCCGGAACCAGGCTGAGTGGATTCCGCGGGCCCTGCCTGTTCCAATTAAAGGTTTTGATAAAAGGTTCCTTCTGATGTTTTATTGGTTGAAACTGAAAATCTGCCAGGGGGGTATACCTGATCCCATCTCCTGAACCGCTCACCTGGACAGCGACCGGCAGAAAAATCCAGGAGTTGGTGTCCTGCAGCATGGAAACACTGATTGAATCCGGCAGGTATAATTTCCCCAGGTCAACCACACCGTCAAAATCAACGCCCAGGTATCCCTGCCAGTGCCCGTCGAAAAACTGGTCGGAGCCGGTCAGACCGTCGAGCAGGGCACTTTTACCGCCGGGATATTCCGCAGAATACGGAAATTTTATTGCCAACTGCTTATCAACCCCCAGGTGTTTTCGAAATGAGGTTGACAGGATGAGTGCTGATGCCGTGCTGCCTTTGAATGCACGTACCCTGATTTTTGCAGATCCGTTCAGCAACATGCGCTCATGGTAAACCGGCGATCCGGCAACCGGATCGCTCCCGTCGAGGGTATAATGTACCCGGCAGGAGGTATCAGGACATTCGATCTTCAGGTACCGCTGATCATCAATGCTGTCAGTAAACACGGTAATCCTGACGTTCCTGACAAGCAGGCGGATGGAATCGGTGCGAAAAGGGGCAGCGGGAAGCCCTGCCTGGTTGTAAAGATTCACCGTATCAGTATCGGTGAATGCGTACCGGACATAGCGGGGGTCGCGCACACTATCGCTGGATAGCACCACCGTTTTTCCCTCAATTATGGCATTGGCCGATCTGAATTTCCCGTCATGCCCGGCAAGGGTAAAACAAACCGGGGGGCCTCCGCGCGAAAACAGACTGTCGGCATGATCAAAAAACAGGCGGAAGCGCCTCCCCTCCTTTTCTGCCCTCAAAAATACTGGTCCCTGGAACTTCACCTTGTCAATCCCGTAGGTTTTAGCCAGGGCCCACCAGGCCAGTCGTTTTCCAACTTCAGGTTTATTCTTCGGATGGATGTTCCTTGTATTTCCAATATCCATGGTACTTGCCATCCCGGTATTTGGCAGCGCAAGCGCTTTCGTTTGTGCCTCACGCAAATAAGCCGCCGCCGGGTAGGGTTCGTTGTAATCAAACGGGGCAATCTGCACAAAATAAAACGGGAAATCACCCTGGTTCCAGTCGGCACGCCAGTTCCTGATCATGGCCGGGAAAAGTTTCCCATACAGATCTGCATCGGGAATGTTGGTCTCTCCCTGGTACCAGATGACACCCCTGATACTGAAATTTATCAGCGGATGAATCATGGCATTATAAAGCACCGATATTCGTCCGGTTTCACGGCTCTGCCCGTTGGGAGAGGTGAGGTAGTACTGCAATTCCGGGTCGTTCTCCATGGCTGTGCGGCTGGTCCATGCTTCGGCAGGCGTGCCACCAATGTTGGTGGAAATCAAACCAATCGGAACATGGAGCCGGTTGTAAAGACATTGCGCGAAAAACCAGGCGGTAGCGCTGAAATCGGTCACCGACCGGAGATTGGCCTTGCTCCATGATACATCACATGAATCGAGGGGAACTAATGACATGGCATGTTTCACCTGGCAAAACCTGATTTGCGGGTAATCGTGTTTTTTTAGTTCCTTTTTCTCCTTCGCGTATAATTTCCACCCGCCCAGCATTTTGATGGTAAACTCCATATTCGACTGACCCGAGCAGACCCACACCTCCCCTATCAGGACATCAGGAAGGATGATCGTATTCTCTCCTTTAATTGTAAGGGTATATGGCCCACCTGCCTTTCCTGTCGGGATCCTTACAAGCCATTTCCCCGATGGCCCGGTTACGGTAGAAAACTGGTCTGTAAACCAGCCTGATGTAATGGTGATTTTCTCGCCGGGGGTTGCCCATCCCCATATATTTACAGTTGATTGCTGCTGCAACACCATCCCCGGGGAAAGGATGGAAGGCAGTTTGATCATGGCCCATCCCGGGTTCATTGTCATGACCAGGAAAAAAACAAGGAGAAATTGCAGTCGTTTCATAAAAGCAGATATTTTATTTTCCCTGATTTGATTGATCGGAATCAAACCAGTAGATATTCATCTTATTGTAAATGACCTCTCCCCTGACCCTCTCCTTGAAGTAGAGGGAGAAGGTTTGTCGAGGATAGCATATAACCGCTGATCTTAGGATCAATCAGTTTCCCTAAAGGCAGGGGCAATAGTCGGGGGCCTGATTCAGAACCTATAGCAATATTATGAAAAAATGGGATTGTTTCTGCAATTTAAAAACTCACTATCTTTGTCTGTCGATAAGAGAACCGGCAGCAAAACTGCCCGCAAACCGAGACCAATGAATCCGCAATTACACAAGGTACTGATTATAGTTTTTCTGTTCATTTTCATAACGGATGGTTTGAAAGCCCAGGAGGCAAAACCTTCCGGCAGTGAAGCTGTGTTTAACGTGGTAGCTACCAGCAAAAGCGGTAAACCGCGACAGGGTGAAATCATCTCACTGGTGAGCAAATCATCAAAAAAGAGCTTCCAGGGAACGACCAGCGCGGACGGGAAATGCACCATCACCATTCCATCCAATGACAAGTACGACATCTATTACAAGTATTTCAGTCAGCAGGTCAGGTATCACGACATCGACGTTCCCGGCGGAGATCACCGCATGACCTATACCTTCAGCATGAAGTACGATCCTCCGAAAACCTATACCCTGAAGAATGTCTTTTTCGACACCGGCAAGGCGACGCTCAGATCCGAATCCAATGCATCCCTGAATGAGCTTGTCGATGCATTAAAGCTCAAATCCGGTATGTTTATTGAAATTGCAGGTCACACCGACAACGTTGGAACATCTGCCGCAAACATGGTACTTTCCTCCGGCAGGGCAAACGCCGTGCGTGACTACCTGGTGAAAAACGGGATCGCACCTGCCAGGGTAAAAGCCAAAGGGTACGGCGAAACGCAGCCGGTTGCCGATAATTCAACGGAGGATGGACGCCAGCAGAACAGGCGTACGGAAGTAAGAATATTAACCGATTAACCATGCGCCCTGAAATAATTGCTGCCAGCGAATACCACACTCCTGAAGATACGCCGCATCTCCTTTTGGACAGGATCACCTTCAATTCCAGGTTTGTTTTCACCCTGCTGTTCTTAAGAACCGTTTTCAGGTCACGTCGTCTTTCGCGCATGGGGGTTTACGATGCGCAGCACTGGATCAATTCTTCACACGATATCTTTACGGATGTGGAGCGTTGCGGCGGGCGCTTCAATATCACCGGGCTCGATAATATCAGGAATTGCAAAAAACCGGTGATCTTCCTGAGCAATCACATGAGTACACTCGAAACCATGATCCTGCCCGGGATCATCCAGCCTATGACCAACGTGACGTTCGTGGTGAAGGATGCCCTGGTAAGGCATTGGGCTTTCAAGGATGTGATGTTGTCGCGCAACCCCATCGTGCTGAGCCGTTCCAATCCCCGCGACGATTTCAGGATTGTGATGGAACAGGGGCCTGACCGGCTGAAAAACGGCATTTCCATTATTATCTTTCCGCAAAGTACGCGCCGCACCGAATTCCTTCCCACGGAATTCAACTCCATGGGAACCAAACTGGCAGCCAAAACAGACGTGCAGATAGTACCTATTGCCGTGAAAACCGACTTCTGGGGTTTCGGGAAATTCTCCAGTTACCTGGGCCCGATCGACCGCAAAAAACCTGTTCACATCACCTTTGGCGAGCCTCTCGATGTTACCGGGTCCGGCAAGGAGGAGCACAGAAAAATCATTGAGTTCATCTCCAGCCACCTGGAACAGTGGAAAATTGCTGATTCACAAAGGTAAAGGGCCCCCAACCATACAAAACAATCATCAATCCCTATGGAAACCTGGCAGAAAAATCCTGTAGTTTATGAGATCAATACCTGGGTCTGGCTTTGGGAACTGACCCGGCAACTGGGTTATCCCGTCACCCTTGGGAATGTACCCGGGGAGAAATGGGATGAACTGGCCCGGCTGAACATAGAAGCCATCTGGCTGATGGGTGTTTGGGAACGAAGCCCCATGGGAATTGCCATTTCAAACCACCATGCAGGGAACCTGTCCGACTTTCACAATGCCTTGCCAGATTTTACCTTTTCCGACAACGTCGGGTCACCTTACTGTGTGCGGGGCTATAACGTTGATGAACAACTGGGCGGCAACCAGGGACTCGCAGAGGCCCGGCGCCAGCTTGCCCGGCGCGGAATCAGGATCATCCTCGATTTCGTGCCCAATCACCTGGCTCATGATCACCCATGGGTAACTGAATCACCCGATTATTTCATTCATGGAAAAGCGGAGGATTTTCAAAAGGATCCCATCTCCTTTGAGCAGATCGGCGATGCGATTTTTGCCTGCGGCCGCGACCCCTACTTCCCTGCCTGGCAGGATGTACTCCAGTTGAATGCCTTCCATCCCGGTTTGCGTGCGGCTGCCATCGAAACGGTTGTGCGAATTTCAAACCAGTGCGACGGGGTCCGCTGCGATATGGCCATGCTCCTGATCAACAAGGTATTCGAACGAACATGGGGGACAAGGGCCGGTTCACTCCCGGTGAACGAGTACTGGGAAGAACTCATTCCTGCCGTGAAACGCAACAACCATGATTTCATCTTCATCGCCGAAGCTTACTGGGACCTTGAATGGGAGCTCCAGCAACAGGGTTTTGATTACTGTTACGACAAAAGACTTTACGACAGGCTGGAACACGACACAGCGTCAGGTATCCGCCAGCACCTGATGGCGGATTCAGGGTACCAGTCGAAAATGATCCGCTTTATCGAAAATCATGACGAGCCAAGGCACGTTGTGGCTTTTCAACCAGGAAAAAACCGGGCAGCTGTGGTAGTTTCTTCAACGCTACCCGGTGCTAAACTTTATCACGAAGGCCAGTTTGAAGGACGAAAGATAAAATTACCGGTATTTCTGCGCAGGAGGCCCGATGAACCTGCTGATACTGATCTTTTCGGATTCGTGGAAAAGTTGTTACGTGCGATCCACCATCCTGTTTTCAAAACAGGCCGGTGGCAGCTGTGCGATTGCACGGGCTGGAGCAATAATGTCACATTCAACCACCTGCTGGCATGGTGGTGGTGCAACGACGACGAAAGATACCTGGTCGTGGTGAACTATTCTGCACAACCTGCACAGGGGCACATTCACATGCCCGGAAATGAACTTTGCGGAAGCAACTGGGGACTGAATGATGCGATAACGGGTGTTACGTTTGAACGAAACGGAGATGAAATGCACGATCCGGGGCTCTATGTTGACCTTGGCCCATGGCAAAACCATTTTCTCCGGTTTTACCCGTTTTAACTTGTGTCACGGCTGCCGGGATCGTTCTTAACAATCATGGTTTTTGTTTACCGTCAGCGGGATCCTTCGGTTTTGCGACCTTGTAATGGTTGTGGTCGTTCGCAATATTCCATGCCGACAGGAATTCAAGACGCGCAACGAGGGCAGACTTTTCAGCGCTGATACCGGCAGAATGCCCGGCTGTGCCAGGTTCGTTTGCCTGCGGGCGGGTGCAGAAACTTAGGGCAGGGATTCCCTTTTTGAAGAAGGAGAATAGGTCGCCATCAGCCTCTGTCTGTTCTCTTTTCCTTTCTGCAAGAATGATCCCCGTGTTGCTGTTTTGCTTCCGGATGATCTTTGCAATATCAGGATTCTGACTGACCCCGGTGATCTCGAGTGAGTCGCCGGGGTTGCATGGGAATATGCCCAGGCTTAACATGGCCACCGTCTTGTCAAGCGATATGAATGGCTGCCGTACATAGGTTTCGGCACCAGGCAATCCTTTTTTCTCCCCGGCAAAGGCCATGAAGATCACACTGCGGCCCGGCGGATCGGGCATGGTTGTAAAAGCCCTGGCAACGGCCAGCAAGCCGCTTACCGGTGACACAACATCATAAAAGTAACCTGTATCAGCCTTGTTTACCCCAATATAACCGGCAGGGTCGTAATGTACGCCGACGATCAAAACTTCGTCATTTAACCCGGGCGCAGATCCTTTAAGGTAACCGGCAACGTTGCGGCACCCAAGCGGCCTGGAAGCGAACACGATGTTCATGGCCAGGGTTTTCCCCGGAACCACAAAGGAATGCGGCTGCATATCGTGCTCGATATGCTGCTGAAGCCTCCTTAGTGTGTCAACACTTCCGAACAGTTCCCTGATGATGGATTCTCCGGCAGCAACCACCGGGATCATATCGGGTTCAGCGCCGCAATAACGCACCGGTGGTGCTGCCTCCGCCGGCCCTGTTGCAAGTGATGGCCATGGATATCCTTCCGGTTCGAAAGACTGGTAATTCATAGGGCCGGGAATGACCAGCATCCCAACAGCGCCATGTTCCATCGCCATCTTTTGCTTTTCCTGCAACTGCGCATAACGGGTAAGTTCCTTTCCCAGGAAACGCACCTGGGATGAATCGGTTTGACCCGGTTCCTGCCTGAATACCACGACAATTTTTCCCTGAACATCAACATCCCGGTAATCGTCGTAGTTGTATTCCGGGGCTGTGATCCCGTACCCGGCAAAAACGATATCCCCCTCAGCCGGTTTGGATCCCGAAAATTCAAAGGGAACAAAATCCTTTTTCAACACATAGTTCTTTGTTTCAAGGTCCTTCACGATCGAGAGAAAAATATCGCTCCCGAGATCAAAAGTACAGAAGCGGATATCCTGGAAATAACTTCCATTCAATGGCTGCAATCCGAACGATTCAAATTGCCTGGCAATAAACGAGCCTGCTGAATCGAGGGCCAGCTCTGGATTTTCCCTGCTTTTCACCATGTAGGAGCCAAGCCTGGAAGTGGTTTGCTCAACCAGCGATGGCGTTATGATCGCTTTGGCGTGTTCGGCGACCCACCGCTGCCCATATCCATGGTAACAAACAAGCAGGAAGACCGGCAGGCACAAAAAAACAAATTTCCCGCGATTGAAAAGGGTATTAAACATCATAACTGGTTTATTCAAGGAACAGGCTTAACGCCCCACTTTCATCACCTGCAATTCACGCGGTTGTTTCCACATCCCGCGCGTGAAATCGGGAACCTTGACAGGTTTGCTCCCACCGGCAATCGATTGCTCACTGAGTGCCCGGATAACGCTCATGGCCGCAGCATCGTAAACATCCATATCAGGAAGTTCCCCTTTAAGCAAGGCACTAACGAGACGATAGTCCTCGATAAAATCCATGCCGCCATGTCCGGCGCCCTTGCTGGCGCCTTCAAGTTCCTCCCAGATGGGATGCTGATACTTCTTCAGGTATTCATCGATGGGCTCCCACCGGTCTTCTGTTTTGGTTACCCCTTCGATGTAAATTTTGGACTCGGGATATTTCCGCACAAGGCCGGCGGTTCCCTGAACCATGATATTGCGGCTGTAAGGCCGGGGTGAACTGGTGTCGTGGGTCACTACAATGGTTTCCCCGTTCATGGTTTTAATCACGGTGGTAACCACGTCGCCAAGGACAAACTTTTCACGCGCCTGCGGACTGTCGGCGCCAAATTTCTTTACGGCATAGTCATGAAGGCCGCGTGATTTGGTCGCAAAGGAAACGAGATAATCAAAGTTATTTCCCCGGTTGATGTCCATGCACTGCATGATGGGGCCCAGCCCGTGCGTGGGATAAAGATCCCCGTTGTGAGTCCATGAAAAGTCACGCCGCCACACGCCTTCGCCTTCCATATCGTGTTTGACATCACGCAGATCGTGAAGATAGCCGCACTCGGCGTGCAGCAACTCGCCGAAAAGTCCCTTTTTCACCATGTTCAGGATGAGCATCTCGATTTTATCGTAGTTGCAGTTTTCCATCATGATGCAGTATTTCCCGGTTTTCTCGGAGGTTTCGACCAGTTTCCAGCAATCTTCAACCGAAAGCGCCGCCGGGACTTCGGTGGCAACATGCTTGCCGTGATTCATCGCGGCAAGACAAACCGGGACATGCCATTGCCAGGGTGTGGCTGTGTAAACCAGGTCAACGTCGGTGCGTTCGCACAAGCGCTGCCAGTCATTTTCCCCGTCCGAATAACCCGCAGGCCGCTTGAAACCAGCCTTTTCAACCATGTCCTGAGCCCGTTTGACCTTGCTTTCGATAATATCACACACGGCCACGATTTCAGCACCTTCGATCTTGAGCAGATTTTCAACATGCGAGGTACCCTGAAGTCCGACGCCAACGTAACCGATCCGTACTTTGGCCATCGCACTGCCTGCCGGCGCAGGTTTGAATGGCATGTCATGTTCATCACTACGGATGGACGCCAGGAGATCTTCACCTACCGCCAGGCCAACGCCGGTTACGGCCACAGTCCTGATGAAATCCCTGCGGTTGTATTGCTTTTTCATTTGATTTTTTTCTCAAAATTAATGAAAAGTTACAAAAAAAGCCGGCACTGGAAAAGATACCGGCTTAAATTCTTTCAAAAGAATATTACTGGATTCCCAGTTTCTTTTTTACCAGGGGCATGACATTATCAGTTTCGTCTTTGTATATAACCACATCTTCAATGGCATTGAGGACATAGGTATATTTGTTTTCCTTGGCAACTTCCTTAATGGCTGTCTTTGCTTTTTCAATAAAAGGAGCAACCAGTTCCTGCTGTTTTGCCTGGAGATCCTGGCTTGCTTTTTCGCGGAAAGCGTCGATGCGGCCCTGCAGATCAGATAATTCCTTTTCCTTGGTTTGTTTGATCAGATCCGACATCGATGAAGCCTGTGACTGATAATCGAGGTATTTGCTCTCAAATTCGGCTTTCATGGCATCCATTTGATCAGAAAGTGTTTTCTGATAGGTCTGAAGTTTGATCTTTACGGAGTCAATGCCTGGCATTGCGGCCAACAGTGTATTAAAATCGACGTATCCGATTTTGACCGGATTTTGTGCACGCGATGCAAACGAACAACCAATGATCAATACAACAACGGCAAAAAACTTAGCTAATTTTTTCATTTTCAATAATTAAAGGTTTATACTACGATAATATGGTGCAAAATTAAGATTTTTTTTTATTTCCGGGGCTCCCTTGATTCAGTTCCTCCACTTGTTCCGGGATTTATGCCATTGTTATTCGTTGGACTGCTGCTGCTCCCGTTGCCGGGGGAAATTCCGCTGCCTGTGCCTGGCTGCTTTGGGGACGAGGATGTTGATGTTGCAGTTTTGCCCTTGCCCTTCCTGTTGTTCATGTTTGCGCCGAGATTATCAAGCACGTCATCACTGATGTCATATTTGGGGTTGGCATACATCATGGTCAGGCTGCCTCCTTTATCAAAAACAACGGCGTAGTTGTTGCTTGTCGAGAGCTCCTGGATGGCATTGTAAATTTTTTCCTGAATCGGTTTGACCAGTTCCTGGCGCTTTTTAAAAAGATCGCCGTCCTTTCCGAAACGCGTACGCTGAAGGTTTTTAGCCTCCTTTTCTTTCTCCACGATCTCCTGCTCCTTTTTCTTCTTCAGGTCATCCGGCAGAAGTACCGACTGGGTCTGGTAATCCTTGTACATCTTATCCACTTCAGCAAACTTCACTTCGATTTCCTTCTGCCAGTTGTTGGAAAGCTCGTCTAGCTGCGACTGAGCTTCAGCAAATTCAGGGATGTTATCAAGGATATACTGTGTATCCACATAGGCAAATTTCTGTGCCTGTACCATCATGGCTGCAAAAAACAATGCCACAACCAAACCAACTGCTTTTCTCATATTCTGTAAGTTAATTTTCTTTTTAATAAATTTTGCCACCTCGCTTCCCGATGGCCATCGGGATCGCTACCTCGCTATTTCGTCATTTTACCCTGTCACCCTGTTACCCTGTTACCCTGTTACCCTGTTACCCTGTTACCATTTTACCATTTCTAATCAATCGACGAATTGATCGAGAAATGGAACTGTCCTCCGCTTACGCCCGGGTTGTTGGGAACTGCATCCAGACCATATCCATAATCGAGTCCGAGCAAACCAAACATGGGTAAAAACACGCGGATTCCAAGACCGACCGAGCGGTAAACATTAAAAGGGTTAAACTCATTCCATTTAAGCCAGTCGTTGCCTGCTTCAATAAACCCGAGCCCGTAAATGGTTGCACTGGGGTTCAGGGAGATTGGATAACGCAGCTCGAGGGTATACTTCGTATAAACGGTTCCCCCGGTGGTGTTGGGATACCCGGGTGCAAGCGAATTGTTGGCATACCCGCGCATGCCGACCAGTTCACGTCCGTCCATGTTGTTGGTACCGCTTAACCCGTCGCCGCCAAGATAAAAATGTTCAAAAGGCGTATCCCCCAGGTTTTTATTGTATGCCCCCAGGAAACCGAACCTCAAACGGGGGGTCATCACCAGTTTGTCTACCAGGTCGACGTACCAAGCGCCCCTGAACTTGATCTTGTAATACTCGACCCATTTATACCGTTCGGCGGCTGTCATGGCGTCGTAGTTTACGTTACCCCGGAACATGGAATAGGGTGGCGTGACATCGAGTCCGATCGTCCATTCCGAGCCTGTTCTGGGAAAAATGGGAGCATCAACCGAATTTCGCGAGAGGGCAATACTGTAGCTCAAGGCATTGTATACACCGTTACCTCCTCCGAACGAGAAGATGGTGGTATAATTGAAGGTGTTATACCTGTTATAATTGACGCTCTGGTAAAGGGAGAAATAGTCGTCGGGCCAGTGCAGCTGGGTGCCGAGACCGACAGAAATTCCGTCAATTTTAAAAAAGGCATAACCCACTGCATTGGTGGCAAGCCCGTTGGTATATTTTGAATGGAAGTAGGACAAACTCAATGCAAGCGGTTTTCGTCCGCCCATCCAGGGTTCTGTAAATGAGAAATTATAGCTGAAGTAACCGGCACCATAGGTCTGAAAACGCAGGCTGAGCTTCTGTCCGTCACCAGCAGGGATAGGCCTCCAGGCTTTTGGTTTGGCGATGTTCTTCAATGAAAAGTTGTTAAACGACAAGCCAACGGTTCCAATAATGCGCCCGTATCCCCAGCCTCCCGAAAGTTCGATCTGGTCGGCGGAGGTTTCGGTCACGTCGTAGCCAATATCCACGGTACCGTCTTCAGGGTTGGGATTCACGTTCGGGGTAAGTTTCTCGGCATCAAAATATTTGAGCTGGGCAAGCTGGCGTTGCGACCTGATCAGGCGGTCGCGGCTGAACAACTGGCCGGGCCGGGTCTGAACCTCTCGCAAAGCCACATTATCGTTGGTTTTCGTGTTCCCCTTGATGGTCACCTTGTTCACGGTAGCCTGCTTTCCTTCGTGCATCCTGATTTCGAGATCGATCGAGTCATTCTCGACCCGGGTCTCCACCGGCACGACGTTGAAAAACAGGTAGCCATCATCCATATAAAGCGACTGGATATCGGCCCCGTTGGGGTTGTAGGTAAGCGCCTCCTCAAGTGCTTTCTGATTGTAAACGTCGCCTTTGTTAATCTTCAGGATGCGGCCAAGGAACTGAGAGGCATACTTGGTATTTCCTACCCATGAGATGTTCCGGACATAATATTTAGGTCCTTCCTCGAGCCACAGATCAATGTTGATGGTATTGTCATCATTTTTAGATATGGAGTCCCTCACGATCCGTGCATCCCGGTAACCCATCTCATTATATTTGCCGACGAGCAACATTTTGTCGGCCTGGTAGTCTTCATCAATAAATTTGGAGGATTTGAAAATACGGATCCGGATGTTGTTCGAAGCGTGCTCTCCCACGTCATTCCCAATGTTGAGGAAATCCATGGTCGCAGCATCCCTGGCCGCATTGTATACGAGTTTATCGGCATCATTAAGCGGATTGAAGACGCTCTTTTCCTTGGTTTTTTTGAAGGCCCCTTTCACCATATCGGCTGTAACCTCTTTATTGCCATGAATGTGAATGGAATAGACTTTCACTTTCTCATTCCGGTCGATGTTGATATAGAGAGTCTCTTCATTGGCTGTAGAACTGTCCTTCTTGGGTACGATATCGACGGTGGCATTGAGAAACCCCTTATCGTTGTAAAACTTCAAAATAATATTTTTGGTCTTGACAATCATGTTGTCCGTAACGTAATCGCCCTTCACCAGCCTGATCTTCGCCCTGATGTCATCTGCATCGGATTTTTTGATGCCGGTGAATTGAAATTTCGAAAGCCGCGGTCGTTCCTTCAGGTAAAAATCAAGGAAGACCTGGTTGTCAACGATCTTGGTTACAGATACCCTGATGTCTTCAAAAAGTCCCTGGTCCCATAATTTCCTGATCGCCGCCGAAATCCTGTCGCCGGGAATTTTAACCTTGTCCCCTACCGTTAATCCTGAAAGCATGATGAGGACATTCCCATCAAGATATTTTACCCCGCTCACGGTCATTCCCCCGATGTAGTATTCCTTTGGACTGTTGTAATCCATTGTGTTGCTCTCCCCAAGCCTGACCTGGGCCCACAATGGTTGGATTAAAAGCATAAAAATTGAAAATATTAGCAGTTGGCGAAGTCTCATCCGGGTTTATTTACGTAGTTTTCCTTCAAATTCGTTAATCTGTTCACTGGTAAGCCCAAACCTTCTTTCCCGTTGCTGAAAATCGAGAATAGCCTTGTAAAAGTCTTCCCTGCCAAAATCGGGCCACAGGGTGCTGGTGAAATAAAATTCGGCATAGGCAATCTGCCAGAGGAGAAAATTGCTGATGCGGTACTCTCCGCTGGTCCTGATCAGGAGTTCCGGATCGGGAATGTCGGAGGTTGCCAAAAAGGAGGTGACGGTCGAGATATCAATCTGATCGGGGGTAATCTCTTTTGCTTCGACCTTACGGGCAATCGACCTTGCAACTTCCACCAGTTCCCAACGCGAACTGTAGCTAAGTGCAAGGATCAGGGTCAGACCTGTATTTTTCGAGGTCTCCGCGATTGATTTCATCAATTCGCGGTAACTTTTCGCCGGCAGGCTCTTTAAATCGCCAATGGCCGAAAGTTTGATGTTGTTTTTCTGCAGGGTAGGCATCTCCCCGTGAAGCGAATTGACCAGGATCCGCATCAGGGCGTCAATTTCATATTTCGGCCGATTCCAGTTTTCAGTTGAAAAGGCGTACATGGTCAGGTATTTAATGCCCAGTTCGGCCGCGGCTTCCACGGTATTCCTCACAGCATCCACTCCTTTTTCATGACCCAGGGTACGCACGAATCCACGCTTCTTGGCCCACCGGCCATTACCATCCATTATTACCGCCACATGAACAGGTAATTTATTTTTATCTATCTGATCCTTAAGCTCCTTCATGAGGAATAGCTAAAAATTAATGGTGATGCAGGTCCCGGCATTTTTTTGATGCCAACAGGTTAAATTTATATGTGAGCGATAGCCCGAACAAGGCATACCAGTCATTGTTCTTGTCGTTGCCCCGTTGCATGCCGGGGGTATGGTTAAGCGTCGGATCAGACATGACGGCGGCCACATCGCCTGGCTTAATATTCCTGCCATTCAGATAGTAGGTCGAACTCACATCGTCCAGGTAATCGGTAAACGTCTTATGGAGCTCCCAGTATACCTGCAAACTCAAACGATTGGCAAGGCTCACTTTAGCCCCCAATCCGAATGGGATAGATAAACTGGTAGTACCATAAGGTTTGCGCCCGAGATATCCGATATTCTGGCCTTCAGTACCAAGCGATTGTAATGAAACACCGTTCGACATCGGGTTAAAAAAGAACACGGAAATCCCGGTGTAAATATACGGTGATATTCCGTTCATCCGGCTGCCGGTAAAATAGGGCATGAAATTAAATTCAATTACAGCCGTAATATCCGTCAGTTTACTCGTAAATGACAACCCCCTGCCGGGCAGGAAACCGCTCTGCGAGGCATCGCCTTTTACCGAGCCCTGGGTGCCGCTCAGCTTTACCGCCCAGCGGGTATCCAGCCCGTAACGGGCCATGAAGCCATAAGCCATCTGTGTGTTCAGGAAATGCTTCGCTGGGTTCAGATCGCCCAGGTAGTAACTGCCACCTCCCTGGAAACCCACTTCCAGGTCCTGGGAATCAGCTGCATTGATAATAAAAAGGAAGAGGAAGACCAGGAAAAAATATCTTCCTGTTTGGCTCAACATGTTCTTTGAATATGCTATTTTAAAAATACTTTTCAACAATTGCTCTAAACGCTTAAATAACGACTTTATTGGATAAAGATGAGGATATTCGGATTTTATTCTGCTAATTCCGGTTATCCAATCCCCAGTTCAGTTTTTCACGGATCGCCTGGAAGAAATTCTTATCCGCCAACCTGAGAAGGTTTATCTTGAAAGAGGCTTTTCGAATGATCAGTTCAAGGTCATGGTCAACCCGCTCAACCCGTGAATCGAGGCTAACTACGAAATCGGGGCTCTTGCCTTCCACCGATATCCTGATCTCGCTGTCGTCCCTAACCACGATAGGCCTTACCGTGAGGTTATGGCTTGCGATCGGTGTTATAAGAAAATTCTCGCTGTCGGGGGTGATGATCGGTCCGGTGCAGCTGAGGGAATACGCCGTTGACCCGGTGGGTGTGGCAACGATAAGCCCATCGGCCCAGTACGAATTTAAAAACTCGTTGTTGATCCAGGTTTTAATGGTCAGCATCGACATCACGTTTGGCTTGTACACAATAAGATCATTCAGCGCATAATTGTCAAGACCAAACAGGTTCCCCGGCGTGTCAAGCTGCAGCAGCGTCCTTTTTTCAATTTTATAGTCTCCATGCCTGATTGCCCTGATGGCAGGAACGATCTGTTCCTTTGATATGCTTGACAAAAAGCCAAGCCGCCCCATGTTGATCCCTGTAACCGGGATCCCCGAATTCCCGATCAGCCTCACTGCATCCAGAATCGTTCCGTCGCCGCCGATGGAGAAGATGAAATCTGCCTTGTTTTCAATATCCGCTTGTTCACTGAACAAGGCTGGTAACGTGTGAAAATGAATTTTTCCCCTGAGACTGTCAAAAAATGGCTGAAAGACCAGCGCAACGCAATTCAGATCATTCAGTTCATCAAACAGTTCCTGGATAAACGGGATGACCGACTCTGATACATTTCTTCCGAAAATGGCAATTTTCATCTGTATTAACTTTCCTGAAACAAGGGTGCAAAGGTACGTTAATTTATTATCCGGCAGATACGCCATGCTATATCGGGGCGCTGAAATGGAGAGAAAAACCGGTCTGGCCTTTCCTGTTTACAGAACCTTCAAGCCTGAATACGACATCGTAATAGGTGGTAAAGTCGAGGCCGAGGCCGACACCTCCGAGGAGGCTGTTTTCAAGGTTGTTGCCCTGCGCCTTGAATTCTGGGCTGAGCCGTTGGTAATTATATACATATCCGGCGTCGGCAAACAGGTCGAGGTAAAAGGCAAAAGGAATGGTGTTGAATTTTGTGGTTTTTATAAACCCCAGTTTTAAAACCTGCTGAGGGACCAGGGCAAATTTCAGGTCGTTTTTCCACAACGCGTAATGTTGCCCGTCAACGACAAAATATTCATAACCCCGCACAAAGTCCTGGCCGTATCCCAACCCGCGCTGGAGGAAATAGGGCTGAGACCTGGCAAAGGTCATTTTCCCTGTAAACCCTGTGGCAAAATACCACTTGCGGTGAAGTTGCAAATATTCCCTCAGGTTTGTCCTGATATACGAATTATGTGCCGTTTCATAAGGAAAAGTGTGGTTCAGTTCCAGATCGATGCAGTATCCCTTCAGCGGGAAATAGGAGGCATCGCGGTGATCATTTCTGAAGTAGTAGGAAATGGTGAAAAAATGCTGTTCGCTATTGTTTGAAAGGCTGAACCCCGGAATTTCGACGATATTTCCGCCAAACGTATAGAAGTTGTAGGATAAGCGGAAGCTATGCGTTGAATGAAAACTGGGTCGGTACTGCATCTCTGCATAACCATAAATTATCTTTCTGAGATAGGCCGAGCTATCTTTTTTATTGACCGGTTTGTTATCAACCGTCGCCACCGCCAGTTCATGGTTGAATTCAACGCCGGCGCCAACCCCCATCCCAATCGTCTGTTTCTTGTTAAGATAGGGTATTTTGTAGGTAAACCCATACAGCTGGTTGTATCCGAAATGGGCCAGGATGCGCAGGGTTTCATTACGCCCCCTGAAGTTGTAAAAGGTAAAATCAATTCCGTAGGTGAGTCGCCTGAAATCGCGGGTTGCCCACCACACGTTAAAATTCCGTTCCGATATTTCAAACAGGGGGATCGGCCAGATATACCATCGCTCCACAACCGAAACTTTCACATCGGTGTACCCTGTTCCTGCTGCGTTAAGGGTGTCGATGGTCACAAAGTTGAAAAGATTCGTATTGAAGACATTGTGCTGGCTTGCACGCATGGCCGCCTGGAGATCCGGCAGCGATACGGTATCATTTTCCCTGAATTTAAGTTCCCTGGTAATGATGCGGTCGTGGGTGATTTTATTGCCCGAAAGGATGATTTTCCTTATGACCAGCAATCCTGACCGGCTTCCCTTTAATCCGGTTAGTGTATCCTGCCCCTGGCAGAAAAAACCAATCAGTAAAAAGAGCAGGGTACATCCCGGGTGCAGCAGGTAAAACAAAGAAAATCGCGTTGGCCTCATGGGTCAGATGCTCAGGTAATTCATCAAAGCATCAAAACGGTCCTGCAAACCTTCACTGTAGGCATCCTCCTGCGACCACCGTGCCTTAACCACGTAATTGTAGCGATCGAACGTTTGGAGGATGGCGCCGATATCAATGCGGTTCACCTTGATGGTGACCTCCATGTTGGTTGAATCGGGATTTGAGGTAACGTAAAGGCTGAGAATTTTGGCATCGTTCGACTCCACAATCTGTCCGATTTCAATAATGCTGTAATCCTTATTGTTGATTTCCAGCACGATCACCCCCCCGGGATTTTGGATGGCTGCCATTTCTGCCATGTGCATCACGAGCGATTGCAGGGTGATGGCGCCGATATAATGGTTTTTTGAATTAACCACAGGAAGCATGGTGAGGTTAAGCGCTGAAAAAACCCTGACAGCCTCGTAAATATGTTGATTTTCATCAATATTGGTATGGTTGAACGCTGATTTTTCAATACCTATTGGCTTTTCAGGTTCAGCCATGGCCAGGATGTCCTTGTCGGAAATGACCCCAAGGAAATCCTGGTCCTCGACGACCGGGAGGTGCGAAAGCCGGCACTCATCCATCATGGCGATGGCAAACACGCCGGTATCCGCAGCTTTAAGCGGAACGACCAAATCGGTTATCAGTTGTTTAGCGATCATTGAGGATGCTAAGGTATGAATTATAACGTAGGGTACTCACTGCCCCCGTTTCAAGTCCCGCCTTCACGGCGCAGCCCGGCTCATGGGTGTGAGAACAATTTTTATACTGGCACTGCGGCAGCAGCCGGTCCATCTCGGGGAAGCACCGGTGAATTTCAGTTTTGTCAAAATCGATCAGGCCGAACTCCTTGATCCCCGGCGTATCAACGATAAAGCCATCTCCTTCCAGTTCGAGCATTTCTGCAAAAGTCGTGGTGTGCATTCCCTTCTGATGAGTATCCGACAACCTGCCGATACGCGGGTTGAGTGCAGGGTTTACGGCCTTGATCAAAGCCGACTTGCCCGCACCTGAATGGCCCGAAAAGAGACTGACTTTCCCTTTCAGCAACTCCCTGATGCGGGGAATGCCATCACCGCGAAGTGCCGACACACGGTAACACGGATATCCGGCCTGTTCATAGATCGAGGTCAGTTCATCCAGGATCAGCATCAAATCAGGATTATAAATGTCTATCTTGTTGAAAATAAGACTTGCCGGGATGTAATACCCGGCGGCAGTCACCAGGAAACGGTCGATAAACCCGTTTGATGTCTGAGGCTGTGCCAGGGTCACGATCAGGTAGGCATGGTCGAGGTTGGCTGCGATGATGTGGGAGATCTTTGATAAATTCTTGGACTTGCGGATGATGTAATTTTCACGTTCCCTGATGTGCGTGATCATCCCATGGCTGTCGCCGCCGGTATGTTCAACCTCCACGCGATCGCCAATAGCCACCGGGTTGGTATGTTTTATATCGCGCATGCGAAACTGGCCTTTCAGTTTGCAATAGCACAGCGAACCATCGGGCATGCGCACCGTGATCCAACTTCCCGTCGATTTTACAACAATCCCTTCCAAAAGAATGATCTGATTTTTTTGTTTGTAAAAGTATAAAAATTAATTACATTTGGCCGGAATATCCCCTAAACCAGATTCATGAGACCAAACGCAAACATCACCCTGATCATCGCCCCACTCGTTGCCGTTGTCATGTATTTGTATTTCAGGAAACGCGCCAGCGCCGGATTCAGCCGCCTCCTTTTGTTAAGTTATCTTGCAGGCGGAGCCGGCATTCTGATTTTCCTGGCAGCCGAAGCTATTTCCTCCAGGCTTGGCCTTAATGACCTCGGGAACCTTAAACGGACCCTGTTTTATTCTTTCATCACGATCGGAGGGAGCGCCGAACTTGGCAAATTCATTGTCCTGCGGTATTTCTTCGTTAATAAAGAGGAAATCAGGAAACCAATGGACGTTATCACCTTTTCGATCATGATCGCACTTGGATTCAGCACCATGGCCCTTTTCCTTTTTGCCTTTAATGTCTTCGGCATCCGGCTGCAGTTGCCCCCGATCCTCTATGCCTATATTTTTGTTCCTGCCAACATCCTTTTTTCTGTAATCATGGGATTCTTCGTTGGCATGGCTAAATTCCTGAAGGCGCGGATCGTATATTCACTTACGGGATTGATGGGTGCGGTCTTTTTTCACGGGATCTTCAATTTTTGTCTGCTCACCAGCGATTTCAAACTGCTCAGCGTGTTTTCCTTCGGTTCCACCATCATTGTCTTTGTGCTTGGCATCAAAGCTGCCATGAGTGTCGCAGAACAGTCAGATTAGTTCATACAACTTGCCCGGAAGGCACTTTACCACCCCTTCAAACTCAAGGTTGAGCAGGGCTGCCGACACTTTGCTCATCAGATTTTCTGTCAGGAAACAGATCTCATCAATTCCCAACTGTCCCTTTTCCTGCAACAGCGCCACGATTTTCTCCTCCTCCGGCGTCATTTCGACAAAAAACCTGCGTTGCACCGGGGGTTGCACGGCAGCACCCTCCTTCCAACCCATAAGGTATTCGATGTCTTCCGCCTTTTGAATCAACGATGCCCGGTTGGTCCTGATGAGGTAATTGGTCCCTTCGGAAAAGGGATCGTTTACCCGGCCCGGCACTGCAAAAACATCCCGGTTGTAAGAGTTGGCAATGTCGGCTGTGATGAGTGCGCCCCCTTTCTTCCCTGCTTCCACCACCACCGTTGCATCGGCCAACCCGGCAATGATCCGGTTGCGCTTGGGGAAATTTGTGCGATCGGGCTTTGTACCGCTCATGAATTCGGTGACAAGACCTCCCTGCGTCACCATCTTTTCGGCCAGCGGCCGGTGCATCCATGGATACACCATATCCAGCCCGTGTCCGAGCACCCCAACCGTATTCAACCCGAAATCAAGTGCATACCTGTGTGCGTGGCTGTCGATGCCATACGCCAAGCCGCTCACAATCAGAACCTGCTGCGATACCAGTCCCGAAACCAGGTCACGGGTAACCGTCTTCCCGTAATCCGTGGCATTGCGCGTACCCACGATCCCGAGAACACGGGTTGCGTTCAGGTCGCAGTTCCCCTTGTAAAAAAGCATGACCGGCCCGTCGAAACAGTGCCTGAGCCGTTGCGGATACCCGGGATCCAGAAAGTAAAGGGGAGAAATATGGTATCGGTCAATAAAGGCAATCTCTTTCTCCGCCTGCAAAAGAATATCTTTATTGCCCACTGCCTGCGCCAGCAGCTCCCCCACCCTCGTCATCTTCTTCAAATGACGCCGAGGCTCTCTGAATACCGCCCCGGCACTTCCGCAAATGGTCACCAGTTTTTTCCCGAGTACATCCCCCACCCCGGGAATGAGCGTCAACCCTATCCGGTAAATAAGTTCATTATCTTCCATATCCCAAAGTTCATGTTTCAAGATTCGTTGTTCAATATTCTGTGTTGTAGGCAATAGGCATTAGGTAATAGGCATTCGATATTCGAGATTCAGTATTCGATATTCGATGTACTCTTTTCTTCTGCTTAATCGGTTTAGTTCATAAAAGGTAATACGGTGTGAATAACTTTTTTTTCCGGCAGAGTAAAATGCACGTAATTTTGAAATGGACTGAATAACAAAATATGGCGGATGCCTAATACTGAAAAGCAAAAAGTGCTGGTTTGCCCGATGGACTGGGGCATTGGTCACGCAAGCCGGTGTGTTCCCCTTATACAGAAGCTCGGCGAGTTGGGCTTTGAGGTCATTATTGCCGCAAGCGGCCGCCCGCTTGAATTTATCAGGAAAGAATACCCCGGAACGCAGGTCATCGATTTCCCTGGAACCCCGGTCACCTACCCGAAAAATGGCTGGATTGCGCTGAAGATGCTGCGGGCGCTGCCCAGGCTGCTGTTTGGCATATGGCGCGAGCACTGCGCTTTGAAAACCATCGCCCGCCAGACCGGGGCCTCGCTGATCATCTCCGATAACCGCTACGGGTGCTGGCATGCAACAATCCCTTCTGTATTCATGACCCACCAGCTCGATATCCAGGTACCTGCCGGATTTCTGTTCCTGAAGGGCATACTTAAAAGAATTAATTACTGGTTCATCCGGCACTATAAAGAATGTTGGATTCCCGATTTTGAAGCACACCGGGGGCTGGCAGGGGCCCTTTCACATCCGCCAAAACTTCCGGGCAATGCCTTTTTCATCGGGATATTATCCAGGTTTTCAATCGGGAAGCAGCGCCTCCACGATTATCAGTCTCCCGGTTTCGATCTGCTGGTGATGCTGTCGGGACCTGAGCCGCAACGCAGCATCCTGGAAGAGAAAATACTGATGCAACTGGTCAACATCAACATGCAGGTGGCCATGGTGAGGGGTATTCCTGAATCGGATGAGGCCTATGTGCTTGACGACCGGATTCATGTGTTTTCACACCTTGAAACCGCGAAGATGCAGGAATTGATCAACCAGTCGGCGCTGGTGATATGCCGTTCAGGCTATTCAAGTATCATGGACCTGGTGACGCTGGGCAAACGCGCGATCTTCATCCCTACGCCCGGCCAAACCGAGCAGGAGTATCTTGCCCGTTACCTGATGGACAAAAAGATTTATTTTTCAACAACCCAAAAGGATTTCGACCTGCTGTACGCACTGGAAATGTCAAAAAATTTCCCCGGGATGGTGATCCGGAATGATTATGCCGATTTGAAAAGCAGGATTGCAGCTATGGCTGTTAAGCCTCCTTCGGCTTCTTCCGGGCAAGAACAATCAGCGTGATCCCTGCGATGATCAGTGGGATCGAGAGCATCTGCCCCATGTTCAGGGGCAGGCCGCGTTCAAATCCTACCTGGGGCTCCTTGATGAATTCAATAAAAAAGCGGACTCCGAACACCAACACCATGAACATTCCGAATATCATTCCCAGGGCCGGTTTCCCATCTTTTTTATAGTAATACCACCAAAGGAGGAAGAAGATAGCGAGGTACGACAACGCCTCGTAGATCTGGGTCGGATGCCGGGGAACAAGGCCGTCGGACGGGGTTGAAGAGCGCAGGAAATTAAAACCCCAGGGCAAGCTGGTAGGCAGTCCGTAAATTTCAGAGTTCATCAGGTTTCCCATACGGATCATAAAACCAGCCAGGGCAACGGTGATGACAACCCGGTCCATGAACCATAAAAACGGTTTTCCGCGCATACGGGAAAAGATAAAAACAGAGAGGGGGATGCACACAGCCGCCCCATGGCTGGCAAGCCCGCCTTCCCACACCTCCAGGATCTTGATGGGATGGGCCAGGTACCACGATGGCTCATAAAAAAAGACATGCCCCAACCGTGCTCCCACGATGGTACCGATGATCATCCAGGTGGTAAGCTCATCCAGCAGCGCAACAGGTACGCCCTCCTTGCTAAAGAACTTCAGCATGATCAGGTATCCCAGGAAAAAGGAGAGTGCGAAAAAAAGCCCGTACCACCTTACAGCGAAACCGCCGAGACTGAAGATCTCAGGACTCGGATTCCAGACAATGGATAACAGCATATTTCTTTTTTCTTCCTATTGAAATGACTTTAACTTCGTATTGAACAGCGCATCCATTTTGGAGGCCAGCGCCGGTTGTTTGTTTTCAGATGCAAGCATCGACAATCGCCGCAGTACGCCGAGCGAGGTTTGAATATCCTGCTGGAAATAGGCCCGGTTCTGGCTTGAATAAGCATAATAGTAATCGAGGTTCTGGCTGTATATCACCGAGACCCGCTCGACCAGTTTGTTTGCCTTGTCGGTTGCCCCTGCTTTGTAATATATCTCTGCGAATGGCAGCATGTACATGTCGAACGGAAACTTGGAGTCGGGGAAGTTCTTCAGGTAAGTATCCAGCATTTCGATGGCTTCCCTGTTTTTGCCCTGCAGCATGAGCGACTGCGCGACGCGCATGAAGTTCGTCTTCGGCCTTACGGCATTGTTGAGGCTTTCAGGATCGACATAAACGTGGGGATCGCTCAGGTTGCCCCAGGCGCATTTGTTTTTAAGGATATCGTAGGAGGTAAGCGCATCGACCCCGCCCATTCCGCTAATATAATCATCGTCTTCGGCCTTGACAGGCATGAATTTATATACCCAGCCTGTTACATGGCAGAATGAGTCGATCGCCACACAATGGCTAACGCTCGATGGGGCGGCAAAATAGAGTGGCCGTTCCCACTTGTTCGAGGCAAGGAGGTCGAGCAGCATAAGGTCGTTTTTATACAACTGGTTCGACTTGATGGTCCAGCAGATCGAATCAACCATTTTACCGCGAAGGTGTTTGGGCACGATGCCATACTTCACGCACGCGGCAGAGTCGACGGTTATTTTAACCTTTTTCGATGGGAAGAATTTCATTTTTTCACCGTTCTGCAACGGCAGGAAGGTTTGCGGATCATCGCTCTTGATAAAGTCGATCATGTCCTTCAGTTCCACGTAGCCTTTCAGGCCGATATCGTAGAACGGCACGATGTCGTTTGTTCCCTGACGGTACTGCTCCCTGCTTAACGCCAGCGGGATTGGTTCGGAGGTGTAGGCTTTCTGATAGAGCTGGTTGATGTACCACGGGCCCGAGGCAAGCATCAGGTTCACCACCCTCACATCGGTGCCGATCCCTTCAACCTCCTGGTCGTACCATAACGGGAAGGTGTCGTTGTCGCCGTTGGTGAAGAGGATGCCCTGCGGTTCGCACGATTTCAGGTAATCGGCTGCAAAATCGCGGCACGAATATTTTCCCGAACGGTCGTGGTCATCCCAGTTTTCCTTCGCCATAATCCCGGGAACCAGCACGAGGCACAGCACGAAGACGATGATCACAGCCAGGTTTTCCTGCATCTTCTTCCGCAACCAGTTGACCAGGGGGATGACCCCCAGCCCGATCCAGATCGCGAATGCATAGAACGATGCCGCGTAGGCATAGTCCCTTTCACGCGGTTCGTAGGGCTGCTGGTTCAGGTAAACCAAAATCGCAAGTCCGGTCATGATGAACAGCAGCGATATGATCAGGGTTCCTTTGTAGTCCTTGCCCACATGGAAGAAAAACCCGATCAATCCCAGGAGGAGCGGAAGCATGTAATATTTGTTGGTTCCCCTGTTCATTTTGCTGTCGGGCAGGTTCAACTGGTCGTGGCCCAGCCGCATTTTGTCGAGGAACGGAATCCCGCTGATCCAGTTCCCGTCTTCAATGCCGCCATAACCCTGCACATCGTTCTGCCGGCCGGCAAAATTCCACATGAAGTAACGGATGTACATATGGCCGATCTGGTAGGTAAAAAAGTATTTCAGGTTCTCACCAAAGGTAGGACGGTTTCGGGTTTCAGGCTTGTCGTCGCGCGAGGTGACTTCGATGGGAACGCCTTCGCCTCCCCATTTCTTGTAGAATGCCTCCGACCCTTTGCGCTGGTTGCTCCACATGCGCGGAAAGATGGTGGTGAAGCGCGGATCCCACACAGGAACCGTTCCCTTGCGGGTGTCGATGACGATGTATTTCCCCGATTTCACATCTTTCTCGTAAACCGGGTTGCCGTCGGCATAGTCGACGATGGGGGCGCTGTAATATTGCCCGTAGGCAATGGGGAAATCGCCATATTGCTCGCGGTTAAGGTACGAAAGAAGGCTGATGGCATTCTTGGGGGCATTTTCATTGATCGGCGTGTCGGCATTGGCCCTGATCACCAGCATCAGGAAGGATGAATACCCGATCATGATAAAGGTGAAAGCCAGGATGATGGTGTTGAGGATCGTCTTTCCCTTTTTATGGGTGATGTACAACCCCCAGATCAGCAAACCGACCAGCAGTGCGAAATAAATGACGGTTCCCGAATTGAAGGGCATTCCGAAGCCATTGACAAAGAGCAGTTCGAATTTCCCCGACAGCTGAACCGTCCAGGGGATGATGACGAACATGACAAAGGCAAGCACCAGGATGGAGATGATGAACGTAAGCAGCATCCCCAGCTTGGTGGTATCAAACTTGTTATAATAGTAAACCATGCAGGTTGCCGGGATGACCAGCAGGTTGAGCAGGTGAACGCCGATGGCAAGACCGATGAGGAAAGATATGAGGATCAGCCACCTGAATGAATGCTTCTCACTGGCCACCGTTTCCCATTTCAGGATAGCCCAGAAGGAAATGGCGGTAAAAAACGACGACATGGCGTAAACTTCGCCCTCCACAGCCGAAAACCAGAAGGTGTCGCTGAAGGTGTAGGCCATGGAGCCGATGAAGGCGGCGGCAAACACCGTGTACATCTGACCGTCGGTCATTTCATCCTCCGAAGGCATCAGTTTTTTCGCAAAGAGGACGATGCTCCAGAACAGGAATAAAATTGTGAAGCCGCTTGAAAGTCCCGACATGACGTTGACCATGCGTGCAGCATGCGATACGTCGCCAAAGGCAAAGAGGGAGAAGAACCGGCCGATCATCTGGAACAGGGGCGCCCCGGGAGGATGGCCCACCTGGAGCTTGAATGCCGTGGCGATGTACTCCCCGCAATCCCACCAGCTTGCGGTAGGCTCGATGGTGAGCAGGTAAACTGCTGAGGCAATAATAAATGTAGCCCAACCGAAGATGTTGTTCAGGTTCTGGAATTTCTTCATAGCATGGTGATTTTTCGGGAAATAATCCGGCGCAAAAGTACAAAATAACCCTCAACCCCGGATTAGTATTTTTTTTGACCCGTTCCCTGCTGTAAAAATGAAAATTTTTCTACCTTTGCAGGCCGAATTCGGTTACGAAGGACGAAGGACGAAGGACGAAGGACGAAGGACGTGGGACGAAGGACGAAGGACGTGGGACGAAGGACGTGGGACGTTTGATAGATTTTTGTAATTTTTAATTTTTAATTTTTAATTTTTAATTTCCCTGACCCATGGTGTAACGGCAGCACAAGAGATTTTGGTTCTCTCGGTCCAGGTTCGAATCCTGGTGGGTCAACACTGTATAATTTATAAAACCCTGAATATTAATTTATTCGGGGTTTTGTTTTTAGGTGAAAACTGGATTTGTTACGGATTTGTTACAACCAAGGTTTTTTTTTCCTTCAAAAAGGTTCATTATCTTTGATCATTGTCAAATCATTATAAAATGTTATAATATGTCAAATCCCGAGTTACTCATAGCATTCAGTAAGATCAAGAAAGTTATCAAGAGAATCAAGAATCCCCAAGATGTTGCAGATATATTGGAAGCAATAGAAGAGGTAAGAGGCTTGGTTCTTCTGAAAAAAGAGCTACTTGAAAGAAAAGAAAAACTACAGCACCTTCCTGTTGTTACTGAGGAAAACCAAAACGATCCCATGAGAACACCAGCGGAAGCAGCGGTACAATTAGGCGTGGAAAGACAAACCATCTACAACAAAATCAAAAAAGGTGATATCCAAGCAAGTAAGACAGGTGCTGGCGAAAAGGATGCTGTTAGAATTCCACAAAGTGAGCTTGATAGAATAAAAAACGGTAAGAGTAAGCGTTGAATACTTATATAATAGTCCCTCCCCCCTATTGATGGTTCTACCATTATGAATGGAATTGAAGAGTTGAATAAAATGCCAAAGTAGGACTGGTGTTAAAAAAAGGCCCACGGGCCTTTTTTTTATTCCACTTTTCTAATGTGTCAGTGATCTCATTGGAGGATCAATTGATTTTAGAGAACCAGCCGTAATGATGGTTCTGATCTATATATATATATTTGTTTCTTTAGAATTCTACGGGTGGGGAAATTGCGTAGAAACCTAAACACCAACTATAATTCTGGGAAAGAATCTAAAGTGGATCGTAATTCGGTGATTTATGTAACGGGGGCAGGATCGGCAAGCTTAAATGAATCGGTTATTTTAACCATAAAATGGTTTGGCATGAAGTTTTCCAATAGATGGCTTGTATCAAGATTTGGACATGAAATTAATCCATATAATGTTTCAATAACGGTTTTTGCCTTCGGGCACTCTAAAAAATTGAGGTCACGGTAAAACCGCAAAATAGCAAAAACTGCCATTTTTGACCACTCCAGAGCACATTTGACATTTTTTGGTGCATATTTAGCCAGAAAATTTGTCACCAGTACCGTATACAATAATCAACAACAGAATAATTAATAGCTTTGCTTAGATGTGATCATGAATCAAAATTCTACTATTATGAGACGGTTTGAAGATGATGTTAGAAAAATTCAGGAAGAACTTGAAAAACGAGTGGCTCACGGAAAACAAAAATCGATTTCAAGCCAGAAATTGCAACAGTTTCTAATGGATTGGTTCAAATACTCTAAAAGGTCAAGTTTATCGGAAGTGGATAAAGAAAACATAAAAGAAATTCAAACGCTCTTTGATCAATACGATATTGCTGTTTATTCGAAAAATCATGGGGATGATCACCAGAAGTTAGAGAAATTCAGGTTGTCAGATAAAATCTCAATTCGACCAAAATATATAAAAAGTGAATTTGCGGGTATTATAACCGTTAATGATGGGTTAAGTAAAAAAGCACCTTATAGTCCTTTCCAAATTGATGCAGTTGAAGCATTGACAAAGGCGATCAGCACTAAAAGTGATTATTCTGGAATTCTTGCAATTCCAACGGGAGGTGGCAAGACGTTTACTTCTGTTTACTGGCTACTGAAAAATATTATAGAAAATGGGGGTAAAGTCCTTTGGATTTCCCATCGACATGAACTTCTTGATCAGGCGTTCAGTACATTTAAGGATAATGCCTTTGCGAAAGATGCTAATGGAGTGTTTGTTTTACAAAAAAAGAAAGAGATTCGATATCGAATCATCTCTGGTAATCATGGTAATACAAAAAATATATGCTTGTCAGATGATTTACTAATTGTAAGTAAGGATAGTTTATCGAAAGGGGTGGGTTATGAAAATGGCAAAATATCAGCCCCAGACCAAAGTGGAACTGGAACTCTTTATAATAACTGGTTGAGAGAAGATGAAAAAAAAGAAGTATTCATGGTTATTGATGAAGCCCACCATGCAACCACCAAGTCCTATCGCTATATAATGGATTACTTAAAAGAAAATGGCGTAGCCATTAAACTTTTAGGATTGACCGCAACACCTTTTCGATATGATATTGCTGAACAAGGGTTACTAAGGAAAATTTTCAAGGATGGGATTACTTACAGAATCGGAATTAATAAACTCATCGAAATTGGATTCTTGGCAAGACCCAATTTTCGGGAAGAAGTAAATACTGGGTTTGATATGACCAAAGTCCTAACAATTAAAGAAATTGAAAAGATAAAATTCAATGATTTAGAATGCATTGGCAAAAAGTCTGCCAAGACATTAGGGGAAAATGTGGAACGAAATCAATTTATCGTACATCATTATCTTAAAAACAAAGCATCCTATGGAAAAACAATAGTATTCGCAATCAATGTTTCCAATGCCGTTGCTCTCGAAAAAATGTTTAATGATAAAAACATTAAAGCCGAATTTGTAATCTCACGCCATATAAAACAACTTGCCACTTCAGACTCAACCCCGCAAACTAACAAAGAAAAGATTGAACGGTTTCGCAACGGGGACGTACAAGTTATTATTAACTACAATATTCTCACTGAGGGACTTGATGTTCCAAAGGTTCAGACAGTTTTCTTAGGACGACCGACTGTGTCACGTATCTTGATGACTCAAATGATTGGCAGGGGGTTAAGGGGGCAATCGGCTGGCGGTACGGAAACCGTTAATATTGTACCGTTTATTGATAACTGGCACAATTTGATTTCATGGGTCAACCCAAAACAATTGATTGAGTCAGAATCTGATTTTATTGAAGAAACAAAAGCGATAAAGAAATTCGTATTTAAAGCAATTTCCCACAAATTTAAAGCTGAATATGCATTATTAATGAGTCAATCAGTTGACCCAGAATTAAAGAAAGAAATTCAATCCCGAAATTTTATTGATAGGCTCCCTGTAGGAATATATGTCATATCAGTTGAAAAAGGTGTTTCAACTGAAACAAATGAAAGAATAAAATTTGATCGTGACGACAATATATTGGTATATAGTCATTTGTCAAACGAATACACTCAATTTATTCAAGAACTTCCAGATATATTTAAAAGTACTGGGTTGGATAGTGAGAATTTGACAGATGAAGAAGTTGAAATGCTTGCCGATCATGTACAATCGACCTATTTTGTAGGATTAAACTTAAAAATCGGATATTACAAGGAAGACATTAAAGACCTGATTAGATATTTTGCCATGACTGGTGAGGAACCAGTATTTCTCAGCTTTGATTACAGAGCAAAGTTTGACATACAAAAACTTGCCAAGAATATTTATAATAATAACCGTGGTATAAAAAAACTTCAAAATGCGATTGATAAAGCATGGAAGGATGGTCAAACCGAATGGCAAGCGTTTTTTGGGCATGATTTTATCCATTTCAAAACGGAACTGACTTTAGCTGTCGATAAACTTATGTATCCAGATAATTACAAGCCGTCTGTGCTGAGACCTATTATCACTCATGAGCTGCGGAAATATGAGAATATACCTATGGAGGATATAAAAAAACATGACCCTGAATATTATATGTATCTCAGGGACTGTGTTTTTAAGAACAATAAAAATAGAAATGGTGAATATTTCTCAAAAGTTCCAAGATTTGCCAGTAAGAAGAAGATTTATTTTGACATAACATATAAATTGCCGTTATCTGAAGGCGGGCAAACGATAATTTCAAATTTACAATTGCAGCGGAAGGTTATGAAATGGACTTTGAAAATGTCGCAGAATCTATAGATATTTATTGATAAATTTTGATTTTATAGGTTCTTAATAGTTTTATGGATTTTCTTTCATTGCGTTGCCAAGTTTCGTTTTTCTTAACCAATGGTTTCTTCCTAAGATCGCACCTCTTTCGTCATCGGTAAGGGTTTCAAAAAAATAACATAAACCAGCAGATACTTTTTCCCAAAGTTCAGGATTCACACTGATAATATCATATACTTTATCATGTGTTGTTTCTATCTTCTGGAATTTTCTTGCGATAATGTAACAAGAGTTCTCCAGTTCCAGTAAAAATATATCCTTTTCTTTATCAATGGTCAGTTCAAATTTACTTTTTTTCATATCCAACATGGCAACTTGGAGTTGTTCCAAAGTTACATTCGATTTTTTTAATAATTCAATGAGCGTAATCATAGGTTTCTGATTTTAATTATAGCGTGATTCAAATATAACGAAAAATATTGAACAAAATAATATAAAAATAATTCGTCCAATAAATTATTTATTAAAAACAATTCAAATAATAATTGGTTTTTTGATGAATATTTTCTATATTTGAGTTAATAGAAGATTTATGAATATAAATACACTAAAAAAAATGAAATACAATGTTAAGGATTATAATGTATGGGTATGTCATACTCCATTTAAGGATACTATCTTTGATAAGACGGATTTTGAAGTAGGGGATGAGGTAACGCTCAATATGCTGGGTGTTGAATTTGTCCATGGTGATAAAAAATATCAATTCCTTGAAGAATTTGAAAAACATTTCACGCCAAAAAAGGTTATCCGTAGACTTAAACTTCAAAAATTATATAAACAAAAATCCAATAGAGGGGAATGAAGGTTTACTCGGCTGGATGAAGTTATAGCCAAAGAGATTACTGAGTGTTCTATTCTCAAAGAAGGACATAAAGGGAATGCAAGGAAATACATTAGAAATATTGAATGATATGCATAAATATTGTCAATTTTGATGTTTTAAAATGAAAGAGAGTTTAACAAAAAGAATAATTCATAAAGTTTAGTAAAAACCAGTTTATGGAAAATCAGAAAATGATTACTTCACGTGGCACTGATGCCATGATAACTTGTATTTATAAATCTGGCGGGACTTTCCAAGTAATTATTGGGAATATCGTTCCCAAACAGGAATATGAACGATATGATTTGGGAGACTTTATCGTGAAATCAGGAACGAAAGTTAATTTAGATAACTTTCGTTCCAGTTTACTAAAATCCTTGTATGAGCAATATGGATTGAAGGACATTGATTGTTTTAACGTAGTCGTGTATTCAAGAAGTGAAATCAAAAAGAACTTAATTGTATTGGAAAAACGCATGCATGAGAGGTTATTGAAACCGACAGAAGAAAGTAAGGAAAATTTTTTCATACAATTAATAATCCTTAAGGAGTTTAATGGGTTTAAACGATTTGGCTCTTTAAATGATTGTTACGGTTTTTTAAATGAAGACGATAACCATTTAGTCACGTTTTGTGATGCAAATGCTCATATTCTTTTTTCTTTATCCGAAGAGGATAAGGCAGAACATCAATGTAAATTTGGATGTGCCCTTTGGGCTCAAAAAAACAGTAACGATTTTGGTTCATATCCTGTTAGGAAGATAAGTAGAATAAAATTGAACAGAGTTCAAAGGTGGCAGATACAATCAGATTTAGACGAATTCTTCAGCCTTGATGAAACTAAACTTCTTATCACATTAACAAGGCAAAGGCAAATTGGGTTATTAAATTCCATATAATAGCTACAAAGTTCTTGTTTGTGGCACTCCCCGTTGTCAAATTGCCGCTCCGTTTGAATTCTCATCATTGGCACCTGTTACACCGTCCGATGCCTCATTTGAAGATGCAACTGAAGAGGTGGTTATTACAAGCTTAGCCCCAGTCATACCAGTTGAAGCTGATTTCAATGATGCTACTGTTCAAGAAATTAACATCAGTACGCTGGCTCCAATAACCCCAGCCGTTGCAGATTTTGAATAACTCAATAAAACTCGCTATTTCTACCAAAGACCTCGAAGCTGCCTTTTAATGGTGGCTTCTTTCGTTATTAATGGTTAATTTTGTTCAAATCTAAAATTCAAATAGCAGCAACCATGAGAATTTCAAAAAACACAATTCTTATCACTGGTGGTGCCACTGGTATCGGGCTTGGATTAGCTGAAGAGTTTCTCAGACAGGATAATACAGTTATCATTTGCGGCAGAAGAGAAAACAGACTCAAAGAGGCACAGGAGAAACTTCGAGCACTTCATATTCGAGTTTGTGATGTGACCAAATTAGCCGACAGGGAGAATCTTGTGAAATGGGTACTGGAAAACTTTCCAAACCTGAATATTCTCATTAATAATGCTGGTATTCAGAATAATCATGACCTGAGTGGCACAATAGATATTGCTGCCGTTCAAAAAGAATGTGATACAAATTTCATCGCCCCGATCCACTTAAGCAATTTATTTACTGATCATTTGAAAAGCCAACCAGAATCAGCAATTGTCAATATAACATCTGGGCTGGCGTTCACCCCGCTGGCATTTATGTCAGTTTACTGTGCTACAAAATCAGCCCTGCATTCATTTTCACTTTCATTGCGCTATCAGCTCTCACAAACATCCATCAAAGTTTTTGAAATTGCGCCACCGATAGTTGATACAGAACTGGATGGCGGTGCACTTGAAGATCGAGGACAACGAGACAGGGGAATGAAGCCAGAAGAATTTGCCTTGCATGCAATAGCGGCAATAAAAGATGATGTGTTTGAAGCTGCAATCGGATTTGCCGCCAACCTAAGGTTAAAACGTGAAGAGTTGTTCAATCAACTGAACCCTAAAAAATAAGGATCGTCAACTGCGTGTTGGGAAATAACATAAGAATCCAAGCGTTTTTTCAGTTGTAACCTCATTTCATTCTAACCCACAAGAAACATGACTAAATCCGAAAATGCTGTTCTCTATTTTTCAGATACTTTCAACTGCTCACAGGCTGTATTGACATCATTTGGGCAAGACTATGGTTTATCAGAAGACCAGTGCCTAAAAATTGGTTGTGCTTTCGGTGGTGGTATAGCTCGCCAGCAAATGACATGTGGTGCCGTGACAGGTGCATTGATGGCACTGGGATTGGAATTTGGGCGAGCAGCAGATGATCCCTATTCAAAAACGGGTGAGACATATGATAAATCAAATCAACTCTTTGAGGAATTTAAGAAACGGAACGGTTCAATAAATTGCAAAGAACTATTACAGGGACTGGACATGAACGATCCAGAAGACCAGAAGAAAATCCAGAAACAGGAGTTATTTCAAACGGTTTGTATGAAGTATGTGCTGGATGCGGTTGAGATAACAGAACGAATTATAGATGAAAAACAACAGAATCGTCAATAATATAACTGAATATGAACATCTTAGTCTTAGGATCAACTGGCAGAACGGGCAAAATATTCGCCAAGCTCGCCAACAGCAATAGCCATCACATAACTGCCATCGTTAGAGAAAAAAATCGTGGAACACTCCCCAAGGTGAATTACATTGAAGGCTCTCCTACGGATGGAAAGTTGCTAAATGATGCCCTTAAAGGAATTGATGCCGTGGTAGTTTCGCTGAATATTAACAGAACCTCAGATAACCCTTTTGGCAAGGTTGTGTCCCCATTGACCCTTATTTCGGATTCTGTTAAGGCTTTGATCCCAGCAATGGAGAAGAACAATGTCAAGCGGATTATTACAGTAAGTGCTTCAGGTGTTGGTGACTCTTGGAACCATATGCCGCTAATTGCCAGATTACTTATCAGATACAGCAACATCATGCGAGCTTATGAGGATCATGACCGTCAAGAACAGATCATCAGAAATTCTAAGCTGGAATGGACTATCGTTAGACCTGTGATGCTCAATAATAAAGACAATGATACTTATCAGGTTTCAGTGGGAAAACCAACTGGACACGGCATCAGCCGCAAAGCAGTTGCCAAGTTCATACTTGATGCTTTGGAGTCAGGAAAATACGAGAAAGAGGTTGTCACACTGAATGGATAAATACCTTGGTCACTGTGAATAACCCCATTGCGAAATGGATAGGACTCCAATATGTAATCTTCCCGCCCGCCACATTTTGAAAATCCTTCATTTTTGATTACGAATTATCAAGCCTTGTTAGTTTTGCCTTTCTAAGCCTTTGTAAATCATTTATTTCACAAATCAAAGAAGGATAATCAAAATTCTGTCTACAGTTTGCGTAATTATATAAAAAAACTATTGCTCTCCATTTTTTAATCTTCAGGTTCTTGATTTTTGATATAAAGGACTCACGGTTATTTGGAGATATTTTACTAAGATAACCATCGGGTTGCAGTTTATAAAAAAACAACTGATTGTTTTTACTTTTAAGATTATCCTGAAGAAAATATACTCCACAAAATAGGTGATTTAATTCTTCTGGCGTAAATTCCATTGAAATTTCATTCATGGCTTTAAATCTTTTCTTCTCTAACTTATAAATCTCACTCAGTTGCGCTTGGACTTCTTTCAGGTTTTTAGCACGGCTTATTACGTTATAGTTTTCGATCATATCCATATTGTTTTACTTTACTCAAATATAAGCACATGGAAGTGATTTTCAACAAAAATTGTCTTTCCCAATTCAGAAAAAAAATTTTGACTTTCTTGAAATGGAAGATTGGTCAAATTTTTGGTTCTGAACAAAATCCCCATTCATGGCTGTCGCAAAATCGGGCTATGGGAAAAGTTCAAAATTTTTCGCAGCAAAAAATTTTTCGTTTGGGCATTCTTAAAAACCCGACTTTTCGAAAATCTATCAACAAAGATAAAAAAATTGAAATTGGTTTCATTGAAATGAAATTGATATACAGCATATTAGCTTGGGGGTCATGTTTTGAAAACCCATCGCCCATATTTTAGCCTCGTCTATAATTTCCCCTCGTCCAAATTCGGGCAATGTCCAGTATTGACCTTTTCCCCTCATGCCTATTTTGCCATACATTAAATATGCAATAATTTGCATATATCCTGAGTCGGGTTATCGTTTCACAGCCCAGTGAGGCAAATGGGTCGGTGGCAAACAATCGTGCATTGTAGAGTCTTAAAATGTGTCAAATAGAAAGTGATGAATTACAGACAGCCTATTGGTTCTCTTGTTTTCGTAACTTTGACAATCGCTTCAAGAAGCCCCATCACCCATGACCAAAGAGCTGTCCATCAAAGAACTCATGACGATTCCCAGTATCGGCAACCAGAATCAGAATCGCATTAAAAAACACTCATCATGATAAAACAGATTTTCCCCAAAACCATTGACAATAATTACAATGGATACAAATTAGCCCTGTATTTCTTCTATGCGATAACGGCAGTTACACTGGTTCGAAGCCTCATTCATATTTTAGCACTTGATGGTGGAGCCGAAAGCATCGCTACGATCCCACTTAGCCAGTATCCTAAAGATGCCGCTTCAACTATTGTTTTTCTTTTTTCACTGTGGGGATCATCCCAACTGATAATTGGGTTGATCTATTTGGTAGTGGTTCTAAGGTATAAAAGCCTTATTCCCTTGATGTATATACTGTTATTTGCTGAGTACTCTATGAGATTGATCCTTGGGCATGTCAAACCAATCGTGATACTCGGTACCGCACCAGCAACTTTTGCGAATTACATCATGATTCCTTTGTCAATTGTGCTGTTGTTCTTATCTATTCAGAGTAGGAATCAAAAATAATAATCCCTGAAAGAAATATTCTATTAAAGCCAAAATCCAAAAATTATGTACAGATTATTTTTTAATGTCGGTAATCTCTAAAAGAACTTCTTTATGAAAAAAATCCTTGATAATTCATTTCTTTATTTTTTAATCAGCCCATTCCCATTAGCATTTTTAATACCTATTTTAATAACAAGGATTGGGTATAATGTCGATTTTTCTTTTCATGGGACAATTAGATTACTCGGAATAATACCTATTGTATTAGGTTTCGTTCCATTGATAAATTCATTCTTTAAATTTAAAAATGACGGTGATCGTTCACCTCATCCTTTCAATGTGGCTCCTAAGTTGGTAGTTACAGGATTTTATTCATATGTTCGAAATCCAATGTACGTGGGTGTTTTACTAATAATCTTGGGATTAGTAATAATCTTTCTTAACTATTTGATCCTCATCTATGGATTTATACTTTGGGTATTTGTCAATACTTTTATAATTAAATATGAGGAACCAAAACTGACTGAAGCATTTGGTGAAGGATTCAAAGAATATTGTAAAAATGTTCATCGGTGGATTCCGAGAATTAAGCCATGGAAAAACCGCTAACAGCAACAATGTTTGTGCAGAAATGCTAATCAAAGGCTCTTCGTTTTCTGCGTTCAGCATTAAGGAGTGTGTTTTTTAATTTATTTTAACCTACTCCAATTGAGCCAACCGCTCCTACTGAGTGGACATAAATTGTTTTCAATAACTTTATAAGAATGGGCTACACATATGATTATCCGCACTTTGCATTGACAGTAGATGCGGTCATATTTTCTAAATCCGATGCGGGTTTAGACGTTTTATTGATTCGTAGAGCGAATGAACCGTTTAAAGATCGCTGGGCATTCGCAGGCGGCTTTGTCAATATTGACGAGCTTATTGATGATGCCGTCTATAGGGAATTAAAAGAAGAGACCAGCATATCAAACGTGACATTGAAAAGGTTTGATATTTTTGATGCTCTTGACAGAGACCCAAGAGAAAGAACCGTTTCCGTTGTTTATTACGGCTTCATTGATGGTTCAAATGAGCCTGTAAAAGCAGGGGATGATGCTAAAGAGGCAAAATGGTTTTCCGTTAATAATTTGCCAGAACTCGCATTTGACCATTCTGTAATTCTTAAAAAAATATTGGCGGTGGTGCAAAAATGAGTAGTCAAATAGTGAATGAATAAGTTTTCCCATCAGACAGACTATGACTACCCATATTATGACCGTGAACCCAAATAGTGCCAGACTTATCTTCTCGATTATGGAATTCAACCCACCCATCTGAATGGGTTCTTTTTTCATCTGTTCCGCCTAACCAATCATAATCTATCATGACACCAATATCTCCCGCTGGCTTACCGTCCCTGTATAACACCCTTATCGAAAAATGGCTCATGTTATTAGTACATTAAGGTAAAGCTTTCTATACTCCCTTGGTTGATCAGATTTGTGTAGGAACAACTTTTCCTTTATAGACTGTCCTAAGGATAGGGACAATCGACCATGCAAGGATGAAATTCAATAAGTTGATAACAGAATTTAGATTTAAACCAATGGTTTCGTTATGCCAAGCCAATCAGATACATTTTGCCAGCCTTTACCTTTATAAACCTGATTCGGATATGATGGAATATCTTCAGGTTTCTTTCCTGACTTACAGAAGATTCTCCATTCTTCAATATTTTTTAGGTTCAACTGATGTACGTATTCTCTTGCCTGATCGAATGACCTATATGTTTTCTGCCAAAGTGCAATATTACCAGTGCCAAGCCAATCACCATTGCCCTTCCACCCCTTATTTGCATATATTACTTGTGGCGAAGCTGGAATGTCTAATGGTTTGAGTCCAGACTTGCAGAATTTTTTCCATTCGTTAATATTCTTAAGTTTCAGGCTTTGAGCAAATGAGCGTGCATCTTCAAATGATCGAAATTTTTCGCCCCGAACTGAAATATAGCCTGCCCCTATCCAATCGCCAATACTGATCCAACCTTCATTGGAATATGTAATCATTGGGTAGTATGGAATGTTTTTAGGCTTTTTCCCCGATTTAAGGTATTTATTCCAATCACCGTAAGTTTTAAGGTTTAACTGATGAACAAATGCCCTTGCTGCTTCGAAACTTCTGAATTTTTTACGATGATGTGGATTGATGCCAGTATTCAACCAATCACTGAAACTTATCCATCCCTCATTAATGTATTTACCTGCAGGGTTAGCTGGAATATCAAAGGGCTTCATCCCTGATTTGCAATATGCAGTCCATCCAGTCCTGTTTTTGAGCTTTAATTTGCGTGTAAAAGCACGTGCTTGGGGGAATGATCTGAAAGCAATATTATGATATGCTATGTTACCTGTGCCCAGAAAGTCACCATAGCCCTTCCAACCCTTGTCCTTGTATACAGCATATGGAGCAGCAGGAATATCTATTGGTTTCTTACCCGATGAACAAAACTCCTTCCATCCATGGCAGTTCTTGAATTTTTGTTCACATGCGAATGCTTTAGCTTCGATGAATGACCTGTATTTCATACTATTTTAAACGAAATTTTGAACAGAATTTGATTCATAATCTATCATGACCCCAGAGTCTACAGCATTCCCTTTCGATTTGATCAACATTACTCATGGTCTTTGTGGGTTAATTTCTGCTGGGCGATCTCAACTGCCTTATGCAATTTCTCCTGCAACAATTTTTGTGGTGGCAATGCGGTCAGGTATTCGGCAACACGGATATTGCTCTTGTCCAATTGTAGCAACTCAACATGCTCTTCATTTTTACCAGTGCATAGGATTAATCCTATAGGCGAATTTTCGCCTTCGAGTTGTTCGTACTTTTCAAGGTAACGTAAATACAATTCCATCTGACCCTTGAACCCCGCTTCAAATTCTCCTATTTTCAGATCGATGGCGATCAGGCATTTCAGCCTTCGGTGATAAAAAAGCAGGTCGATGTAATAATCACGATCATCAATAACAATGCGTTTTTGCCGAGCCATAAAAGCAAAATCGCTACCCAATTCAATAATAAAATGTTGCAACTCAACAATGATGGATGTTTCCAAATCCTTTTCAGAATAGGTGTCTGTCAAACCTAAAAAGTCTAAAAAATATGGGTCTCTGAAAACCAAGTCAGGACTTATTTTTTGTTCCTTTTTCAGCAATTTCAGATCGTTGAGTATGGTTTGTTCAGGCTTTTTGCTTATGGCGGTGCGTTCATACAGCATTGACTGGATACGTTCCCTGAATGTGCGGACGCTCCATCTCTCATGAATACACAGTTGGACATAAAAGTCACGTTTTAAAGGGTCTTCAATCGGTAAAATTGCTAAAATATGTGTCCAACTCAATTGTCGCATCAGTGATACGACAATTTTTTCATCGGGAAAAATTTCAGCAAACTGCATCATTCTTCGCAGATTTTTATCAGAAAATGAAGTGCTATATTCAATTTCCAATTGTCGTGACAATGATACGACAATCTGTTTGCCATATTCAGCTCGTTTGTTTTTTAATACAACCTCGTTTATTTGCTTACCAATTTGCCAATAGAGAAAACTCATTGAAGCATTTACTGAAATGGCAATTTGCTGTTTGCTTTGCTCAATCAGTTGCTTTATTGTGACGAACAGGTGATTGCTTTCAATTTCTTTGCTCATATCAATCTTACTTATCATGTTAAAAGGTTATGCATCATCCAAAGTTACAGTTTTCTGATGAGTGAAATCGACATCAAGTTGTTTACCCTATGAAAACACCAATCTCCTCATAATCATATTCCACATCCTCGTGAGATGGTAACTGATCATAGACTTTTTTCAGTTCTTCAATCCAAATAGCTTCGACCTGAGCATGGTACCTCTTTTCAAAATATATCTGGTCGTGGCAAGTTAGAATTTTGATAGCGGGAATTTCGGAATACAGTCGGGCGCAGATAGTGTTGAAGATAAAATTGGTTTCCATAGCAACGAGCTGATAATACATGAATTTTTTATCATGGTTCTTGTGCTGGTCAACAATTGACTGGACATCACCGTAATAAGTTTTGAAGATGAAGTTGATCAGGGTGGTGCGGTCATTATCACCATTTAGCCAAAATTGAAAATCCTCCTTTGCCTGAGATTTTGAAATGAAATTGTTTTCCAAGCGTTTCCCGCTGGACTGATCATTCTCTTCAATATAGCCATGTACTGGGCACCAACCCCCTTCTTCCAACTTCAAATTGCATTTTTTCTTTTCATATTCAGTAGGAAATCCATCCCGATCATATGCAGTAATATTCTGATCGATCCGTTGGCATTTAGTAATTGATCTTTGCACAGGCTGAACGTTCCATTCAAAATAGCCATGTATTGGGCAAAACCCACCCTCTTCCAGTGGTTCCCCGCATTTAACCTTTTCTGTTTCAATGGGTATGCCATCCTGATCCAATACAGTTTCTGCATCTATTAATAGCTGGCATGTGGTAATAGGTTGATAAAAGGTTTCTGAAAGGCTCTGATTGCGGTTATTATTCATTTTGGAACGCAAATCATTGTAAAAATTGGTTTTAATTTCACCCTCATCATTTTTATAAAAATTCCCTTCCTGATCCATTTTGGGTTTAACTACAGTACAAAGTTCACGGTACTCGTAATTTTCTGTATCCATGCCATTGTTTTTAAGCCAAACAGCCAACCATAAAGGAAATGAACTTGGTATATCCAAATTGCTAAGGGTATCATCAAAATAGAAATTGTTTAGTCTGGTGGTTTTAGAACATTGACAGAAATTAGTATAAAGCCTTCCAGACTTCCAGTTATAATAGGTATCATGGTTCTTCGCTCTCCAAAAATTGAATTCTGAAGACAGGTAAGATTTGAAATCAATTATCTGCAACTCTTCTGTATCGATCTTATATGACTTTTCGATAGGCTTATCATTGATCTGAACAGCCTTGAAGTCACGCCTTATATTTCTAAGCACTGATTTATCAATAGAAATGAGGTAGGACTGGTCTTTATTAGTGACTTCATCGAATCTATCCTTTCTCATGCTGGTAACCATACCCCAGTTTTTGAAATGATCATCGAAGGCGTAGCTTATACACTTTCCTTCGGTGCCCTTCTCGTGATCTGGAATTTCATAGTGGTTGTCCGAGATAATGATTTCATTTCTTTTCAGCCATTTAATATAGCTCTTGTAATTTGGATCGATCTGGGAAAACTTATCTGAATGAATTTGTGTGTATTCTGAGTTTTCTTGTCTGTTGTAAAGATATTGGTGAGCAATCAATGACAATATTCTTTGTAAGATGTTTATTGATAGTTCCAGTTCTGTACCATCATCTTTGGTGAAGGTGAAAGTCTTTTGATCTTTTTTGAAAAAACTGTTTTGAAGATTGAATTTTATTTCCATGGTTTCAGATTTTTTTCTTCTATATATTAATTTTATTTCGCTTCCTCAATATATGGACAAACCTTTTGATGTAATGTGTTGATATATTGGTTAATGAATTTACTAATTTGATGTATTTTAATGATTTCAGGCTGGATTTTTCTATTTATATATTATTTTATTTTTCTTCCTCAATATATGGACAAACCATTTGATGTAGTAGGCTGATATATAGTATAATGGGATTACTGTTTTGATGTATTTTAATGATTTCAGGCAAGATTTTTTCTATTTATATATTTATTATATTTTCCTTGCTCAATATATGGACAAACCTTTTGATGTATCATCTTGATATATAGGTTAATGAATTTATTGTATTGATATATTTTAATGATATCAGGCAGGATTTAATTAGTAAATATTTCAAAACGGTTTAGATTTAAAATAAACGTCAATAAATATATTTCAAAATTATTATTGATATTTTATACAAAATCTTTTACTTTATCATTTATTTTCATTATCTTTGAGTCACTATCAAAAAGGAATACACATAGTAGTTGCATATTTACTCTTGGTAAGGTTTCGTGAAGCATAACTTTCACACTCATGATGCCGTTATTCTGTAAGGAAGGGCAAAGAACCAAACACGGTCGGCTACTATAAAAAAAGAACCCTCAAGCATTTTGGGGGTTTCTTTTTTTATTCAATTTAATAGCAATTATTACTTACTAATTGTTTTCACCCAGTTTCCTAAGCTTAATTCTTCGAATATTCTGGTTATATTGATCGTCAAGTATTACGACATAATATGTACAAGAGGAAAACTTTATATCCTTAAATCGTCCTTCAAATCCACTGATTTGGATATAGAGCGAATGTTCTGTTTTCTTTGGTGGTGGTATTTGAGCAGTATCGAATGGTGACATCCCGATGTAATCTGTGCCACAATCCTGATATGGGTTGAGATATACCAGTTTTTTGACTCCGCCAGTATACTCCCAGCATTTATTCTTACGGACATATATGACGGTGTAGTGATACTGCAATAATTTTTTGATTCTATCCTTGACTGCATGATTTTCATTCAGGACGGTTCTTACATCATTAATAATTTGAGTACAGGCTTCATTCATGGGTTTAAATTGATTTTTAAATACTTGAAGGCTTTCAAGTTAATCTGGATTAAGAAAGAAAGGGATGCCCATTTAATCTGACATCCCCCCAACCAACTTCACCAATCAAAAACCCACCATCTTCCTTCTAAATTCAAATTCTAAGGTATATATTAATATTTATTGGCTCCATGGAAAATAATTTAAACTTTCTAAATGTGCTTATTAATAGGGTTTTCAGGATTTAATATATATTTATTAATGACTATTAAATATTATTTTAAATTATTTTAAACTTTATTAATTTTTCATAATACAATACATAAATCAATTTATTTAATCTAAACTTTATATTATGAAAAACATTTCATACAAAACACGAGCACCAAAAAAGGGCATGGCAATTTTTTGCCCCAGTTGCAGTAAAGCAAATATTGTTTACCAGTTTAATTGGAAATCACTTGAATGTCCAAATTGTCATGGAAGATTCGAAAAGTTTCAATACTTACTTGACGAAAATCTTAACGATATTGCAAACAATATTCGGAAACAACTCTTACACTATTTGGATTATTTAATTATGACATCATTGATTGACAGGATGCCTAATAAATCAGTAATTGAGCAATTATGGGATTACTTTGACAACCTTCACGATTATCATATTGTAAATGATTTTGAGACAAGAGGAGCAAACCTAAAGGGAAAGAATTGCATTACACCAAAAATGCCTGATGCTGTATATAGGAGTTGGGTGCTTGATAAGTATGAATTATTTGAGTCGGAGGCTATTTTAAAATTACAGCAAACTCGTCCCCACAAAATACTTGTCAGAACTTTTGGTCAAAATTTCTCAGCTAATGTTGAATTTTATAAAATTATCGGACACATTAAAGATTGCTACTGTTATGTCCAAAAATTAAGAAAGGAATTAATTTGCGGAAACAATATTCTTTATTGTTATTTTATGCCCACAGGAATTGAGGTTGACGACATTAGAATAGTAGAAAAAGTTGATGATTTGTATGTATTTGAAGAATTCTCTATTGATTTTGACGACAGTATATATGAATATTTAAGTCAAGCCCATGAGAAACAATTTGAATGGGATGGTTTTCCTGTACTGTGCAATTTATTAAATAATTTGCCCAACGATGCTCTTCTTAATTCTGCAATGGTCATAGAAACTGAACAAGAATATGAGTTGTGTACTCGACCATTGATTAGATTGAAGAAGTTGGAGAAGATAAACTCGATTTGAATTACTGAGATTATTGCTTGTAATAATTCATAAATTTGTTTCATGTTAGCAATAGTGCATAAAAATTCAGTCTCAACCAAGGAACAGGTCTTTACGTAAACAGTCAAGCCTTCCATCAACGTTGATCCGAAGGTCAATGAGGAGTTACTTGCGAAGGTTGAGACCGAAGGGACGGTTATAATCCATTGTACTTTTACAGCCGTAATAAGCACTGGCATACGGATATGGCATTCAACTTTTCTTACGGATAAAGTATCAGGTCACAAATCCAGATTACTGCATGCTATTAACATTCCGTTTGCGTTGGCGTGGCTACCCCTAACATCTGGTACCACTGCAAGATTTACACTGATCTTTTCTGCTCTACCGAAAGATTGTAAAGTGTTTGACTTGATTGAGATACCTCAATATCCCGATCCAATTGGTTTTACGGCTTTCAATATCAAACGTAATGAAAGTGATGTTTACAATGTAGAAATTGACGATGCTCCGTTTTAGAATTCGATAATTACAATAAATCTTGTTGCTCCTGTGCGTCATTCCAAGCGATCCAAGCTTCTTTCTTAGCTTGTTTTATTTCATCCTCTTTCTTATCCAATAGTAATTTAAGCTCGCCCAATTCACAAAATGTGATGTCTTCTGGTGTTTTGTTTTTTAGCGTTTCAATGGTTGCTTCTTCTGCTGGTGTCATGATCTGTAAGGTATATACTCAAAGATGTCGAAAAACATTGAAACATCCAAGATTTTGTATTAGAATCTTACCGATCAACAATGGTTTGTATATCTTTGATTCACTAAAACCAAATTTAATGGAACCTACTACCAGCAATACTCCCAGTTCCAATGCATGTTTTGATCATCTGGAGCTCATCGATGTCAGAAGGATGGCATTACGCTTCAACGGCAAGAAGTTTATACAGACATTAACTTCAGCGAATGATTCATCCATCCGCTTGGGGATCGTTAGAGGTGAAACCCAATGGCATGAGTATGATGAGGATAAATTCATTTTTGTAGTTCGGGGGAGACTCTATATCGATTTTGAATCAACCACCATCGAGGTTCTTAAGAACCAAGGGATGACTATACCTAAAAATGTGATGGTGCGGATGAGAGCCCCAAGGAAAGTCGATTTTTTAAGGCTTGAATCGATTGGTGGTAAATCAAACATGGCGGATGAAAGTTGGGTTGATCCAATCCACCAGAATGTAGATTATAGTTACCCTGAGGGTGTTTCCCTGAACACTTCCATTCAAGATTTACGCACATTAGAAGGGTTGAGCGTTAGAAGTCTAAATGTGTGCATCGCTGAAAATATAACGACACTCAAGGAATTGTTAGAATTCCAGAAAGATAGGCGGCATAATTTTGCCATGCTTCGAAACTGTGGTAAAATGTCAGATAATGAACTGGTTGGTATTTGTGAGAAGTATAGAAACTATAATTTTCCTACGGATGAGCCTTTGACCTGATGATTTTTAAAAATAAAAATTAGCACGATGGAACCTAAAACCAATTACCACATCAATCTGGATGTCAAGTACCAGCATCAAGAACTTATTGATATCCATGAGGTCGTCAAGGGCTGTAAAGAGAAATGGTTCAACCAGACCCTGACCCAATTTAACGGTAGTCTTGTCAGGCTGGGAGTCATTGAAGGAGAGTTCCACTGGCACAAACACGATTCAGATGATGAGTTTTTCTTCGTCCTTGATGGTGAGCTGTACATTGACATCGAAGGTAGAACTATTGTATTGAAACAGAATCAGGGGGTTACAATCACAAAAGGAGTATTACACCGTCCGAGAGCCTTGGCAAATAAATCTTCTTGAGATAATATATATTTTACTTGACTTTTTAATTTTATTACGTAAATTTAGCACTTCCTTTGACTAAAACTTAGTATTCCCATTTAAATCAAATTGAAATGAAAAACAAAAACAGAATCTTCTGGATTTACCCATTGTTTATCATGTGTGCTTTATTTCTCACAACAAGTAGCTGCAAAAAGAGCAGTAGTACAACTCCCGCCACCAACACCATAACCGATGTGGATGGCAATCTATACCACTATGTAGTCATAGGCACCCAAACATGGTTGGTCGAAAACCTGAAAACCACACACTACAACGATGGCACCCCCATCCCCAATGTTACTAATCCCGCAATTAGGGATACTTTAAAAACTGGTGCATATTTTTGGTATAATGATGATATTGCCAATAAAGCCACTTATGGTGCTCTTTACAACTGGTGGGCGGTTAATACAGGCATACTTGCACCAAAAGGCTGGCATGTACCAAGCAATGATGAATGGGGAATATTAATCACTTATTTGGGTGGTGCCGATGCAGCGGGTGCCCATTTAAAAGAACATGGTGCAGCACATTGGGGCAGTACCAATAACTCAGACAATAGCAGTGGCTTCACGGCTCTACCAGGTGGTGAGAGTAATTTGGATGGTAATTTCGGTGATATAGGCGTGTACGGATGGTGGTGGAGTGCTACCTTTTCCGATGATCATGATTCCTTTGCCCTAAGTATGAGCCCTGGCAGTGACGGAATAAACGATGGAAAATGGAATCCTGATCAGTGTGGTTTTTCAGTGCGCTGTATCAAAAATTAAGGTTTTACCCCTTGCCCGAATGACCACCTGTGGATGATTTGATCTGACCACCTCATCCCAATCTGGAAAAACTTTATGGATTTATCCGAAAGGGTAATAATCGTTGCTGTTTTTCCTTACTGCTAAAAAAGTGGTTACTCAATTTTTTTTAAGTGAATTTACCCACTCACTTTTACAAAGAACCGCAAATTAGGGGTTCAAATAAAATATATTTTACTCTGCAATGAGACCAATAGTTTCTCGGAATATTCTCATCGGTCTTTTGGGATTTCTCGGAGTAGGAGCCATTTTCGGTGGCGGAGCCTTGATCCTTTCACCTTCAGGGGAACTGATCCATATGCCGTTATCGATGATCAAGGATTCACCATTCCCAGATTTTCTGATACCAGCGATCTTTCTCTTTGTGGTTCTGGGACTGGCACCTTGTTTACTGACCTTGGCATTGGTCAGGAAACCTGAATCGAAAATGGCTCAGAGGGTTAACCTATTCAAAGACATGCACTGGTCATGGTCTTTCAGTGTCTACATTGGTTTGATCCTGATCCTCTGGCTCCAGCTTGAGATGATGTTCATCCATGCAGCCCACTGGTCGCACACATTCTACATGTTCCTTGCTGTTGCCATTCTCGTTGTGGCGATCTTGCCGCAGATGAGAGATTTGTACAAGTTAACTTAGAACATGGAAAAACCGAAAACCATCAATCTCGGATCAGTTCAGGAAACTTTACTGCTTCCATTGTGGGGAAGAGCTGTGGAAACCCAAAAGAAGAAACCTCACCTGATCGATCAGAAAGCTGTCTCGATCATCAACGATCTTCCTTATGATTTCGTGAGAATGGCAAAGGATATTCCCAAAATAACTCAATTGTCATGGGTAGCCAGATGCAACTATTTTGATCAGCAAGTCACAGAATTTTTACAAAAACACCCTGATGGCACGATTGTAAACATCGGTTGCGGCTTTGATACAACGTTTGATCGAGTTGATAACAGCAGAGTTCACTGGTTTGATCTGGACTTGCCCGATGTTATTGATCTTCGAAAGAAATATATTCCTGAATCTGACCGAAGGAAAACTATTGCGAAATCAGTGCTGGATAAAAGCTGGTATTCTGATCTTGGAAAGGTGGACAATGTGATGCTTGTAATTGCAGGAGTGCTATATTATTTTGACGAACCCACAGTTCGGCAGCTCTTTGACGATTTTCATACTTATCTTACATCCCCAGAGATCGTATTTGATTACGGATCAAGGAAAGGACTACAGATTGCTAATAGAAAGGTGATGCAAAAATCAGGGATGCATGAATCCGCTCGGTTAATATGGAGCATTGATAACCTCTATGAAATAGAGAAATGGAATAATTACATTCATTTTATAAAGGCGCAAACCATGTTTTCGGAATTTAAACGCCAGTTCCCTTGGCATCTAAAAATGGGCATGACTTTCTTTGATAAAGCAAATATCATGTCGTTAGCCCATATCAAGATTGAATAAAACAAAATTATCTAAAATCAATGCCCGAACTAATTCTGGTTACGAACCAAAAATTTGAACAGATATGGAAAAAATGAAAGCGGTAGTCTATAACAAAAAAGGTTCACCTGAGAAGCTGATCTATTGTGATGTAGACAAGCCTGTACCAAACGACAACGAAGTGTTGGTAAAAATAATTGCTGTGTCGATAAATGCAGCGGATTACCGTTCTATGAAAATGGGGCTTATACCAAAGAGAAAAATTTTTGGAGCCGATATAGCTGGTAGGGTGGAATCAGTGGGCAAAAATATCACTCAGTTTAAGGTCGGAGACGAAGTAATGGGCGACCTTGCCAAGTATGGATTTGGAGGTTTTGCCCAGTATGTTACAGCTCCTGAAAAAGCACTGATAATTAAGCCAGCGAAGATTCCCTTTGAAGAAGGAACTGCACTGCCAATGGCAGCACTAACAGCTTTACAGGCATTGCGTGATAAAGGCAACATTTGCAAAGGACAAAAGGTTTTAATTGTTGGCACTGCTGGCGGTGTTGGAACATATGCCGTTCAACTTTCCAAATATTTCGAAACAGAAGTAACTGGAGTTTGTGGTTCAAACAATGCTCTACAGACGAATTCTCTTGGTGCTGATTACGTAATTGATTACACAAAAGAAGATTTTACAAAAAGCGACATTCGTTATAACCTGATTATAGCTGTTAATGGGAACTATCCAATTTTTGCTTATAAAAAAATCCTGACTCCAAATGGCATATATGTCATGGTTGGTGGTTCCATATCACAAATTTTCAAATCACTTTTATTTGGATGGTTGCTGTCGTTTGGCTCAAAGAAGATGAGAACTGTATCTGCTAAAGCAAATAAAACCGATTTGGAATTTCTTGCAAAACTTACAGAGGATGGCAAGATCAAGGCAGTTATTGACAGGCGGTATATGCTTGATAAGACCCCTGATGCCATGAAGTATTTATCTGAAGGGCATGCACGTGGGAAAGTGATTATAAACAATGAATGATAAAAGCACCATGGAAACACTTAGGATCAAAGAAATCCACAATTTCATATCATCAAAGTTGAAAGATGTAATCTCTGAAAGATATTTTAATCATGAAATTTTATCAGAAGCAGATTTACAATCAAATATTTGGCAGTTATTGTTTGATTTTTTTCGGGTAAATGAAAAACGAGAATTATTTACAATTCATTGTAATCTTTATCTTAAGGAATTAAGGACTCATCCAGATTTGGTGATCTTTAAAAACGGGAAGCCCTATATAATCATAGAACTTAAAGAATGGAGGTCTATAGACCTTAACAAATGGAGTTCATCAAAGAAAAAGAAAGCTGCTGATAAAGATATTAAACGATTATTGGATGCCGAAAATCATTTTTTTGAAAAGCATCGGGTTAAACGAGGATATTTTATGTATGTTTCTTGGAAGCCTGTTGTTATTCAAGATGAGGGCATTCAAGGGAAAAATTCAAGATTTTTATCTGTAATTCGTTTCGTAAATGAGGGTGTTACGTTTGACAAAAAATGGAAAGAAGAGTTTATTAAACGGTCAAAATATATTGCGGAACCATAATTTTTGATGGTGCTTAGGGTAGCCATTATACCCAAACAACTAAAAACGATCTATCTTGCCTTAATCTTCTCAGCGTCCACAGGAATTATCGGGTTAACCTCATCATCATCACTATCAGGAACATACTTTAGCATGATCATCCCGTCCCCCAAAGTATCATCTCTGACCAGTAATAGAGGTTCGTCTTCATCCAGTTTTGACCCAATTCCGTAAATTGTTGCCCGTTTACTGTATTTTTCCATCTCAAGGTTTTTATCCAGATCGATCTCTCCATCAATCATATCCATTCCACAGTCTTCTGTTGATTCAAGATCGAAGCAGTTTTTTAACAGGATCATCGAAGATGCATTGGCTAAAAGGTGAGTTGAGCAAAAAGGATAATACCGATCATGAAAATCCTTCTCCCATGTTCCAACGACATCCAAAAAGAATTGTCCGTCTCTTAAATTGGTTCCATCAGCGTTATAATCCCTGTTATTGAATTTGTAAAGTTGTTCCATACTGTTTCCTCCTTTAGAATTTTGTTAGAAATACTAATTAAAGTTACGAATAAAGGATGAAACCACCAAATATTTTGGATAAATAATTAGCTTTAGAAAGATTGTATATCAGCTCATTAGAATATTTTATGCGGATGAAAGAGGGGGATGCCTACGGCACCCCCTGTTCTTTCAACGGGAGCCCTATCGGGCTCCATTTAAACCCCTTTAATCGTTCTTTTCTTTTTTTTGTCTTTTGGTCGGATTTCGGCTTTAAAATGGGTTGTAATGATTATAATGAAGATTTGAAGTGATTTTAAGGAGGTGCAGTATATAGATTTATTATAGTATTATTATGTTGCATCTTTTTTTGACTGAAGATTGGTTTAATGCGCTCTATTTGTGTATATTGTAAAATTTACTAAAAAATCGATGAATTGTGTGATCCAGTAACAATAGATTTTATGTGTGACAACATCATATGAAGACATGTCCATATTATCAATTTTAAAACGATTTATTAAACGATCTCGCCTTGGGCGGGACTTGTATAGCCAGAAAATTATCGTTGCTTAAATCGTTTCTAAATAAGTTTTTCGACTTTTTATGCTTCTTGTCAGAAATTCATTATTAATTTTGAAATTTTCGAATTAGACATCTGAATAAAACCTATCCCGACAAGTGAAAATAGAACTGCCAGACATAAACGAGGTGATTGATAAAATTCTTCCGATTCAATCAACTTTCGATGGCAATACACGAACTATTCGTGAATATATCCAGATTCAAAGGGGGCAATTAGAAGTAAATCAAGGGTTATACAGGACGAGAACAGGGAAAAATGATATAACCATTCTTATCATCATGCTCAACGATTTATTGATGCGAGCCATGAGGGGTGAACGGGGATCGAAGATAAGGATAGCGTTGGAGGATAATATCAAATCTAAAGTTAATCTTAATGAAAGGGTTTATAAGAAACTATTGCAAGAGTCCCAGTACAGGTTTCCTAATGACGGGGTGGATGTAATATCAAACGTGGTGAAGTATTTTCGTGATGATCTGGAATGGAACTGGCAAAAATATTTCTCGAAAGCTACGAGACACAGTGACGAAAACTTTACTCAAGATCATCTGTTGACCATCAAAGGAATTAGTTTCAAGGTCAGAGACCTTGCACTATCCAATTTCAATGAGAATTACGTTGCTAACGATCTGCATTTAGTCAGGGTTACAACGAGACTGGGGCTCCTGAACTATGGCTTTCACCTCCTGACTGATACCGAACTGGAAATGGGGAACAACCCGACAAATGATAAGAATTACCTCTTTCTCCATAAGCTATTCATGAGACTTAGTGAGTTGACAGGCAACACTTGGAAACTTTCCGATTTCGACAGGATGTTCTGGCATTTCGGGAGGACGATCTGCCATAATAAACCAGTTTGTGGGGAATGCCCTTTGAATACGATTTGTTTGACAGGAACAAATATTAAACAATCATGACTCCCAAACAGAAAGCCCGAATCGAATTAAAGATTAAGAAGATCAGAAGTATTCTTGCAGCCGAAAGAAAGAAATTCGGTTGTTACGATGACAGTCGAGGATTACGTTACATTCCGACTTCACTTTACCTGAAATTACAGGATTATCAAGGGGGACTGGTCTATTTACGATGGTTTACAAAGAATTTTCCTGATGATATAGGTTTTCCAGAATTCCTGTTCGAGTGGGCAGTGATCCTTTTCATGAACGGGAAGGTCAAAGAAGCTGAACGAAAGGTAGTAGAAACCCACTTCAGGAACACTTATGTGCTGGATAAATTCTTCGGTAGACCAATCCAACCTATTACTAAATCGGAATATTCAAACGTTGACAAACCTGATTACACACAGTATTTCACCTATTCAGCAACTCAAGCAGAATTATCTGAATTCACCCGTTGGCTCTCAGAATTCGAAGTAACGGAAAAATTCAAGGGTATCTCCAAACGATACATTGATGCACAGATCAGGCTCATAGATGAACATGACCCTGAAATGAGGCACTATTTGGTAAGGATTGATCGACAACTCCTGAACGAGGTATAGTTATATATTTCCGTGTTCAGGGTTCCCAAAGTCGCTCAGCTTTCGAGCGATTGGGGGGAAGGCTGTAAGTCCTTCAGTGCCTCAGTATTTGAGGTCTTAAACGTATATAGTTTTTGCGAGAAATAACTGATAAAAACAGTCAAAATTGAAATAAGAATATTTGATGGTGATGGAAAAAGTTTGAAACCATCTACCAATAATTTCATCCCAAAATAGCTTATACAAAGATTGGTAAAAAACACGATTGAATATCGAAATAGTTGAACTCGTCCATTCAAATTGGATGATGAGAAAGTAACATATTTCTGCAACAAGAATCCTGAAAGTAAGACAATGGGTACCTTTATTGCCAAGGCTGCAATATGTGAACTAAGAGTTACAAATCCGAGTTCCAGCATTTTGTGTCGTAAAACAAAATTATAGATGAAAAAATATAATACCCAATCGAAAACTAAGTTTGCTGATCCAGTGATACCATACCGAAAAAACTGCAAGGTCATAAATTTGCGAAAAGGGGGGTAAAAGAAATCGATAAACCTTCTGGTTGACTTACCGAAGTCCATAAGAATATTGCTCATTCAGAAAATTGTTAAATTTGTTTTGCGGTCAATAGGATTGCAAAAATCAAAGGCTGCAAATTTATTGCAATTGATCTTTTCGCAAAAATGGTTAGTTGGTTAAGAAAAATATAACGTGAGTATTCCCGTTTATTACATCCAGCATTGGAAATTACCCAATACCTCTGATATCCCTTACTTTGCACCAAAATAACTTTACTTCATGACTCCCGCCCGAAAACAAGAACTCGAAGACCAAATAGAAAGGATAAAGGCATCTATTGAAACGGAGGTTCAATTACTTGATGGATATAACGATGAGCTCAGGGAGGTGTATATACCTGTGCAACATTATCTTGAAATGGAGGATTACAAGGCTGGACTGAAATACCTTCGCTGGTATCAAAAGATAGTTCATGGTGATGTAGGTGCCCCAGATTTTATTTTTGAATGTGCGGTGATCCTTTTCATGAATAACAAAATAAAAGAAGCAAAACGAAAAGCAGTTGAATCATTCTTCAACAATACTTACATCTTTGACAAGTTCTTTGGTCGGGAACTGACCCAATTCGATAAACTTGAGAGTTGGGACGATGAAAAACCAGAGTATTTATCAGATTTCAAGTATTCATCAGATCAGCCAAAACTGGCTGCATTTACCCGCTGGTTGGCAGAGTTCGAACAATCCGATAAATTTCAATCGATTTCCAAAAGGTTTTTTGCTGTCCTTGTTTGGCTGAAATACGAGACTGATCCTAAAGTTCGGGAATATCTTTATCACATCGATGATCATCTAATGAAGGAACTCGATGATTAGAATAAAAATCTGCTGTATAAGCTCAATAAGTGAAGCTCAAACCGCAATATCATTCGGTGCCGATGCAATCGGGCTTGTCGGTAAAATGCCATCAGGACAGGGAGTGATCACGGATGAACTGATATATTCGATTGCCAAATCTGTACCACCACCTATTGCCACTTTCCTTCTTACCTCTGAAACTTCAAGTGGTGGGATCATAAACCACCACCGTAAAGTCAACACCAACACGATCCAAATTGTCGATTCACTAAAACTGGGCTCTTACCGAGACCTCAAGGAAAAGCTGCCCACAGTAAAGATCGTTCAGGTCATCCATGTCATTGATGAAAAATCAATCGATGAAGCCTTGAAAATTTCTGAAAAGGTTGATGCCCTATTGCTGGACAGTGGGAACCCGAATTTGGCGGTAAAGGAGCTTGGTGGTACTGGTAGAACTCATAACTGGGAGATCAGCCGAAAGATCGTTGAACAGTGCAAGGTGCCAGTGTTTTTAGCTGGTGGATTGAATGCAGATAATGTCAAGGAAGCAATTGATGTCGTCCAACCCTTTGCTGTGGATGTTTGTTCTGGGGTTCGGACAGATTGTAAACTGGACAAGTGGAAGCTGGAGGCGTTTTTTAAGGTAGTATATACAATTTAATGAGAAATAAAGAGACATGAAAAGAGACGAAATTATTAATCATGAACTTGGACATGGAATAATTGCCTATATATTTCATGGTGACTATTATTATTTTAAAGGAATAAAAATGGATATAGATGAGAAACTGAACTCGGATGATTCAGCATATACAATTTCTATACCTGTAGAAAATTTGAATATTAAAGTAGATAAAGACAATCATTTAGCAGCATCTGTGGATGGTTTACTTCTGCTTGGCGGAATTGCTGGATTGACAATTTTTGCAAATTATCAAAAGCCGAAGGAATCTTCATCTACTGATTACAGAAGTATTTTCGACTTTAGAGGAGCGCAAGGAGACTTTGACATTATTAATCGTGGAAATAGACCATATGGGTGGTACTTAAAAAATGCATTGAAGAGTAACCAAAACAAAATTGATGTGCGACATTCAAGAATATTAAATGTATTGATGAACCTATTCGCCTGTGATGACATTTTGCATGCCGTGAAAAAACTAAGACAAGAATTACTTACAAAAAAAGAACTAACTTTTGAAGACTTTGACCGATCATTTGAACCTTTTTTTATCACTCAGACAAAAAATAAATTAATAGAATTTGTTAAAACGGGACTTGGAAAACCAATTTTAGTGGATTAGGAAAAACAAACTTCATTTAATACGAGTTTTGTGTAAGGTGGGCTGAGGCGCAAACTTATTGCTTTGTACTACTATTAAACTTTTATAATAAATTGAAGGTTTGTGCCTCGAAACCCACCCTTCTTCAAACTCCGAAACCGTTAATGGAAATCAAAACAACAACATATGAAAACCCCTAATTGGAGCAATCATTTCCGTGACTTACCTGTCATTCCTGAAACTAAACGGTACTTTGAAGGAAGTAAGATGACAGAAGAACAAATAATATCTTTTAAGCTATTAAATTGGCAACAGATAACAACTGAAGAAGAACATAAATTTATTCACTTAAATGGTTTCTATAATGAATTACAGCAAAAATTAAGAACATTAGACTATAAGAATTTTTCATTTGAAGAATTAGAGAAATTTAAAAATTACATATTTTATGCATTTAATTATAGAATATTTGCATCAAATAATATCACAATATTTTCCACTTATAGATTAGTTATTAATGAGAACGTATTTGGGAAAAATGAAAGCATAACAGAAATCAAATATCTATCATATCCCCCATTAGAAATCGTAAAAAGGGTTGGACGATTTAATAGAGCAAATAGTTCAAATTGCACTTTGTTCTATTCTTGCGAAAACATTAATACTGCAATCAAAGAAATAAGACCACCTAAAAACAAACTAATTACAGTTGGTGTTTGGATGCCAAAAGGTAGAAATAGATTCAACGGTTATGCAATTTCAAATAGTGAAAGGGCTGGGAAAGTAAATCCTGGAGTTAAAAAAGCCAATGAATCTTTTAATGATCATCAACATGAAGTTCATAAATTGTTTTTTCAATTTTGTAAAAACTATTTGGATTTAATTGGCGAAGAGTTTACTAAAAATGTAAACCATCACTACGAATATATCATTTCAGCATTATTTGCTGAGTCAACACTATATGACCAAAACTATGAACGAAAGCCTGATGGATTTGAATGTATAATATTTCCAAGTGTTGGAAATAATTTTTATTCAGATAATGTTGCATTTGTTCCTGAAATAATTGATAATGAATTTTATTTGAATAAGGCACTGGAATTTGAAATTGAAGAACAATTATATGACAATGAATTTATAATAACTCATCCAGAAATTATTACACTTGCAAAGATAAAGAACTTAAAAATTAGCAAATCAATTACTGAGGGTAGAATTGAATGGTAATACCCGCCACAAAATCTTCATTAAAATGGTTTTAAAAAGTTTATCATTGGGTCAGTGAGTCTCCTTCACAACGATGGTGCTGCTAAATGACCTTCATTCAAAATATCAAGAGGAACAAGTCAGATGTATACCAAGTATTCATTTCATAAATTGTGGACTGACAACAAGAACTATATAAATATAACCAATGAAAGTAATAGCTATAAACGGAAGTCCTAAAAAAGAAGGGAACACCTATCATGCCTTAAAAATGGTTGGTGATGAACTTCTTGCAAGTGGTATTGAGTTCGAGATTCTGCATATCGGGCATAAACTGATTCATGGTTGCACGGCATGTGGTAAATGTGCTGAAAACAAAGATGAAAAATGTAGCCTTGGAGCTGATGGTCTGAATCAATGGATACAAATAGTAAAAGCAGCCGATGGTATCATCATTGGCTCTCCAGTTCATTATTCGGGAATAGCTGGTACTATGAAAAGTTTTTTAGACAGATTATTTTATGTTTCAGGCTCAAATGGAAACCTATTCCGCCATAAAGTTGCAGCAGCCGTGGTTGCAGTTAGACGAACTGGTGGTTCGGCAACATTGGATGGGTTATATCATTATCTAACCTATGCTGAAATGGTGGTTGCCACAGCCAATTATTGGAATGTTATTCATGGCAGAAGTGCTGGAGAAGTATCCCAAGATGGTGAAGGGGTACAAGTTATGCGAGTTCTGGGTAAGAATATGGCTTGGTTATTGAAAATGAAGGAAGCTACGTCAAGTACAATTCAATCGCCAATACAAGAAAAGAAGGTTATCACAAATTTTATCAGATAAATCAGGGTATTAGTTTACCAATTTTCGATTCTATGAAAAAAGTAATCAATGCGAGAATCATGGTCAAACCAGAAGCAATTGTTAAGTTTCTTGATTTGGCGAAGACAATGGTTGAAAATAGCAATTCAGAACAGGGTTGTTTAATTTACAATTTGTATCAAGAGGTAGGGAGTCCGCAAAGTTTCATCTTTTATTAGGTATATGAAAACCAAGATGCTGTGAACATCCATAATTCCTCGCCACACTTCAAAACCTTTATAGAACAAGTTTCTGAACTGGTATCAGAGAAGTCACAGGTTGACGTTTTCTAAAAGCCATCAAGGGAAACCGATATTTTTATTGACCCCGCAGTTCGATCAATATCTTAGCTTTTCATTCAATAACTGTTACATTCTTATTTTTGTGACCTGTTGACTAATCTCATTCAGGATAGTTCTGGTTTCTGTAAAGAAGTCACTGTTATTTGGATCAAATGAAATGGCTTCAATGTTAAATCGTTCTCGTAGTAATCTGGACTGAATGCTACCAATATTCGGCATTAATGCATAATGAGTCATTCCCACACCTTTTGTAAGATAGTTTGTCTCCTCAAAAATCCTTCTAATGTAAATGTCTTGAAGTGAACTACCAAGAAAGAATATTGATTTACTAAGAATTATTCGTTGCATAAATGTCATAAATGGATAATTCCCAAAAACGTGTTTCGTATAATCGTTACTCGCAAGAATAACCGTTTGGGGTCTATTTATGTCACCATGGGCTTTTAACAAAAAGAATTCCTCTTTTGCAAAACTCTGCCAAAGAGTCTCGGTATCATCGGCTGAATATATTGAAGGTATTCTGCCATAAATGAGAGTTAATGCATTTTCTAAAAGGCGGTCATAATTTGAAGTTATTATTGCGGGAACTTTCCAATTTGCGATTAAGGAGTGTAACTCATTGGGATGCTTATTTTCGTCTAAAGTCTTTCTTAGAAAATTTCTATAGTCACCTTCCCCCAATGAATTTCTGCAAAAATCCACAACATCTTCATATGCTCCGATTTTTTTTGTCTGTAGGATTTCATTTAATTCGTGGGAATCCTTTTCTGGAAGTCCTTTTGCTACTGTAGTTTCAATTATTTTTCTTACTAATTCTTCCCAACTGGGCATGTCTGATGACTTGGATATTCCAGCACCAACCCAAGGGACGCACAACCCATGAGCAAAATTTTCAATCAATCTAATTGGTATCATAAAATCAGATGTTTAAAGTGTATATGTCAATTTTTCAGTTCAAATGTAGGTATATATTTTCTATAAATTAATGGCTGAACAATCATGCAGGTATGACCAATTAATAAATTGCCAACCAAAATAAAAAAGTAGCCTCATTAAAGGACATGTAGAGCACGTTAACAAACCAAACGTTCTCCGTTATATGATCACCAATCGTCCGCATAACGTGGAATAATTCCAAATAATAAAAACCATATTTAGCCTTGTCATGATATTGTTTGAGTTTACATACCTTTGAAATGGAATCCAACTAACTATGTACCAACTCCGAGTCACCATAGATGGCATTACTCCCCCGATCTGGAGACAATTACAGGTGCCTGATTCGTATACCTTGTACAAACTGCATCATATTATTCAGATTGCATTCGGCTGGGAAAACTCAAATGTCTGGTGCTTTTGGATCGAAGATACACCAACGACCAACCCAATGTTGTGGGGCGGTGGAGTTACAAGATGGGATAAGCGAGTTCAGATCAAGTGCGTTCTGAAAGAGATTGGAGATACATTGCCTTACCAGTATGGTAAAGGGGAAGGGTTTTGGAAACTAACGATTGAAGTACAAAGTATGGATACCGAAAAGCTCAGATTCCCAAGGTGTCTTGATGGAGCGAGATTCATTATGGAGGATTGCGGTGGGGTTGAAGGGTACAAAAATTTGATGCATCTCCTTTCACATCCTGAATTGGACGGGTACCTCGATCTTGTTTATGGCTTGGGTGATTTTGATTCTGAAAGATTCGATAAAGATAGAGTGAATGAAAAATTGAAACGACTTACTGCATACATCAGGGCATTTGAAGAGGAACATGGTCTATTAGGGGTTTGGTAATGAAGGTATGCTCAATTGGCGCATGGGTTGCGCTGCTTGAGGATTGTGGTGGGGTTCATGGATATCAGGAACTAATCCAGCATCTAATAAGGGGGTTGACAAAGTATATCAAGGAGTTTGACGAAGGGAATAACTTGAGACTATGAAGGTGAATCATTATTAACGGATTAATTTTATTGGTTTTGAATATTATACGTTTTTTCCAAAGTTTTTGAAGACCTAAAACATAAACTGAATAAACCAAGAATAAATCATGGCAATTTTTACAAGGACACAATTCACAAATCTTGCTCAATCCAAAACAAGTTCTATTAAAAGTTTCAAAGGGTTTGTTAATGAAGCTCGTTCTTTTTCAAAGTCAAATGCTACAACAAGCATTTTTCTGTCGCATTCTCATAACGATCAAGACTTAATTGAACAGGCAATAACCTTCTTTAGAACATTAAGTGTTTCTGTTTATGTTGATTGGATGGATGAAACAATGCCAGAAAAGCCTAACGGGTTAACAGCAGTTCGAATTAAATCCAAAATTCAAAGCAATGACAAATTTATACTTCTTGCAACAGATGCAGCTATTGCTTCAAAATGGTGCAACTGGGAAGTTGGAATTGGAGATGCTTATAAATTGCATGTAGATAAAATTTGTCTTTTACCATTAGCAGATAGTCAAGGAAACTGGACAGGGAATGAGTATCTTCAAATTTATCCAAGAATTGAATCTGTTCAAAAGGATAATTATTTTCTTTATGACAGTATTTTTAGAATTAAATACCCTGATGGAAAAGAAGCATGGTTAGATGAATGGTTAAAAAAATAATAAATGGAAAAATTCATTTCACAGAAAAACTTAGAGAACTTCTACAACAAAGAAGTTAAATCGATTGGGAAAAAAGGTATTCAAGACCAAATAGAACAAAAGAGAAATGAAAGTGAATCAAAAAAAGCCTCCAGAACAATTTTTCTTTCTCACAGTCATTTAGATAAAACGATTGTAAATAAGATTGGTTTATTATTTAGCAAACTTAATACGGAATTATATGTCGATTGGTTAGATAAAACTTTGCCAGAAACAACCAACAAGAAGACTGCAAATGCAATAAAAGCAAAAATTCAAGAATGTAAACATTTCTTATTTTTAGCAACGTATCATGGATTACGTTCTAAATGGTGTAACTGGGAACTTGGAATTGCAGATTCAATAAAAAGTGACGGTAAACTTGCAATTTTACCAATTGAAACTAAATCAGGAAACTGGGCTGGAAATGAATATCTAAACCTATATCCCGAAATGAAATTTGAAATTGAGAATTTAGACTTATTAACAGTCGACAAAATAAGTATTCAGCAACTTGATGGTAAGATCGTTTCACTTAAAAGCTGGCTTACGAATTAAACACACCATATGGAAAAGAAACTAAAGCATCTTGATTTTTTACAGTTAGTGATTACAAGAATGAATGTAAACTCCTTCCTTTTAAAAGGATGGGCGGTTACTTTAGTTGCGGCACTTTTTGCTTTTGCTGCCAAGGATACAAACATTAAATATGTTATTATTACATATATATCTACTCCTTTGTTCTGGTTTTTAGACGGTTACTATTTAAGTATTGAGAGACAATACCGTGAACTTTATAATGTTGTAAAGGATAAGAATGAAGATGATATCGATTTTGACTTAAATGCAACACCATACAACAAAGGGAAAAATATGTGGATTCCATGTACCTTTTCTAAAACCCTTTTAATATTCTATGGCACCTTAATATTTATCACTTTGGCAGTTATGTTTTTTATAAATTAGAAATGGCGAAAAGAGTTTTTTTTAGTTTCCATTACGAGGACGTAAAAACATTTCGGGCAAATGTTGTGAGGAATCATGGAGTAACAAAACAAAGCGGACAAGACGCTGGTTTTTTTGATGCATCAATCTGGGAAGATGCAAAAAGACACGGAGACCTTTCCGTAAAAAGACTTATAAACTCCAATCTTGAAAACACCTCTATCACCTGCGCTTTAATAGGAACTGACACTTGGATAAGACGTTGGGTGAGATATGAAATATTGAAAAGTTACGACAAGGGTAACTCATTATTCGGGATTCACATTAATAGTGTTAGAGATAAAAATCAAAGCACTTTCCCAAAAGGTAGAAATATATTTGATTATTTAGGATTTACGATTAGCGCAGACGGGTCAAAAATGACCTATTACGAACACGATGGAAATGATTGGAAAATTTATCAAGATTTGGATAACAAAAAATTGAACAATATGGACAGAAAATATTGGGGACAAGGTTTTAAATTGTCCAATTGGGTGCAAGTTTATGATTGGACAACTCAAGATGGTTATAATAATTTCCCAGCTTGGGTAGAGAATGCGAAATAATAGTGTAGTAACTTTTCAAGTTGTCGATTGGCAAGCAATAAAGGATGAGCCGCTAACTTGTACTCCAATAATTCCAATAAGGTTGCTTCATCTCGATATGATACTTATTTTGAAAATTAACATAAACAGTGCATTAGACTTATTGTAAAAAACGAAAAATTTTCATGACCATACTCTCCCTCACAACTTTAGAAACATGGCTCTGGGACTCAGCCAACATCCTTCGGGGCTCCATAGACTCCAGCGACTTTAAAAACTACATCTTCGGGCTGCTATTTCTCAAACGTGCCAATGATGTTTTTGACGAAGAGGTCGAGCACATCATGAAAAAGGAAAATCTCAGCCAGAAAGACGCTGAAGATGAACCATATTTCCGTATACCTGATGAAGCTCGGTGGGCTGTTCTTACAGCAAAGACTGAAAACATTGGTGAAGCATTGGATAAAGCATTTGCAGCCATTGAACGGGATAATACCCAACTTGAAGGAGTAATGACTGCCATAAAGTTCGGTGATAAGGAGAAACTATCTGACGCTGTGCTTCAGCGGCTTCTAAGACACTTCAACCAATATTCCCTCAGAAATTCCGAACTCTACACCCCCGATGTGCTGGGTGATGCTTACGAGTACCTGATAAAGATGTTTGCCGATGATGCGGGAAAAAAAGGTGGTGAATTCTATACTCCCAAGGGTGTTGTTCAGCTTATCGTCAGGCTTCTGAAGCCTCAGCCAAAGAACCTCGTGTATGACCCGACCTGTGGTTCTGGAGGTATGCTGATTGAATCAGCAAAGTACATTGCTGAGAAACCAAACGGAAAAATAGGTGGCAACATCAATGTTTCTCTCTACGGACAGGAAAAGAACCTTGGTACATGGGCTATCTGTAAGATCAACATGATCCTTCACAATTTCATGGATGCTGATATCCGCAAGGGCGATACGTTAACCGAACCAAAGCATAAGGATGATAAGAACAACCTGATGTTGTTTGACCGTGTGATCGCAAATCCACCATTTTCACAGGATAAATGGTGGGAAGTTGCTGAAACAAACCTTGAAAAGAAACTGGATAAGGACGGTAAGGAGAAAGAAATCACCCCGAACTACAACAAAGTTGTGGTGGATAAATTCGGAAGGTTCCAATATGGCATCCCGCCCAGAAGCTATGGTGATCTTGCATTCCTCCAGCACATGGTTGCTGTTCTGAAAACAGATGGTAGAATGGGCATTGTGCTACCGCACGGTACCCTCTTCCGTGGGGGAACCGAAGGAGCGATCCGACAGAAGTTACTTGAAAATGATATCATCGAAGGGATTGTTGGGCTTCCATCTGCACTGTTTTATAATACTGGAATTCCAGCATCGGTTTGGATTATCAATAAATCGAAGCCTGATCGGTTGAAGAATAAAGTCATCGTCATTGATGCCAGCAGTGAGTATAAAGAGGGGAAAGCTCAGAACCAGCTTGAAGATACTCATATCGGCAAGGTGGTTGATGCGTATGATGGTGAGGTTGATATCGACAAATTCATGCGAGTTGTGGGGATGGCTGAGATCAAAGAAAATGATTACAACCTCAATATCTCACGATACATCGACACCAATAACGCTGAAGAAGAGATTGACCTGAAAATTGTTCTGGAATCAATTGCTCAACTTGAAGAAAAAGAGAAAGCCATTGATGAGAAGTTGAATCAATATCTGAAGGAGTTGGGATTATGAAGGAGGGATACAAGGAAACGGCTATTGGTTTGATTCCTGAGGGATGGGAGGTTTTGTCAATCAGTGATTTTGCAGATATTTTAGATAAAAAAAGGATACCATTAAGCTCTGAGGTTAGATCAGAAATGAAAGGGCATTTTCCATATTGTGGTGCAAATGGTATAGTTGATTACATTGATCAATACATTTTTGAAGGGATTCATGTCTTAATTGCTGAAGATGGTGGTAATTTTCATGAATATGAAACTCGACCAATTTCATATTTGATGAGTGGGAAATTCTGGGTCAATAACCATGCTCATGTCTTACGAGCAAAAAACGGAGAACACAAGTTTCTTCATTATTCATTGGTACATAAAGATATTACTACTCATATTATTGGTTCAACAAGAACCAAACTCAATAAAAGTACTCTTGAGAAAATCCCATTAGCAATTCCGTCAAAAACAGAACAATCAAAAATCGCTTCCATCCTTTCCACTGTTGATGATAAGATAGATGCTATAAATGAAAAAATAACCCAAACCCAGCAGCTTAAACACGGCTTGATGCAACGGTTGCTCAACAGAGGTGTCGGGCATACCAAATTCAAAGATTCACCAATAGGGGAGATTCCTGATAGTTGGGAAGTTGTGAAATTGGACAGTTTAGTTACAAAAGTTGGAAGTGGAATTACCCCAAAGGGAGGACGAGAAACATATTTGCAGAAAGGGATAATTTTCATAAGAAGCCAGAATGTGTTAAAGGGTAAAATGAATTTGTCTGAAATTGCATATATTTCATCGGAGCAACATGAAAAGATGAATGGATCAAAAGTAATGGCTGGAGATGTATTGCTAAACATCACTGGAGCATCAATTGGGCGTTCTTGTGTGGTGCCCTCAAGTATTGTTGATGGTAATGTAAACCAGCATGTTTGTATAATAAGAACCAAAGACACCCTTGATGCTACTTTCTTATGTCAAATGCTAAATTCATACCACGGTCAAAACCAAATTGAAAAATTTCAGGCTGGTGGCAATAGAGAAGGATTAAATTTTCAACAGATACGATCTTTTGAAATACCCTTTCCGCCTATAACAGAACAAAAGACAATCGCTGAAATATTCACCTCTGTTGATGAAAATTTAGATATTCTTCAGGAAAAGGAAACCGAATACGAAAAGTTGAAGAAAGGTTTGATACAGAAGCTATTAACAGGAAGATTGCGGGTTAAACAAAATGAAATATTATGAAAAATTATGCAGAAGAATTGGCTTACTGGTACTTCAGGTTTAATGGCTTTTTTTTGATTAACAATTACGTTGCACATCCACATGACAGGCTTCATCTCCTTGAAAATAATCCACATCAAGCCACCTCACACTCTGATACAGACTTATTAGGAGTAAGACCACCACAAGTTAATGAAATGGTTGGCTATTATGATCATCATTGTGATATTCTTGATGAAATGATCCCAGAACCAATTATTCATAATGCACCAGAATTTATCGGGCTAATTTGCGAAGTGAAAGCTGGTAGACTTGCTGTAATAAATAACAACAATCTTCCGAATCAAATTAAACGACTTGGGCTTTTTGGTAATGTAGATGAGATTATTAATCACCTTCAGGAAAATCACACATACCAACATGATGGGAAAGCCATAATTAAGGTTGTTGTAAAGAGGAGTCCTCACCAAATTCATAGTTGGAACACAATCACACTTCAACAAGTTTATAATTTTATTTTACTTCGTTTTAATGAACTTGAAGAGGAGAAAATCGGGGGCTGGGATAAATTTGATTCTTCATTAATGCAGTTTCTTTTAAAGCAGCATGCTCTAATGTAACAAGTGATGATAAATTCACCAGAATACATCCACTCCGAACTCCCATCCATTGAACTTTTCAAAAAGCTCAAATACCAGTATTATGATGGCGAAATAACGGATGAACGGGATGATATCACTGAGGTGATCCTGAAGGACAGGCTGCTAACTGCCATCAAACGAATCAACAAAACAGAAGACTGGGAAATAAGCGATAACAATGTCCAGAAAGCATACAATGAGCTAACGAACATTTACTCGGCATCTTTGATGGAATCCAACCAGAAGGCATGGGAGTTGATCAGGGGTGCCAGTTTTTCGATAAAACAGGATATCAATGGCAAAGAAGAATACAAACCCGTGTCATTCATTGATTACAATAATCCAGAAAACAATGATTTTCTGGTCGTCAACCAATTGAAGTTCCATGGAAGATTACAAAATTCCATTCCAGACCTCACGGTTTTCGTAAATGGAATTCCTATCGCTTTAATCGAATGTAAATCTCCCAACTCGCTGAGTGCCTTTGATAAAGCATTTGAAGACCTCAAATACTACCAGCAGAACTCTGAAAAGTTATGCTGGTACAATCAAATTTGTGTAGCAATATTCAAAGTGGGAGGAAGATACGGTGCTATTGGTGCTGGGAAGCCTCATTATTCATTTTACCGCACCAAAGACACTGCTGATCTTGAGATTCTGTTATCGGAAATGCCCACCGAACAGGACATTCTCATCTACAATCTTTTCAAAAAAGATAGCCTTCTTGACTTGATCCGTCATTTTGTGATCTATGAACTGGACGAAGGCAGAACCATCAAGAAACTTCCACGTTACCCACAGATCAGAGCCACAAACAAAGCCATTAAGAAGTTTCAGGAGCACAATCAGGGCGGGGTTATTTGGCACACCCAAGGTTCAGGAAAGAGTCTCACGATGGCTTATATCACCAGAAAACTTCAGGCAGAAGAATTCGGATTTAAAAACCCCACGGTGATCATCATGACCGACAGAATCGATCTTGACAGGCAGATCACCGCAACGTTCATCAATTGTGGGTTAAAGAACGTCCATCAGGCATCATCAGTAGTTCATCTGGAAAAACTTCTAAAGAATACCTACGGTGGGATTATCACTACCACCCTTCAGAAATTTCAGGAACCAGACAGAGAAACCTCAGAATCGACAGACCTGACCGAACAGGAAGAGACCCGAAACCAGCTCATTGAAAAATCAATCAATGATGGCATCCTGACCAAAATTACAAAGGTTCTGGAAAATGGCAAATGGGTTGAAATCAAACGGGAAGAAGTGCATCTTGAAGAACTGTCTACCAAGGAAAACCTTTATGTGATGGTGGATGAAGCCCATCGGAGCCATTACGGATTTTTGGCAGCATTCATGCGAATCGTTCTACCTAAGGCTAAATTTCTGGCATTCACAGGTACCCCAATCTCCAAAGAAGAGAAATCGACCTTGGGTGAATTCTATGGTGGTCAGTATATTGATGTTTATACCATCAAAGAATCGGTTGCAGACGGTGCCACGGTAGAATTGCTCTATGATGAAGGGATCGCCAGACTGGATGTGAAGAAAGAAGAGCTCGATTTACAATTTGAAGCTGAATTTGGACACTTACCAGAAGAAAAACAAGATAAGCTCAAGAATGATGCCCTGAATAAGTACCAGCTTTCAACTGAACGCATTAATGTCATTTCCCGACATATCATTGATCATTACACCACTAAAATACAACCTGATGGTCATAAAGCATTGATCGTTTGTGATGGCAGACCAATGGCATTGAAGTATAAAGAAACATTTGAACGACTGAAATCACAAGGGGTACATAACCTAAATACCAAGGTGGTCATCAGTCTGGGCTCACCAAAATCCGATTTCATTGCCAGAGAAGTTTATGAAGCCTATGATTACAACAAGACTCATCAGGATCAGATGCCTATTCTGGCAACCCCACGTGAAGATATCAAAAGTACCATCGAAAATTTCAAATTACCCTTTGGTAATGAGGCTGACAAAGAAAAATCTGGCAAATTGAGGTTCGATAACACTGCCATGCTTATCGTATCGGACATGCTCCTGACGGGATATGATGTACCTATTGCCTCATGTTTGTATCTGGATAAGCCACTGAGGGAACATAGCCTTCTTCAGGCAATAGCAAGGGTTAACCGATCCAGAGAAGGCAAAAAAGCTGGGTTCATTGTTGATTATTTTGGAATCACAGCATTTCTGATTCAGGCACTGGAGATTTTCTCAGGCGATCTGAAGCCATCGGATATCATGAAAAACTTAACCGAAGAGTTACCACGGTTGGAGATGAACCATAATAAACTGGTCAATTTCTTCAAACCCCTTGGCATAGATCGGCTTTACCAAAGGAATCAGTTCATTGATGCCTCCATCCGATACATTGAACCCATCAACCTTAGGGATGAATTCAAGGAACTGCTGAGGAATTTCAATAAATCTATTGCCATCGTACTTCCAAATGTGGCAGCCAGAAAATATGAATCTGACTTCAAACTCTTCAACGAAATCAAGATCAGGGCACGGAATGCCTATCCAGATGATGAAGAACTGAAGATCACTCGTGATGAAAGCCTGAAGCTCCAGCAGATGGTTGATGAACATTTAAAAGCATCTGGGGTTGATAATTTGCTTCAGGAACCTATATCAATCATTGACAAGGATAAGTTTCGGGAAGAGATCATGAACGCATCACCAGCCACAAAGGAACTGAAGATGCGAAACAATCTCAAGCATATCATCAAGGTAGGCATTGATCGAAACCCCGATTTCTTCAAGCCACTTGCCCAGCGGCTGGAAGAATTGATCAAAGCTCGTGAAGAAGATCGGATCACCCAGCTCTCACTGCTGGAGGCGTTTGCTGAGATTCAGGATGTCATCATCAATGAAAATAAAGAAGGCAAGGAGAAGGGATTTGAGTCAGAAGATCAGATCGTGGTGTTCAACACTATGAAAACAATCTTTGATACGATGGCGGATGATGCCACCAGAAATATCTATAAAGCCATCGAAGGCGAAATGAACATTGTAGGTTGGGAAGATAAAGGGATGGTGCGTAAAGAGATGGAAAACAAGATCATCAAAGTTCTGCAACCAAAAATGGAACGATCAAATGCCCGACAGAAAGCAAAGGAACTGGTTGAACTAATAGCTAAGAATAAACATGCCTAAAGTACGATATGGTGATACGGTGATAGAGTATTCGATTCAGGAAAGAACCGACCTGAAATCGCATTATATAGTAGTGGAGAAGAATCATGGGGTAATATTAAAGGGTGCTTTAATCCCTGAAGATCAGGCTAACAAATTTATTCTCAAGAAAGCCCGATGGATTCTGGATAAAATGAGCTTGGTGGAATCGGTGAAGGAAGGTGATATCGTCACAGGTTCCCGTATTCTTTATCTTGGAAAGAAATATTATACCGAGGTTTATTTCAATGATAGTATTTCGTCAACTATAGTTGAGTTCAACCACTCCAAATTCAAAATTACCACCAGCGGAAAAAACACACAGGATAACATACAACAGGCATTGGATTCATTTTTCAGCGAAAAAGCTGCCGAAAAGATCACACCAAGGGTTGAGATGTGGGCTGAAAAGATGGGAATGCAATATGGATTGCTACATTTTCGTAAGCTATCTAAACGCTGGGGTAGCTGCACTCCCAGAAACCATATTGTGATCAACACTGAGGCGATTAAACTGCCATTTTCTTTGATCGACTACCTGATAGTTCATGAATTGTGCCATATAAAGCACAAGGATCACTCAAAGGTTTTCTGGGTTGAACTTGGGAAGCATATCGGGAACTGGAAAGAATTGGATGAGAGGATGCGAGGTATGAAGATGTAATTGTTCATGATGACATTATTAATCTCTTAGGAATAAATAGACCAAATGGAAGAAAAACACAATGAGGATAGTTCACTTATCCCATACAAAGAGAATGGGCTGGTTTTACAAGTTGATAATTCGTTAAGAATCACAAACAAACTAATAGCAGATCGTCAAAATGAGAAAATCATTGAGTTATTTATTCAGAACCCAATTTTTTTCAAAAGATTAATCTCCAAATATTATCCGTTAAGCCATGTATTAATTGAAAATTACCAACATTTTTGGGAGTTTGGTGGTTGCCTAAGCCAAAATCTATCCGTAAATTGGACGGAAGAATTAGTTTCAAAATATCTTGAAAAATGGAATTGGTGGGGTTTCAGAAGTAATTCTTCACTGCCTTGGTCGGAGAAATTTATTGAGAAGTTTTATAGCTATATAGAATGGGATAGTTTTGGTGAAAAAATCTATTTTCCTTTATCCAGAGAATTAGTCAATAAGTACAAGGAAAAATTGGATTGGAATTCAATAAGTGCAAACAGAAATTTTCCGTGGTCTGAATCTTTTATTGCTGAATTCTATGAATTATGGAATTGGGAAAGGCTAAGTTGGAATGAAGCAATTCCTTGGACTGAAGAACTAATAGCAAAATACGAAAAGAAGTGGAATTGGAGTGGGCTAAGTTTAATGAGGTCGTTACCATGGTCAGATAATTTATTCAGAAAATATGAACATAGGTGGGACTGGTCAAAATTATCGATGAATGAAAAATTGCCGTGGTCAATGAAATTTATTGATGACCATATTGATGAATGGCATTGGTATTGGTTAAGCATGAACACTGCACTTGCCATAAATCAAGACATTTTTAGAAAGTATTTTGATAGATGGGATTGGGATGGTTTAAGCTCAAATAAGAAACTTCCTTGGAGTGATGATTTTATAGAAATATTTAAAGAAAAATGGGATTGGGATGCCCTCAGTGATAACGAAGGCATTCCTTGGTCTGAAAAACTAATTGATAAATATATCGAAAAATGGGATTGGGGACAATTAAGTACAAATGATTCATTGCCTTGGTCGGTAGAATTAATCGATAAGTATTCTGAAAAGTGGGAATGGTATTCGCTTGGTGAAGGAACATTGACGCCCATGATAAAATTCTGGGAGAAAGTATTTAAACCGTTAATCAGTGATAAACTCATAATTGATACAGTTGAAAGAATGGCACAGTTGAAGATATCAACCGAAGTAGATTATGGATCGGTAATGGATTTTGAAGAATATCTAAAGAGTGATAGCAAGCCACTTCAAAGATTACGAAAAATTATGGGTAAGATTAAGAAATAAAGTTCAAAAACAGAATGTCTTAAATATTCCTTTACACATATTTTAGCACAAATAATTCCTATTTCCTTCTAAAATAACACCTTACACTCAGAATGAACTTTCATAAACTCTTCAATTTCACTTTGAACTATCTTAGAACGGCTAACATCAATTATTTTTAGTTTTTTAAGAAAACATAGTCCATCAATATTCTTAATATCCGCATTTATAAACTGAATTTCTTCCAATTCAGTAAATATTTTTAATGGATTCAAATCTTTTAATTCAAAATTATCACCTCTTCCAATGATAATTTTCTTGTCTTTAGTTATTAGTTTTAAGGATGCATTAATCATCTCTTGATTATTTCGATCTAATTCACGATTGAATTTTGTCAATATTTCTTCTTCATTTGACATTGGATATTGTCTATTATTTTTAAGTAAAGACAAAAGTGAGTGTCGATAAATGTCCATCCAAAATATTTCTTTCCAAATTTCCTCTAAACTATACCACCAAGTCAGGTAGTCTATTTCATTGGAGAATTGAGTAGCAAGTAGTTTGTTTGTAATTTGTAATGTGTTTTCAACCCGTTGAACTAAAGAGCTTTGTGAAGTATTTGCAAGAGAAGTTGGTTCTTTTTTTTTAAGTGTCATTATATTGTATTGATTTTTGACAATTATTTTAATAATCAACCTTATTAAATTGTCACATATTGTCCTGAAACTAAAAAGAATCTGAGAAAGTTAGAATTGGAGTTCCCGCTTAGGTTATTTAACCTTCAATTTCCCGTTTAAGTTCCTTCAGTTCTTTTTGTAGTTTTTCGGCTGTCATTTTAAAATATTCGTCCCAGTTCTCTATGCTTATTACCGTTTTAAATGTGTCAGATTGTTTGATTAAAATGATTTCTTTTTCTAAGTCTTTAATTTGTCTACGCAGTTTAGCAATTGCTGCCTTTAACATATCCTTCTCGGAAACTGTTTCAGACTTTGATGTGAAGTAATTACCTTTTTCGAGGTCAGAGAGAATTTCAGTGACTTTTTTTAAGTCATTTGCATCATAAGCTATCTTGAGTTCAATGAAAATTCTTTGAGCTGCCTCTTGAAACTCATCACTGACTTTATCTGGGTGACATAAAATAGTCGCTTTCCTGAATTTCTTTTTTATTTCTTTTTTTTCGTCTTCCGATAATTCGAAGACCTTTTTGCTCATTTCAGCGTCAACTTGTTCACGATATTGACGCTCATCGCTTTCAGCTTCATCAAACCTTTTTTTATCTGTTTTGTACTTGAGCTTTCTTAGTCTTAATATTTCCAATATAATTTCGCCTAATTCGATTGAGTGTTTGTGTTGAAATTCTGAAAGTAACTTTTCTAACTCAATCTTTTCATTATCAAATGCATTTAATTGATTTTCTAAACTCCTAATCTCCAGCTTTAATGCGATGATTTCAGGGTCAGACCAGATTGATATTTGCTGGTTTTTAGCAATGAACTGTTGAATTTTAATTATTGCTGATGAGAATTCTTCATTTGCAATATCCTTAATTATTTCATCTATATCGTTGTTGAAACTGTACTCATTAAGTTTATGAGTTTCTCTTTTAAATTCAGCAATATCTTCAAGAATGATGTAATTTTTCAATATTTCTAACCGTTTGATGATTTTGCTTAGTGGGAATATAACTTCTTCTTTTGGTTCACTTGGATAATAATGATTGCGAATATTATAAAATTTATTAATGAATTGTTCGGCTAAGGCTGTGTCGTCATATGTAATTATTATATTCTCAAAGGTGTTTTCAACTTCGTAAGTCCAATTGTATGAACCTGTAATAACTATACTATTGTCAATAATGCAAAAGTTGTTTAAAGTTATTTTCGTTTCGCCTTCACCAATCAGGTATATCCTTGTTTTTATTCCCGTAAGCTGTTTGAAATCAATTTGTGGGTTCTGGTTTATTTCGTCATTGGGGATAATCAGAAAAACAGTACACCCTTTTCTTGCTTTGTTAACCAATCCATCAAAGATGGTTTTGTTTGTAAAATGAGCAACAGCAATAAAGATTGATTTGTTTGCTTTGTTAATTTCAGAACTGATGTGTTCAGCTATGTTTTCGAAAATTGCTTCTGTTTGCATGTTATTTGTTCTTTAGTAGTTCTTTGAACTTTAAAAAATCAACTTCTGCTTCTTTAAATTTTCCAATTTTTTTATTGATAAAACTGCGATTGTAATAGAATTGCCAATCATATGGTTCCATTTCAATTGCTCTTGAGTAATCAGCGAATGCGCCCATGTAATCTTTAACTTCGTCTTTGGCATTTCCACGATGATAATAATTGCGAGCATTAGTGGGATCAATTTCTATTGCTTTATCGTAATCCTTAATTGCCCCCTCAAAATCTTTTAAGTCTTTTTTTATACCCCCACGGCTTAAATATAAAAATGAATAATTTGGTTCAATTTCTATTGCTTTATCGTAATCCTTAATTGCCCCCTCAAAGTCGGATATATCTTTTTTAGCATCGCCACGGTTTATATAACCCTGAAAATAAATTGGGTCAACTTCTATCGCATTATTGTAATCATCAAGTGCACCCATATAGTCTTTTATTTCTTTTTTAGCATCTCCACGATTAATATAGGTTTTCGGATCATATGGGTCGATCTTGATTGCCATAGTATAATCAGCTACCGCACCCATATAATCATTCAAACATTTCTTAATGAGTCCCCGACTATAATATGCAAAAGCATCGTTTGGATCAATCTCTATAGCCTTTGCGAATTCAGCTAATACATCCTCTTTCGAAATTCCATCAATGAAGTATTTTGCATAGCCACGATTGATAAATGCACTCGCATATTTGGGGTCAATTTCTATAGCTTTAGTATGATCTTTAATAGCACCTTTGTAGTCTTTTAAACAACTTCTGGCAATTCCACGATAATGAAATGCCGATTTATAATCAGGTTTGATTTCTATGATCTGAGTAAATAGGTCGATTGCTATATGATAATCTTCTTTACACTTCGCACCAATTATGAATTTTTTCCTTTTGACGTAATTTTCATCATATTCTAATAAGAAGCAATAATTTTCTTCACTTCTAATAAGATGCTTACTGTGAACTAAATAAAATGCCTTGTTAAAAAGGTTTTCTATACCATTAAAGATAATTTTATTTGTTATCTGAATTGAGTCTTCAACCCTTACAAGTACGTTTTTTTGTAAAGGAACTAATGAATTGACATCGCCAATCTTGTTTTTCATTCGGAGTTACTTATTGGTCAATGCTTTATACATTAATCTATCGTTTTCTGCCCCTCGTGTATCACCAATTATTCTGTAGACAATCTCTCTGTTTTTATACGCATCTTCATTTCTGGGATCAATGTCGATTGCCTTTGTAAAATCATTAATTGCGCCCTTGTAGTCTTTTATTTCACTTTTAACATTTCCACGTTTGTTATATAGAAATGCATGGTTAGGTCCAATTTCAATTGCCTCAGTGTAATCAGAAATAGCTCCATCAAAGTCCTTTAGTATATGTCTTGAGCTTCCACGATTGGAATAGGCTCCATAATCATTAGGATCAATTTCAATTATTAAGCTGTAATCAATTATTGAAGCCTCATGGTTTTTCAAATAACTATTAGAAATTCCACGGTTATTATATGCGGTTTTGTTAGTTGGATCAATCTCAATTGCACTCGCAAAATCAGCGATTGCTTCATGGAAGCTACATGACATATGTTTGACACAACCACGATAAATATAAGCGTCAACAAATTTTGGGTCAATTTCTATTGCTTTTGTGTAATCCATGATTGCGCCATCCTTGTCATCTGAAAAATCCTTTGCAATGCCCCTACCGAAAAAAGCGTCTGGATGGGTCGAGTCAATCTCAATAGCTTTAGTGAAGTCATTAATTGCCCCCTTACGGTCTCTTGAACCTTTCGCAAACCCTCTATTAACATATGCTTGAACGTAGTTGGGATCAATTACAAGTGCTTTTGATAAATCAGCTATTGCACCATTGAAGTCATTTAATCGATATTTGGCATATCCCCGATAGTGATACGCAAATTTAAAAGTAGGTTTAATATCAATGACTTGTGAAAATAAAGCGATAGCTTTCTTATAATCATCCTTGGATATTGGCTCAAGTTTGCGGCAACTTATATTTTTACTTTCCAGATACTTAGCCTCATATTCTAATAAGAAGCAATAATTTTCTTCAATTCCGACAAGTTGTTTGCTAAAGATCAAGAAGAATGCTTCATTAAAAATTTGTTCGATGCCACTAAAGATAATATTATTGGTAACCTGAAGTGAACCCTCAACCCTTGACAATATCCTTGTTTTGAAAGGAATTAAGGCGTTTGTTTCAGGTATTTTATCGTCCATTACAAATCGCTTATTAATTGCCGATACCGATGCCAAAACTATCCAAAGCCTTTACAGTCATATCCAATGGGAATTTTTATAATAAATGACTCTTTGATTGAAACTTAAACAATCCTGACTTTTATGTATATTTTCCTGAGATTAAAATCTTTATGGATTATTATCATCTCTAAGATTCATTTATTGATCAAAGATATAATTTTTATCGTCATAAATAAGGAACTAAAGGGAAAAACCGCACTCTGATGATTTGTGGCTAATTTTCAGACTGATGATTTAGTTTTTATTAAATTTGAATGCCTTTTTGGTTATCTAACGATTCAACATTTATCAATATTCTGAACTTTAAATGTATGTTTGAAAAAGTTATACCGTTTCGATATAATTAAAATTATGCCCCAAACCACCAAAATAACTTGCCCTAAATGTGGACACGAGTTCGCAGTCGAAGATGTGATCTCCAAGCAAATCGAAGAAAAGTATCGTGCTGAACTTAATCAGAAGATTACAGCCATTCAACAGGAATACCAGTCTAAAGAGTCTAAACTCACTGAAAAAGAAGCAGAACTGAAAAAGCTCCAGTCGGAAATTGATAGTCAGGTTTCGGAGAAGCTCAAGGTTGAAACTTTGAAGAAATCAAAAGAAATCAAAACACAATTAGCTCAAGAGTACGAGGATCAGATAAAATCCCTGACCGATGTCAACACTGAAACCCAGAGACAGTTAACCGACCTGAAGAAAGCTAAAATTGAAAACGAACAGTTAAAGCGGAAGCTGGAATCTCAGAAACAAGACCTTGAGGTTGAATTTGAGCAAAAAATGACAGCCCAACTCAAGGCGGAAACCAATTTGATCCGCCAAAGAGAAGGTGAGCGCATCGAGCTAAAACTGAAAGAAAAAGATGAGGTCATCAACTCCATGAAAGAGCAGATGGAAGTGATGAAACGCAAAGCTGAGCAGGGTTCCATGCAGCTTCAGGGTGAGGTTCAAGAACTGGTGCTTGAAGAAGTCCTCAGGTCAATGTTCCAGTTCGATCTGATCGAAGAGGTGGGTAAGGGCATCAGAGGTGCTGATGTAATCCATACGGTCAGGAATCGCTTTGGGGTTGATTGTGGTAAGATCGCCTATGAAAGCAAACGCACCAAGGCTTTCAGCCAAGATTGGATCACCAAACTGAAAGCCGATGCTGCGCTGGTTAAAGCTGATCTGCTGGTTATTGTTTCGGAAGCACTGCCAGAAGAAATTGACCATATCGGACAGATCAATGGTGTCTGGATTTGCTCATTCAATGATTTCAAGGGACTCGCAATCGTTTTGCGTGATAGTCTGTTAAGGGTAAGTGAAGCCTTTTCTTCCCAAACCAACAAAGGCGAAAAAATGCAAATGTTATACGATTACTTAACCAGTAATGAGTTTAAATTGCAAGTAGGTGCCATCATCGAAGGATTCACAAGCCTTCAGGTAAGCTATCACAAAGAAAAACGTGCCATGGAGCGTATCTGGAAGGAGCGGGAGAAACAACTGGAGAAAGTGCTATTGAACACCAACCATTTTATTGGTTCAGTTAAGGGTATTGCTGGAACATCGATGCCCGAACTGAAACAGATTGGGGCTGAAGATAATTTGCTGGAAGGGGAAGAATAAAAAGACAAATACATCATTAACCAAATTTAAACTGAAAACTATGCCAGTAACATTCATTGAACCATTGAATCTGCAAGATTTTCAAGATGAGGGTAAAATCTACAGAACCCTATCAATTGATAGGGCTATTGCAATGTTTGATCAAGGTAAATTTACATTTCTTTCTCCTTCTAAATGGGAAGACCCTTATGAAAAAGGTTTTCTAACCATGGAGATAATACAAAACAGGGTACCGATGGTAATACCAACGGTTCCGCAAGTAAACCCTGTATCATATAATCTTTTCGCACAATGCTGGACTGGTATACAAGAAAGTGAAGCCTTTTGGAGGGTAAGATCACCCCAAAATGACGGAGTAAATATTGGTATCGATACCCAAACACTTTATACATATTTAAATAATTTGAATTTAAACTTCTATATAGGGAAAGTTCAATACCTCTCCTTAAAACAAATTTTTGATCCAGCTCAAGTTAGAGCTGAATTAGCACAATCTGGTGGAAATAATTTAATATTTCACTTACGATTATTATTAAGAAAACGTTTGCAATATAGATATGAGCAAGAATATAGAATATTTTTGTACAAGCAGCCGTCAATTGGCGATGAGTATTTTGACATATTACCCTTTAACCCTTGTCAATTAATACATAGAATAATGTTACATCCAAAGATTGGCAAAAACCATGAAACATTGTTGAAAAATTATTTCAAAGGGAAATGCGGACAGGGATTTAGAGTTATAAAATCAAAATTTGGAGCTCCAATCCTTCCGATAAATCTTACTATTTGAATCATTTAACCAAAAATATTTAAATATTATTTTTTCTCGTATGTAGTATCTGATATGTTCTGGGATAATTATCCGTTTTTATATCTAATTAATCAATGAAACGCCCAACATTACTTATCATCCTGATTCTTTCTTTCCTAACCTCCATCGCTCAGGTCGTCACCACCAAAGGTGATAAAGTTGAAGTTCGGGATGTCAATGGCAAGTATATCGCCAGCGGATATTATTCAAATATGGTGGATGCCGTGGCTGGTGATAAAATAGTTGTGATCAGGTATAAGAATGATAAAGTTGAAGTACGATCACAGGAATTGAAATATATAGCATCTGGCTATTATTCAAACCTTCAAAAGGTTGCCACCTCAGGGACAAACGTCATTTTATACTTTACTAACAAGAAAGTGGAAGTCAGGGATATGAAACTCAAGTACATCAGTTCACGATACCAATAAAATTAAAACCATGAACATCATAAAAATCAACAGCCGCAAGGTCGAACTTCGAAAGGATAATGGCTCTTTGATCAGAACTATTGGTAATGGTGATGCCATTTCGGCTGATATCAATAGCGATCAATCATTAGTGGTCATCACTACCGTAAAGGGTAAAGTTGAAATCCGAAAGGAAAATGGCTCATTGGTCAGGAATATTGGGAATGGAGATGCAACAAATGCTAAATGGTATGGTTCTGAAATTGCTGTCACCACTAATAAAGGCAAAACCGAACTCAGGAAAGAAAATGGGAGTTTGATACATACTATGTGAGGTTCATAGCTTTAAAAGAAATGATAACTGTAGATATCAGATGTTTATATTGAGATTATAGGGCAATTGAAACCATAAAAAGCGATTAAATTATGCAAAAAGATGATACAAAATTGGAATTTTTTCATGTTAAAATTGAATTTAAACCATATCCATTTAAAGGATTTCTTATTGATCTTTCACAAGATGATTTAATTCGATTTCTCGTCCATCCATATTATGCAAGTATCCCCGTATTTATTGAGGGGAAGCCTATTCCAAGCAAGGAAATTAGGTCGTTCAAAGTCATTAAAACTGGTTTTTCAGTGCAAACATCTATTCTTGAATGGGATCATGAAAGGAAAAGTATTGATTCTTATTTCTCTTATAATCTGTCATTTGAACAGTATAAGGATTATTCTCCATTATTTTTTCAATTTTATGATAAATCCCCTACCCAAATTGCTATTACTGAATTATTAGATCAGGAATCTATGCTAAAAAGGGAGCAAGTAAATTTAATAGTGCAGGGTGGAGATGAAATATTAATCAAGGAATATGACGATAAAGTAAGGCGGATTGGAGGTCAAATTACTTATCTAATTGGAGCATTTGTATGCGGTGTTATTGAGCATATACACTAATCAAATATTCAATGTAAGAATATGACCACGAATGCAAACGATTTTTGTTATGCACACCAGAGTCAAGCTGGCGGCAGTCAGGAGCCCTCGAATACTGTGCAACCCCAAAGCAATAAAAGAACCACATCTGTTCGCTGCTCTGCAACCACCAAAAAAGGCACACAATGTTCCCGTATGACCTATAGTCCCAATGGAAAATGCTGGCAACATGGTGGAGATTGAAAAAATCGACATCGGTAAAATGCTCTAAGATTCAATACCAACCTGCGATTACACCCACTTCTGCTCCGATTTTTTTTATTCAGAAATTCTTTATATCTTTGGATTACAAACCAATACATATAATGCATGATAGAAAAACAGGAAATTAAATTGACTGAAAATGAAATTTTGATGACCCGCTCAATGTTGCAAAAAGCATTGAAAACCCAAAACGCTCCAGTGGCGACCTCCATTCTTTCAAAACTCTCCGATGCATTACCAGAATCCATGATCATGGAACCACTTACGATGAGAAATCGTAGGAAATTACTCAGATACATTGCTGGAATGCATAATGTATTACCAACCACAATTGAACCTGAACCCACCACAGTAGCTCCAGTTCCATCAGCTTCCATTGAAGAAGTGGTGGAAGACCTCCAGCCAATTGCCTCATCAACCAGAAGCGACTTAAATCAAAACGCAACCATCAGGGTTGTGAACCTCCCCAAACAGAACTTCTTTCAGCATCTGCTACAAAAATTCCGCCCAACAGCTCGGCTGTAATTTCAAAGGATTTAACCAAGGGTGCCGAAGAGCACCTTTTTTTGTGCCTTGATTTCTGGGAAAAATGTCATTTATCCAAAATTCACAAATAGGAATGACCAAGTGGTATACATTATAATCATGATCGGGTAATTACCATAAGAATTATTGGCTAAATTTGAGTTTCTTAACCATGGTCATGTGTTCGATGCAAAACCTTGTGTAAACCATTCAGATTTCATTTTATTGAAAGTTCATTTCGACCTTAGTCATAGCTGGTAGCAGTATCTGTTAGGCATACCGCCAGTAAAATAATACATTAAATAACAAGGCATTATGGATAAGCAAAAATGTTATTATGAGCATGAAGGGTCAGAGGATATTCTCTTTGATTGTTATGATGAGGAAAATAAAGTGTGCGCCAGATGCTGTGTGGAAGTATGTCAAAACGAGGAAAATGTATTATACAGTGCCTGTTTAGCAGCAGGGCATCCGACTTGGCTAAAGACTGAGCAATTAAAACTTGCTCCAAATAAGTTAATATGTTTAGAAACTTATTGGAACTCTGGACAGATATTTAACGAGCTTTCCGTAAAACCATTTTTAACTGCGCTCCTTCCACTATTGAGGAATAACTTGAAGATAGGACATAGGTTTGTTGAGACCTTACAGGGTATGAAATACTATACACTTTATCCAAATGGAGTCCTGTGGAAGGATGAATTGACTTTTGACAATCCACTGTTTTACTTAGCTTTTCATGGCAAAGCTGGTAGTGTCTATTCAGTTCTTGATGAAATTGACTCCAAAAATCTTTGCGAAGCATTCAGTGATTATGGTCAATATAACAACATAATCTATTTCAGTGCATGTGGTATTTTTCGGGGAACCAAAGGCAAAAAATTTGCCAAAGATTTTCTTGCTTCTTCAGGGACAAGAGCAATTTTTGGATATACTGAGGATGTTGGCTGGATGGAATCAATTGTAGTTGATCTTCTGTTCATTGAAAGGTTTTATAAAGATGATGATCCATTCAATCATTTGGATAAAATCTACAATTCAATTATGGACGATTTTAAACCAGCAAAGGCATTGGGTTTCTCCATGTTTACTAACTCGTAGTTCACAATCCATTCATTATCATGACACATCCAAAAGATAATATCAAGGCATCAATCATCGGTTTCGCCATCGGTGATGCACTTGGTGTTCCCTATGAATTTTCCCACAGGGAAGAACGTAAGCTCAACCCAGTTACCACACTCACTGGCGGGGGTTATTGGCGGCAACCTGTCGGAACATGGTCGGACGATACTTCTATGGTGCTTTGTACAATGGAGAGCCTGTGCAAAGGCTATAGCCTTTCTGACTTGGGATTAAAGTTTCACCAATGGATTTATCAGAACTTCTGGACTCCCCATGGTAAGGTCTTTGATAAAGGGAACCAGACGCTATTTGCCATTGAACGAATTCACAAAATCATTGAAGATGGTGATCCTATTGTACCGATGCCCCAATCGATGGCTAATGCAAGAGAAAATGGCAATGGATCGTTGATGCGCATCTTGCCATTGGCGTTTTATCTGAAGAATAAACCCATCAAGGATCATTTCAAAATCATTTGGGATGTATCGGCAATGACCCATCCTCATATCCGTTCTGCTATTGCCTGTATGTTTTACATTGAGTTTGCAATAGAATTGTTGAATGGCTTAAATAAAGATGAAGCGTACAGGAATGCGCAAAAAGTAACTTTGGAGTATTCACCTATATCTTCTAAACCCATCGAAGGGAAACTTTTCAATCGAATTCTTAACGAAGAGATATGGAAATACCCTGAAGAGTCAATTAAGTCAGGGGGATACGTCCTTGATAGTATAGAAGCATGTTTCTGGTGCGTCATGAATAGTCACGATTACAAAGAAACTGTTTTGAAGGCTGTGAATCTTGGAGGTGATACCGACACCATTGCTGCTTTAGCTGGGGGATTGGCAGGTTTGGCATACGGATTCGATCAAATACCAGACGAATGGATCAACGTAGTAGTGAAGAAGGAAGAGATTCTGCAACTTTGTGAAAGATTTGGAAGTTCAATCGATTAAATATTAACCAATTAACATTTAAGAATATGACCAAAGCAGAAATCGTCAACGAAATTACAACCAAGACAGGACTTGACAAAGTCGTTGTATTAGCTGTTGTTGAAGCCACAATGGATAACATCAAAGCAAACATGACAAAAGGTGAGAACATCTATCTCCGTGGATTCGGTACTTTCCATTTGAAGAAACGTGCAGAAAAAACAGGTAGAAATATCACCAAGAATACAACTGTTAAAATTCCAGCTCATATGATCCCAGTTTTCAAGCCAGCAAAAGAATTCGCTAATAAAGTAAAGTCCAAGGTTAAAGTCAAATAGAATCCAATATGAAAAAGTTAATCTCATTCAGTGGAACCCTTATAATCTTAATCCTCTTTACCACGCTTCTGATCTTGTCAGGATGCTCCAACAAGGAAGTTGTCACTGAATGCCTCAAGGGTCACACCTATGGGTTCTGGGGTGGTCTGTGGCATGGGATCATTGCACCAATAGACCTTATCGCCATGCTCTGGCGTGATGATGTCTCAGTCTTTGCATCGAACAACAATGGAATCTGGTATGCCTTTGGATTTGTTATTGGTAGTGGTGGATGGGGGTTTCTTGGAGGTCATGGAGCATCAAGGACATACAAGAAGAGGTAGCCCTATAGAATAAATCGAATCCAGCAATGAGACTTCTGACGGCATCTATTGATTTTCGATTATTCCTGATGCTGACATTTGGTTTCATTGTCTTCACGATAATTGGCACAGTATCACATGAAAGTGGACATTATTTAGTTGCTAAATGCTTGGGATACGAAGCAAGAATAAATTATGCCACCACTCCTTGGTATGACAAAAACAATGAAGCCTTCCTCCATTCTCATTGGAATTTATATTCTGAGCAAATCAGATTAGATCAAAATTTCCCCGATAAAGAAAAATGGGATATGTTGAAATTCAGGCAACAACGTGATAGTTACTGGATTACATTGGGTGGAACCCTGCAAACTATTCTCACAGGAACCATTGGCTTGTTGTTCTTATGTGTTTTTAGAAAACGATATTATTTCGCCATCGAACTATCTTTTCCACTGTGGTTGATGATTTTTATTTCATTATTCTGGCTACGACAGGCAGCAAATTTCTGTGTGGGGGCTGTCAAGTTCTTAGCACATGGCTCGTTTTGCTCACATAGTGATGAATTTATACTTGCTCGAAGGTTGAATATTCCTGAGTGGACAATTTCTACAATAACAGCTTCAATTGCCTTGATAATTCTGGCAGTTGTTATATTCAAGTTCATACCTATTAAACAAAGACTTACTTTTATGCTGGCTGGAATTTTGGGTGGCGTGAGTGGATACTTTCTCTGGCTTATTTACTTTGGGAAAATCATAATGCCATAAAAGGATAATGATTGTGTGTAGTCCTATTTTCGTCCTTTATTCAATTATCTATCGTAAAAAATCACCATCAATAATCAACAATTTTACTCCGTTTTCTGCAACTGAACGATGCGAGCTTAATTCATCGGAAACTACATAGGTCATCCCTTTTTGTAAAAGCAATTTGCTTCCATCTTTGAGTTCGCTCACAAAATTTCCTTCCAAACAATGCACAATATGTCCTTTCTGACACCAATGGTCAGCTATATAACCTTTGGAATATTCAACTATTCTAATCCGTAATCCTTCAAATTGAGTGGTCTGCCAATATGCAATTCCTGTCTCGCCTTTGTGCTCTGTCTTAGGAATTTCTGACCAATTTACGGTTTGAAATGGAATGTTTTTGTCACTCATTATTTATGCTCCTTAGTTTTGTCCGATGAATTTTCATTTACTTTTTTCTGTGGAGAGTGCAAAGTCAACTGCGGCTTTTGCATGAATTTCAAGGGTATCAAACAATGGTATGGCTGTATCTTTTTGATTGATAAGCAAAGGAATCTCGGTGCAACCGAGAATGATCCCTTCAACGCCTTGTGAAGCAAGTCTGTCCATGATACCAAGAAATTGCTTTTTGGCTTCAGTAGTAAATTTTCCCTGAAAAAGTTCATCAAAGAAAGTTTTCTGAATATATTCACGTTCTGTTTCGGAAGGAACGATAACATCAATCCCGTATTTTTCTTTCAGGCGGTTTTTATAAAATGGCATTTCCATGGTAGGTCTGGTTCCAAGAAGACCAACTTTCTGAAAATTTTCTTCTTTGATCCTTGCCGCAGTCGCATCAGCAATATGTATCAATGGAATTGAAATTTTCTTCGAAATTGGTTCTGCAAACATGTGAAGGGTATTTGCACATATCAAAAGGCAATCGGCTCCATCACCTTCAATTTTTATTGCAATTTCGGTTAAGAATTTCTCCATCCCGTCAAAGTCTTCGTTCTCGATCCTACTGCTTATTTCAAAAAAGTCAATAGAGTACATGATTATTTTTGCAGAATGCTTATATCCAGAGGATTCAGAGATGTTTTTGTTGATTATTTTATAATATTCTGCGGTTGATTCCCAACCAGTACCACCTATTAATCCAATAGTTTTCATATTCGATCATGTTTACTTCCAATAATCCTTCATTAAATCAGCTACCCATGCTGGCTGCCTTATCTCACCTTTAGGTTGGAACTCTTTGAATACGGGTTTTATATCCAGCACAGGCGTACCATCAATGGCATCAAGATACTTGACCCTTATGGTTCTTCCAGCATGTTCGAATAGTTCAACTGTGCAAAGCCCAATGGCATTTGGTCGATCTTTTTTTCGTTGCCCAAAGATACCAACCTGTGGATAATTGGGATTGCTTCTTGGATGTCCAGAATAAACCATGTCCTTAGGTTCTACCTTATCAAAGTAGTAGATGATTTCAAGATGAGAAAAGTCCGAAATCCCATCAAATGCTTCGACTGGAATGTGATCTGCTAATTCAATTTCGGATATGACATCTCCCCAGTAATCATCCAAGGGGTTGGTTCTGGTGTTTCTGACCGTGGCTATTGGTTTGAGGTTGATTTCCATTTTCTATTCAGTAAAGTTTGATTATCAATGAATATAGAACCCGATTACGATAAATATGATAATCAATCCCAGCATCGTCAGATACGAATATGGATGTGCAAAATTCACTGTCCATCCCATAGCCTGAATTCTTTTAGGTGGGAAAACTCGCCTATCCATTTTATTAAAATAGAATATGCCCAATTTCCAATTTGATGGGTCATCATGCCATGCATCGTACATTCCCTGATTCGGTTTATCTTTAGGTTTCATATTTCTGGTTTTCACTTGTGAAATTTCTATTTTGGTTTCCAAAATAGATCAAACTCTTTGACCTGACCACCAATGTTTCCTATGTTATATGAAACCGCATTTTCACTATGGCTTTTACTCTTATGATTATCAATGATTAGACAAAAGGCAATGATCAATTCGACATTGCAGTCATTGTCGGCAGTGATGGCGTAATTGTCACCTTCAAACCAAGTAACTGCTTCTTTCTCCCACCAAGCAACTTGGGTGCTGTTTTTATAAACTGAATATTTCCTTCCCCGATGCCCATATACATGATAGATGTCTGGGCTGCAATAACATTGATAGTGCATCTCCCACCACGAATCTGCCCTGAATTCAACGGTGCTATTGTCGTGAAGCCGAATATTGTATTTCGGTTTCCAGAAGAACCATTGCTTATTAATCGTGAGTCTGGCTCTGGTATCATCGTTCTTGAACAGGTTAATAACCGATAGCAACCTGAACAGTTCATTTGATGCCTTGTACGTAGGTTGTCCATCAATGAAGATTTCGTACTTATCCCCGATGGAAATTTTCTTCTGGTTAATATCTATGCGCATAAATTTTTTTTAATGATTAATTGACATCTGGCATTCAGGTTAAATCCGCTATTCTAATAGTTGTTTGTCAGTATATGATTCGTTAATCATAGCAATCGGTCGGATTGGTGAACCATCAGCATGTTCAATATTCAAAGGTATACATTGAAACGAAAAAGCACCATCAGGAAGTTTATCCAAATTGGTCAAATTTTCAATCAAGAGTATCTCTTTTCCAAGTAGAATATGATGGTTTGGCAAGTTTTCTGAGGTGACTATATGAGCTGAGATAATTTTATCCACTGAAAATGAATCAAAGCCTATTCCTTTAAGGTTGAACTTTGTAAGCCATTTTGTCGCTTCCACTGTAGGGGTTGGGCTATCTTCAAAATAAGCTGGGGTATTCCATTTATACTGCCAACCAGTGAAGAAGAGTATGAAATCGACTTGAGCTATCTTATCCTCAAATGTTTGCAGAAATTCCAAATTGATCTCTTCTTTGTCCTGACATGGGATCACTATTGCCTTACCAACAAATTTATCTATTGAAAACTGATCAATTGATTTTGCATCCTTAAACATATGGCATGGTGCATCAATATGCGTTCCAGTATGGAGAACCATCGTCATTTTAAGTTCCGCATACCCATCTTTTTCAACGGCACTTATAACTTCAAATTTTGGGTGAAGTGTGTCGGGGTATACAGTCATTTCTTCATTTAGAAGGTGAGAAAGATCAATGTATTTCATTTGCAATAGCTTGTGTTTTCCTTATATCTTAAGAGTTTTTATCTTCCAACTTCTCAATCGTTTTCTTTGCATTCGCCAACCGAATCTTTTTATTCTTCACTGTCATTTTTTCTTTAACCCATTTTTCCATGCGGTGATGCATTGGAATAAGCATTGAAGCAAGTAATACCAATGCAAGCAACATCAACACAGGTGTATGATGAGTAGCAGTTTCCAAAAACGGGTGAATAAGTAGATTGATAAATTCAAATACAATCAACAAACCTAAAATGCCAAAAAACGAAATCCATTTTTCTGTAACGATGATGCTACGGCTAAGCAATAGAAAGAGAATGATAAACGCAACTATGCTCAATGCTATAAAAGCGTATTGGATATTTAATTTCCGCTCTGCTGCATCTTTCTTTACCTTTTCGGCTATTTCATTTTGTCTCTCCGTTTCGCTGAAAAGCAAATTTTGTATCTGCATGGTTCTCTCCCTGCTAAATAAGCTATCCTTTGCAGCCAGTGAAATTTGAAGGCAGCGCAAAGCTGCTTCATTATCATTTTTGCTTTGATAAAGTTTGGATAGAAGTTTCCCTGACTCTATTACATTTTCCAAAATATAAGCTCTTTGTGAGTGGAACATTGACAGCTTGGCATAAGAAATACTTGAATCCCTTTGTCCCTCAGCATCATAAAGTTTTGCAATTCTAAGATAAGTAGAAGATAATCCTGTGGTATCATTATATGAAATCCCATTTCGTAGTGCTTCCCGATAATAACCCAATGCCAGCTCTATGTGCCCCATATTTAATTGCACAGTACCTAAGCCGTTGAGTGTAAGATTAAGTTGATATTTATCTTTGATTAAATTAAAATATTCATAACTGCGCTGAAAATACTTCAGTGCGGAGTCCTGTTTATTGAGCAATACATAGGCTTCTCCTAAACCTGAATTAGTGATGGCTATCCTATAGTTGTCATCTGGATGCATTGATTCCGCTTTCTGCCTGTAAATAATTGAATTTTTATAATCGCCAAGCCGTTGATAAATGAAGCCAATTGCATTATAAGAAGATGCCATACTGTTTCTATCGTTTATGTGTTCCCTGATTTTTAAAGCCTTTAAATAATAGTGAAGCGCAATCGGGTCATTGTTGATCATTGTATACTGATTACCAATCTGATGCAGAGAAGCTGCTTCACCTTTTTCATATTTTATTTTTCTTGCCAAGGCGAACCCTTCCTGAGCCAAATCCAAACCATGTTGAAAGGATTGATCGTAAAAACTCAATTTAACAAGTACCATCACTTTTATAGTGTCGTCTTTGGTGGCAGCCAACAACTTTTTTAAGCTATCAACCTGTGGTATCTGTGCTGAAATTCTAAGTACGGATATGCTGAATAATAAAAACAGAAATAGTTTTTTCATGCGTTACTATTTGTCAATCGGTTTGAGTTGTCAACGATTCTAATTCAAGTTCTATTTTGGCAGTATCAAGTGATTCTGTATTATTGATAGGTAATAATTTCTTTATTCGCAGAATCATACAGAATCAGCCTGAAATCATTTTCCGCTCATTCTATCTACTTAGCTCTCATTTTATTTCCCTTGGGATCATGCGTAAGTTCAGCAAGTCCAAGTTTTTCCATCAGTGGCGGAACATACATCCCGAACCGCCCACGAAGCCCTTTCTTAAGCCCATACCAACCACCTACAGGGTTGTTCTCTGATCGTCCCCATGCTTCAACCGTGCCATCCTTTGCTGGTTTTTGTTCGTCAGCACTTCCAAGTTCCATCAAGTCACCATGCTTTATTGGCATCGAGTGAAGGTCTGCCAGACAGCGATAATCGTAATGCAAGATGGTTTTACCAACTGTGCAAACCAATATTTCTTTGCCATCCTTGATATCCTTATGCATCGTGAAGTCAGAAGACAGTGGTGGGGTTTTAAGTAACCACGGATTTTCTTTTGTTCCTTGATCTATTGTCATTGCTGAAAATTATTTCGGTTAGATATTACTTTTCTTTGGTTCCCAAAATCATATCGTCCAAGTTTAAAACTGGCATGAATGATCATGAAATTGTGGTTATAAAGTTACTGTTTCTATGAACTCAAGACTTCGTTCCTAACCGAATAGTAATTTTCTTGCACATTTTTCCAAAAATGACCCTTTTTGACCTATCAGAAATTATATATACCTCCAGAATCAACCATTATTGGTTAAAAAACAAGCCCATAAAAGATGGAATCGAATAAAATGAAAAAACAGTACCATGATTTCCACATCGAAATTGAAAAAAGTGTAGCAGACCGACTATTACAGTTTTGTGAATTGTCTGAAGATAAGATAATCTCCGTATTCAGAAGAAGTTTAAAACAGTATCTCGATGCTGAAGATCAGAAGAACCAACTAACCCAACTGTAAAAACAGTCAAAAAATGATTTCTATGAAAAAATGAAAATTGATATCAATTTATTACATGAGAACCCTATCAACCAAGAAATCTACGGAACGGATGACCCTATTCAACTTGCAGAACTGGCAGAAAAGATAAGAGTGTCAGGGTATATTAAACCACTTGTCATCAATCGCAAGTATTTGATATTAAGCGGTCACAGACGCTTTTTAGCAGCCAAGATACTCGGCATGAAAGAGATAGAAGTTGAGATGATCGATAAAGTTGAAAACCAAGAACTGGAGATTCTACTTGCAGAAAACGCTTTCCGTGAGAAGAACATTATCCAAAAAGTTCGAGAGGCAGAGTACTATCGAATTGTTGAAGAAAAGAAGGCGAAAGAAAGAATGTTTTCAGGGACGAACCCTCCAGAAAATTTTCGGCAGGGTGAAACAAATGCGATTGTGGGGGATAAAGTTGGCATGTCTTCACGATCATATTCCGATGCCCGAAAAGTAGTTCAAATGATTAATGAAGAAGATGATCCAGAAGTTCGGGAATTTCTTGGTGAAACGCTTAATACGAGTGTTCATGCAGCTTCAAAGTTAATCGATAAATCTGATGAGTTCATTGAACTGGTAATGGATAGAGCCAGCGGGGATACGAAAAATGTGAGCACCATCGTCCGTGAACTGGAAAATGCAAGCCATGGTAACAATACTCGGTTACCCTATGGTAAACCATTTCAGGTGATCTATATTGATTTAACGGTGCCATTCGAAAATGATCCATCCAATTTGGCTCTTGGTAATTTTGCCGCCAGTGATTCAGTGCTTTTCCTGTGGACACTTCCAGAAGATTTGGAAATAGCCCTCAATCACGTAAAGAAATGGGGCTTTAAATATCGAAGCTGTATGCTCTGGAATACTGATGTCTTCAATGAGGTTGGTTTTTATGGACAGCTATTATTGATTGCAACAAAAGGTAAAATGAAGATAATCACTGAATCCCAAGGGAAAAACACAGGAATTATGAAACCATTATCAATTCGATCTTTGATTGAAACCAACTATTACGGGGATAAATTGGAAATCTTGCCTGAGGGATGGCAGATATGGGCTACCGAAGAGCCATTCTGAAACACTAATAAACTTCCGTTTTGAAGAATTCATACAGAAGAACCATGGCAAAGGTATCCAATTCGCAATACCTGAGAAGACCTTCAGCCGTCAACTTTCTTTCTTCTTCTGACATCTCAGAAAATTGCATCTTGGCATAAGCCATCATTGCACTCCCGCCATCAGCCAAATTTTCATCGGTAATATATTCTTCCAGTTGCTCATCAGTTTTACCTTCAAACAAGGGTGGGAGCAGTTTATAGGGGTTGGTCACGACCCCATCTTTGATCTCGATCCAAGCTTTGTTATTGAAATTGTGGCTGGGCATGGAAGCAGTTCCGTAGATTGGCATAGAGTATTTCGCCTGAAGATACTGGCTGCGGTTCAGAATGGCTGGCAGTACAGCCTTGATCGAATTGGAACCTCCAGCATAGGGATCGTAATAAAACCGCTTAACCATCTCCAGCAGATCAACCATCGTTCTCCCACCTTCCCACTCGTCAGCTTGTCTGTCGGTGCTATGGGTGATGGTTTTGATCCAAGCACACAGTTCATCCTTATCGGGCACCTCTTGAGCTGGAACCTCTTTCAATTGGGCGTAGATGATGTTTAAGTAAGTGTTTTCGTGGGCTGCGTAGCGGAATATGGTGCCCTCATCTTGATCCAGCTCATTCTTCAGTGCTCTGACGAATTCGAAATTTGGGAATGCACCTCGTTCCACATTCAAATATTGACCAGCATGTTTGATGTTACCTGTGCTATCAATAGTATGGTGCGAAAATTGGAAGCTATTCCCTTCGTAAGGGTGCATGTTCTTATGGAATGGGATTGCAACAGCAGTGGTTTCGAAATCAATCATGTGAAGCGGAAACTTCCATGATTCCATTTCATCTTTCAATTCATCTACCCGTAAATCCATAGTGTTGTCATTCTCTACAGCCTTCTGGATTTGAATGTGCTGCCGCTCTGTTCGTGACATCCCAGACTTCTTCGGTGCAGTATACCCGATATCATCATTGTTCAAATCTTTCATGAAGTATTTCCCGTCCCCAATAACCTGATCCTTCTTTCTGAAATCCCAAATATCCAGCACTGATGGCTCATCAAAATCGTAATCCGAAAATTCAGCCATCGACTTCCAGCACTCCTGAAATCCTGATCTCAAACCATTCGCCAATTCTTCGGGATCACAGTTGAATTCACACTTTTTGCATTTACCACCAAGGGGAGTTTCAATTTTTTCATCCTTCATGTAGTAATCTGAAAGCATCTTGATCCTGTCAGTGAATATCATCTCAGGTGGATCAGCGGTATCGGTGCCGTCATATATACGCCCTATGAGATCATCAACCTTGACCTTGATCAGAATTTGGTTGCCTAACTGAAATGCTGTCAGATCGGGTCTGCTCTTTAGCTGAGGGTATCCAGATTTATCTCGTATGATCAGAAACTGCTGGTTTAACCCATCGACAGTGGTTCTTGCATTTTTATCTGCCAATATCAAATACGATCTGACTTCAAACCTTGGATGAGCCATTGTGATGACATACTTCTGAAAGGCGACATCATATATATATGGTATCCATTTGGAGTCCAGATTACCCTTTTTGCTGAGAAAATCCATAGAATCCTTACCATCAAAGGACTTGGCTTTAACTTCGATGAGATCGATCTTCTTCCCATTCTTCACCAGAATATCCGTTCTGATAAACAGGCTATCAAACCTAAAGGCTGCCTGATATATGATAACTTTGTCTTTTATCAGCAGCTCATCGGTCATAGCCAGAGACTTCTCATAGTCCCTCTCCTCAATGAGAACACCACCACCAAAGTAAAGCCTTGCCAGTTCTTCAACCTGATAGCCACCTTCTGCCAAGGCTTCCAGAAATGGATCATCCACTTTTGTATCAGGATATTCCTTTTTATTGGCGTAAAAGAGCTTCGTTTCGCATTCCAGAGCCAGCTTGAAGCGGCTTTTCGTTAGATATCTGGGCTTCATAGAAAAAATCTAAGTTTAGCTCAGGAAAAAGTCCCTGTTCTTCACTATTACTTTAAAGGTATGGTAGAAAATTGAGCCAAGCACTGTAAACACGACATATTGTAGAACAATGAAAATCGCTATTCTCCACCATGAATAATCAAATAGATTTCGAAGCGAAAAAGTACTACCAATATTGAATAAACTACATGATATGAAGTTGTCAAAATACAGCAACAAAAATGTAAAAGGTACAATTAAGAGCAAAATGAAGATCATTACTCTTAGCTTTTGAAAACTTTTATATGCATTGATGTGATTACTGGGGTTTCCGAACATATTCTCAATTTTTTTTGGTTTCAATTTTTTTTTCTCAGAAATTCTTTCTATATTTGCGTGATTATCAATGGATACGATAAAGGTACCATATATTTCTGGATAAAAAAAATTGGAACATTTCTTCGTTTCAGTTACCACCTTCTCTTCTTAAATTTTAAAAACGGTTCATATGCGAGCACGAATAATCTTTTGCCTAATGGTCATGGTATGCATTTTTGTGTGCGGGGATTCTGCCTACTCCATGACCCCTGTCGATTCTGTATCATATCCGATAAAACCGCCTGAAACATCTTTGGAAGATGTGGTCGCTGCTGGTAAAGGTGTGGTAAAAGAATCCACTGAACTTGGCAGTGCAATAGCTCAGGGTTTAATTGATGATGGCGGGATCATGGCGACCATAAAGCATCACAAAAAATTCTATGGTACCATTGCGATTTTCGGATTTCTGACTTTAATCTGGCTGAAGACCAGAGACAAATAAGTAATGATGGACAGTAAGCGAAATAGCCTTTTCAAATTTCAGTATATCGATCTCATAGAATCGACTGCATTCAGCTTTGGATATTGGGGATTAGCATTTGTTTTGGCAAATTCAGTATTCAGTGTCCTAAAACATCTGTATATCTTATTGATGACCTTCGGGTTTGTGTTGATTTGTCTTTTGAAAATTTTAGTTAGTAACAAAAAAAGAAAATCATGAAGAAATATGTGAAATTCCAGTGGGAAAACCCAGATTACGAGTTACCTCGGCTTATGATACTGGATGAAACAATTGATAATGACGAAGAACTGCGCCAAATCGTTCAAGCCAAAGCAAAATCGAAACTTATTAGTGTCACTGACTATCAACCAAAGCCACAATACCTTATTATATATATCGCTGAAGAAAAGAATAATCGCAGAACTTATCCTGTGCTCATGTTTCATTTAAGTCATACCTGTACGGAAAAATACGGGAAATCACTTGCCATGATCAAGAACTTCGGAAGGCATTCGGAATCTGAACACATATATGATGTGGTAAGATGGACAATGTACGAGCATATCCTAAGAGAGGAAGGAGAACACACTCTGTACTTTAGAGAATTCATGAAGAGCTGCAATGGTGACCACTTCTCTATTCTTCAGCTATTACTTGGAATATTTACATGTTTCGACTTCAACATTGAGAATAAAGAACAAACCAAAGCTATGATTCAACGGTTAACAGAAGTTTGGGAAAATTAACAGTTTGGTGCCACGTAATAAAAATCAATGACCAATAAACCAAAGCAACCTTTAAAAATAATTGATAACCTTGAGACGCTATCTCTGGTCGAACATATTGAGATAATTGCAACTCAGTCGTTTGATTCCCAGCTATCTCAGGAATTTCAGGATTTGATCCATCCGCACGCTCAAATCGTGGCTGAGTTTTTTGAAATTTCCGAGGTACAATCAATTTTTCTTTCCGTGCTTATTTCATTGAATCTTCAATCCAGTTCGCTTGATTTTGCAGCATTAGCAAGGTTTTTTGATGTCAATTGTATCTCAATCGCAAAATATGTGCCCGATATTAAGATTCTCACAAATAAGAAATTAATCAGGGCAACGGTAGAAGAACATCGAAAACGTAGGCGGCAAACCCAACTTAACGCAGAAGAATATTATGTCAGTCCTGAGCTGTATGATGCTATGCTTAAAGGTGAAAAGTTTGTACAAGTAGAATTAAAAGCGATAGATGTTTTTGATTTTTTAAAGACTGTTGGTCAAATTGTCAAGAATAAGGAGGAATATCCCGATGATGGTGAATTTTACACCGAAATACAATCGGTTCTGGAGCAAAACCAACATCTTCAATTTGTTCAAGACCTACGGATATTCAATTTGGAAGAAAAATCGTTGGTCATGTTTCTTTTTGTATGCTCAATATTTTGTGATGATCCAGATGAAGACGTAGAAATGAGCAAGCTGATCAGTTATATCTTACCCGAATTACGGGATAGTATGAGGGTTCGCAAATTATTCCTCAATGGTGAGCATGCTCTTCAAAAATTTGATCTGCTGGAGACGGAAAAAGGATCATTTAAATCTGACAATCTGGTTAGCCTGACGGAAAAATCCATCGACATGTTAGTGGGTGATAATAAAGACATGTTTGCCAGAACTAAAATTCAAGCCACCAAGCAGTTCCAAATAATAGCAGCAAAGGGTATTGTTGAAAAACGATTGTTCTATTCTGAAGAAGATCAGAAGGAGATTGATTTTATCATTGACACCCTCCGACCAGAAAATTACCAGACCATGATGGAAAGACTGGCTGATGAGAATTTGCCATCAGGACTATGCATGCTTTTCTATGGGGAGGCTGGAACTTCAAAAACTCAGCTATGCTATACAATCGCTAAAAAAACAGGAAGGGATATCATTAACTTCCAATTGAGTGAAGTAAAGTCAATGTTTTACGGGGAATCTCAGAAGTTGATCAAACGTGCTTTTGATCATTATCGTGATATGGTGGAAAAATCCTCAGTTGTGCCAATATTATTACTGAATGAAGCCGATGGGATTTTGAGTAAAAGAAGCAATAGCTCAGTAAATCAAGGAGTCCAGCAAACGGAAAACGCCATCCAAACCATCATACTAAATGAATTGGAAAATTTGAACGGAATTTTAATCGCCACCACAAATCTTCAAAATCACTTTGATCCCAGTTTTTACCGCAGATTTTTGATAAAGAAGAAATTTGAAAAACCATCAGCCGAGGTCAGAAAGAAAATATGGGCTGATAAACTACCATGGTTGGTTGAACATGAACTGGAATTGCTGTCCGAACATGAGATCACAGGTGCAATCATTGAAAATGTTCAACGGAAAATTGTGATGCAACGGGCACTATATGGCACCGAGCATCCTGACCTTGATCTGATCATCAAATATTTGGACGAAGAAAATATCAACAAAACTCAGGTCAGGAGTAAGATTGGGTTTGTGAAGTAACCTACTTGGTATCTTCCTCGATGATCTGAAGAAACGCCTGACCATTCAAAATTCGTTGACGGTTATTAGCCTTCCATTCCTTTATTTGTTTGGGATTGGAAAACTCATCCGTAGAATACTGAAAATGCATGAACCCATCAATAAACTCATTAATAGTGATATTGCCAGAAACAAACAGGATTGGTAAGGTGACGGATACCTCCATTGAGAAGTTGTATAGAACCAGTACGAAGAATTTTTGGAGGTCACTCATCTTTTCATAGAGTGAACTGATGATCTCAACGATATCCGCTGGCACTTCATCGTCATTATTCTCTTTCATTTCTTCCAGACTTTCAGCGTAATTCAGCCGCAAGTCCACCCACTCAATCCCGTTCTTCTTTAGAAAATCAATCACACATTCAATGCTTTTCTTCTGTTCATGTTGCCATCGGGGGTCAGGCTCCAGCCTAAAGCATCGATCCCACTGGATCAGTTCCTGAATGGATTTTGCATCTTCAACAGGGAACATCAGAGTTTGTTCCATCAAGCCATACAGCATGTAGCACATGGAATTTGCTGGCTTCGCTTCGCTACCATCTGATTCGGGATTGCTATAAGCAATATCTTCCAGCAACAAATCGATGGCTTTTTTTGAAAGACCTTGGTTTTGATGGTTCAACGGTAACCACAGCGGTTTGCCAGAAGCAGTTTTGATCCAGTAGCGATCTTTGGAGGGTTCGAATATTTGATAGCCTGTTTTCATGAGGTAAATTGAAAAATTAGGGTCAATAAGATTCAAATGGATGATATCGTATTACATGCCAAATTTTTTAGCATCCCACTGAACTTCCACGTAAATGTTTATAGATTGTTTATCATATTAAACGAACTCAAATCAATCATTTTATTTCCGAATCTTCTGAGCCTCTTGCATTTTCTCAATCAGTTTCATATTTAGTTCTGCTACTTTAGACGCAAAGGCTGGGTCTTTGGCACATTCTTCTGCACGACCTATCCATTTTTGTGCATCCATATATAATGTCAATGTTTCTGTGTACAAATCAACATTATTTTGATTTTGCTGGTATTTTATTACCATATCAGCATATTTCATGACAAAAGCTTCATATTTTGTAAGGAATATATTGCAATCTGTTATTTTCTCAATATTTTCATTATCAGTGTCGGAGGGTTTTGTGACTTCTTTATCACTGATAATTTCGATTGTTGATTTTTGAACACATATATGATCAATATCCGTAAGACTTTCATAGCGAAGTGGAATATTCTTTGAGAAAGAATTCGTATCAATAAGTGGTGCATTTTCGGAAAAAGAGTAAATAACTGGTTTGCCAAATATTATGGATGCTTCATCATTCCATTCATGTTTTTCTTGAGTATCTTTAAAGTCACTTATTATTGCAATTGTCTTTTGATAGCTGTTTTCCTTTTCTGGCATGACTTCCTGAGTGATTTTATCAGCTTGATCTTTTTCAAAACCACCATAGAAGAATGTAATTTTCAGTCCATTAGAAGGAGTAGTATTAATTTGGTTCCCATTAAAATATTTTTCCTTATAAACCGAATTCGAAATTGTGGATATCCTTAAGGAATCTTGATTAAATGCGTAAAAATATATCGAATTTGATTCTTTAGATAGAAATTCAGGAAGTAAGTTTTTAATAATCATTTGCATTCCTGTTCTTAATATTTGCTTTAACAATATTTTTTTACATTTATCTGTGACATTATAAAATGACCAAGAATCAAGGATAGGGTAATCATTTACAAAAGTTAGATATACTGGGGCAGCACAATCTTCTGAATATACAAGCCATTTACCAATTCTCTTTCCATTTGCATAATAGCCTTCTAAAAGTTTTGAACCGTCATCTTTATAGAATATCCACTTCCCTATCGGAAGATCATCTTTGAACACTCCTTCATTTTTTGTTTTTCCGTTTGAATAATATTCAATCCATTTATCATTTCTTTTTCCATTAATGTAATTGGATTGTAAGATAATCTGGTTTTGCTCATTTTTTACCTCTATTAGCCCATCAAGATTTCCATCTTTCAAAGAGCCTTTGAACCATTGAACCCCATTATCATACCATCCCAAAGCAATTCCATTTGGCTTATTTTCTTTATATTCGAATTCGTACTTTTTTTGTTTGCTCCGATACCAAATCTCAACCTTACCATCTATCATGCCTTTTTTTATTTCTTTCTTAAACCAATTGGTATCTTTGGCATAGTCCGCATAAAGCAATCCTGAAAACGGATTATCACTGTTCTTCAGATAATAAAGATCACCTCTTTTTTGAATCTCATCAAGACTTTTCTTGGAAGTACAGCCATAGAGTAATGCTAATACAGCAAAACTAAAAATCAGAAACATCGATCTTTTCATATGATTTTTTTTTGGTTAAACACTCAATGAACAGAACAGTATTAAAACGACTTCTTGTTATTCTATTGGGTAAACTTGACTTATGTTAAAAAAAGCGTGGAACTTAAACATTATCCGCTTTCGAGGTACTGGTATACCAACAACAGTAAATTGAAGAATATTACAAATTTCTTATTGCGACTCAAAGCACTTAAGTTCAATCGGTTTTTTGGTTTTAAACCATTCAAGCATTGTATCTCTATTCTTTAGCATACAACGTTTGGGTTTAAATTGGGTAGCCACTTTCTTGCCATCTCGTTCTAATAATGTAGATTCTTCTTCCTTTCTAAATTGTTTACAGTTCGGACAATTCTTTTCACTGGTTTCCATATTGTAGTTTTTAAATGATTATATCTTTATCCAATGATACTGTAGTCAAACCCGAAAATATCGGTGTTCCAAACAGGGCCGCCATTATCTGCCAGCCCACCATGGGTGATCTCCAGTGCCAACATTTTATTGTCATAGCCCAAGGATGTCAGGAATTTTTTGAAATTCTCATAGGATAAGTTATCCAATTTTTTGCCTGTAATCCTCTGGCTGAATTCTTTAGTTTTATATGCAAATGTTGGTGGTTCATCAATGAAGATGAACGAAAGATGTGGACATGGAGTCATATCCAAGCCACCATCTTCATCCATATGATGGGTTCCTTGACCACAGATAGGACAATGGACGATTGGGAAGTCATTCTGGAGCGGGTATTCAACTGCGGCATACTGGGGTTTCGAGGATTCACTCATATGTATAATTTTTAAGTCAGTTTCTTGTGATTTGGGTTTCCACAAAAAAAGTAGGCGTGGAACAAACCCTACCTGATACAGAGGGACTGGCTACCCACACATACAGATAAAAGGAAAGCCCACGCCATGACGTGAGCATCCGCTTATCATCCTTGTATGTGTTTGAAAAGTGCCAGTTTTCTGTATCAAGAACAATAGCAAACGCTATTCTATTTTTTTCTTTTTAAGCTATATCATCCGTTTAAATTGGTTTCAATATCAAAGGTATTAGAAAAAGTTGATTGTATATCTGTTCCGTTCATTTTTTTATCGGATCGATTTTCTTTGGGTACACCTATATATATGGTATACCGCCCATGGCTTGAGCCAATCATCAAACTCCATCATTCAAACCATCCATCTTTCAGTTCGCAGAAATAACCAGTCCATACTTTATAGCAACCCGCTTTGTTTTAATAACAGTTTTGAAACTGCTTTCAGATAGTTTGCTGATTTCCCGTATGGTTCTTTCTTTGTTCAAAAGTTTGATGATCTCTTTGCTCTTTTCTTTTTCCAGAAATTTCTTATCCCCTTCGAGTGTTCCTTCTGGACGACCTAACCGTCCTCCCCTTTGAACAAAAACCTGTCTGCCTGTAGCCGTGCGTTCTTTGATGTTTTCCAATTCCATCTCATATAGGCTCGACATGACCGTACTGATCAGTTTCCATATTGGGTTCTTTTTGCCGTTGGGTCTGCTTTGTAGTCCAAGATTACGGACATGGACATTCACTTCATGCTTTTCCAAAAATTCAAGTGTTCTAACAACATCACCAGTATTTCTTCCAAGTCGTGAGAATTCTTCCACCACTAATTCTGTGATCTTACCTTCTTCGACCAACTTCATGACTTCACTACCCTTGGGTCGTTCTTTAAATGGCAAACTTCCACTGACTTTATCCAGTAGGGTCAAATCGTATTTTTCGGTATCTAAAGTAAAACGGTCTCCAGACTGTTGGAGTGTTGAAGTTCGATTATATTTTACCTTCATATGTTGAGTTTTTTGTTTCCATTTAATTCTCACATTAAATTGTCCACTTTATGCCCCTTTTTCCCATGTTTTTGATCCAATTGTTGTTTCTTATTATTGTAAGATTAAAAGGTTAACAGATGGAACGTGATTTTTTCATTGGCAGTTGATTTTGAAATAAAATATTGAGGGTAATAAAAAAAGACATCGATAAGATGCCTCATGAGCTGGTGTCACAAATATAAAGAAATGGGCTGGATAAAAAAAATCAGGCGGAATTATATATCACTATTTATTAGTTGATCGTAAATCTTTCTTAACCGTTTAATATTATCAATATGAATCACCTCAGATTTGCCCAGCATATTGTTCTCTTGACGATATTTCAAAACCTCAACAGAAAAGTTTTTTATCTTATAATGATCGATGCTACTGTATTTAAAAATCAATTCAAGATATTTTAAAATTATCAGTAACATATTTGAAAAATACATATTTGATGCAATAAGTTGTTGTTCATTCATTATACCGTCAACCAATAATATGGAATTTAGTTCCTTGTCTGTTACTTGAAAGCGCACTGTTTCTCCATTTCCTCCAAATGTTCGAAGAGTGTTTCTATGAAACATGAAACTATCTAAGATTATTTGGATGTTATCATAAAAAAGTAACTGAAAATATATTTTCTCATCTTTTGTTAATTTATATTTAGTTTCAAGATAATTCGTAGTCTCATGTGGATCGACAACTTTAATATTAGTATATTTTTGGAAAAACCACATCCCTATTCCAACCAGTATAAAAATATCACAACACATACTTTCATGTATTGCTCTAATAATATAAGGCGTCATATTATTGTCATCATTAGAGTTTTCGAGAACATCTATAAGGACAATTGAATTGGCAAGAGTGTTAATTGTCGCATCAATTTTTTTTAGCTTTGACTCCTCTTCCAAAGATGTGGAATTATTGTATATTGCTTGAACGATTTCAAAATCGGAATAAACAACTTTCGTTCCTGAAGAACTAATCATTTCCGCATAAAGATCATTTAGTTTTGTCATGGGGTTGGGAATTTAAAGATTAACATTGGAGGCTAAGATCGACCTCAAATGTAATAGCTAACTTTTTGTTTGTTTTAGCCATCTAACGACATTGTTTACATAGTCTTCTTTTAATAATCTTTCGGGATGAGATAATCTCAAAAATGATAAAACTTTATTGCCGTTTTCATTATAAAAATCTCGATGCCACCAAAACGAATATTTATTTCCAATTGAAATACAGTGTGCTTTATTTGTAATGTCAATAAACCTGTATGCATTGGCATTGAAATAATTTTCAATAAAATAATCATAATCAGTGTGCGAATAAAAAATTATTCTCTGGGGTTTAAGAATCTCCAATTCCTTCCAAACTACCTTCATTTTATCTAAACAAAGTATTTTAGTTGTCCATATAGTTGAGTCTTTCGTAGTTCCATTGTTACATTTTACAAGATTTGTAAATGCAATATTTTTTTTACCCTCCTCAAAAGTGCCAAAATACCGTTTAATAATTTCATTTGTATATGAATAATATGGAGAGGAGTATCCGTCAAGGGCAAGAGAGTTTGTTCCAAATTCCGTGGCATCATAAAATGAATTATCGATAAATGTCCCAATCGATTCATCACCTCCTCGAGCGGTTTTGCCAATGAAAAGAATTTTGTCTTTTGAATTACTGAAATTTTCACCAATTGTCCAAATAGAAACTGGTTCATACAGAGGTCGATTAATATTAGCCAACCTACATTCTTTACATGTTACACAATTGCCAAGGTTTAATTCCTTATACATTTCGAAAATATCTTGTTTCATTCTCGATCCAGATTTGATGGTCAAATTAACATGTAATTCTTATTTGATTCTTATCTTTGGTATAACCTACAAATTTTAGCAATCCTATTCGAAATTGATTTAACAAAATTATTATCGATTGGTTGTGTAAACTCCAATGGTAGCCATATCTCAATAGTCTGGAACATTGAATTCCAAGATTTGAGAATTGCACAACTTCAAATTATACATTTTGAAGTCTGTTTTTGTAATTTCACTTCTATTTCAATATCTTTATTTTGTTAAAAACATTCCCTCGATGTAAAATGTCGCAGAGCTCCATGTAAGTATCCTGTTTGCCCCCTCTATTCGCAAAATGCCAAAAATCGATAACCAACCTGTCGTTGTGCATGTAACATTTAGTAGTTTCTTCGATTTTCTCGAATTTTTCATTTGAATAAAGGGCTTTATAATAGTTGAACATTTTCCCACATAAAATAATGTCAGGATTGATTAAATCTATTTGCCTCTTTAGTCTCAACTTGTCATGTACTAAATATTCATCTAAATCCCAATAGTTTGAAAGAGAAACTCCTTTGCTTTTCTTTACGTTAACAACAGCTATTGACATAAGTAACTCATTTCCTTCATCCCAGTTAGGTTTTAGTTCATAATAGGGAGGAACCTGTATTCTATTTTTATATAGTTCATATATTGCATAAATCCAACGAGCAGCATTCCACCAATTTCGGTATGGAGCACTTCCTGAAATTTCTTCTGCTAAATCCATTTTACCAGTTCCATTTGTATATGCTTCTTTAGCAAAGAGCAAAATCTTTGGAGATTGGGTTTTCCAAATTTCAAAGTCCATTATTCCATCTGTTACAAAACTATTTTCATCATGGAATTCATCATTTTTCCATTCAATAAAAAGTTTTTCATTCTCAGTAAGGTACGAATTGTCGATCATTTTTATATTTTTTAAGTTAGGGTGTGAATTTAATTAACACTATTTTTTATTTAGCAACCGATTGGAGCTTTTTTGAATTGTGCCATTTACAGAAAACAATTCAAATATTTCTACTTTTCATAGGATAACCACTTATCAAGTTGAACCCCCTTGTTCTTTATCGCCTCCACCACAACCTTACCACATGCAACTGCATCTTCCAGTGCATCATGGTGCTGGAACTCTATTCCTAAACGATATGCTATATGCTCCAAATTAAAGCCACCATCTCCATATTCTTTCCAAGTATTACGTGCAACCTGAGCAGAGTCCAGCCAATGAGCGGGAAAAGGTTCCAGATTGTATTTATCGTATGCTTTTCGAAATGCGATACGATCAAACTGAGTATGGTGAACCACGATGCTGTTTTCAAACATCTTCCTGAGGAAAGGATAAACCATGGGGAATGTTGGCATTCCTTTAACGTGATTTGCAGTAATGCCATGGATATTTATCATGAACCAATGGAAACTATCTTGAGGATCAATAAATGATTTCCAAGTATCAACCAGAACTAAGTCCTCAAAAACCCCAACTCCGATTTGACACATCGAAGAATGGTCATGATTGGCAGTTTCGACATCGAGTGAATAGAATCTCATTCTACAAATCTAAATATATTTTTTTGTTTTCCCTTTTTCAACTTGGTTAAATAATTCCACAACACCTATAGCTGATTTCTTACATGCTGCTAATACGATATTCCCAGCGGCAATTGCACAACTTAGAGCATCAGGATATTCAAGATCAATACCCAATCTTGAAACCACATATTCTAAAGGACAATCTCCAAAAAAGAATTCGTCCCAAGTTTTCATCGCCACTGTTTCAGAATCAAGCCATAATATTTTGAAAGATTCCAAATCATACTTCCTGATCGCCTTCTCCCATGCTTTGCGTGTAAAAGGTGAATGGTGAACAATTATTTTATTTTCCAACTTATCACGCAATCCATCATAATCATAAGTCTCATCGAATGTGAGAAATCCATTCGTCATTTCATCAGTAATACCGTGAACTTTTTCAGTATATGATAGATCAATGGGGCAATCAGGGTCAACGTATGTTCTAAAAGTGTCGATCAATACACCATCCTCAAATGTTCCTATGCCGATCTCACAGATACTGGAAGGATCATTATTAGCAGTTTTAATATCAAGAGCGCAGAACCTCATGACTTTTCATTTATTGCGATGGCATTCCTGTGAATACTTACAACCTCTTCCCTCAGACTCTTCGGTGCAATTATTTCAACTTTATCCCTGTGAAAGAGAATCTCCATAATAAGATCAAGGGTTACATAAAGACTCAGCTTGATCCTCAGTTCATCCTCATCATCCCGAAGAATGGTCTGAGATTCATGTAATGGGTAGCTTTTTATATACTTTCCATGTTCAGGTTCGAAGGATAGAATGATTTCTTCAGGGCTCCCATGATCTGGGTTAATAACCCCGAAGCAATGATGGAAAATTTCATTGACATCAAGATTTTTAGGGTAATCGAACCTTTTAGGGGTGTAGGAAAATTCTATTACCCTGTCCAATCCAAATGTCTTTAGTCTTTTATCATTAGTATCTTTTGCAAAGAGATACCATCTTCCTTTAGATTCTTTGAGTGCCAATGGTTCCACTAATCTTTCTGTAGGGTCATCATATTCATATTTTTGATGAATAAGGTTAATTACAATATGATTTTTGATTGCATGTAGTAACCCATAAAAATGATGAATTCCCTTCGATTTTCGTTTTTCGAAAAACATATATTTAGAAACATCGCTCATGATATTCAGGGAGTTAATCATGTCAAAGGATTCAAGCATGCTGTTATTTAGGTCTGATTGCTGGTCATTCGCAATATAATATTCCTTGGTTGACAAATTACACTGGATATCAATGTTAAAGAGGGTACGTATTTCATTCAGATCACGTTGGAAGGTTCGAATGGATATCGAAAACGGGCGATCCTGAAATTCCGACTCTTTCATCAGGTATTCTTTGATTTCTTCGAAAGATGCTTCGTTGCCTCTCTGAAGTTTTTTAATGATTGCCCCGTATCTGAAAAAGTAGTCCTGTTTTGCCATTTGGTTCCATTTTGTTTTGATTATACAAATGATGTCTGCCACCTGATGCAAATGTAAAGATCGACAGCGACAAAACATGTCGTTGCTGTAGAAATTAAAATTTTTGGGCAGGGCATTCATCAACATTGTTGCAACGACATTGTTTGGCGTTTCTCCAGACTACTTTTGACATTGATTTAAATAACCTTATAACATGAACTCCACGAAAATCAACCTAAACCATCTGCAATCGAAATCATTTGAACTGGAAAAAACTTCTTCTATAATAAATTTGGGAGATGTGTTTGCTGAACGCAACGGCTCCTACCTTAATGAGTTCAACCTGTTCCTCGCCCATTTTAACTCAATTCCTAATTATATTCATGAGATAAACATCGACTGTAAGAAAGCAAGTAAGTGGTTTATAGAATCGTACAAATTGGAGCTCAAAGAGCTGTATTATGATAAAAGGTATTTTAATGGGAGTAAAAATGCCGAGTATGACGATGTTTTTTACTTCCTATACGATGATCTCATTGTATATTTTGATACGAACCAATCAAAAGTAAGGTTCCTTTTTCGAAAGACTGATGCATCCAAAGTTGATTCCGTGATAAAAGGACTCAAGAAATTCAAAGAAAGAAAGTCCAGACAAAAGCCCGAAATCTCACTATTATACAACTCACGGTTTGGCATCACAACTAAGACCCTGCAAATTCTAAAACCAAAGTTGAATTTAGAGCAAAACTATAATGATGATTTTGCTGAAGTCCACCAGACGATTGTGAAAAGGTTGTCCAAGAAGAATGATAAGGGGATCATCCTGTTACATGGAAAAAGTGGCACTGGAAAAACATTTTATATAAGACACCTTATATCTATACTCAACAAGAATGTGATTTTCTTACCTCCAAACATGGCTGGGAGTATTACCAACCCTGACCTGATTTCAATTTTGATTGACAATCCGAACTCAATTTTTGTCATTGAAGATGCTGAGAACATCGTTATCGACAGGGAAAAAGAGGGTCATTCGCCAGTGACAGCTCTGCTCAACATTTCTGATGGCTTACTTTCGGATTGCCTCAACATTCAGGTCATCTGTTCATTCAATACCGATCTTTCAAGGATTGACAGTGCTCTGCTTAGGAAGGGTCGGCTGATAGCGAATTATGAGTTCAAAGAGTTAAAACCTGAAAAAGCGCAAATGTTATCACGAAAACTTGGGTTCTCTGGAAACATCAGTTCCCCGATGACATTGACAGCTATCTACAATCAGGATGAGAAGGAATTTTCTCAAATGAAAAAGCGCAACCCGATAGGGTTTAAGCTATAGTAGACAAATATTAAATGACCTGAAAATTCTGTATTCTCAGTACAACTTCTATCCAGATATCCTCAATATCTAAAATATCTTGATAGGATAGAATGGTGTGATAAATAAGATCATGAAACAAATAACAATGACGAAAGGTATATAATGGATGACCTTCGTGGATCACTTCAGTATGGTCAGTTTTAAAGAGCCAGTCTTTGTGTTGATTTTTATCAGATTCTTTTCCATGTCCAGCTTTATGAAACCATATTGGTTCACACTCAAAAAACGGGTTGCCTTGTAAATCAGGGATATTGGAATATTTTCTTTCAGAAAAGAAGCTCAGCTTAAATTGTATTTCATAGTCGGAGATAAATGGATCATGATTCTTCATTAATGTTAAAACATCATTTTCCAGCTTTTCAGCTTGTTGGTAAGCTGCTTCTGATTTTTCAGTTAACGAGGTATTTATAATATTGAGCCGTTTAACATTATCATCGGTAAAAACAAACTCATTATCGAGTGTATGTTTCCGCTCACGCAAATCCTGATCTTGACTTGTCCGATGATATCGGGAAATGAAGTTAGAATAGCCCAAGCGAGCTTGTTTTAAAAACAATTTATCGTATTTATTCATAAAAGGAGTATTGCCAAACCGTCTATTTTGGTTTCTTTTTTTTTGTCGTGTCGGTAATGCTGGCATAAGTATATTTAGCATAAGGCATTACATCAAACACAAATGATTGCCCAGTATTAAGCCATCTTTTATAGATAAGTCCTCCATTCATATACAAGAAAAGTTGGTTGTCAAATATTAACTTATAAATCGCCATTTTGATGTGTTTTACGTGTTTATACTTATAGTAAAGAAAATCCTTGTAAAACGCTATTGATCAATTCTATGCTATGTTAATTTGAATACATCTTTGAGTTTGCCATCATAGTCGTTGTAGATTATTTCCTTCGATTCTTCTGATTTCAGCACAAAAAATCTATTTGATATAGTTGTGGCGAAGTCATATGCTACCATTTTGTACAATTCTCTTTCCAATTCTCTCAGGTCTGCTGCAAACTCATATTGCTCTGAATTAATTGCCTCCATTTTTTTCTTGTGAGTTACTATTAATCTTTCACAGCTTAATTTCCCAATATCAGAAAGTCTATCATATTCTTCTGAAGTAGGATCAAATTGTGGGGTAACGATGTTATAGCCCTCCCTCACGAATTCTGTGAAGTTTTTTCGGATTCGGGATGTCTGGTGAAAATCTTCTTTTTGAGAAACATACATTTCGCAGAGCGAGTTTAACTCTTCAATCAACGACATTATTGGTGACATGGTTTTTGTATTTGGCATAAAGATAAACCGTGGCTACGCCAGAATATGACGTTTTAAAAAAATTTGGTGAGAATTTTTTTGGATGTAATTTTCAAATACCCTTCTTTGAAATCATACCGTTCTTGACATACCCATACAATTATTTTGTGTTATTTTGAAAATCAATACCTTTGCAGCTTATAAACAATAACAACCACCATGAAAACAGTCAAATTCACAGATCAGGAACTCGAATCGATGCTCATGATGTATTATGATGAGCTTGCTGAAGCGAAGCAATATGTTGAGCAAATCCAAGAAATCATAAAGAAACTTGGTGCTAAACCTGAAAAAACTGAGGTTATTGAAAAAGAACCCAAGGTCGCCAAAAAACGTGGTCGTAAACCAGCAGCCAAATTTGTTGAAAAAGCTGAGCCCAACAAAAGGGGTCGCAAACCAAAGGTTGTTGTACCCGAACTCGAAGTAACACTTCCTGTTAAACCTTTGAAGAAGGAGAAGAAGGTTGCTAAGGTGAAACGTGCTTATAATAAAAAAACAATCGTTAATTTGACACCTACATTTGTACCCACAGCAACTGCAAAGTCTGTTCCAGTGGCTGCTACTAAGGCAAATACGAAGAAAAATGCTGAACCAAAGCCTGTACCCACAAAAGCCACTACAGTAGACGCAAAAGTGAAGAAAGAAGTAGTGAAACCTGAACCTAAGACAAACAAGATCGCTGAGAAGGTGAAAGTTGAGAAGAAACCTGCTGTAAAGACAGCACCTAAGAAAAAATTTGAAGCAGAATTTCTTAAAAAGATAAGCGATATTTTTGAGTCAGAGCCCACCACACCAAAGACAGAAGAGGTGAAGAAAGTGGCTAAGAAAAAAGTCGTAAAGAAATCAAAGCCGAAGGGAGTGACACTGGTGAAGCTGAGCAAACCCTTAACCAAGAAAGAGGTAGCAGTTGAACCAGTGGTAGAAATTGCTCCAGTTGCGCCTATTGCGCCAATTGAGCCCACTGAGCAGTCTTAACCATTGATAAACATTTGAAATTGAAAAAGCCAACTCCACTGGGTTGGCTTTTTCATTTCATCGGGTCAATTGCCCATTCGCAATTCATATTTATTTCGTGTCTCTGCTTCCTTACTCGCATCGGAAACATAAATTATAGTTCTGCCACCATCAAGGATGACAGTGTACAGACCCACCACTGAACCAGATGCGAGTTTTGATTTGGGAACAGTCCCTTGATGATTTGACATCTTCAACCTGTTATCAATTACATCATTTGTCGATATAGGTCGAGTATGTTTCACAGCACCTTAAGATTTCATTTTTTGATTTCCACTTCAACTTCTTTTGCCCCCTTGGCATAGAACTTTTTCTCATCGGGTGCAAGTTCATGGAGCAATCTTAGGAATTCTCCCGCATGCACACGCTCTTCATCTGCTATATCCTTGAGCACTTCTACGGCAAGTTTGTTGTCGGTTGACTCGGCAAGCTGCATATATAATTGTATCGCTTCGTATTCTGCGGCAACCATAAAACGAATTGCTCTGATAAGTTCTTCGTCCGTGAGCTTCTTTTTGTTCGCTAATCCTGAAAACGGTGATCCAAATACTGGCATAATAATTTTCCTTTCTTTACTTTTTTTAACTACTGTATTATTCACACATTGTATAATTGTGGTGTCTCATATTTTTTCCATCTCAAGTTCTGCCTTTTCATCATACGGTTTTTTACTTCTTAGAATCATGACATCAGTAATAATCGCAGCTATTATCATCATGGAGTCCTGATAAACACCCAGTTTCATTACTGCACCAATTCCGATTACTGCCCAAATTGATGGAATAACTATCAGGTACTTTGAAAACTTTTTGTCACAGAGAAGCATGAATCCAAAGGTTAAAATAATGGTAGGGCATGGCAAACCTATTGAGATAATCCGTGATGCATTTGGTTCAATAAGATAACCCACAACAGGATAGACAATCAAACCATATAGTATAAAAAAGTAACCGAAGACTGCCTGT